>Ga0182024_10007467_pt1 | contig 23549 bp, 19 predicted proteins | sample P32metaG_FD_120480 | JGI IMG/M metagenome (GOLD analysis project Ga0182024, IMG submission 120480) | Permafrost microbial communities from Stordalen Mire, Sweden - P3-2 metaG (Illumina Assembly) | ecosystem: Environmental > Terrestrial > Soil > Wetlands > Permafrost | place: Sweden: Stordalen... | reverse complement strand
GCTTGGGTACTATTTGCCGGAAAGCTCGGTGATTTTGCCCATTGATGTGTGCCCAATCCTTTCGCCGCGGCTGGCGGAGACGTTTGGATTGCTGCAGGAGATGGCGCGCGGCGGACGGCTGCCCGCGGGGATTCTGGAGATCGAGGCGTTTACCGATTCGGCGGACGAGAAAATCGCGCTGAACGTGGCGTTCGACAAATTCTCCGGTTCGCCGGCGGAACTGGCTGACTTGTTTCGTAAGGCACTGCCGGGGCTGGAGAGTTTGTTGCTGCTGGACCAGAAGAAAAACAAGTTTGAACTGACGGGGCCGGGATTTTTAGTACACGACGTGGCGGGATTCAAATATCAGGTGAGCCATTTGTCATTTTTTCAAGTGAACCGGTTTTTGACGGAGGATCTACTGCGGACGATCACCGCGGGTGCGGAGGGAGATCTGGCGCTGGATTTGTACTCGGGGGTGGGATTTTTTACGCTGCCGCTGGCGCAGTCGTTTGAACAGGTAATCAGCGTGGATGCCAATCTGGCGGCTACGCGGGATTTGTATGCGAATGCGAAAAGCGCAGGAGTGGAAGTGACTTCGCACAATGAGCATGCCGAGGAATTTTTGAAGAAGACGACGGAGAAGCCGGACCTTGTGGTGCTCGATCCGCCGCGCGCGGGATTGGGTACGGAAGCGGCAAATGCGCTAGCGGTGCTGGGGGCCCCGGAGATTGTGTATTTGTCGTGCGACCCAGCGACGCTGTCGCGGGATTTGGCGGTACTGACGGGAAGTAGCCGGAGGTCAGCGGGCGCAGCGGCTGGAGATGGAGTGGGCACGGGGAGTGTCGAGGGGGCGAACCGCTACGAAATTTCTGAAATGCATATGTTTGATTTGTTTCCACAGACGTTTCACATCGAGACGCTGGTGCGATTACGTAAAGTTTTATGAAGTTGCCGGCCGTAGCATTCACGACGGCATTTGGGTTGGGGATTGCTTGCGGCCTTACGAATGCGATTGAGAATCTCGCCGGGTCGCCTGTTTTCGTTGGAGTGATTTTTGCCGGTGCTGCTGCTTCCCTGCTGATCGGTTTTGTACTCTCTTATTTCCAAAAAGTGATGGCGGCTGGCTTGGCGTCGATGGCTTGTTGGGCGCTACTGGGATTGGCGGGAGCTTGCCTTGGGCAGCAACCGCGAAGAGCCGATCACATTGTGAGTTTGGCGTCGGCGGGAAAGATCAATTTGAAAACACCACTGCGATATTTTGGGAGATTGCGCGATGAGCCTGAGAAATTGCCGTGGGGTGCCAGCTATGACATTGAGCTTTCGGGGGTGGATGCGGAAGGGGTAAGGGTGCCGGCTACGGGAGGGTTGCGCGTGAGTTTTGCGCGGACAGGTAAAGAACTTGCGGAGGGCCGAGTATTGCACGCAGGGGATTCCGTCGCAATGTTAACGCGGGCGAAATTGCCTCCGTTTTATCGGGATGAAGGTGCGTTTGACCGGCGGGCTTATTTAGCGGAACAGGGTGTGGATGTAGTGGGGACTTTGCGTGCGCCGGAATTGCTGGAATTGATTGCGCCAGCACGGCTGAGCTTTTCCGGGTTGGTGGCGAGAGGCCGACGACGGCTGCGCGAAGAGGTTGATGAGCTGTGGGCCGGCGATACTAAGGTTGCGGGTGTGGTGCGGGCGATGTTGCTGGGCGACCGCAACTTTGTGGACCGAGACGAGGCCAAGGATTTTCAGAAGACGGGCGCGTTTCACGTGCTGGTGGTGGCTGGGCTGCATGTGGGCGCGATTGCAGTGGTGCTGTTCTGGGTTGGGCGTAAGTTGCGGGTGGCGCGGGTGTTCAGCGTGTTGCTGACGCTTGTTTTGCTGCTTGCGTATGTGGGTGTAGTGGAGCAGCGAGCGCCGGTGTTGCGAGCCGCGTTGATGGCCGCGATTGTGGTGGTGGGAGGCGTTTTCTTTCGGCGGCTGGAATTGTTGAATTCGGCGGCGCTGGCTGCCCTAGTTTTGCTGGTGGCGCGGCCGCTGGCATTGCGGGACTCGAGCTTCCAGCTTTCGTTTCTGGCGCTGGGATGCATTGCTGGGGTGGCGATTCCGTGGCTGGAAAGGACGGTGCAGCCGTACGCGCGGGCATTGCGGGGGTGGCGTGATGTTACGCGGGACGTTGCACATGAACCGAGACCGACGCAATTTCGGATCGATGTGCGTTCGTTGGCACAAGTGATGGAGGCGCGGTTGCCTGCGCGCATAGCGACAATACCCGGCACGCTGATGATTGGCGGACTGGGATTATCGTTTCGGGTGTGGGAATTGTTTGTGCTGACGCTGGCACTGCAGGTTGGGATGATGCCGCTGCTGGCGAGCGGGTTTCACCGCATCACGTTCGCGGGGCCGTTTGTGAATTTCGCGGCGGTGCCATTGACGGCGGTGATTGTGCCCCTGGGATTTTTTACATTGATCATCGGGTTGTTGCTTCCGGCGGTGGGCAAGGTGCTGGCGGCAGTGCTTTCGTGGGTGGTGTTGGCGTTGTTGCATGTGGTGCAGCGTTTCGCAGAGGTGCAGAAGTTCAGCTACCGGATCCCTGAGCCACCACTTTGGGTGGTGGTGACTTTTCTGGTTGCGCTGGTGGGCATCATGTTGTGTCTTCGTGTGGAAGCATCGCGGCGCAGAATTGTTCTGCGGTGTCTGATCGGGACGCTGGCAGTCAGTGGAGCGATTATCGCCGTGTGTCCGTTTGCGGCGCGGCATGCGGCGGGGGCACTTGAGGTTTCGGTGCTGGACGTGGGGCAAGGAGATTCGTTGTTTGTGGTTTCGCCAGGTGGCAAGACTCTGTTGATTGATGGCGGTGGCGCGTTTGGGGGATTTCCGGGCCAGGAGCAGCCGCGCGGGAGTGATCCAGGAGAGGAGGCGGTGTCCCCTTATTTGTGGTCGCGAGGGTTCAAGAAAATTGACGTGGTCGCTTTGACGCATGCGCACCAGGACCATCTGGGCGGGTTGTCGGCGATCCTGGAGAACTTTCGGGTCGGGCAATTGTGGATCGGACGTGAAGTGAAAAGCGTCGCGCTGGCGAAATTGGAGTCGCTGGCACGAGAAAAACATATTCCGATCGAATATGAGTCGAAGGGGAAAAGTTTTTCGCTGGATGAGGTGGAGGGTCAATTCCTGTGGCCGACGCTTTCGGATGATTCCGGTGTGGCGGCGAAGAATAATGATTCGCTGGTGCTGCGGTTGAAGTTTCGGGACAGAACACTGCTCTTGCCTGGAGACGCGGAGAAGCAGGCGGAACACGCCATGCTGGCTGAGAATTCCGAGGACGGGTTACACGCGGATGTGCTGAAGGTCGGTCACCACGGGAGTAAGAATTCGACGACGGAAGAGTTTCTACACGCGGTAAGTCCGCGGATCGCAATTATTTCGGCGGGAGAGGATAACCCGTATGGACACCCCAGTCCGGAGTTGCTGGAAAGGTTGGAGAGGTCGGGGGCGCGAGTGTTGCGGACGGATCGAGATGGAGCAGTGCATGTGGTGACGGACGGGACACAGCTGAAAGTGTCGTGCTTTGTCGCGTGTCCGGAAACGGCCACGGTGATGGCTTCAGGAAGCGCGCAAGTGCCAAATAAAAACCAGGACAAGCAGCAATAGAACGAAGCCTACGGAAGCTTGCCATTCGTGATTTTTTACGTACTGCACGGACGAAAACGAACCTTCTGGGCCGGTCTGAATTCGAGCAGCAGACAATCGCGGAAAAAACTGGGGTACGGCAGCGGCGTAGTTGTCGAATGCGACGCCATGGCGTGGACGAAGCTCATCTTCTTCTTTGCGCATCACGATGGAGTAAAAGATCGAGAAATAGGTGAAGAGGATCAGCGCGGAGATCCATGAGCGGGTAGCGATGGCTGCGCCTAAGGCGAGAATGGCGCTTCCGAGATAAAGCGGATTGCGCGTGTAGGCGTAAGGGCCGGTGACGGTGAGGACCTCCTGTTTGTGGAGATAACCGGCAGCCCAGGCGCGTAGGGCGAGTCCGATAGCGCCCACGATTGCGCCGATAAGGATGCTGAGCGGTTGCGGCCGAGCGAAAAACGAAACGGCAATTGCGAGGGGATAACCCAGGCGGACGCGATAGCGGACGAAGAATGCGCCGGCGGAACTCAAGAGCGAGCCTTGACGACGCGGCGTACGGCTTCGAAGACGGCGTCGGGGTGAATTTCCAGCATGGAGGGGTGGGTGCGGTCTTCGCGGCTGTGCGTGGTGGTTACGTTGGGAGCGCGAAGGACGATATCTTCGCGATTGATTACGGATTTCGAAGGGGCTCTGTTTGCTGAGGAGCGATTGGCGTCGCGATAGGGGCCGTTGCGCGCGGGATTCGTGGGCCCAAAGAGGGCTACGACAGGAGTGCCCAAGGCTACCGCGAGGTGAAGCGGGCCGGTGTCGCCACCCACGACGCAAATGGCGTTGCGCAAGAGAGACATGAGCGGGCCAAGCTCACCGTTGAAGAGTAACGGGTCGGTGTCGCTGCTGGCGTCGCGGACTTTAGCGGCGAGGTCGTCTTCGCCAGGCCCGTAATTCACGACGCAACGAAGAGAGAGCGAATCGCGAATCATGCGGCACAACTTGCCAAAACGTTCCGCGGGCCAGCACTTGGAACGCCAGCCACCGCCAGGACTGAGAACGACGTAGCGCTCCACGCCGCGAGTACTCAAATATTTAAAGAGAGCTTCGTCGTCCTTGGGGGGAGGCTGCAAATTGAAATCCGCAACCGGACTGAGAGCGCCGGCGCGAAGCGAAAGTTCGCCATTCTGGTCGGCGACGTGGGCGCTGGTGGCATGGACCGGGTCGGTGTACAGAAGAGGGACCCCAACTTCTCTGACGGATGCGAAACCAATGCGGCGCTTAACGCCAGCGAGGAATGGCAAGCTCGCGGATTTCCAGAGGCCCTGGTAGTCGACGGACACGTCGAAGGCCGCGGCGCGAATTTCGCGGATTGTTTTCATCAAAGAAGAGAGCGCGCGCGTTTCAGTTGTCCAGATTTTGGAGACCAGGCCGCTGGTAGCCACAAGAAGCTTCCAACGAGGCTGAGTGAGCCAGATTATTTCTGAATCGGGGAACGATTCGCGGAGAGCTGCGACTGCAGGAAAGGTATGGACGATGTCGCCGAGTGAGCCGACGCGCACAACGAGAAAGCGGCGCTCAGGCATAAGGCGCCTTACGCAGGGTGTCGAGCAGTGCGCGGCTGGAGTGGTCTTTGGGGTCGCCGACGATGGCGATGCGGATGCCGAGCGAGTTGGCGATGGCGCGTTCCGGCACGGTATCGACGGTGTAGTCGGGGCCCTTGGCGTGGACGTCGGGGCGCAGTTCTTCCAGAAGCGACGCGACGCTGGGCTCGTTGAAGATGACAACGTAATCGACCGCGCGAAGGGCAGCTACCAGGCGAGCGCGGGCGTTTTCGTCCAGCACTGGGCGGCCGGGGCCCTTCAGGTTGCGGACGCTGACGTCGCTGTTTACGGCCACGATCAAGATGTCACCCTGATCACGAGCGGCTTCCAAGTAGCGGACGTGGCCGACATGGAGGATGTCGAAGCAGCCGTTGGCAAACACCACGATTTCACCGCGTGCTTTGTGATCCTGCAGGAGGGATTTGAGTTGCTCGCAGGAGATGATTTTCGATTCCGATGGACGCATGGGCTAGGCCGAAGCTCCGGCAACTTCACTGTGAATGGCGTTCAAAAGTTCCTGGCGAGTGACGGTAGCGGTGCCGCGTTTCATGACGACTAGTCCGCCAGCGATGTTGGCGATGTGCGCGGATTCGAGTGGCGAAGCGCCGCAGGCGAGCGCCAGGGTGTAAGTGGCGAGGACGGTGTCACCCGCGCCGGTGACATCGACGGACTGATCACTGCCGTGAACGGGAATGTGAGTGAGGCGTTTGCCAGGCTCGAATAAGGCGATGCCGTGGCGGCCGCGAGTAACAGCCAGAGAGCTGAGTTTCATGGCGGCGAGCGTGGAATGGCCGGTGCGAGCCAACTCGGCAAGATCCTGGCCGATAGAGGTGTGATGCTGGGCTTCCATCTCGGCTTCATTGGGAGTAGCGGCGGTGACGCGCGAACGGCTGTAGGCGTGCAGCTGGTGGCGAGCATCGAGAGCGACGGGGAAAGGCCTTTTCAGTTTGGAAGTGGCTTCAAAGACGAGAGCGGGAGTAGCAACGCCGAACCCGTAGTCGGAAACGGCCAGCGCGTCTGCTTGTTTCATGGCGGTCAGCAATGATTGACGCAATTTTTTGCCTGCGTCGGCGGCGAGAGGAGATTGCGGTTCGCGATCGACGCGGAGGACCTGCTGACCTACAGTGTGTGCCCAACCTGCCAGGAAGCGTGTTTTCGTGGGAGTGCACCAATTTTTGACCTGGGCAATGTGGGAGACGTCCACACGCTTGTCGCGAAAATACTGGGTTAAGGCATCTCCATTGCGGTCATGGCCTACTACAGTGACGGGCAAGACTTTGGCTCCGAGATCGGCGAAATTGTTGGTGGCATTGGCACCGCCGCCGGGAACGAGATGAGTTTCACGATGGCGGAGGATGAGTACGGGAGCTTCCCGGGATACGCGAGAAATGTCGCCGAATTCAAATTCGTCAGCGACGAAGTCGCCCAAGAGAACTATGGTCTTGGATGAGAATTGTTCGACGTAATCGGCTAAGGCCCGTAAGTCCACTGAGGCAGAGCCGTGATCGGTCGAACTGGATTGGTGCGATTTGTTATTTTTTATTTGGGAGCGGTTCATTTCGGTTGCTCCAGAATCCAATCCGCAGCAGCGCTTAAATCACCGGCAATAAAGTCCGGTTGCAATTTCCACTTTGAAGCGTGCCATTGGAGTTCGCCTTCGCCGTAGCCGGTGCGCACCAGGATACTTTTAGCGCCTACACGCTGAGCCAATTCGATATCACCGTAACGGTCGCCGACCACGAAGGAGCGTTTGAGGTCGATGCCGTGGTCGGTGGAGGCCTGCTCGAGCATGCCGGGGCCAGGTTTACGGCAGGAGCAAAGGTCGGCGGAGCCGTGCGGGCAGTAATATACGCCGTCGATACGGGCGCCGGCAGCGGTTAGTTGCCGGACCATCAAATCGTTGACGGATTGCACGAGGGATTCCGGGAAGTAGCCGCGCGCGACCCCCGATTGATTGGTGACGACGAACACGGGGAGATGGCGGTCATTCAACTTGCGGATTGCGGCGGGGACGGACGGAAACATGCGAAAGCGAGAGACGTGATTGAGATAGCCGACTTCTTCGGAGACCGTTCCGTCGCGATCAAGAAACACCGCAGGCTTGAGATGATCAGACACGTTCGACCGCCACGGAGGTCAGCCAGGGATCGACGGCTGCTTCGACTTGCGCGGTGGTGATGGCGGTCATGCAGCGATGATCGATGGGGCAACGGCGAAGGAAGCAGGGGCTGCAATAGGGCTGTTGGCGCACGATGGCGCGCCGCGGGGTGACCGGGCCAGTGCCCAGCGGGTCGGTAGGACCGAAGATGCCGATAGTGGGGAGACCGACAGCAGCGGCCACGTGCATGGCACCGGAATCGTTGCCGATAAAGACATGGCAGTGCGAAAGCAGCGCGGGAAGATCCGCGATGGGCGTTTTTCCGGTGAGGTCAATGGGTGGCTGGCGCATTTCCGATGCAATCGCTCGCGAAACATCCGTTTCCGTTACGGCTCCGAAAAGTATCACATCGGCGTCCCATTGGGCTTGCAGCCGACCGGCTAATTCAGCGAAGCGGGCGGGCGGCCAACATTTCGCAGAACCGTAAGCGGCTCCGGCACCGATCGCGATGCGCAGTTTATGGGTTTGAGAACCTGCTGCGGCGAGGGTGGCAGCAGCGCGCCGGCGGGGTTCTTCCGGCACGTCGAGATGAATGAGAGTTTCATCCGGGACGGAAGCAAGCCAGCCAGAACGGCGAAGTAATTCGAGGTAGTAAAATTTTTCGTGAGACGGGATTTCTCCTGGCTGAGGAACCGGGATGGCTTTGGTGAGCAGCAGACTTCGCGCGTCGCGGGCGTAACCGATCCTCTCCGGGATGCCTGCGCGCCAAGCTAGCCAGGCGGCATCGAAAGCATTTTGTAAAAGGATGGCGGTGTCGAATTTGCGGCTACGAAGTTCGGCGGCGAGCCGCTCGCGGCCTTTGATTCCTGCATGTAAGCCATGGGAATCGTAGATAAGCAATTCGTCGGCGACGTTCTGGTCGCGATAGATGTCGGCAACGTAAGGGCGAGCGAGGATGGAGATTTGAGCGCCCTGACGGCTACGGATGGCCCGAACGGCGGGCAGGGACATGATCGCGTCGCCTACCCAATTCGTGGCACGGACGAGGATTTTCATACCAGCGCACCACGCGTGCGAAGCAAGTGGGTGATCGCAGACATGAAGGCCAGCTCGCCGGTAACCTGCAAATCAATGACGGCAACGAAGACGGGCATGGCCGCGCATTTTACATCGAGCAGATTCCAGGAGTCTTTTTCCGTGGTAACCAGAGCTTTTGCGCCGGAACGCGCCGCAGCTTCTTCGATATTGCGCACATCTTCGGATGTGTAGAGGTGATGATCGGGGAAAAACAAGCGTCCTGCCACCGCAAGCTTCCACAGCTTGAGATCGCGCTCAAAGGCTTGCGGATTGCCGATGCCACAAAAAGCAAAAAACGGTCCGTCTTGCAGAGACTGCGCGGACTGCAGTTCACTTTCGACTGGCGCTCCCAGGCGGCGGAATCCTCGCAAGAAGGTGGAGGCAGCAAAGATGGGAAGTTCGTAAAAGCGCTGCACGGTTTGTTTGGCGCCTTCTTCATTTTCCAGACGGGTAAAAACGATGACGTCGGCGCGTGACAGGGCGGACATTTTCTCGCGCATCGGCCCGGCCGGAAGAAGAGACTGACGACTCATTTCCTGGGAAGAATCGAGTAATACGATGTCGAGATCGCGGGCCAATTGGCGGTGCTGGAAGCCGTCGTCGAGGAGAAAGACGTCGACGGGCTGGCGAGATTCCAGTGAATGGCCTTGGGCGTAGCGGTCTTTGCCCACGCCGAAAAGCAGGCGATTTTGTAGCCGCGAGCGCATCAATTCAACTTCATCGCTGGTGCCGTCGGTGCCACGGTAGCCGCGGGTGAGAATGGCGACGCGCTTTCCTTGTGCGAGAAGCTTTTCCGCGAGCCAAATGACGAACGGCGTTTTGCCTGTGCCGCCCACGGTTACGTTACCGACACTGATGACCGCGGCCTTAAGGCGCTTCGGTTTTATCCAGCCATGGGCGTAAAGACTCGCGCGAACAAACGTTGCGAAGCCGTAGAGCAAAGAGGCAGGCCAAAGCAAGATGCGCAGCGGCCGCGAGACAGTCATCGCGGCGGAGCAGCCTGTTCCGGCAAGTATTGCGATATGGCAATGAGGGCACGGTCAGTGGCGCCGCGACTGGCATCAACCAGCGCGCGGGCGGTGTCACCCATGGCGCGCATGCGTTCGGGTTCGCGGAAGAATTCGATCCAAGCGACGCCAGCATCTTCAGGGCTTTCGACCTGGACTGCCGCGCCTGCGGAAACGAAGCGCGCAGCCATTTCTGAAAAATTCTCCATGGAGGGGCCAAAGACGGGGATTTTGCCGAAGGCGGCGGGTTCGAGAATGTTGTGACCGCCGGACGGTACCAGAGAGCCGCCAACAAAGACGCCATCGGCACAGCGATACAGAGAGGCGAGTTCGCCAATGCTATCGAGAAGCAGCACGGTGACATCGCTGGGAATTTCAGGAGACGAGATGCCGCTCCCATTGGAAGAATTCTGAATGGATAACTGAGAACGGCGCAGAAACTTGCGACGCGATTCATGGATGAATTCGGCGGCGGCCTCAAAGCGCTCGGGTTTTCTGGGGGCGAGTACGAGCAAGGCGTTGGGATGCTCGCCTTGCAGGGTGCCGAAGGCGATCAGAGCCAACGGCTCCTCGGTGGCTACCACGCTGCCTGCAATGATGATGGGTGAGCGTCCGGCGCGTTGGGCTGCAGAGGTTAGCCAGTTCGAAACGGGTGAGGGAGCAGAAACTTCCAGATCATATTTTAGGTTGCCGCTAACGCGGACGTGGTCGGCTGGGGCACCCAGAGCGCGAACGCGCTCGGCATCCTTTTCACTTTGCATCAGGAAGAGGCTGGCGTCGCTGAGGGCGCGTCGAAGAAAAGGACGAAGAAAAAATCCGAAGGCGGCCAGATATTTCTGGTAGCGGGCAAATGATCGGTCGGAGATGCGGCCGCTTACGAAAAGGACCGGAATGTTGCTGCGGCGTGCTTGATGAAGAAAATTCGGCCAAATTTCCGTTTCAAGAATGACGACGAGCGACGGCTGAATGGCGTTGAGGGCGCGCCGTACACAAAAAGACCAGTCGAGTGGGAAATAGATAACAGCGTCGGCGAAAGGCATGCGTTCGCGCGCCAGGGCCTGGCCAGTGATGGTGGTGGTGGAGATGATCAAGGGACGGGTGGGATAGGCTTCTTTCAATCTGCGGGCGAGGGTTACGCCGGAAAGGACTTCGCCGACGGAAACGGCGTGCAACAGAATGGAGTTTTGGGGATTGGGTACCTTTTTGAGTGCAGGGTAAGAAAAACCAAGGCGCTCGCCGAGATTCGACAAATATTTGCCGTGGCGCAGTCCCTGCACGAGCCAGTACGGCGTGAGCACAAGAGCAGCGATACCCAACAGAAGGCTGTAAGTGAAATACACTAACGTGGCTCCGGTATGTTGCCCGCGGGCGATTAAATTAGCCCGATGTTTGTTTGCACAGTGTCAGGGGCCCAATTGGGCAACCCCGCACATTACCCTGGAATCTGAAGGCGTCAGATGAGAAAGGTCTATTATAGCTCGATGCGAAACCTATCCAGGGCACTTCCCTTTCTGGTGACATGCCTGTTGGCGGGGGGGTATGGCGAGGGGCAGCAAGCGGGGGCCCAGCAGACGCTGAAGACTGGTTCGCTGGAGACGCATGAGGGGCTGACGATTTCGGCGCTGCCATGGATGGATGCGTCGCAGTATAAAGAAAAATTTCCGAAGAAATCGCCATTTGCCGCGGGAATTGTGGCGATGCAGGTGGTGTTTCGAAACGATTCGAACGACAGTTTGAAGGTAGCGCTCGATCGCATCCGGTTGTCGTTTCAGATCGACGAAGACAATCGACAAGAAGTACAAGCGCTGACGGCCGCGCAAGTGGCCGATGAGGTGCTGAAGCCGGGAGGAAAAGATCCGTCAAAGCGAACCAGGGTGCCGTTGCCGGTGAGCATTCCGAAAGCCAGCAAGGACAAGCACTGGCAGGAGTTGGAGCAGCAGGCGGAGATTGCGGGCGTTCCGGCGAACGTGATTGCGCCGCACAGTACGGTGCAGGGGCTTTTGTATTTCGATCTGCAGGGACAATTCGACTTGTTGAACGGGGCGCATCTGTATGTTCCGGATATCAGCGTGATGCAAGGAAACCGATCGTTGACGTTTTTTGAGATTGAATTGATCAGGCCCGCCGGAAGATAAGCGATTAAAGCGGCGGTAAGCGCTTTTTAGAAACGCCGCCGGCACAGAATCATCAGCGGCTGAAGCCCGCTCTCTATTCGAACGTGTGTGCCGTAGCTAAATCTACCTTCTGAACAATTCGAACTACTCCGCACAGTCTCGAAATTCGATGATTTGAGGGGCGTACAACCCTCCGCGGTAAAGCCGGCTGGAAATCAAGTTGAATGGCAGGTTTGCACGCGTCGAAACGCTCGGCTACGATGACATGTGCAAAATATTTCTGAAACTAACGGCCAAATGTTTAGTCTCCTCCAGGAATTAAACCCAGAACAACGCAGAGCGGCGGAAACGACCGAAGGGCCGGTGCTGATACTGGCGGGCGCGGGAACGGGGAAAACGCGGGCGATCACGTTCCGCATGGCGAATCTGATTGCCAACGGGGTTCCCGCAGAGGCGATCCTGGCGGTGACGTTTACCAATAAAGCGGCGCAGGAGATGAGGAGGCGGGTGTCAGACCTGCTGCTGCGAGCGGGCGTGCCGCCGTCTTCGCCGTGGCTTTCGACCTTTCATTCGTTGTGCGCGCGGCTATTGCGCCGCGAGGCGGTGAACGCGGGGTTGCCGCGCGATTTCGTGATCTATGACGATGACGATCAGCTAGCGGCGGTGAAGTTGGTGATGGCAACGCTGCGAATTGACAGTGAGGAGCTGACGCCGCGAAATGTGCTGAGCCGCATCAGTCACGCGAAGAATCATGGGAAAACAGCGGAAAATATTCGCGCGGAGGCGATCGATAAAAACGGGCGCAACGTGGCGGATATCTTTGCGGTATACGAAAAACAACTGAAACAAAGCGGGGCGCTGGATTTTGATGACTTGTTGCTGCGCACGGTGAAGCTGCTGCGAGATGCGCCCGCGGTGCGTGACAAATGGCAGAACCGCTTTCAATACATTCTGGTGGATGAATATCAGGACACCAACCGGGTGCAATACGAGCTGCTGAGACTGCTAACGGGGCCGAAACATAATTTGTGCGTGGTAGGCGACGAAGACCAATCGATCTACCGGTGGCGGGGCGCAGATGTTTCGATCCTGCTGAGCTTTTCGCACGATTTCCCGGAAGCCAAGGTCATCAAACTGGAGAAAAATTATCGCTCGACGCAGCAGATCCTGGACGCAGCGGGCGCGGTGGTGGCAAATAATCCCGAACGGTTGGGCAAGACGCTGAGCGCGGAAAATGGCGCAGGGGCGAAGCTTCGCTACTTCGAAGCGCGCGACGCGCAAGCGGAAGCTGAATTCGTGGCCGGCGAACTGGAACGTATCACTGGGGATGATTCCGCGCAGACTTGCGCGGTGGAATATCGAACGAACTTTCAGTCACGCGCGTTTGAAGAGGCTTTTCGGCGGCGAGGGGTACGCTACAAGCTGGTGGGTGGGTTCAGCTTTTATAACCGCGCGGAGGTGAAAGATACGCTGGCGTATGTGCGTCTGGCGATGCACCCGGATGACGATGTTTCGCTGCTGCGGGTTTTGAATGTGCCGCCGCGCGGGATCGGCAAGACGACATTGGATGCGTTGCGGGAGACGGCGCGCACAGGTGGCGACTCGTTGTGGGGAGCAATCGAGAAGTTTGTGAATGGGGAGGCGGGGGGACGGGCGGTAACGCCGTTGCGCGTGTTCCAGGAAATGATTGGGAAGCTGCAGGTGGCGTTGACGGAGAAAGAGCCGGCAGATTTTCTTCGCATTGTGCTGGACGAGACCGGCTATATGGACATGTTGAAGGATCGCAACACGCCGGATGATGTGGCGCGGATCGAGAATTTGGAGGAGTTGACGCGCGCGGTGGCCGAGAGCATGGATGCGGGGGAGACCTTCGCAGATTTTCTGGATGCGGCGGCGCTGGTGAGTGACGCGGACTCATTCGAAGACAAGCCGGGCGTCACGCTGATTACGCTGCACAGCACGAAAGGATTGGAGTTCGATCACGTTTTCCTGACCGGGTTGGAGGAAGGCATTTGCCCGCACAGCCGGTCGCTAAATGAAGAGAAAGGTATAGAGGAGGAGCGGCGACTTTGCTACGTGGGAATGACGCGGGCTCGGAAATCGCTGACGTTGAGCCGCGCGGTGTACCGCCGGGTTTTTGGAAATGAGCAGCAAATGCGCGCGTCGATACAGTCGCGGTTTTTGACAGAGATTCCGAGTGAGCTGGTGGATACGGTGCGCGGCTCGATGTCGGAGATTGGCGAGAAACGGCGGTACGAGTTGGACCCAGAGTATTCCTATTCGTCGGAAGAATTTTTGCAGCGGGTGCGCGGCGGCCCGAAACCAGCGGCACCGGCACAGCGCAGGAGCAGCCCCAGCACCTTCACGCGGCCACCACTGAAGCGAGGTGCGGATGCCAATCCGATGCTGGGCAGAAAAGTTCGGCATCCGACCTATGGGACGGGGACCGTGGTGGGCGTCGAAGGGGACGATGAGGACCGCCGCGTGTCGGTGAGCTTTCCTGGGCGCGGGACGAAAAAGTTTATCGAGAGATACGCGCAACTGGAGCTGGCCTGATCGTTCGAAGCACGCGGGAAGCCGTGTTTTAGTAAGAGGCGCAATACTCAAAAAAGTCTCCCCGCCTAAAAAACCTTGTGCTACACCCTGCTGGCACTCCGATGGTTGCACTTCGCCTGTGGGATACGCGGCGAGCAGCCATTTGCAACTGAGGGTGAAGTTGCGTCCGTGGCCCTAGCAAGGTACATTGAGGCGCAATCGATCTTGAAACCCCGGGCCAAGCGGCAGGAGTCGCGCATTGGACGAGGGGAAGCCAAAGCGACCGGAGTGTGTGCGTGGGATCAGATCTCTTCCGCTGCAAGAGCATCGATCAGCTGCTTTCGGATTCTGAAAATGCCGAGGTGGGGTTAAAAAAATCGCTGGGATGGGTCAGCCTGACCGCGCTGGGCATTGGCGCAGTGATTGGGTCGGGAATTTTTACGGTGATCGGGACGGCGATCGCCGGCCAACGTCTGCAAGCTTCTTCGATTCTCAACGCTCCCCTGCTGGAATATCTGATTTATCACTCCGCTTCGTTTGGTCGTCCGGGAGCTGGACCGGCCATTGCGCTGTCCTTTGTGCTGGTGGCTATTGTTTGCGGGTTTGCGTCGGTGTGTTACGCGGAACTGGCAGCCATGATTCCCATTGCAGGCAGCGCGTATACGTACACCTACGCGACGATGGGGGAATTAATCGCGTGGATCATTGGCTGGGATTTGATTCTGGAATATGCAGTGAGCAACATGGCGGTGTGCGTGGGGTTCTCGGCGCACATTGTAGATTTGCTGGATTTTTTTGGTATTCATCCGAGTGCGCGATGGATTTCTCCCGCGTATTTACCGACAGGGTTGTCTGATTTTCAAGGAAACACACTGCTCGAGCCGGGCTGGCATTTTGGCTTTAATTTTCCGGCGTTTTTGATTGTCATGCTGCTGACCGTGATTCTGATACGGGGGATCCGGGAGTCGGCGGGCGCCAACAACATCATGGTGCTGCTGAAGATTACGGCGATTCTGGTGTTTATCGGATTCGCATCGAAACTGATACATCCGGCGAACTGGCATCCTTTCGCCCCTAACGGGTGGCCCGGAATTCTGACCGGCGGGTCGATTGTGTTTTTCACGTATATCGGATTTGATTCGGTGTCGACAGCGGCGGAAGAATGCAAGCGGCCGCAGCGCGATTTGCCGATCGGGATTATTACGACGTTGATCGTCTGCACGGTGTTATACATCGGCGTGGTGGTGGTGTTGACGGGCCTGGTGCCATGGCAGACGTTGCTGGATGACGCAGCACCGGTGGTGAATACGTTAAAGCGGCTACATTTTGGGGGGGTGCGGCTGGTTGTGCTGATTGGCGCGCTGCTGGGAATGATTTCTTCTTTGCTGGTGTTTCAGTTAGGGCAGGCACGGGTATGGTTTGCGATGTCGCGCGACGGGTTGCTGCCAAAAGTATTCAGTCGCGTACATCCGCGATTTCAGACCCCGGACTTTTCTACCCTGATGGCGGGCATTGTAGTGGGGATTCCCGCGGGACTGCTGGATATAGGAACACTGGCAGATCTTTCCAACATCGGGACGCTGTTTGCGTTTGCCCTGGTGGCGGGTGGAGTTTTAATTCTGCGTTATCGCGAGCCGGAGCGAAGACGCGCCTTTCGCGCGCCGGGCGGACCTATTGCGCCGATCCTCACGATTTTGACCTGTCTGCTGCTGATGGCTGGCCTTCCGATCACGAATTGGATTCGCTTCTTTGTGTGGATGATCATTGGACTTGTGATTTACTACAACTACGGGCGCAAGCGAAGCACGCTGCGAGCAGTGGCCCGTTGACGAATTCTTGAAGTTCGCTGAGATCGAACAACGTGATTTCACCGGCGCAAATTAGAACTACATTTCGACGCACGCGATGGCTGGGGGTAGCTGTGGTCTTTCTCGTGACCTCCCAAGAAGCGCGCGGGTGGGGCCGGAATGCCAACAAACTGGTGGTTAATAAGGCAGTCGATACACTGCCACAGGATATTCGGGACTTTTTTGAATCAAACCGCGCATTGCTTTCGCAGCACGTCACCGACCCGCTGGATAACATCGAGAAGACTGCAGCAGAGCGTCACAACCACTTCCTGTATCTGGATAAGTACGGGCGATTTCCGTTCGACGCGCTTCCTAGAAATTACAAAGCGGCGGTGACCAAGTTTGGAAAGACCAAGCTGCAGGCCAACGGATTGCTTCCCTGGCAGATCGGGGTGTACAGCCAGAAACTAACCGAGGATATGAAGTCCGGTCACTGGGACGAAGCAAAGGTGGATGCGGCGATTCTGGCGAATTACGTGGCGGAAGCGCACGACCCATTCAATACGACGGAAGATTTTGATGGGCACCTGACGGAGCAAACAGGGATCAACGAGCGCTTCGGCACCACGCTGGTCGACCGCTTTTCTTCTTTCTTCCCGATGCGGCCAACGGATGCAGCGTATATCCACGATCCCACGGATCACGCTTTTGAGGATTGCCTGAGTGCGCATAGCTGGCTTGAGACGGTGCTGCTGGCGGACCGCAATGCGCGGCGCGGAGAAAACTCTTACAACGATGAGTATTTCGATCACTTCTATAATTCGGCAGCGGTCATTTTGATCCGCCAGCTTTCCGATGCCGCCACGGACGTAGGTTCCTACTGGTTGACGGCGTGGATCAACGCGGGGCGGCCGCAACTTCCCCATTGAAGCCCCATTGAACTCTAAAAAACAAAGCAAACTGCTGTCGGCCGACTTTCTGGCGATGCCAAAAGCGGAGTTGCACGTGCATCTGGAAGGATCATTGCGGGCAGAGGCGGTCTGCGCGCTAGGGGCGAAGCATGGAGTGCCAGTTTCTGTGGAGGAAGTGCTGCAGAGGTACGCGTACGGGAATTTTTTAGAATTTATCGAGACGTTCAAGTGGGTTTCATCGTTGCTTCGCGAACCCGAAGATTACGGGCTGGCATTGCGAGACCTCGGAGAGCAGTTATTGGCGCAGCGCGTGGTGTACGCGGAGGTCACCCTTTCTGTCGGGGTGATGTTGTTGCGGCACCAGAGCCCGGAAAAAAACTTTGAGGCGATATTGGGGGCGGCAGAATCCTTTGTAGAGCGTGGGTTGCGCATCAATTTTGTGTTCGATGCGGTGCGGCAATTTGGAGCGAGCGCGGCAATGCGGGTAGTGGAAGCAGCCGAACAGTGCGCATCACGGGCGATCGTAGCATTCGGGATCGGCGGAGACGAGTTGAGCGTGCCGGCGGTAGAATTTCGGAGTGTATACGAACGGGCAGCGACAGTTGGATTGCATCGACTGATGCATGCGGGAGAAATTGGCGGGCCACAGGAAATTCGTAACGCCATCGAGTTGTTAGGAGTGGAACGCATCGGGCATGGAATCGGGGCGGTTCACGACCCAGAGTTGATGCGCATGCTGGCAGACCGCGGTATTCCGCTGGAGGTTTGTCCCCAAAGCAACATCAGGACAGGGGCGCTAGCGCGGCAGTTGGGGGTTACAGAGGCACAGATCGAACAGCACCCTCTACCGGTTTTGTTGCGGCGCGGGGTGCCGATTGTGTTGTCTACGGACGACCCCGCGATGTTTCACACCAGTTTGGCGGCAGAATATGAGAATGCGCGACGCATGGGTCTCAGGGAAGAAGAACTGATACACGTGGTGAGGATGGGATTTGACCACGCGTTTTCCTCGGTCCCAGCGTAGCTATTTGCTCCTTTCACACTTCAAAGCGGTAACCACGGAATTGTGCCGAACCATTAAGTAATCAGTCGGTGCAAGATAAGAAACGCCCGCCCAACCTGTAGAAACCCAAATGTTATAATTGGCCAATGAAAGCACACGTCTGGGTAATGCCGAAACGCACGGTGCTCGATCCGCAGGGACAGACCATCCAGCACGCGTTGGGAAGTTTGGGCTATGCGCAAGTGAAGGACGTTCGGCAAGGCAAATTCTTTGTGCTGGACTTGAATGGCTGGAGCCGCGAGGAGGCCCAGCAGCAACTGGAGCATATCTCGAAGGATGTGCTGACTAATCCAGTTATCGAAGAATACCGCTTCGAAATAATTGACTGAGACAAGTCGGTCGATTTTACCTAAGGGCCCAAGTTCGCGGGCGCACATAAAATGTTAAGAAAACTGCTATCTCAGCGCGAATCCCTGCACAGACCGTTGTGGCTGGTGGCTATGGGCTTGGTTATCTTGTTTGGCCTAGCAGGATGCCAAACGAGCGCACACAGCACCGACTCGCGATTGCGCAAAATGGATGAAATGCTGGCCTCTGAACTGCCGAAGGGCACGAACATGGCGCGGGTCAGTTATTTTCTTAGCAGCCGTGGCTTCCGAACAGTACCGGGTACAAAACCGCAAACGATCATCGCGATCGTTCGACAAATCGACACAGAGACACTGCGACCGGCGAATGCGCGAGTGACTTTTCATTTTGATGCGCGGGATCAACTGGAATCCTACGAGATGACTACCGCTCCAGACGAACTACCCCACCCGTAAGCTGATTCGCGACATCGACTTCTGGATTATCTGTGGCTGTTTTTTGAGCATGTTAACCTGAAAGTAGCTTTAGGAGATCCATCTCATGTGCGGCATTGTCGGCTATATCGGTCCCAAAAAAGTTGTTCCAGTGATCATCGAGGGCCTGCGGAAGCTGGAATACCGGGGGTATGACTCGGCCGGGATTGCGGTGGTAACCAAGGACGGGAAGCTGGAGATGCGGCGCGCCGCGGGGAAATTGCGCAATCTTGAAGAAGTAATTGCCAAATCGCCGATTGAAGGGACCTATGGAATCGGGCATACGCGCTGGGCGACGCACGGACGGCCTACGGAAGAAAACGCGCATCCGCACCGGGATTGCAGCGGGAACATTGTTGTGGTGCATAACGGGATTATCGAAAATTACCTGGAATTGAAGGAGCAGTTGCAGCGCGAGGGGCATAAATTCATAACGGAAACGGACACGGAGATCGTGGCGCACCTGGTGGAGAAACACTCCGTAGGTGGTACGCCCCTGGAAGAAGCGGTGCGCAAATCGCTAAGGGAATTGCGCGGAATTTACGCGCTGGTTTTTTTGTCGGCAAAGGACCCGATGAAGATTGTGGCGGCGCGGCTGGGGCCGCCTTCGGTGATCGGAATCGGCGACGGCGAGTATTTCGTGGCCAGCGATATTCCGGCACTCCTGGAACATACACGCGAGATGTTTTTCTTGGCGGATGGAGATATCGCAGTACTCACGCGTGATGGCGTGAAGGTGATGGATCACGACGGGCGTGAAGTGCACCGTCCGACTCAACACGTGGCCTGGGACCCGATCATGGTGGAAAAGGGCGGCTACAAGCATTTCATGCAGAAAGAGATTTTCGAGCAACCCCGAGCGGTGCGGGACACGTTGCTGGGACGAATTTCGCAGGACACCGGGAAAATTTTCCTGGATGAGATGAAGATTACCGAGGAACAATTTCGCGGGTTTGAGAACGTGCGCATTGTGGCCTGCGGAACGAGCTGGCATGCCGGTTTAGCAGCCAAATTTATGATTGAGCGTCTGGCACGAATTCCTGTGGAAGTGGATTACGGCAGCGAGTTTCGGTATCGCGATCCGATTCTGGACTCCAGAACACTGACGGTATGTATCAGTCAATCGGGCGAAACGGCGGACACGCTGGCTGCGCAACGCGAAGCCAAGGCCAAGGGATCGCCGACGCTGGCGATCTGCAATGTGCTGGGCTCGATGATTACGCGGGAAGCGGCAGGAACGATACCGACGCATGCAGGTCCAGAAATTGGAGTGGCGTCTACCAAGGCGTTTACCGCGCAACTGACGGCACTTTTGCTGCTGGCCGCGTATCTCGGGCAGGTGCGCGGAAAAGTCAGTGGAGAGTGTGCAGTAAAACTGATGCAGGAAATCACGCGGATTCCGCACAAGATGGAACGCGTTCTACAGCTTGAAGAAAAAGGAATCTACGAGCAACTCGCCAGACAGCTATTCCGCCACAGCGACTTTTTGTATCTGGGACGCGGGATTCATTATCCGATCGCGCTGGAAGGGGCGCTGAAACTGAAAGAAATTTCATACATCCATGCGGAGGGCTACCCTGCCGGTGAGATGAAGCACGGACCGAACGCACTGATCGATGAGAATCTTCCGGTGGTAGTGCTGGCCACGCGCGACGAGACCGATCCGGATTCGATGACGAGGTATGAGAAGAGTGTGTCGAATATTCAGGAAGTGAAGGCGCGCGATGGCATCGTGATTTCGATCGTCACGGAGAACGATCATCTGGCGCGAGCGGCCTCGGACCACATCATCGAGCTGCCGCCTGCGCCGGAACTGCTGTCTCCGCTGCTGGAGATTATTCCGCTGCAACTGCTGGCCTATCACATTGCCGTGCGACGCGGGTGTGACGTCGACCAGCCCAGGAACCTGGCAAAATCGGTGACCGTCGAATAGGTTGCGAGCGTTCGCCTGTCCTCCTCCATATCCGTTAGAATAAATGCATGGGTCGAGGTTCCGTGCTTTCTACGTTTTTTGTGTGCCTAGCTTTTCTATTTTTCGTTCCCACTGAGAATTTGGTTTACGCCCAGGCTCCCGACAATGCTGGCACCGAGCGAACTCCACAAACTCAAGAATCACCACAAGGTCCTACGGCGACCCTGAAAGCGGTTCACGCAGAAGGAATTCGACACCTGAGTGAGGTGCAACTGATTGCCCTGAGCGGGCTGAGTGTGGGAAGTGCGGTCGGAAAGGCGGATTTGCAGGGGGCGGCTGACCGGTTGGTGCAGACCGGGCTTTTTGCAAATGTGAGTTTCACCTTTCAATCGAGAGAAGACGGTCTGTATTTGACATTCAAGGTAGTGGAGGCACCGCGAATTCCTGCGTACTTCGACAACATACCGTGGTTTGCGGAATCGGAGTTGAATGAGGCAATTCGGAAAGTTTTGCCATTTTACGATGGCACGCTCCCGGAAGCCGGCGCAGCGGTGGATCAAGTTAGTTCGATACTCACAGACCTGATCGCGGGGCGCGGGATGCACACTGTAGTAGAGCACCAGGTGATTGCCAGTCCGCTGGGCGAGGGCACGGTGCAGGAGTTTCGTATCGCGGATGTGGTTCTGCAAATTTCGAAGATCGAGTTTGGCGACCCCGCGCTCGCATCGTCCAAAGTGCTGCAACAGCATCTGGGGGAAATCCGGGGGAAAGCCTATTCTCGAATGGTCATCGATTTATTTTTGGCAGAGCAGGTGAAGCCGATATATCTGCAACAGGGTTTTTTACAGGCCAAGCTGGGTCCGCCAGAGATCCGGCTGAGCGGAAACCCTAATCAGAAACTGCCTGAACAAATTCCCGTTTACGTTCCGATTACGCCGGGCATCGCCTACAAGTGGAAGGGCGTGCAGTGGAGCGGCAACGCTTTGCTTTCGGTGTTTACGCTAAACGAACTGGTCGGGGTGAAACCGGGCGATGTTGCCAACGGGCTGGCGATCGAGGCAGGGTGGGACCGGATTCAGGAAGAGTACGGGCGGCACGGCTTTCTGGATGTAAAAATTGAACCAGCCGCCGACTACGACGATCAAGCGCGAACGGTGTGGTATCGCGTCAGTATCCATGAAGGGCGGTCTTACAAATTTGGAAAATTAGTGCTGACGGGGATTTCTCCCACGGGAGAGAAACGCCTGCGGGCGGCGTGGCCAATTCTGAGTGGGGACGTTTTTGATAAAGCAAAGTTTGAAGACATTCTCTTGAAGCTGCAGGTTCATCCTGAGCAGATTTTTGTGGATCTGCCGCTGCATTACGAGTCGGTGGGACATTGGCTGCAGACCGATGAGAACACCGGGAACGTGGATGTTCTGCTGGATTTCAAGTAAGCGCTTACAGTGGAGACCTGACTTTATTACGCAGGCCGTGGGATATAATGGATGGTTATGGCAAATGCCCTCGTAAACATCAGGGAAACGAGAAACGGGGCGCTTAGCGCGGAGCAAAAAGAGCGAGAAATGCTCACGCGGCTGACGGGATGCTCGTCGATTATCGTGGCGTTATCGGGCGGCGCAGATTCCGCATACCTCGCGTGGGCGGCGCAAAATGCGCTGGGAGACCGGGCGCTGTCGGTAACGGCGCTGTCGGCTAGTTTCTCCGCGTACGACCGAGCGATGGTTGAGGATTTTGTGCGCAAGTTGGGAGTGCGACACGAATTTGTCGAGACGCATGAAATGGATAATCCGGCGTATCGCGCCAATGCGACGGACCGCTGTTACTTCTGCAAAGATGAACTTTTCAGCGTGCTGGACGAGTTGGCTACAGAACGCAAGTTTGAAGCGGTGTGTTACGGGGTGAACGCCGACGACACTCTGGATTTCCGGCCGGGCCACCGAGCAGCGAGAGAGCACCAGGTGCTTGCGCCTTTGTTAGATGCGGGACTCACAAAAGCCGAGATTCGAACGTTGTCTGAGGGCGCGGGACTGCCGACGTGGGATCGGCCGGCGTCGGCTTGTTTATCTTCGCGCTTGCCGTATGGGACGGAAGTAACCACTGAGCGGCTGGCGCTGGTGGAGCGCGGTGAGTCCGCATTGCGCGATTTAGGGTTTCGGCAATTTCGTGTGCGCCTACACGACAAGCTGGCGCGAATCGAGATCAGTCCCGACGAAATGGCGCTGGCTTTTTCAAAGGATATGGGTGCGAAAATCGCTCAGCGGTTAAAGGCGGCAGGATTCAGTTATGTGGCGCTCGACCTTGAAGGGTACCGCCAGGGATCCCTGAACGAGACCATCGCCAAAGCGAACCAGGCGCAAGCGGGCCAGCCGGACGCGGCTGCCGTGCACACCGGAACATAATCCCCTTTTCCTGCGTATCCATAATAGGTACAAGTATTACGTACGAAATGAGCTGGCGCGTCCATTTGCGCGGTCCTGGCGAGGAGTACTGTGAGGATGCAACGTAGCTCTGCGATTTTGACCTTGGCGCTGTCCACCGCTGTGACGCTTACGGGATGTGTCAGCGGGCCTGGGGTGACTGGCGAATTCGATCGAAGCTACACGGTGACGGGGCATACGCGACTGGAAGTGACGGAGCCATCCGGAGACGTAACGATTGGCGTAAGTGATGACGGGAAGGTGCATGTCCACGGCGACCTGCGCGCAAGCGGGATGGGCTTTGATAAACCTAAACAGAGACTGGACGATGCTCTGGCGAATCCCGGTGTGGAACAGAGGGGCGACACGATCCGGATCGGCAAACGCATTTCGAATATGCGGAACATCCAAACCAATTTCAGAATCGAGGTACCGCGCGACACGGAAGTCAATCTGACGGCGATATCGGGATCACAGACGATACATGATGTGCGCGGGCCGGTGACGTGCCAGGGAGCGTCGGGATCTATTCGCGTGGAGCATATCGAGCGGGACGTTCAAGTGAACACGGCCAGTGGGTCGGTCGATGTGAGCGATGTTGGCGAAGATGTGCGGGCGTCGAATGCTTCCGGCGACGTAACCGTAAGC
>Ga0182024_10007466_pt1 | contig 23549 bp, 22 predicted proteins | sample P32metaG_FD_120480 | JGI IMG/M metagenome (GOLD analysis project Ga0182024, IMG submission 120480) | Permafrost microbial communities from Stordalen Mire, Sweden - P3-2 metaG (Illumina Assembly) | ecosystem: Environmental > Terrestrial > Soil > Wetlands > Permafrost | place: Sweden: Stordalen... | reverse complement strand
AGCGTTAGATATCCAACGACGATTATCCAACGAAGATACTTCCCAATTACCAGGTAGAACCGCGGTTTTGCAGCCGACGGCACATTCCTGTCAGGAGAGAACTGAATGGCGAAGATTGCAAAGACAGCGGACCGTAAAAAGGTCATGGATACAACAAAATCAACCGCATGCCCCAAGTGCGGCAAAGAGACGCGTATCGTGAAAAGGATGAAAGATCGCGAGCGCAATATTCCGGGCGGAATTTATATTTCGTGTTCGGGATGTGAGTTTTTCGAAAAGCTCTGAGCGGGCATATTGGATTTCAAATAAGTGCAGGTGAGACGGGGCTCGTTTCGTCTTCCACGTTGACAAGGGGAGACGGGCGAGCCCCGTCTCTACGGTTGAGGGCGCGGCAATTCCGCCGCGTCTGGCTTATCCGATCTGACCCAGGATCGCGCGCGCCTCGCTTGCTGGGTCTACGGCCTCGGTGATGGGACGGCCGACCACTATGTGGGAGGCTCCGGCGGCGATCGCTTCCGCCGGGGTAACGATGCGTGCTTGATCATGGGGGCCACTACCCGCCGGGCGCACCCCAGGTGTGACTATGGCGAAGCCCGGTCCGAACTCTTCACGGAGAGCGCCGGCTTCTTGCGCTGAAGCGACGACACCCTTGCACCCGTTCGAAAGCGCCAGAGCCCCCAAGCGCAGGACTTGATCCAAAACTCCACCACGCACTCCAATTTTGCCCAATTCAACGTCGTCCAGGCTGGTTAATACAGTGACCGCCAGGATCAGCATGTCGGGCTTTGTCAACTGACCGGCCTCGACCGCGGCGCGTAACATTTTTCCGCCTCCAGCCGCATGCACCGTCAGCATATCGACGCCCAGCATCGCGGCCTGACGAACCGCCGCTCCTACGGTGTTCGGGATGTCGTGAAACTTGAGGTCGAGAAAAACCCGCCGTCCCGAGCCCACCAATTCGCGGACGACATCCGGGCCTTCGGCAGTGTAGAGCTGCATTCCGACTTTATAAGCGTGCGCGGAGTCGCCGACAGCCGCCACGATCTTCCGGGCGGCTTCGGCGGTGGATACATCCAAGGCAACGATGAGTCGCTGGCGCGGGTCCGTCTTCATCGCTGCCGAGTGTATCGGTTTTATTGCAGATTGGCTACAGGTCGCAGCGCCGCCATCTCGCTGGGGCGCGGGCGGTAGAGGTCCAAGCGGACCCTTTGCAAGCCACGCTCTTTGAATCCCAATGCGCGTGCCGCATTGTAGGAGACGTCGATGATCCGGTTGTCGACGAACGGACCGCGGTCATTGATTCGAAGAATTACAGCCTTGCCATTGGTAAGGTTCGTCACCTTCACGACCGTTCCCAACGGAAGTGTGGGGTGAGCTGCGGTAAAGTCTCGCATATCGTAAGGCTCGCCACTGGCAGTCTGTTTACCTTGAAACTGTTCCCCATACCAGGATGCTGTGCCCACCTGAAATGCTTTCGAGGAGTGGGGTTTGGTTGCGTTGTGCCCGCTGATAGTAATCAGTGGCTTCGGTACTTTTGCGGCTTCCAGGCGGCTTGGCCCGGATGCGGCTCCTGCCCCAAGGCTGGCTACCGATAAAACTACGGCCAGACTCTCGGCTATACGTCGTCGCATTCGATTACCTCCCAATCGTGGAAAGTCGTTTTTAGGTCGCTTGCCTCCTTGGTCAAACGATCTTCCGATGCTACGGGTGCACCTCACCCCTGTCAATCAGAAATAACACCTAGTTCGGCAACTAAGGTAGTAAGTAATCAATAACTTACGGGCGTAACAAAGGGGGCGAGGTCCATCGCTATGTCATTGAAACCAGACGGAAGTTTGACGTTACGCGTGGTTACTTCCCGGCGACAAAAGAATTTAACACCGAGCTATCTGCTTTGGTATGTGTGCGATACGTTAAAACGTTTACAATCAGTTGCTTAGAGGGAGTTGTGGTTACTAAAGTTAGTTACCAACAGGCGTAAGAACGCTGCCATGACCGTGAGCCTCACTGCGCCGATCCAATTAGGGACTACATAAGTATTCTTCCTCTCGAAGAAACTTTCGGTTTAAAGTGAACGCCATGGCAATAACTCCGCCCGTGGTTATGACCGTCGCCGGATACGATCCCTCCTCGGGAGCGGGAGTGACGGCTGACATAAAAACCATAGCTGCACACGATTGTTACGGCATCAGTTGCGTGACCGCTCTTACGGTGCAGTCAACTCAAGGGGTGCGGCGGGTGGCACCCGTCGACGCCGCAATTATTACGGAGACGTTGGAAGAACTGGCGGCGGATTTTGCCATCGAGGCGGTTCACATCGGGATGTTGGGGACCGAGAAGGTGGCAAAAGCGGTGGCGGAATTTCTTGCGAAGGCAGGTCTGCCTCATATTGTTTTGGATCCTATTTTGAAGTCGAGCTCTGGCGCAGATCTGCTTGACCCGGCGGGGACCCGTATCCTGATCGAAAAGTTAATTCCAATAGCGGAGTTAGTTACTCCGAACCTGGACGAAGCCGCCGCCCTGACCGGGTTTCCGGTAACGAATTTGGCCGAGATGCGAGAAGCGGCGGGTCGTTTGCACTCTTTAGGAGCTGCCAATGTGGTGGTCACGGGCGGTCATCTTGACAAAGCAATCGATCTGCTTAGCTTTGAAACGGGGCGAGGGTTAGAGATGGAGACGTTCAAGGCTGAACGCCAGCGATCGAACTCGACGCATGGCACTGGATGTGCATTCGCTACCGCACTCGCGTGTCATCTGGCGCACGGCCGTGGCTTGCCGGAAGCAGTTCTGCTCTCGAAGGCGTATGTGTCGGCGGCGATTGCGAATGCTTATCCGGTGGGCCATGGGATAGGGCCGGTGCACCATCTTTATCGGGCGGGTCAACGTCGGCGGGGAAGTTCTGCAGTCTCTGAGACAGAACATGCTCATTCTTGAGACCAATCAATCGTGAGATTTTAAGATTCGCTGGATCGGGAAGCGGGCAGTGCCTTTCCTTTTGAAAGGCACTCAGCCAGCTAATGGGGGAGGCGCCCCTGGTCCACGTGGGAGAGACACAAGGGAACTACTTCTTTAACAGGCAGCCAGCGACAAAGGCAGCTACGGCTGCGACTAGCCATTCTATGCGCCATAATTGGATCGCCTGCCAATCCAGCGTAGTTCGCGCGCTGAAACATACGCTTACTGCCAGCGCCCCGACTAGGCACATTGCACCCAGGAGAAACGCAGCAACGGCGGGGGTGGTGAGGCCGAGCCGCTCACCCAAGGCTGAAAGCTCGGCGAGGCCGGGAATTTCGAGTTCGGGTTCGGTGTTCGCGGCAGGACGCTTAAGGCCGCAAGAATGGCAATAGACGGAACTAACGATGAACTCAGTTCCACAGCCGCTGCAGGCGGTCGTTGGCTGCAACTTGATAACGGTCTCGGTCGCTGGGGGGCGCCAAAATTCATGCTGGGCTTGATTGGCTGCTTCGGCCATAAAGAAACCCTTCTTCTTTCGATCTCTCAGTTAAGGCAAGCGAATCGCCAAATCAATTTATTGCAAAGACGGCAGATGCAACGAGGATGGAAAGCAAACTGCTCCTAAGCCGAGCAAGTTTTACGCTGTCTCAACCCGATTTTCCCATGTTGACCTCAGTTTGAGGACGTATCCGGTTTGGTTCCCGTTTTCGGGCGGTCGGAGCTACGAGACGTTGACTCCGCTATCCGGTGCTTTCGCGAGCGCGGCTAAATTGTGGAACATTTTTCGGGAAGCCGTCGTATGCTAGATGGAGAGGACGCTCCCATGTATTGCAATGCTTGTGGAAAAGCTATTGTTGATGACGGCAGGTTTTGCTCCTATTGCGGCAATGTGGTTGGGAATGCGCCTATAGCTAAGAAACTGATCCGCTCGCGGGTGGATAGAAAGATCGCGGGCGTCTGCTCAGGGCTGGCTCATTATCTGGATCTGGATGTCTCGCTCGTGCGTATTCTTTGGTTCTTCATTACCTTCATTTCCGGAGTGCTGCCGGGAATCGTCGCCTATCTGCTGGGTTGGATTATTATTCCCGAGGAGCCCGAATTGAAGCCGGTGGTTTCCGCTCATCAGCCGATAACGACCTAGGGCAGAGACTGGACAGTATCGCGCCGGAAGACTTAAAAAACTACATGGAAGCTGATGTTTCCTCGGCGGCTAAAGTCGGCCTGAAAAATCGCAGCGGTAACCCGCTGCGCCACCGAAAATCTTGAAGCGGAAGACCCCTGCGCCATCCAAAATTGTCGCAGGGGATAACCCTGCTCCACCACCCAAAACTCTCGTAGGAGGAAACTGCTCCGCTACCCAAAGTTGCCTCTGCGGAAAGCGGCTGCGGCCAAATTCTTGCGGCGGTAAACTGTTGCACCCGAGAGTTGGAATCGGCAATCTGGCGAACGCTGTGTTTTAATCGAGTTCATGGAACGATTGCGCAGCGACGACGCGGAAATCGCTTATGAAATCCGGGGAAATGGTCCTTCGGTCGTCCTTCTTCACCCTTTTCCCTGCAATCATGAATTTTGGGATCCTGCTGCGGCGGCATTCGATTCCCAATATCGGCTGATCCTCCCAGACTTGCGCGGGCACGGCGATTCCGAGATTGGAGAAGGCCCGGCGGGTATGGGAAAGCATGCCAGCGACCTGGTTCGAGTGCTGGATGCCGCGGGCGTGGGCAAAGCCGTGTTCGTCGGCTGCTCCGTTGGCGGATACATTATCTTCGAATTTTGGCGCCGCTTTCGCGATCGGGTAAGTGCGCTAGCGATATGTGACTCGCGCCCTCAGGCGGACAATGCCGAAGCTCGAGCGAACCGGCTCAAAGCTGCCGCCGTGGTGCTGGAGAAGGGAACTGAGCAGTTCCTCGACGGCATGATTTCCAAGCTGATGGGTCGAACGACCATGGCCACGCGGCCCGATCTTGTCGAAGGCGCCCGGGCGATGATGCGGAAGATGTCGGCTGAGGATATTAGCCTGGTTCAGCAAGGCATGGCGGCGCGTCCGGACTCAGTTGGTGATCTCAAGACTATCAATGTTCCGACGCTGATCGTTATTGGAGAAGAAGATGTTATGACGACGGTGGCGGACGGCGAACTGATGCGGCAAAACATCGCTCGGAGCCAGCTGAAAGTTATTCCCAAGGCAGGGCACTATGCGCCGTGGGAGCAGTCTGAAGTGGTAGGCAAAATCTTGCGGCAGTTTCTGGACGACGTGGCGAAGAGATAAATTGGGGGCAAGCGTGCCTCTGCCCGTCGAATTCGAACTGTTCACGAAAATGCAGCGTCATAGTTTCGTCTCTGCTAGAATGCCCGGTCATGCTGGAAGCTTTTCTTGTCCCTGAAAAAACGGTGGTTAGCGCTAAGGGGGACGGGCCTGCTCTTGATGTGAGCGGTGCGGAAGGGCGTATCTTTTTGCTGACTCTAGAAATCACCGACATCATTGAGCAGGAGTCGCTCGATGTTGGGATATTCGAGTCGGCGGATGGGTTGATATGGGAGGCCAAGCCAATCGCGGCATTTGCGCAAAAGTTTTATCGCGAGGAAGTTCCGTTGCTGCTTAACCTGTCGGCGCGGCCGGCGATGAAATTCGTGCGCGCGCATTGGGAAGTGAATAGATGGGGACGGGGGTCAGAAATTCCGATGTTTGAATTTTGCGTTAAATTACGCGAGGTTCCACAAGAAATTCTGGCTGAAGCTGGCGATGGCGTGCGGGTACAGTAGCTGGCGACACCGGCACGTTGCACTTGGACGGGCGAAGGCGCCCGTCGCCACACGAGCGGGCGATCCGAGTCATCTCTCAAGTTCGTAAAACTCCAATACATTTATATTAAAGTTCATGCCTGATGATTCGAAGCATGAGGGTTCGAGTGTCGTCGTTTACCCGGCGAACGGGGTGCGCGGAATGGTGCGTATTCCGGGCGACAAGTCGGTTTCACATCGCTATGCGATGCTGGCGGGGATTGCCGAGGGAGTAAGCCGGTTCCATAATTTTTCGGCGGCACTTGATTGTGCCAGCACCCTTGGTTGCATGACTAATCTGGGCTGTGAATGGAAGCGTTCGGAGAGCGAAGGGGAAGGTGGAACGATTGAGGTGCATGGCGTTGGGCAGCAGCTAAGTGCGCCGTCCAGGGTGCTCGATTGCGGAAATTCGGGATCGACCATGCGGATGTTGAGCGGAATTCTAGCTGGCCAAAACTTTTTGAGCGAACTGTGCGGAGATGAGTCGCTTTCGCGGCGTCCGATGGCTCGCATCATAACCCCACTCTCTGAGATGGGTGCGAAGATCTCGTCGAGTCAAGGCGGACGGCCTCCGCTGAAGATTCAAGGCGGATCGCTCAAATCGATTCATTACAAACCGGAGATTGCCAGCGCGCAGGTGAAATCGTGCGTGCTTTTCGCGGGACTGTTTGCCGAGGGCGAGACGGTGGTGGAAGAGCCGATGCGCACGCGCGACCACGGCGAACTTGCATTGCGCGCTTTTGGGGCAGAAGTTGAGCGCGAAGGGAATGCGTCGCGCATAGTTGGCGGGCAGCGTCTGCGGGCGATTGACGCGCATGTGCCGGGCGATCTCTCCAGCGCGGCATTTTTTCTGTGTGCGGCGGCGCTGTTTCCGGGATCGCAGATTACGTTGCCGGGAATTCTGATGAACCCGACGCGAGCACGGCTGCTCGATATCCTAATGCAAATGGGCTTGAAAGTTTCTGTTGCGCATCTGGAAGAACATCATGGAGAACTCGTGGGAACGATTGAGGCGCGGGGAGCAGCATGGCGAGGCGGCCTCATCGCGGGATCGGACACTGCGGCGCTGATCGATGAGATCCCAGTGCTGGCGGCTACTGCGCCCTATTCCGAAGGCGGCCTTGAGGTGCGCGACGGCAAGGAGTTGCGGGTAAAGGAATCGGACCGGATTTCCGCGGTCGCCATGAATCTGCGCAAAATGGAAGCTGAGGTCGAGGAGCGTCCGGATGGAATGCGAATTCCGGGTGGTCAGCGTTTGCGCGGCGCGGAACTTGATTCCTTTGGCGATCATAGGATTGCTATGGCCTTCGGCGTAGCGGCACTACGTGCGGAGGGGGAGACTACGATTCGCGGGGCCGACGCGGCGGGAGTGTCGTATCCGGCGTTCTTTAAGGAGTTGCGTAAGATTGCGGATTGAAGTGCCACGGGCTGTGAGCTTGGAGCAAACTGGGATGCATTATGACCGACGAAAAATCTTTGTCTCCTGATGACCGGCTACAGCAGGAATTTAATCGCTGGGCTGATGAGGGCGAGGGCGCGAAGATGGAGCGCCATCATCTTGACATCACCGAGAAGACAATGCGGCGAATGGACTTGCGTCCGGGCGAACGCATTCTTGATCTGGGATGCGGATCGGGGTGGGCGACGCGCTTGCTCGCGCGTAGGGTTGGCGACGGGCCGCAAGGTTTTGGGCAGGTGGTGGGAGTCGACATTTCAGATGAGATGATTCGACAGGCACGCGCTGCTTCAAAAGAATTCGACAACGTGATGTTTGTGGTTGGTTCGGCGACACAGATTCCGTGGGAAGAAAACTTTTTCGACAAGATGCTTTCGGTAGAGTCGTTTTATTACTATCCTGATCAGGAGCGCGCTCTGGCTGAGTTGTTTCGCGTGCTGGCGCCGCAGGGGCGTCTTTTCATCCTCATTAATCTTTTCAAGGACAATCCTTATTCGCAGCAATGGGCGCCGAAGTTGAAGGTGCCGGTACATGTGCGATCGGCGGCGGAGTACGTTGAAATGTTAAAGCAGCATGCTTTCGAAAATGTGGAATACGCGCTGATTCCGGACGACACTCCTACGCCGGAAAACTACAAGACGACATCGTTTTATTCGCTTGACGACTTGAAGGCATTCAAGCGCATAGGCGCATTGCTGCTGATGGCGTCGAAGCCAGATGTGCGGAATCCGGCGCCGGGATACACGATTTATTGAGTTGGCGGCGAGGGTGTTGCCGTGCGACGTTTCTGTGCCTGAGTAATCACAAAGACGGAGAGAATTGTGATTGCCGGGTCTACGGGATGCCGGTACCGGGCGTGGGGAAAGACGATGTAGTAGACGAAGGGGTAGAGCAACAAGAGCCAGAAAAAAAGCCAAGCATGCGGACGCCGTTGCCGCAACGCGAGCAGCAATCCAAATAAAGTTAGTAGCGAAGAGGCTGCGAACAGCGAGTTCTTGGCGGGCTCGAGCCACGCAGGATTCAGATCCCTGGGCACTCCATACCAGAAGTAAATAAATTTTCTAAAACTGACGACGATGAAACGCGCTGGATTTGCTTCGATCCAGGTCACGGCTTCGTCTCGTCTTGCCTTTACGTATGCGAGTTCCCCCATTTGCACGTAGCGCTGAAACTCGGCTACGTCGTGCACGGGGTGTAGATAGAACTGCCATGTGCCATCGGCGTATGGGCCGTTGCCCATCCGCAATTCGGCGCCAAAATTTGTTCGTAGAACAACTGGCCTGCCAAAAACACGGTCATTGCGCAGCAGCCACGGGGTTATCAGCGCAATAAAAATTAGAGATGCCAGCACAACTCCGCCGAGCGAACGCCGTCCGGCACGCCAGCGGCGGTACCAGGCATAGAGTCCGGACGCGGGCAAAAACGACAGCAGGGACGGGCTGTTGAGCGCGGCGATTCCCCAGAGCAAACCGAAATGGACCCACGGTTTTACCCCTTCCGCATCCTCCATGGAAACCGCTATCCAGAAAATTGCTGTGATTAAGAGCGCGGAAAGACTCGTCTCCCACATCCATTTAATGTCCCAATAGATTACGTAGGGGAAGATCGCCCAGGTCCAGGCCGATGCAACGGCTACCTTTTCGCCAAAGGAGCGGCGCGCCACCAGGAAAATTGGAATGCAAGTGAGCGCTGACCAGAGGCTGTTGATGGTGAGCAGCGCGAATGCGGAGGCGCGCGAGTAGATGCCGAATATTTTGAAAACTCCGGCCATCAAGTATGGAGTTAAGGGTGGCTCCCACGCGGTTGGTCCGGTGGGGGTCTGAAAGGGGCTGGCAAAGCCGTGTCCGGAGGCGATGGACGCGCCGATGCGTCCCATCTCCCATCCAAAACCGAAATTGTCTTCGGTGGTGCGTACTTTGTAAGTGTGCATGAGAACGATGCAGAGCACACGGATGAAGAAGGCGATGCCGACCATCCACGGGAAGGAGGTGCGGATGCGCGTCCAGAATTGGCGTGGCGGGTTCGCGGCTGGGACGGCAGCGGTTGGTGAGGGCGAGGGCATTCGCTCTCTTAGTATAGGACGTGGGGTATATCGGAGCCCGAGGAATGAGGTGGACGGGCGAGGACGCCCATCGCTTCACGGGTGAAGTGATCAGTGATACGCATCACTCGCGAACACTATTGAGAAAGGGTATGCTGTACGCGACGAGGGTTCATGAGCTGGTTGCAAAACAAATTCGAAAAGAACTTCATGATCTCGACGGTGGACTACGTCTTTAACTGGGCGCGGAAGTCGGCGCTCTGGCCGATGACGTTTGGGCTGGCATGCTGCGCCATCGAGATGATCGCGTCATCGACGGCGCGTTTTGATATTGCGCGGTTTGGGTCGGAGGTGTTTCGGCCGAGCCCGCGGCAGTCGGATTTGATGATCGTTTCGGGCACGGTGACGTTGAAGATGGCGCCGGTGGTGAAGCGCATCTACGAGCAGATGCCGGAGCCGAAGTGGGTGATTTCGATGGGCGCGTGCTCGTCGGTGGGCGGACCGTTTAATACCTATGCAGTGCTTCAAGGAGTTGACCGGATTGTGCCGGTGGATGTGTATGTGATTGGATGTCCGCCGCGTCCGGAGAATTTGTTTTACGCGTTGCTAAAACTGCAGGACAAGATCGACACCATGACGCTAGCCAAGCGGCCGACCGAAGTGCGGCTGGAAGAGCGGATGATGGAAGACTTCAAGCGGCAGGTGATGGTGGCGCAGACCATGCAGCCTAAGTAGCTGTCAGTTGTCAGTTCTCAGTTCGACTCATCTTATATAATTTTGTCATCCTGAGCGAAGCGAAGGACTCACTTTTTTTCGCAGTGCCGAACAGCTATGCCATTCACCAAATTGGCCAATCAATCCGACCTTCCCGCCCCCAACGAGGCCAAAGAATTCACCTGCGGGGACAAAACTATCTGCATTGCTAATGTGAATGGCGAGATCTCAGCCATGGACAACATCTGCCTGCATCGTGGAGGCCCTCTTGGTCAAGGCGTAATCGAAGACGGCAAGGTAATTTGCCCATGGCACGGCTGGGCTTGGGATCCGAAGACTGGCGCGGCCGGGCCGATGGGAGCGAAGGTGGCGGTGTATCCGGTGAAGATTGAGGATGGGGATGTGCTGATCGAAATGTGACGGAGCGTCTTATAAGTTTAAATCGGCGGCGCTCCGGAACAGTTCGATTAATAGCAGACGTGAATGGCCACGGTTACCGTTTTAATTGTGCCACGTATGCTTTCCCGCTTTGAGATTTGCGGGAGGTTTCCTCGACGAACTTTAGAAATTCCCGCAGGTGTTGTTTTTCTGAAAGCTCTGATTCCGAGAATTTGACACGAACGCCGAAGGAGGGAGAAGTGCGCGTGACGACCCCGCTGATGATCATGCCTTTCACCCACACCTTGCCGTTGGCGACCCACAAGCCAATTTCCAAGGCTTTATTTGGTGGCACGGCATTGGCGGTTTCGACGAGGCATCCGCCGCGGCCGACATTTACCAAATTGCCCCAGATGGGTTCGGGAATTCCTTCAACGTGAATCTCGACGGCCACATAGCACTTCATGCGATGGAAACGGCGGCGATCGGACTCTAATTGAGAAGACAGTGGATCCAGCTCAAAAGGAGGTATTTCTTCTACTGGCTCCGGAGAGTGGAGCACAGCTTTTGGCTGCGGCGCCGCCGTAACGGGAGCCTTCCCGCCGGCTTGACGCGCGGCATCGGCAGCGTCCTTGATCTCGCGCATTGCCCGCAGCAGGGCTCTTTCGCGCAACTCTGGAGCGACCTCGCGGTACGTCTGCAGAAGTTTCCCAAGGTGGCTGACCAGGTCTGGATCGGTCAGCAGACGCGTCCAGTCGGATCCTTTAGCTAGCGGTTTGGCGCCTTCGCTCATATATGAAAAGGAGTCGCAAAAATCGTTTTTTCAGTCGCAGGGGAGTGGTCGACTTGCATCATAGATTGAACCTTGGCAGGAAGGTTACGCAAGATGACCGAAGTTACGAGGCGACAATTTGCATCAAACACGAGCAAAAAGAATCCAAAAGACTTATTATTTTCATTTTGTTAGGAGAGAACGCCCTTCGATGACTTCCGCTGACTGCCGTATCATTGAACTTGGTGAGGGTTCTCGCCGATCGCGGTTTTTTGCTGCAGACGTCGTTCAAAGGGCGGCATTTTTCGGCGCGATCTTGAGCTGTGCTTTTTTGTCCGTGCCCATTTATGCTCAGGCGCCGGGCCCCGCGAATCAAAATTCCTCCTCTTACAGCGGTTCGTCGGGCGGATCGACGCCAGCGCAAGTGCAGATGCCTGCTTCGCAGCTGCCGACTTCGCAGGTTCAAACCTCGCTACAGAATCCAGTGTTCGGCAGCGTACCCGAGGCCAAGCCGACGCCGGGCGTCCTTCTTCTCACCTTCATTGACGCGATTGATCGTGCTTTGCGGCAGAATCTGGCTGGCCTTTTGTCGCAGTACAACACGATCGAGGCCCGCGGAGAAAAATGGCAGCAGCTGAGCGACCTGCTTCCGAACATTAGCGCCGATGTGCAGGAAGTTGCGCAAAAGGAAAGTCTGCAGGCGCTGGGGCTGAGGAGCGGCGGTCCGTTTGGACATGTGCCGGCGGTCATTGGCCCGTTCTCATACTTTGATGTACGGGCTTATGCTACGCAACGCGTCTTCGATTGGAAGGCAATTCAGAAATACAGGTCCGCCGTAATTGGCGAAAACGTTGCCAAATTTAATCTTAAAGATGCGAGGGACCTGGTTGTGCTGGCGACCGGCAACGCGTACCTGCAAGCAATCGCGGGCGCGGCCCGGGTGCAAACTGCGCAGGCGCAGGTGGAAACTGCGAAGGCACTTCACAACAAAGCGGTAGCGCAACAGCAGGCCGGGGTTGCTCCGGCGATCGACACGCTTCGCTCGCAGGTCGAATACCAGACGCGTCAACAGCAGTTGATCGCCGCCACAAATGATTATGCGAAACAGAAGATCACACTGGCTCGTGTGATTGGGCTTGCGCCGCGCCAGGAATTCGAACTGATCGACGAGACTCCTTACCGGCCATTTCCGATCCCGGATATCGAAGCCAGCGTGGAGCGGGCGTATTCCATGCGCTCGGATTACAAAGCGGCGCATGAGCGACTGGTCGCCGCTCAACTGGAGAAGAGCGCTGCAGTCGCTGGATATTTTCCAACCGTCGATCTGGCAGTGAACTATGGTGAAATTGGCGCCGTGCCGAGCGATATCCTGCCTACTTACATGGTGTCCGGCCGCTTAAATATTCCTATCTTCCAGGGCGGCAAGGTTCATGGCGACGTATTAAAGGCTGAGGCCGGCCTCCGTCAGGCACAGGCGCAAATGGCCGACGTTCGCGCACTGATTGTGCAGGATATTCAAAATGCGCTACTGGATCTGAAGTCATCCAATGATCAGGTAGAAGTAGCGCAGAGTTCGGTGAATCTTGCCGAGCAGGCGCTGGCGCAATCGCAAGATCGATTTTCCGCGGGTGTTACCGACAACCTTGAAGTTGTTCAGGCGCAGGAAGCTCTGGCATCGGCGCACGAGAATTTAATTTCGAGCATGTACTTTAATAATTTGGCCAAGGTTTCTTTTGCGCGTGCCTTGGGACGTGCTGAAGATGGCGTCCGCGAATATTTGAAAGGGAACTAGCCCATGGATCAGAGCAGCAGTGTTGTTGATGAATCGAAACCGCAGCCGGATCAGCGAGCATCCCAGTCGCAATTGCAGTCGCAGCAGACGACGCCACCGCAGCGTGACGCTGAGCCGGACAGCGAGGCCCGCTATAAGCGGCGATCTGCGCTTCTGGGCAATCCCCGCACCAAGTGGATTCTGATCATCGTCGTGCTGGTAATTGTGGTCGGCGTTTTCTTTTTGTGGCGTTATCTGGGCAGCTACGAGTCCACGGACGACGCGCAGATTGACGGGCATGTCAACTCCGTGAGCGCGCGGGTCAGCGGCCACGTTTCCAAGCTTAACGTGGACGACAATCAGTACGTACAAAAGGGAACGGTACTGGTGGAAATTGACCCGGCTGATTATGAAGTTGCAGCGGCGCAGGCGCGTGCCGAATATGCCGATGCGCAGGCGCAGGCTTCGGCTGCGGGGATTAACGTTCCCATCACCAACGTGAACACTGCCAGCCAGGTGAGCGGAGCGCAAGCTGGAGTATCGAGCGCGCAGGCTGGAATCGCAGCCGCCCGTCAACAGTTCGAAGCGGCTAAGTCGCAGGTTGCGCAGGCGGATGCCAACAACACTAAAGCGCAGAACGATCTTGCCCGCTATAAACAACTGATCGACAAGCAGGAAATTTCGCAGCAACAATATGATCAGGCCGTGGCTACTGCACAAGCCGCAGCGGCAACCCTGCAAGCCGCGCGTGCTACGGCTGATGCGTCGGCGGCGCAGATTCGACAGGCGCAGAGCAAGTTGCAGCAGGCTGGCGCCGATTTGCGAACCGCGGATACCGCGCCGCAGTTGATCCGAGTGACGCAAGCGCGCGCGCTTTCCGCAAAAGCGAACGCCGATCAGAAAAAGGCAATACTCGATCAGGCGGAACTCAATCTGCAGTACACAAAGGTCATTGCGCCGGTCAATGGAATCGTGAGTAATCGCACGGTTGAGGTCGGACAAAACGTACAGCCGGGCCAGGAGATGATGAAGGTCATTCCGGTTGACGATGGCGATCTTTGGGTAACCGCAAATTTCAAAGAGACGCAGTTGAAAAATATCAGGCCCGGCCAAGCGGTTGACATCAATGTCGACGCCAATGGCAAAACCTATAAGGGCAAAGTTGATTCGATCGCAGGAGCCAGTGGCGCCCGCTTCAGCCTGTTGCCGCCGGAGAATGCCACCGGGAATTACGTCAAGGTTGTGCAGCGCCTGCCCGTAAAGATCGTGTTTAATCCCGGCGAAATTAAGGGGCGCGAACTGCGGCCGGGCATGTCGGTGACGCCGAAGGTCTGGATTAAATAATGGGCGCCACGGCTGCCACGATGAATCAAGCCGATACCGCGGTATGGGTGTCGCCGGTCAATCCATGGGTCATCGCACTTACCGTGACGCTAGCGACTTTCATGGAGGTGCTGGATACCAGCATTGCGAACGTCGCGCTGCCGCACATCGCGGGCAGTCTTTCTGCAGGCCAGGACGAGAGCACATGGGTACTTACCTCCTATCTCGTTTCCAATGCCATCGTGCTTCCGCTGAGCGGCTGGCTTTCGTCGATCATGGGACGCAAGCGTTTTTACATGAGTTGCGTCGCGCTTTTTACCATCAGTTCAGCGTTGTGCGGATTCGCTCTTAACCTTCCGATGCTGATTGTGTTCCGCATTCTTCAGGGCGCGGGCGGCGGCGGATTGCAACCGAGTGAGCAAGCCATTCTCGCGGATACATTTGCTCCGGCGAAGCGGGGCATGGCGTTTGCGGTGTATGGCATTGCGGTGGTGATGGCTCCGGCGATTGGCCCCACGCTTGGGGGATGGATCACGGACAACTTCAGCTGGCGCTGGATTTTCTTTGTCAACATTCCTGTCGGTGCGATCTCACTCCTGCTGACTTCGCGGCTCATTCAGGATCCTCCGTATCTTAAAAAGCGGAAGCTCAGCGAAACCCATATTGATTACATTGGATTGGGACTGGTGGCGCTCGGGTTGGGAACGCTGCAGGTGATTCTCGATAAAGGTCAGCGAGACGATTGGTTCGATTCAAACTTCATCCTCTCGCTGAGCGTGATCTGCGCGGCATCATTGATATTCGTCATATTCTGGGAGTGGCGGCACAAAGATCCGATTATCGATTTGCACCTTTTTCGTGAGCGCACGTTTGCTACGGCGAATTTCCTGATGTTCATGCTGGGCTTTGCGCTGCTCGGCAGTACTTTGCTGTTGCCGCTGTTCATGCAGACGCTTCTCGGTTACACTGCCGAGCGGTCAGGACTGGCGCTGATGCCGGGCGGATTCACAATCATGATCGCGATGCCCATTGTTGGGTTTCTGCTGTCACGGTATAGCCCGCGCTATTTGATGTTGTTTGGTTTATGCATGCTCTCGTTTTCCCTCTTTCACATGACGTCATTCGATCTGGGAGTGGATTTCAAGACGGTGATGATGGCCCGCGTCTACCAGGCGATGGGGCTCGCGTTTCTTTTTGTGCCGATCAATACAACGGCGTATTCGTCGCTACCGCGCGATAAGAATAATGCGGCATCGGGATTGATGAACCTCGCCCGGAATATTGGGGGGAGCGTGGGGATTTCGTTCGTTACTACCATGCTTGCCCGGCGCGCTCAGGTTCACCAGGTGCAGTTGGTAGAGAAAATAAATCCCGCTAATCCGCAGCTGCAGTCGACCTTGAAGGGCATGACCTCTACTTTCGCAGGAGGTGGGTACGGTCCGGGAGCGGCACTGCAGCATGCCTATGCCATGCTGGCGGCCAATGTGGAACGACAAGCGACCATGCTAGCCTACATCGATAATTTCTGGCTGCTGGGCGTGGTGATTGCGTGTTTGATTCCGTGCGTTTTTATGATCAAGAAGGTCAAGCCTGGGGGCGAGATCGTGGCCCATTAATTGCATCTAACGGCTAGTAGTGGAGAGTTGAGCGTGGTTGGACGGGCGAGATGCCCGTCGCTCCATAGTAAGGACGAAGGGAGTTCGCCATGTTTCGGATCGTCACTTTGGAACGCGAATTTGGCAGCGGCGGCGGTGGAATTGCGGCCGAACTGGCGCGTCGGCTGGGATGGAAACTGTGGGACCAGCAACTCACTTGCGAGATCGCAAAGCGCGCGGAGGTGACGGAAGCGGCGGTGGCGCTTTGCGATGAGCGTGTCGATGGGCGGCTTTATCGACTGGCGAAAACTTTCTGGCGCGGCAGTTATGAACGCGGAATGCCGATGGCCAATTCGCGGGCCTTTGATACGGATCGCATGATTGCCATGATGGAAGAGATAACGGGCAACATCGCGGAACAGGGAAATGCTGTAATCGTGGGGCGCGGGGCTCCATATTTCCTGCGTGACCGCGAGGATACATTTCGCGTCTTCACTTACGCTCCGCATGAAGAAAAGATTCGCCGTGTACTCGCCATGGGACGAAAGCGTGAAGAAGCAGAAGATCTGGTCAACAATGTGGACAAAGAGCGGATCGCCTACATTAAACATTATTTCAATTCTGACTGGCCGACGCGCAGCTTGTATCACCTGATGATCAACACGGTGGTCGGGGACGAGAGTGTGATTGCGACAATTCTGGATAGCATGCAGAGATTGGAAACGCGCAGCGGTGAATTGGCTCTTCATCGGGTGCGGTAGATTCGCGCTGGCATCATGCCGAAGGTCACTCAGCGTCCTTCGGCGTAGGTTTTGCCCTCAACCATCCAACTGGATTCTTTTAATTTCGTGCCGGCCTATTCGTTTCTCCTAGCGATCGCATTTGCGCACTATATTCCTCAGTGCACGAGAAAAATGCATAGGTCCTTCGCTTCGCTCAGGATGACACCAAGACAGCGAGATGACATAGACCGGAGATAATAGAGACAGCAGAGGAGTGTGCAGTGATGCACAGCTCCTCCGCCATGGCTACCACTTAGGGTTTCTTTCCCAAGAGTCCACCTAATCCGCCCAGGGGACTGCTCTTGCCTCCAGGCACCAATCCCTTAAGCTTATTTCCCATCACGCCTTTCATGTCAGGAGTAAAGGTGGGATTTGATGTTGTGCCTCCGACATCGATGGGAACGCCGCCTGAACCCATTCCTGCGGCCTTGGTGAGTCCGCCTCCGACGCCACCGCTCAGATTGGCAACCAACTTGAATGAGAGGGCATTATTGGGACTGATTGTTCCCGCGCCAGTGACGGTCCCCAATGACGGGATCACCAGGTTAATTTTGTCGAGGCGAGTGCCGTCGGGAGCGTAACGAACATCGGAGCTCAGATTCTGAATCTGGGTATCATTGCCCGTTCCCGGCTGCTTTCCGGTAAGCGCCGATAGGGTCGATAATTTTGAACCCAGGTTGAAACCGGCCAGAGCTGTGTTGTTCATTTTTATCCAGCCCGTTGAAACTAATTTGTCCAGCGGTCCGTTGGAGTTGATCTCGGCGGAGACTGTTCCGCCTTTAAGCTGGGAACCGGTGGGAAGAATAACGCCGAATGCGGGGAGTATTGTTTCGACGTCGTCTACTGGCATTCCGTCTCCCGCTAGTTTCGTCTGGATGGCAGTTGTGTCGCCATGCATGTTGTAAGTGCCGGTAAGTTTTGCGGCCGCCTTTCCGACGCTAATGTCTCCCTGCGCTATCTTTCCGGTTTCATTCTTTAAATCATGATCGACTGCGAAAACGATCTGTACGGGTTCACCTGCGGGCTTACCGGCGGGAACGAGTTTCAAGGAGGTGCCTTTGATCGTCCCGCTCGCCTTGGCGATGTGACCATCGGAGGTCAATGTGCCATCGAAATCGGCGAAGCCGGTGATCCCCAGGGTTGGATCGACGAGCGCCGATTGCGAGAGGTCGAGCTTGGTCATGTGCAGCTTTCCCTGCACCGGGGTAAGAGCGGAATCTGTGGCGTTGATGGGGCCGGCAGTGCCCTCTATTTTGAGGCTTCCGCCACCGGGCAAGCCCACCGATGCGGTTAACGGGAAGGAGCTGCTGAAAGAGAAATCGCGAACACTGATATTGACGTGGTTATAGACGATTGGCTTGCGCTTCCCGGTGCTGGAGCCAACGGTAACGGTTCCATCATTCACGTCAAGCTTGGCAATATTGATGTTCGAGTTAGACGGAGCGGTGGAAGAAGTTTTCGGAGCGTTCGCTGGCTGACTGCTTGAGGCTTGACCGCCAATGGAGGAAAAATTCCACACGCCGTCGGCGTTGCGCAGTAAAAAAATCTCGGGATGATCGATGACGATCTTAGTGACATTGAGCTTTTTGCTGAAAATCAGGGGCATCAGTTCGGCGCCTACGGCTAGCGCTTTGGCCTGAATAAAGGGCGAATTGCTGAATTTGGGATCATCGGCGATGGTCAATTGATCCGCCTTAACGCTGCCGGAGAAGATGCTGAGACTAAGATTACCAACTTTGACGGGACGTCCTAAAGCCGAACTAAGGCTGGATTCGATCTCCGGGCGGAAGTTGTTGACGTTCACGAATAGGGGGATTGCGATAAGAAGAAGAATCAGAACCCCAATCACGATGCCAACAATTCTGACAGTGCGGTTTGCGGCGAGAGACTTCAGATCGACATTGTTCATCGTGTTACCTTCTGGGCGCGGGATTCGACGGGAAGCGCTAGGGGACGCCGATCGAGCCAGTTGTGCAAATAACTGCAAACGATCTGGGCGCTGTTCTCACTGAAGTTGCAAGCGCCGACATGCCTTCCGACGTTACGCCGGTACATTGGATGCAAGTGTACGTTAAAACGGTCGGTACAATCGCGGGCACGTTATAAGATAAAACCACCGAATTGGCGAAAGAACATGAGTGGACTTTACGATGTTTGCGCGAATGATAGGAGTTAACCCGTAAGTGGCAGCTCCTGAGCTATATCCCACGGTGCAAGACGAGGTAGCCCGGCTTACTAGCTCGCCCGAAGTGCGTGCGGCCTTTGATCGATTTCGTTCCCAGGAAACCCAGTTTGCACAGTGGCAATTAGAGGCAACGCAGGTTCCTGCGCCACCGTTTGGAGAGTCTGCGCGAGGAGCATGGCTCGCAGATCGTTTTCGCGAGCTCGGGCTCGATCCCGTAGAGATCGATGAAGTGGGCAACGTTTTTGGGGTTCGTGCCGGAGTCGGGAGGCGTTTCGTGGCGCTCAGCGCCCATATTGATACCGTGTTTCCCGCGTCTACGCCGCTAAACATTCGGCGGCAGGGGAGCCGGCTGTATGGTCCGGGAGTAGCGGATAACGGCGCTGGAATCGCGGCCATGCTCGCCGTCGCCAGCGTGCTGACAAGCGCGCGTGTCTCCCATGGTATGCCGTTTTTATTTATCGGCAATGTGGGAGAGGAGGGTGAAGGAGATCTGCGGGGCATGCGCCACGTTTTTGCGACTCCCCGCTGGCGGGACGCCATCGCTTATAGCGTAATTGTAGACGGGGCCGGGGCTGACACTATTGTGGCAGAGGCTTTGGGGAGCCGCCGTTTCGAGATCATAGTACGCGGCCCGGGAGGACATTCCTGGAGCGATTTTGGCGCGCCCAGTCCGATTCTTGCGCTTTCTCGCGCCATTGAGTTATTCAGCCACACGCCGGTGCCGGCATCGCCGAAAACAACTTTTAATGTGGGGGTGATTCGAGGGGGCACGTCGGTGAATTCGATCCCCGAATCCGCTAGTATGCGGGTTGATTTGCGCTCAACTTCGATGGCTGAGATCGACCGTCTGGAACGGGCCATGCGCGATTCGCTCGATCGGGCAATCGCGGCTGAAAACTACACCGCCGCGCAGCATGGCGTTCGCAAGCCTCAACGGGTGCAGAGCGAAGTGGTGGAAATTGGAAATCGTCCGGCTGGCGAACTGGCACGAGAGTCGCGGCTCTTCAAAGTGATTCACGCCGTGGACAGCCAGCTCGGAAATGCTGCCCAGGTACAGCGCGCCTCGACCGATGCAAACATTCCGCTTTCGCTTGGTCGTGAGGCGATTGCGATCGGAGGAGGGGGCGCCGGAGGGGGCGCGCACACGTTGCAAGAATGGTTCGACTGCAACGGAAGAGATCTAGGACTGAGGCGCATTCTGCTTACAATGCTCACACTGTCTGGAGCCGGAGAATGATAAAGGAATGATAAAAGAAATCACCCTGATTGCGGTGTTGGTGGCGGCTTGTGGCGCGCCGGCACAAAATACGAATACGACGCTGAAGCCGAAAGCGGACGTAATCTACATCCACGGCAACATCTACACCGGAATGGTTGATGCCTCGGCGTCGTTTGGCTCGGGCAAGCGTGATGAGTCTCTTGCCATATCTGGCGAAAAAATTCTGGCTGTTGGCACTCGCAATGAGGTCATGAAATTCAAGGGTTCGGAGACGAAAATCATCGATCTCGACGGGCACTTCGTGATGCCCGGATTCAATGACGCTCACATGCATCTAGCCAGCGCCGGTCTGGAAAAGGCGAATGTGAATCTGGTGGGCGCGAAGACGCTGGATGAATTTCGCGATCGCCTGGCCGCCAAGGTTGAAACCGCCGAGCCGGGAGAATGGATTGTAGGCGAAGGTTGGGACGAAACCTTGTGGCCGGTCAAAGTGCTTCCCACACGATGGGATCTTGATGAAGTGAGCGGAAAGCATCCGGTTTATCTCGAGCGAGTGGATGGGCATATCGGCGTTGCCAATACCCGGGCGTTGCAACTGGCGAGCGTAACTGTTGCAGCCAAGGATCCCGAGGGCGGAAGGATCGATCGTGACGAGGGTGGAACTCCGACGGGCATTTTGCGCGAGAAAGCGCAGGAGGCGGTGGAAGCGGTGATTCCAAAGCCGACCCACGAAAAGCGGCGGCAGGCAATCGAAACGGCTCTGGCGGACCTTGCAAGTCACGGCATCACGTCAGCGCAGGACTTTTCGCAATGGGAAGACTTTCAAATTTATGAAGAGCTGGAGCGCCAGGGAAAACTGACGGCCAGAATTTCAGAGTGGTTGCCCTTCGACGAACCGATCGACGTGTTGAACAAGAAACGCGACTCGCATCCTGCATCCGACAACATGCTTCACACGGGCATGCTGAAAGGCTTCATGGATGGATCACTCGGTTCGAAGACGGCGGCGCTGCTTGAGCCTTACAACGACGATCCGCAGAACAGCGGGCTTCCGCAATACGAGGCGGGCAAGCTGAATGCGATGGCGAAGGAGCGGGTGCTCGCGGGATATCAACTTGGTTTTCACGCCATCGGCGATAAAGGCGTGCAGATGGCGCTCGATGCGTTTGCTGAAGCTGAAAAAGCGGCGAAAGAAGCGAAGGTGAAAGCGATGGATGGAGGCGACGATTACCGGCTTCGAATCGAGCATACGCAGGTGACTTCGACGCAGCAGATTTTGCGCTTCAAAGAGCTCAAAGTGATTGCCTCGATGCAGCCCAGCCACCTGCTTACCGACATGAATTGGGCGGAGTCGCGCTTGGGAGCGAAACGCGCCGCGCATTCTTACGCGTGGGCCGATTTTCTTCGGCATGGAGTTGTGCTGGCTTTTGGCACTGATTATCCAGTCGAGCCCGTGACGCCATTCCGTGGCCTATACGCGGCGATTACGCGCATGAGCGAGGATGGCAGAAAAACCTATTATCCGGCTGAAAAAATAACCATCGAACAAGCTATTGCCTCCTATACAACGGCCGCGGCGTTTGCCGAGTTCGCGGAAAAGCAAAAAGGCAAGCTCGAGCCTGGGATGCTCGCTGACTTTGTTGTGCTCGATCAGGACATCACCGCGGCTCAGCCGGCGAAGCTGCTGCAGGCTAAAGTCTTACGTACAGTGGTAGGAGGCAAGACGGTATACGAGGGGAAATGACCGGACGAACGGCCATCTGAAGGCATTTCAGATGACCTGATCATCGGATATCGTCTTATGGATTCAGATGACTGCGAAGGAGCGGGAACACGAATTTCTCGTGGGCGCGCCGTTGGCGATCGTTCCCGCGCTGGTTTTTTTGCCCACGGTGATGTTCCTGATTGTCTTTCCGCAATTTGCCCACGGACGGGTGATTGGACTGATCATACTTCCGCCGTGCGCTATGGTGAGCAGCATCGGGCTGTGGAAGCTCGCGTTTGGTGCGGTGCAAAAGCCTTGGGGACTGTTCAATGTGTTAAGTTTCGGGGCGCTGCTGGTGCTACTGGTAATTGCCGGGTACACAGGGTTGTTCCTGGCGCTTGTAACGCTAAGAATCTGAGCAACGAGTTTAAGGTCTTCTGTTAATGGCAAATTATCGATGATTGTCGGTGGCACCGGATTTGACACGGCTGCCCGCGCAGCGCCTAAAGGCGCTTTCAAGCGGCCGGGTTTCGGCATCGCTTAAGCGATGCCCTGATACGAATCTGGCTCACGTGATGCCCTGATCCGACTCTTGCTAAATTGATTTGGAGATACGAATTCGCCTAACGCGATGCTTTGCTACAAATCCTTGCAACAACTCGCAGGGGATCGAAACGCCAAGGGCATTTTATGCGTCTAACTGTTTTGGCCGGTTCTTACCGACTCCGTTCCAGGCCGAAGGTATAATAAAACGTCAGGCAATTTTAGGAGGAACAAATGGAATCGCGCGAAAGCGCTTTCTTGGCTCGTTTTAAGGCCAATCGTTGGGCATACACATTTACGATTCTGGCCACGCTCACCGTCGGCATTCTAATCGGAACGGTGGTTTCGTACGGAGTCAAAGGCAAGGAAGGCGCGAAGTCCTCCGATGCTACGCCATTATCCATTCCTGCGCCGCAGCAACTGTCGAACGCTTTCTCGCAGATTTCGAAGCAACTGGAGCCGAGCGTCGTCAACATAAACACGGAATCGACAGTAAAAAACCCGCACCGGCGGGGACGATCAGTGCGTCCGGACCCCGATCAGGATCAGGGGAATGGCGAGGAAGACAGCCCGTTCCAGGACTTCTTTGACAAATTTTTTGGCGGACAAGGCGGACAGGGCGGCCCGGAGGCGGGCTCGATCCGGCAACGATCGCTTGGTTCTGGGGTGATTGTGGACTCCAAGGGCTATATCGTCACGAATCGGCACGTGGTTGAAAAAGCTGATCGGATTCGGGTGAAATTGCAGGATGAAAACCCGGCTTCTCCCGGCCACGATGCAAAGCTCATCGGCATGGACCAGGAGACGGATTTGGCGGTGATCAAGATTGAAGTCGATCATGCGCTTCCGACTGCAAAGTTAGGTAACTCGGATGGCATGGAGGTTGGTGACTGGGTTCTTGCCATTGGCAGTCCCTTTGGACTGCAGGAAACGGTGACAGCGGGGATCGTCTCGGCCAAGGAGCGCAATATCGTACCTAACCGGCAGTTTCAATCCTTTATTCAAACCGACGCGGCTATCAATCCCGGGAATTCGGGCGGGCCGCTGGTGAACATGGCGGGTGAAGTGATCGGCATTAACACCGCGATCTTGACGGAAACCAGTTCCTACGCTGGGGTTGGGTTTGCCATGCCTTCGAACACCGTAGCGCAGGTCTACAACCAGTTGATTGGACCGGAGCACCGCGTCTCACGCGGATCGATTGGGATTGAATTTTCGGCGCAGCCAAATCCGGCGATCGCGCACATTTACGGATCGGGCGTGACGGTATCGAATGTCGTGTCAGGCAGTCCCGCTGACGAGGCCGGCCTTAAGATCGGCGACACGATT
>Ga0182024_10007465_pt1 | contig 23551 bp, 24 predicted proteins | sample P32metaG_FD_120480 | JGI IMG/M metagenome (GOLD analysis project Ga0182024, IMG submission 120480) | Permafrost microbial communities from Stordalen Mire, Sweden - P3-2 metaG (Illumina Assembly) | ecosystem: Environmental > Terrestrial > Soil > Wetlands > Permafrost | place: Sweden: Stordalen... | reverse complement strand
CTCCGGCGGGCCAGCCTCCGGCGGGCCGTGTGTCCGCTGGCTGGTCCTCGGCGGGCCGGGCATCGGGGGGCGGCCGGGCACCTGCGGGCCGGGCTGCCGGGGGCCGGTCCTGAGACCGCCGGTCTTCGTGGCCGATGCCGCTCAGCTGCGGGGCGACCGGATCGTGCTGTCCGGCGCCGAGGGGCGGCATGCCGCGACGGTCCGCAGGCTCACCGCGGGAGAACGCGCCGACGTGACGGACGGCGACGGGATGCTGGCCGAGTGCGTGGTAACCGGCAGCGGAGCTGACCTGCTGGAGCTCACGGTGCTGGCCAGGCGCGCCGACCCGCCGCCGGACCCGAGGATCGTCGTGGTGCAGGCCATCCCCAAGGGGGACCGCGGTGAGCTCGCCGTCGAGATCATGACCGAGGTTGGCGTCGACGTCGTGGTGCCGTGGGCGGCCGAGCGGTGCGTGGCCAGGTGGCGCGGTGACCGCGGCCAGCGGGCGCTCGCGCGCTGGCGGGTAACCGCCAGGGAGTCGGCGAAGCAGGCGCGCCGAGCCAGGTTCCCTGAGATCACCGCGCCAGCGGATACCCCGGGCGTGGCCCGGCTGGCGGCCGCGGCCAGCCTTGCGATCGTCCTCGATCCCGACGCGCCGGACGGGCTGCGCAGCCTGCCGGTGCCTGCGCATGGCGACATCGTCGTCGTGGTCGGGCCCGAGGGCGGAGTCAGCCCGGCCGAGGCCGCCCGGCTGACCAGCGCAGGCGCGGTAAGCGCCCGGCTGGGACCCGCTGTCCTGCGCGCCTCATCGGCCGGTGCGGTCGCCGCGGCGCTCCTGCTCAGCGCCGGTGACCGCTGGAGCTGAGCAGCGCCAGCGGCGTGCGGGGCTAGCAGGCCTTCTTGTTCGTGTCGGGCGACGGGCTCATGGTGGAGGTGGCCAGCGGTCCCGGTCCCTGCATGGCAACCACCGCGCTCACGGACGCCGTCGTCGGCATGCCGCTCGATCCGGTCGTCGATCCCGTCGTCGGTGCCGCGCTCGCTCCCGGGGTCGGGCTCGTCGGCGTGGGTGTCGGCGTCGGGGTGGGTGTCGGCGTTGGCGTCGGGGTTGGCGTGGGAGTCGGCGTCGGTGTCGGGGTCGGTGTCGGCGTCGGGGTAGGCGTGGGAGTCGGCGTCGGCTTGGGCGAGCAGGTGGATGACGGCGACGGACTCGCCTTGGGCAAGTCCGGAACTGGCAGGCCCGTGCTGAGCTGCGGGATGAGCGGGGCGAGTGGCCAGGTGGTGCGCTTCAGCACGCGCTCTGTCCCGGTGCCGGCCAGCCCGCCGCGGCCCCGGCCACTGCGGTGCCCATGGTGGTGGCTGACGCCTGTGGCGTTACCGGTGGTCGCGATCGTTTGCTGCAGCTGGTTGATCGCGAGCGCACCGGATCCGATGATCACGACGAAGGCGGCCAGCGCCGCGGCCGGCCGTAGCCAGGCGGCACGTGCCCGGAGCTTGTCGCTGGCGGGCAGGATCTGGGTGAGTGTGCCTGCGATCCGGCTGAGCATGGGGCCAAGCCGGCCGAGAGCGGGCCAGGCACGGCCGGCTACCGGGCCGATCCGGCCGGGTGCAAGGCCGGTCCGCGCGCGCAGCCAGGCCGCCGCGAGCCGAAGGCGGAGCACGGTCGGCTCCGTCCCGGAGACCATCCAGGCGGCGATGACCGGCCGTGGCGGCGTCAGCCGGGCGCGGATCCGCCCTAGGCCGTCCGCCGCTGGCTCGACCGAGTCCGCGGCCGCGCGCAGTGCATTGCGCAGTCGCTCCTCGTGATCAAGGGTCGGATGTGTCATGGATTCCGCTCCAGGCCTTCCGTAGCCCCCCGCGCTTTCGTCATACGTCTCGCTCCAGCACGGTGCGGAGCGAGGACATTGCCCTCGCCGTGTGGCTTTTCACAGCGCCCCTGCTAATACCCATCGCGGTGGCGATCTGTGCCTCCGACAAATCTCCGTAGTAGCGCAGCACGAGCGCTTCGCGCTGGCGAGCGGGAAGCGTCCGCAGCGCGGTCACCACGGCCGAGCGTTCCAGCTGCGTGATCGCGCCCTGCTCGGCACTCGGCATGTCAGGCGGCGGCTTCGGCGCGTTCCGGTCCACCACGACGCGGTGCCGCAGCACCGAACGGGACCTGTTCACCACTGACTGGCGAAGATAGGAGAGTGCCTTTTCGCTGTCCCTGAGCCGGCGCCAGCCGCCATGCATGGCCACGAACGAGTCCTGCACGACCTCTTCCGCGGTGGAAACATCGCGAAGGAGCAGTGCCGCGAGGCGGACGAGCGAGCGGTAGTGCGTGCTATAGAGCACGGTCACCGCCCGGTCGGCGTCCCAATCGGTCGGGACCGCCCCTATAGCGGCATCCGCCAGCAGGGTTTCGGTCACTTGAATTGGACGCGCGGAGGCGTCGTCCGGTTCACGCGGCGTCATGTCTGGTTTTCGTGCCCGAACCTCGTCCGCCGCCGACTGGCCTCAACGATCCTTCGCCCCCAACGTCCGTCTCATGCCGGGCCCGCATCGCCACGCATCACGTGCACTGCCGCGTGTCACCGGCGAATCCGCGCAGGCCGCGCACCTCGGATCACCGGCGACAGCCTGCCGGCGACGCGGCTCGCGCCTTGCTCGCGCGCGAGCCGCCGAGGATTCGCAGTAGAGCAACCATATATGTCGGCAGTCGCGCGGACGCGCCACAAGTTAAGATCGTTGTATGACTGACTGCCTCTTCTGCAGCATCGCAGCGGGTGAGATCGCGGCGGCGCGTGTGCTGGAGAGCCCGCGCACGATAGCGTTCCGCGATATCAACCCGCAGGCGCCGACCCATGTGCTTGTCATACCGAAAGATCACTACCCCGATCTCGCCGCGCTGGCCGGCGCAGGCGCTGGCCTGCTGGAAGAGGTCGCGGCCCAGGCACACGAGATCGCCGTGGCCGCCGGAGTCGACGGGACGGGATACCGGGTTGTCTTCAATACCGGCTCGCAGGCTGGGCAGACAGTCCAGCATGTGCACGCGCACGTGCTGGGCGGCCGGGCGATGTCCTGGCCACCTGGATGAGGCCCGGCCTGGATGAGGCCCGGCGGATAGCATGGCCAACATGCGGGCGCCAGAGCGCCCGGGCGGGGAAAGGCAATTGACGCGCGACTCAAGCGATTCGGCGAACGGCGAGGCCCTATCGGACAAAAGCGTCACCCGGGTAAAGATCGTCATTCCGGATGACCACTCGATGGTGATCCTGCTCGGGTCCGGCGACGAACTTCTGCAGGTAATCGAGCGCGATTTCGCGGCCGATATTCATGTCCGCGGCAACGAGATTACGGTGACCGGCCCGGAAGCGGAGACCGCCCTGGTCGCCCGGCTCTTCGATGAGCTGACCAAGCTCGTGGCCAGGGGAACCGAGCTGTCCGTCGACGTGGTTGAGCAGACCGTCTCCATGCTGCGCAGGCGGCCTGCCGCGCGGCCCGACGAGGTGCTGACCCTGGACATCCTGTCCGCTCGCGGCCGGACGATCCGGCCGAAGACGCTGAACCAGAAGCGCTACGTCGATGCCATCGACTCGCACACGATCGTCTTCGCCATCGGGCCGGCCGGAACCGGGAAGACCTACCTCGCGATGGCCAAGGCGGTGCGGGCGCTGCAGGCAAAGGAGGTAACCCGGATCATCCTGACCCGGCCGGCCGTGGAGGCGGGGGAGCGGCTCGGCTTCCTGCCCGGCACGCTGTACGAGAAGATCGACCCGTATCTCCGGCCGCTCTACGACGCCCTGCACGACATGCTCGATTCCGACACGATCCCCCAGCTGCTCGCCGCCGGGACCATCGAGATCGCCCCGCTCGCCTACATGCGGGGCCGCACGCTGAACGACGCGTTCATCATTCTCGACGAGGCGCAGAACACGTCGCCAGAGCAGATGAAGATGTTCCTCACCCGGCTCGGCTTCGGCTCCAGGATCGTGGTCACGGGGGATGTCACGCAGGTTGATCTCCCGGCCGGGCACATGTCCGGCCTGCGGCTGGTCCAGGACATCCTCGACGGCATCGATGACGTCTACTTCTCCCGGCTGACCAGTCACGACGTCGTCCGGCACAAGCTGGTGGCCGACATCGTGGACGCCTACGAGAAGTACGACGCACGCCAGGAGAGTGCCATCAATTCAGAACGGATCACCGGGAGCCGGTCCCGCCGCGCGGGCACCCGGCAGGCAACGTGAGCATCGAGATCGCCAACGAGTCGGGTGCCGAGGTCGATGAGGCCGGCCTGGCGGCCGTCGCGCGCCACGTGCTCGACGGGATGCGCGTGCATCCGCTGGTCGAGCTCTCCGTGCTGCTCGTCGACGAGCCGGCCATGGCGGACCTGCACGAGCGCTGGCTGGGCGAGCCGGGGCCCACGGACGTGCTCGCGTTCCCGATGGACGAGCTGCGGCCGCCGCACCCGGTCGGCGCGCGCGCCGACCGGGGGAGCCCGGCCGAGCCGGGCCCGCTGCCCGGGCTGCTTGGCGACGTGGTGCTGTGCCCGCAGGTAGCCGCCAGGCAGGCCCGCAAGGCGCATCATGACGTGCAGGACGAGCTTGAGCTGCTGTGCACGCACGGCATCCTGCACCTGCTCGGCTACGATCACGCGGATCCGGACGAGCATGCCGCGATGTTCGGCCTGCAGGACAAGCTGCTCGCGGCATGGCGCTCCGAGCGCGGATCCGGTGACCCGGACGGGCAAGAGGGGCAAGAAGGGCCTGGGTGAGGGCGCGATGGGCTGGCTGGCCGTCGCCGCGCTCGCGCTGATCATCCTGGCCGGGTGCAGCGCAACCGCTGAAGTGGCCCTGCTGAGGGTCTCCAGGGCGGGTGCGAAGGAACTGGGCCGCCGCACGGCAGCCGAGGGCTCGTCGCCGCTGCAGGCCGTGCTCGCCGAGGTGCCGCGCTACCTGAGCGTGCTGTCACTGGCCAGGGTGGCAGCCGAGGCGGGCGCGACCGTCCTGGTGACCGTGGTGCTGCTGCACGTGATCGGACCCGGCTGGCGGGCGTTCGCGATCGCCGCCGCGATCATGATCGCGGCGGTCTACGTGGCTACCGTGCTGGTCCCCCGCACCGCCGAGCGGCAGTCGGCGGTGCGGGTGGCCCTCGCCGCTGCGGGCGTGCTGCATCCGGTCGTCCGCTTTCTCGGGCCGCTGCCGCGGCTGCTCGGGGCCATCGGCCGCAAGCCGGGTCCTGGCCGGGGGGGGTCCGGATCCGAGGAGGACCTGCGCGGGCTTGTCGACCTGCTGGAGCAGCGCCAGGTCATCGAGCCCGGTGAGCGCGCGATGATCCACTCGGTGTTCGAGCTGGGTGACACGATCGTGCGAGAGGTCATGGTGCCGCGCACCGACATGGTGTTCGTCGAGCGGGACAAGACGCTGGGGCAGGCGCTCTCGCTTGCCCTGCGCAGCGGTTTCTCCCGCGTTCCGGTGATCGGCGAGAACCTGGATGACGTGGTCGGTATCGCCTACCTCAAGGACATCGCCGCGCGGAGCCAGCTGCACCGCGAGTGCGAGTCCGTCGAGAAGGTGTCCTCGATCATGCGGCCGGCCACGTTCGTGCCCGAGAGCAAGCCGATTGACGAGCTGCTCAAGGAGATGCAGGCGCGGCAGATCCATCTCGCGATCGTGATCGACGAGTACGGCGGGACCGCGGGCCTCGTCACCATTGAGGACATCCTGGAGGAGATCGTCGGGGAGATCACCGACGAGTATGACCAGGAGCAGCCGCCGGTGGAGTGGATCGAGGAAGGGCAGCATGCCAGGGTCACCGCCCGGCTGCCGGTCGAGGAGCTGGAGGAGCTTTTCGGCGTCCGCATCGATGCCGAGGACGTGGAGACGGTCGGCGGCCTGCTGGCCCAGCAGCTGGGCCGGGTGCCCATTGCCGGGTCGGTGGCGACCGTGCAGGGGCTGCGGCTGACCGCGGAGAGCCTGGCCGGCCGGCGGAACAGGATCGGGGCGGTGATGGTGCAGCGCACCGGGCCCGCGGCGGAACCGGCCGGCGCACGGAGCCCCTCCGGCCAGGATTAGCGGCCCCGGACTGGTTACCGGGCAGACGCGGCGTGCTGCAACACGGATGACTAGCCCGGTCCAGTGCCTGCCAGTGATCCTGATATGTCAGTCGAGCAGCTCAACGGTCACGAACCGGATCGCCGCGTCGCCGGCGTTCTCGAAGTCGTGGATCATCGGCTCGTCCTGCGTGTGCTCGGAATAGCTGGTGTCACCGACGTGGTACTCGCGGGTGACCATCAACCCGTCAGCTGTGCGCTGGCGGCCGATGCCGCCGTCCACGACCGTCCAGAAGTACTTGCGGGTATGGGCATGGAAGGGACCGCGCTCGCCTGGCTGCAGCCAGACCTCCCACACGCGTATGTGGTCGTTCTCGAACCGCAGCGTTGTGCCGACCTGGAGATTGCCCGGCGCCGCGGCCAGCTCGGCCCGGTAGCCGGCGCGGTCATAGGTGCCCTCGCTGAGGATGGTGACGGCCATATCATCTCCTTGGAACGTGACTGCTGGGGTTCAGTGACCGGGTTGGTGAAGCCCGAAGATAAGCCGCGGATCGCCCGGGCGGAAGGTGCCGGAGAACTGCGAGCTATCGCCGATCTCGCGGGTGCGGGCGAGCAGCGACCGGCCGACCGCCAGCTGCCGGTGCTCCCAGGCGGCCAGCGCGGCGGGCACGTCCCCGCCGGCGGACGCGAGTTCTTCGGCGAGTGCCCACCCGTCATCGGCTGCCTTGGCCGTGCCCGCCGCCGCGTGCGGGCGCACGGCGAACGCCGCATCGCCAATGAGGCAGGCTCGGCCGTGCATCATGCGAGGGACCTCGATGTCACAGATCAGCTGGACAAAGGGCTCCGGGATGGTCGTGACCACCTCCGCAATGGGGCCGGCCAGTGATGTTGCCGCGATCTGCCTCAGGTGATCGACGGCATCGGCGGCCGCCGCGCCAGGCGGCAGTGACATGGCCCGCCGGATCCCGTCCCGGCCGGTCATGAGCCGGTCCAGCTCGGCGCCCTCGGCGACGTTGATATACCAGACGATATTCACCAGCCGGTCTCCTTCGGTCAGGGAACCGTCCTGGCCCGGGATGGGATAAACGAGAATGTGGCTGCCCGGCAGCACTTGGTAGGTAAGCGCATCGCCGAGGGCAGTGCGCGTGGCCGGCGACAAGCTGCGCTCCGGTATGGTGCCGCGCCACGCGACATATCCCGAGTACGACGGCGTGATCTGCGGCATCAGCCGCGTCCTGGCCATCGAGCTGATCCCGTCCGCGCAGACGAGCAGGTCCGCCCGCACGCGGGATCCGTCGGCGAGTTCCGCCTCGGCGATGTCGCCGGCCGAGCAGAAGCTCGTGACCTCACTGCCGAGGAAGTAACGATCGCGGTCGAGTAGTCCCAGCAGCGACCGGTAGATCGTGGTCCACGAGGAGAACCGGTAGCGATGCCGCTGCTCGTGCTGGACGCTTCCGTCGGCGCGGACGAACCGGATCCAGTCTGTGCAGGAGCAGACGTCCTGCGGGCGGTAGCCGCCCCGCTCGGTCAGGTAGCGCAGCGTGGCATCGAGCACGGCGATGCCGGCGCCGCGTGCCTGCAGCGCCGAGGATGAGCGCTCGAAGACACGGACGTCACAGCCTGCGTCCCGGAGGACAAGCGCCGCTGTCAGGCCGCCGAGCGAGCCTCCCATGACGATGACGCTGGGCATCCGGGGCACCGGCTGTGATCCTTCCGGGAGGCGCTGGGCGGGGCGGCCGCTACGGGCGGCCGAAGGTGGCGACTTTCACGACGTCGAGCTCGAAGAGCACGCGCCGCTCGTCGAACGACGGGTCGCGGAGGCCGTAGGGCGGGTCGTTTCCGGTGAATTTCACCCAGATCCGGTCCAGTTGCTCGGTGACGCGCGCGCCCTCGGCCGGGTCGTCTTCGGAGATCTCGCGCGAAACCGTGGTCTTGATGCTGATCCAGTGATACGCGTTCTGCGGGTTCATGAGCAGGAACGTGGCGTGCGGTGCCTTGCGGAGCCAGTTCACCTTCTTGCGGTGGGTCGCCAGGTTCAGCAGGACGGTGTTGCCTTCATAGTCGAACCACACCGGGGTGAGGTTCGGCAGGCCGTCCGCTCCGGTGACGGCAACGACGGCGGTGACCGGGTCATCGAGCAGCTTCCGGTAGATCGGGTCAAGATCGGCCAGGCTGGATATCCCTTCCCGCTCGCCGATCGTGAACTGGCCTGGCTGGGTGCCTTCGGAGACGTCCTTGAACTTCGCTACGGTGATGCTCACTGCACACGCTCCTCTTCTTGTTCCTGTTCTTGCCAGGCGTTATCGCCCTCGATCGGGCAGCGGCGCCCGGCGGCGCCGCGAGTAAGGTCCATGACGGCGGGATAGCACGCAGGGTCGACGCGCGCGTCGATGAGCGTGGGTCCCTGACGGCCCAGCGCCGCGGCCAGCGCCGCCGCCAGTTCCGCGACGTCGGTGACGGAGACGGCTGCCGCGCCCATCGCGGTGGCTGCGGCCGCGAACGACGTCGGGCCATAGCAGACCGCGTCGGCTCCGCCCTGGCCCGTCGGACGCTGCTTGATTTTGATCAGGCTCAGCGTGGCATCGTTGAAGACGACCACGACGACACGCAGGCGGTGCCTGACGGCGGTCTCCATCTCCATCAGCGTCATCCCGAGGCCACCGTCGCCGGTGAAGGCGATGACCGGCTCGCCCGGCGTGCACAGCGCCGCGGCGATGGCGGCAGGCAGGGCGAAGCCCATGGTGGCCAGTCCGCTGGAGATGAGCAGCCGGTGCGGCTCGTCTACCGTCCACAGCGGCATGGCTACCAGCATGTGGGCACCGGAATCCACGGCGGCGATCGTGCCTGGCGGGGTATGCGCTCGCAGGGTGGTGACGACATCCTGCGGCGCCAGCCGTCCTGGCGCAGCGACGGCCGCCCGGCATAGCTGGCCGGTCACCCGGGCCTTTGCCATCCTGCCCGCCGCCGGAGGCCAGCCGTGCCGGGCCCGGCACGAGGCCAGTACCTCGATGCCGGCGGGCAGCGGGCCGACGAGCTCAAGACCACCGGTGAAGTATCTGGCGGACTCGGTCGGGATGTCGGTGATGAGCAAGGTACGGGCGGCGTAGTCCCAGGTCGCCGGTATCAGCTCCACCGGATCGACACCAAGGCCGACAATGAGATCGGCGGCGGAAAGCAGCGGCGATTCCATCGTGCCGCCGGTGAAGAGCCCGGCCGCCTCGGCGGAGGAGTCCGGCATGATGCCACGTGCCCGGTAGGTGTGCAGGACCGGGATGCCGCTGCCGGCAAGGGCAGCGCGCACGGCTTCGGTGCAGTGGAGGGCGCCGGGACCCAGCAGGATGGCGGGCCGGCGGGCAGCCCGCAGCGCCGCAGCGAGCGGCGCAAGATCATGGCCGGGGCCGGGGGTGCGCAGCTGCCCATCCTGAGGACGCAGGTCGCGGACGCCTGCATCGACGTTGACAACGACGGGGCCGGCCGGCTGCGCGATCGTCAGCTGGACGGCGTGGCTGGCGGCGCGGGCGGCATGGGGGCCGCCGACCGTTACCGCGGCTTTCCCGACGGAACGGCCGAGCGCGGCCTGGTCCAGCCGCTGATGGCTGATCCGGTCCCGGTCCCCGGACGGAACAGTGTCGGCGATCACCACCACAGGGAGCCGGTCGAGCGCGGCGTGGGCGATGCCATTGACGGCGCTGGCAAGCCCGGGTCCGCGAGTGACGACGACCGCACCAGGAGCCCCGGTGAGATCGGCGTACGTCGCGGCCATGATCGTGGCCGCTGTCTCGCCATGGGCGAGGATGAACCGCAGCTCGCTGTCCGTGGCGGCACCGATGATATCCAGGTTCGGCCCGCCGCCTGGCACGCCGAACAGCAGCCGCGTCCCGGCCGCCGATAGGGCATCGACAATGGCCGCCGCGCTGCGCCGTGACGCCGACATCTCGCGGACGGGCCGGATGAGGCCGCCGGTCACCGTGCGCCCCGGTCTGGGCCGCCGGGATCCACCCGCCGCAGCTGAAGCCGGTAGGAGTAGCGATCAGGGTTGAAGTGGTTGACAGCGAGCTCCAGCGGGCGCAGTTCGCGGTCGCGGTAGAGCCGGTCGATCCGCAGCACCGGCAGGTCCGTCCCGCAGCCGAGCCGCCGGGCGATGTCGGCGGTGGCCGCCTCGGCGGACGCGTTCTGCAGCGCGCTATGGATCGGATGATCGCTGACCCGCTCGACGAGGCTGATCACGGTGATGCGGCCGCGGGCGCCGGGCTCGGCCAGGTCTGCCAGCTCAGGAAGCTCCCGGAGCCTGCGGCCAAGCTCCATCGGGAGGTGAACGCGGGTAAAGCAGAAGGGCGCGCCCTCGTGCAGCCGCACGAACGACATCGTCATCACCATGTCGTCGTCGGACTGCAGCTGTTCGGCGACACCGAGGCTGGCCAGCACGTGCAGCGGCTCGACGACCTGCATCTCGGTGTCCAGCGACAGCGCCATCAGGTCGTCGATACTGCCGAACGACCGCAGGTACTTTCCATCGCCGGGCACGGCGAATGTGCCGCGGCCCCGCACCCGGTAGACGACGCCCTCGCTGGCGAGCTCCTGGAAGGCCCGGCGTACCGTCTGGCGGCTTAGCCCGGTAGTAGCGACAAGCTCAGCCTCGGTAGGCAGCCGCTGGCCGGCCGGGTATCTCCCGGCGGCTATCGCCTGGCGCAGGCCGGATGCCACGTGACGGTATGCGCTTCCCCCGCCTGGCCGCTCTGGCGCAGCATGCAACGAGGTACGGACGGCTCTGGCTTTCAACGCCCGGCTCCGGCTCGTAGTTGGACTCTTTAGACGGCCATATTGCGACCACGGGTGTTTCGCGTCAAGATAACTGCCGATGCGACTGGACATGGCACATTGGCAATCGACCAGCTCCGAGAGGTGATCGGCCAGGGCTGCCGTTCCTGGAATTCGCAGGATCTCGAGCTGATTTGGCCGCACAAAGCTTTCCGCTGACGGAGCGTGGCCGCCAGTCGAGGTCGGAAGCCGGGCGTGCGCGGCCCGCCGCTTGGCTCATGGCCGGATGCCGCGGGTTCATGCCCGGCGGGCCTGGGCCGGGCGGTCGGCTTGGGGGTGTGCCTGGGTCAGGTGGTCAAAGCGCGGGGCATTCCAAAGCGCGGGGCAGCCCGGCACTATGGTTAGCCGCGTGAGCGAGGCTCAGCCCGGCCCAGCGGACACCGCCGGGCCCGGCCCGGAAGACATCAAGATCATCACTCTTGCTCGCTCGGCGCGGGCCCGGGTGGCGGCAGCCGAAGGCGCGGCGGTGCGCGACGAGACCGGCCGGACCTACGCGGCGGCGGCGGTGGCGCTGCCGTCGCTGCGGCTCTCCGCCCTGCAGCTGGCGGTCGCGATGGCGGTCTCCAGCGGCGCGGCCAGCCTGGAGGCGGCGGTCCTGGTCAGCGACGCGGACCAGCCCGATCCTGCCGATCTTGCCGCGGTCCGTGACCTCGGCCCGGGCGCGATCGTGTTCCACGCAGGCCCGGACGGCACGCTGCGCGCGACCCTGCGGCCCTGATGACAGACTGGCGCCATGCCGGGACGTGCTGGCGGAGCCGCCGCGATCCTGGCCGCTGCGGCGCTATGGGGCAGCACGGGCACCGTGGCGCACTTCGCGCCGGCCGGGGCCAGCCCGGTTTCCGTGACCACCACGGTCGCGTACTTGCTCTACGGCCGCGGCCTGCGCACGGTGCCGGCGCCGGTGGCCGTGACCCTCGGCCTGGCTGAGCCGGTGGTAGCGGCGCTGCTGGCGCTGGTGGTGCTGGGCGAGCGGCTCTCGGTCCCGGCGGTCGCCGGCCTCATCCTGGTCGGCCTGGCGCTCGCCATCCTGATCATGCCTGGCGGCCAGGACTCCCGGGCGGTCAGGACTCCAGGCGTCACCGGGAGCGTCAACGCCACCCGGCCGTACGCCGTTAACGCCCCGGTAGGGGAGAATCACTGGCGTGAGGCGGCCCAGGGATTCTCAGCCAGCAGGCGCGCGCGCGCCGGAGCGGGCCGATTTCCGGTCGGGCTTCGCGTGCTTCGTGGGCAGACCCAACGTGGGTAAGTCGACACTGATGAACGCCCTCGTCGGCACGAAGATCGCCATCACGAGCAGCCGCCCGCAGACGACCCGCCGGGCCATCCGCGGCATCGTGCACCGGCCTGATGCGCAGCTGGTCATCATCGACACGCCAGGACTGCATCGGCCAAGGACGCTGCTCGGCGAGCGGCTGGACAGCCTGGCGCGGTCGACGCTCACCGAGGTCGACGTGGTGGGCTTCTGCCTGCCGGCCAGCGAGCGGATCGGGCCTGGCGACCGGTACCTGGCCGGAGAGCTGGCTGGCCCTGGCAAGACGCCGGTGGTCGCCATCGTTACCAAGACGGACCAGGTATCCAGGGATCAGGTGGTGGCACAGCTCGCCGCCGTGGGGAGACTCGGCACGTGGGCCGACGTGGTGCCGGTCTCCGCGGTGTCCGGCTTCCAGCTGGACGTGCTGGCCGGCGTTCTTGTCTCGCACCTGCCGCGGGGCGTGCCCTTGTACCCGGACGGTGACCTCACCGACGAGCCGGAGCAGCAGCTTGTCGCCGAGTTGATCCGCGAGGCGATCCTGGAGGGAGTGCGCGACGAGCTTCCGCACTCGATTGCCGTCGTGGTCGAGGAAATGGCGCCGCGTCCGGGGCGCGAGGACCTGATCGACGTGCACGCGCTGATGTACGTGGAGCGGCCCAGCCAGAAGGCCATCGTCATCGGCGCCAAGGGCGCCCGGCTGAAGGAAGTGGGTACCCAGGCGCGCCGGCAGATCGAGGCTCTCCTCGGCACCCGGATCTACCTCGACCTGCGCATCAAGGTCGCCAAGGACTGGCAGCGGGACCCGAAGCAGCTGCGCCGCCTGGGCTTCTACGACTGAGCCGCCGGCGCCCGGCGACTCGCTGACGGCAAGCGGGCTGGAACCCGCCCCGGTGCGGGACAATGGGCCGGTGAGCCTCTACCGCGACGACGGCATCGTGCTGCGCACCCACAAGCTGGGTGAGGCCGACCGGATCGTCACCCTGCTCACCCGGCGGACCGGGCGGGTACGCGCGGTCGGCAAGGGCGTGCGGCGGACGAAGTCGAGGTTCGGGGCGCGGCTGGAGCCGTTTACCCATGTCGACCTGCTGCTCTACACCGGGCGATCGCTTGACGTGATCACCCAGGCCGAGACGATGCGGCCGTACGGTGAGCTGCTGGCGGGGGACTACCCGCGGTACACGACCGGCACGGCGATGCTGGAGACCGCCGAGCGATTCACCCCGGTGGAGAAAGAGCCGGCCCTGCGGCAGTTCCTGCTGCTCGTCGGCGGGCTGCGGGCTCTCGGGGAGGGCACGCATGACCCGCGGCTTGTGCTCGACGCCTACCTGCTGCGCTCGCTCGCGGTCGCGGGCTACGCTCCCGCGCTGGACGAATGCGCGATCTGCGGGACGCGGGCGCCGCGCCCGGATCCGGAGCCGGGGCCAGGCCCAGGGGAGCCGGAGCGAGGGCCGGAGTCCGTGGCGGGACCTGATCCGGCTGCCGCCGGCCAGCCGCCCCGGCAGCCGCGTACCTTCCGCGCCTTCGCGATATCGGCAGGCGGGCTGATCTGCCGGTCGTGCCGGGCGCCTGGCGCGGCCACCCCGTCGGTGCAGACGATCGCGCTGATGAGCGCACTCATGAGCGGTGACTGGCCGCACGCCGACGCCAGCGAGCGCCGGTACCAGATCGAGTGCAGCGGGCTGGTGGCCGCATACGTGCAGTGGCACCTGGAGCACTCCATCCGCTCGCTCAAGCACGTGGAGCACGCATGACCTGGCCAGCCCGGCGGTATCCGTGACCAGCCAGGTGCGGCCGCCATACCCGCACCCCGGCGGTGCCCGCCCGCCCGACATCCCGGCCGCCTTCGTGCCCAGGCACGTGGCGCTGGTCATGGACGGCAACGGCCGCTGGGCAAAGCAGCGCGACCTGCCGCGGACGGAAGGCCATAAGCGGGGCGAGCACTCGCTGTTCGACGTGATCATGGGAGCCATCGAGCTGGGCATCCCGTACCTGTCGGCCTACGCGTTCTCCACCGAGAACTGGCGGCGGTCGCCCGACGAGGTCCGCTTCCTGATGGGCTTCAACCGGGACGTGATCCGCCGCCGCCGTGATCAGCTGAACGAGATGGGGGTGCGGGTGCGCTGGGCCGGGCGGCGTCCCCGGCTATGGCGCAGCGTGATCAGCGAGCTGGAGGACGCCGAGCAGATGACCGCGGGCAACTCCGTGCTCACCCTGCAGTTCTGCGTCAACTACGGCGGCCGTGCCGAGATCGTCGACGCCGCCGCCGCGATCGCGGCGGACGTCGCCGCCGGGAAACTGCGCGCCGACCGGATCGACGACAAGGTGTTCGCCCGCTACCTGGACGAGCCCGGCATCCCCGATGTCGACCTGTTCATCCGGTCCTCCGGCGAGCAGCGGCTGTCAAATTTCCTGATCTGGCAGTCCGCCTACGCCGAGCTGGTTTTCCTCGACACGCTCTTCCCCGACTTCGACCGCCGGCACCTGTGGCACGCCTGCGAGATCTTCGCGAGCAGGGACCGCCGGTACGGCGGCGCCGCGCCCAACCCGGTCAGCGGCCCTGCCCAGGACTAGCTGGTCAGCGCGTGGCCTGGAGGGCGGCCAGCACGAGCGCGCAAGCGAACATGGCCACCCGGACTATCCGCCCGGACGCGGACAGCACGGGCCAGGACAGGTAGCCGAGCCAGCCGATGAAGACGGCCACCACGCACAGCGCCGCCGCGCCGGGCCAGCCGCGCAGGGCGAGCCCGGTGACGAGCAGCGCGGCCAGCACGAACGGCACCACCCAGGCGGGCAGCTGGCGCAGGAACACCAGCTGGGCGGCGGTGCGGCGTTCTACCGTGACGCGGGCGCCGCCGCGCCCGGTGGCCGGCCGGCTTCCCGGCCGCGCAGGCTTGGACCCGGCCGGACGGCCGGACCCGGGCCGGGCCGCCTTGGGCCGGGCAGGCTGGGATCGCGCAGCCTGAGGCCGGCTGGGCGCAGATCGGGCCGGCTGAGACCGGGCCGGCCGGGGCTGCGGCGGCTGAGACCGGACTGGCCGGTGGCGGGCTGGCCGTTTGCTGGTCACAGTCGCAGGCCCTTCGCTCATGATTCGACTTCCGCACGGTAAAGATACGGCCTGCCGCCAGGTCAGGCGACGGCGCCGCGGGCACCATGGCCCGACGACCGCGGGCGCGATAGCCGGCTATCGCGGGCTCCGGCCCGGCCGCGAGGGCAGCACGGCCCGGCTAACCCGGGCCGGAACGCCGCTAAGCTTGGCCACTGACCAGCGCCCCCTAACTGACCAGCCCCCCCTAGATGATGCCGCGCGCGCAGCAGAGCCGCCGACCGCCAGCCGGATGGAGACCTAGCATGGCCAAACGCAGTGACCGCATGGAGACCCTGGTCAGCCTCTGCAAGCGGCGGGGGATCGTCTTCCCGTCGAGCGAGATTTACGGCGGGCTGCGCGCCTCCTGGGACTACGGCCCGCTCGGCGTCGAGATGAAGAACAACATCAAGCGCCAGTGGTGGCGGACGATGGTGCAGGAGCGCGACGAAATCGTCGGACTCGACTCCTCGGTGATCCTGGCCCGGGAGGTGTGGGAGGCCAGCGGCCACGTCACCCAGTTCACCGACCCGCTCACCGAGTGCATGTCGTGCCACAAGCGGTTCCGGCCCGACCACCTCATCGAGGCGTACGAGGAGTCCCGCGGGCACCCGCCCGAGGGCGGCCTCTCCCAGCTGGCCTGCCCGAACTGCGGCACCCGCGGGGCCTTCACCGAGCCGCGCAACTTCAACGCCATGCTGCGTACCTACCTCGGCCCGGTCGAGGACGAGTCCGGGCTGGCGTACCTGCGGCCCGAGACCGCCCAGGGCATTTTCATCAACTACCGCAACGTGATCCAGACGTCCCGCAAGAAGATCCCGTTCGGCATCGGGCAGATCGGCAAGTCCTTCCGCAACGAGATCACCCCCGGCAACTTCATCTTCCGCACCCGCGAGTTCGAGCAGATGGAGATGGAGTTCTTCGTCAAGCCGGGCACCGACGAGGAATGGCACCAGCGCTGGATCGACGCGCGGCTCGACTGGCATCTCGGCCTCGGGGTCAGCAAGGACAACCTGCGGCTGTACGAGCATCCCCAGGAGAAGCTGTCGCACTACTCCAAGCGCACGGTCGACATCGAGTACAAGTTCGATTTCCCAGGCAGCGAGTGGGGCGAGCTTGAGGGCATCGCGAACCGCACCGACTTCGACCTGACCACGCACGGGAAAGCATCCGGCCACGACATGTCCTACCTGGATCCGGAGTCGGGGGAGCGGTACGTCCCCTACGTGGTCGAGCCCGCGCTCGGCGTCGACCGGTGCTTGCTGGTGCACTTGCTGGACTCCTACACCGAGGATGAGGCGCCGGACGCCAAGGGCAAGCTGGAGAAGCGGACCGTGCTGCGGCTCGACCCCAGGATCGCCCCGGTCAAGGTGGCCGTCCTGCCGCTGTCGCGCAACGCCGACCTCTCCCCGAAGGCCAGGGACGTGGCCGCCGAGCTCCGCAAGCACTGGAACGCCGACTTCGACGACGCCAGCGCGATCGGCCGCCGCTACCGCCGCCAGGACGAGATTGGCACCCCTTACTGCGTAACTGTTGATTTTGAGACGCTGGAAGACCAGGCAGTCACGGTCCGCGAGCGGGACTCGATGCGGCAGGAAAGAATCGGCATTGACGGGCTCACTGCCTACCTTGCCGAACGGATGGCCGGCTGCTGATCGGCAGTACCTTGCGGATCTAGCTTCCTGGCGCGTGCAAGCGGCCGGTTCCGGCGGCCGGATCACAGTGCTGCCCGTCGCTCGTGGCCGGAGTCCATCAAGGCGAAGGATCTGGCGTGCCATGTGACGCAGATCCTTCCCGTTCCTGAAAGACCGTCGACCGCTCGTGCCATCCGCCCCTGCGGAGCTCTCGGCTATATTCCGATAATTCTGGTCGGAAATATTGACTTCTCCGCCAACCTCTCGCATGCTCGGGTTATGACGATGACCTACGACCGCGCCGAGCGCCGCTACGTGGACCTGCTCCGCGTGGCCAGTTCCCGGTGACGCCCCCATCGCCCGCCAGCCCGCACCGCCCGAGCTAGCCTGACCCGCACCAGCTAGCCCGCACCCGCACCAGCTAGCCCGCACCCGCCCAAGCCAGCCCGACCCGCCCGAGCTAGCCCGCACCGTCGCCCGCTTGCCCGCACCGTTGCCGCTAGCCCGCGCTAGTCGCCCGCACCCGCCCGCGCCGCCCAGACGTGATGGATGGCGCCATCGATCACCTTCCAAGGTGCTCGATGGCGCGGTCCATCACCCTGGACAGCCCCGCCAGCCCCCGCCGTGCTTTGTTCTTTGCTGCCCGCTTGCCGGGAAAATCCTGGTTCGCCCGGATACAAAATCCTGGTTCGCCCGGATACCGGGCGACGGCGCAGCCGCCATCACCAGCGAGAGGAACTCCCGTGACCGACACCATCAGCACTTCCGCCCGCATCACCATCTCCCCGCTCGCGGGCGCGATCGGGGCCGAGCTTTCCGGCGCCGACGTCGGCGGCCCGCTGAGCGATGACGCCGTCGCCCAGATCCACCAGGCCCTGCTCGACCACAAGGTGGTCTTCCTGCGCGGCCAGCACCTCAGCTACGCCAGCCAGGTGGCATTCGCCGAGCGGCTCGGGCCGCTGACGCTCGGTCATCCCACCTTGTCATCTCCGCCTGAGCAGCCCTTCCTTGAGGAGATCGACTCGGCCAAGGGCGTCCGGGCCAATCACTGGCACACCGACGTCACCTTCGTCGACCGGCCGCCGGCGTTCACGCTGCTGCATGCCGTCGTCATCCCGCCGGTCGGCGGGGACACCCTGTGGGCCAACACGGTGGCCGCCTACGAGAGCCTGCCCGGCGCGCTGCGCGACCTTGCCGACCGGTTGCGGATCGTGCACACCAACGACTACGACTACACGGCGGTCTTCGGCCGCGGCGAGCGGGCCGACGACGCCGTGCAGGAGCGGCGCAGGGAGTTCGTCTCAGCCATCTACGAGACCGAGCATCCGGCGGTCAGGGTCCACCCGGAGACGGGGGAGCGGTCGCTGGTGCTCGGCGGCTTCGCCCGCACCGTGGTCGGCTTCTCCCCGCAGGCCTCGCGTGATCTCATCCGGATCCTGCAGGACTACGCCACCCGCCCGGAGCACACGGTGCGCTGGAAGTGGCGTGAGAGCGACCTCGCGATCTGGGACAACCGCGCCACCCAGCACTACGCGATCTTCGACTACGGCACGGCGCGCCGGCGGGGCGAGCGCGTCACCGTCGCAGGCCCGGTGCCGGTCGGCACCGACGGCCGGCCAAGCGTCGCGCTGCGCGGCGAGGCAACCGCCTACTACCGCGGCGTCGCGTAGGCCCACCAGCGCCAGCCCGGCCTGCCCGGGCCACGTACTGCCCGGCCGGGTAGCCGTACTGCCCGGCCGGGCCACCACTCACCAAGGCGGTAAACCATGAGCACGTCTACTGACAGCCAGACCCGGACCCGCAAGAGCCTGCCGGTCTACAAGCGCAAGCGACGGCGGATCTACGGCAGCATCGGCGTGGCCGCGGTCCTGGTGATCGCGCTGATCGCCTGGGCAGTCACCCAGGGCAGCGGCGGCCAGGGAGCGGCGCTGCCGGGCTTCACGATCGCCTACGGGCAGGGCACGGTCGCCAACTCCGACAGCATCATCGACAGCGACGCGGCACTCGCCAAGACGATCCCGGCCCATCTGAAGTTCGTGCCGTTCGACGCGGGCGTAACAGCGATCGCCGAGATGCGCAGCGGCAGCCTGCAGGCCATCAGCGGAGTCGGCAACCCGCCGGTCGTCGGCGCCGTCGGCACGAACACCGGGGTCGACGTCGTCATCGCGCAGAGCTTTGACGCCGACGCGCTGATCGTGCCGAAGTCGATCACCAAGCCGAGCCAGCTGGCCGGCAAGTCCGTCGGCGTCCTGGTCGGATCGTCAGAGGACTACGAGCTGCAGGGCTGGCTCGGGCTGAAGCACCTGACGTCATCGGTCAAGGTCGTCGGCTTCGCCAGCGAGCAGGCAGCGGCGGCCGCCTACCTCGGCGGCTCGGTCGCCGCGGCGTACGTGCAGGCCGGGCCGGAAGCCCAGCTGGTCGCCAAGGGCGGCCACCCGATGATTGACGCCCAGCAGATCGCCAAGCTGGGCATCCCCGGCCTGAACGTGGTCGCGGTGTCGCAGAGCATCGTCAAGAGCGATCCCGCGCTGGTGCAGAAGTACGTGTGCGCCGAGGTCCAGGCCACCAGGCTGTTCACCGGGCCGCAGGCGGCCAAGTACCTGACCCAGAGCGCCAAGGTCCAGGGGGTGCCCGGAAATATCATCGTGTCGGCCACGAAGAGCTACCCGTTCATCCCGCTCAGCCAGCAGCTGCACTGGCTCGGCGCCACGCCTGACGACACCAGCAGCCCGATCGTCAAGGCCTATGTGCAGACCGGCAAGTTCCTGGTCGGGCAGGGCCGGCTGACTGCGGCTCCGACCGCGGCGGTGCTGGCCACGCATGTCGACTCGGCGTTCGTCAAGAAGGCGCTCGCCGGTGGCTGCTGACACCGTGCGTAACGCAAGCCCGGCAGCCCCCGGCCTCGGCGGGCGGGCTGCCGGGAGGTGGCCGGACACCGACGGCGTCCGGCCGGAGCAACCGGCCGACGGCGGTGCACGCGCCGCGCATGTCGTGATCGACTCGGTCGGCAAGACATTCCGCCGGGCCGGCCGGCGGACGGTGGCCATCTCCGGGCTCAACCTGCAGGTTGCCCCCGGCGAGCTGGTCTGCCTGCTCGGCCCGTCGGGTTGCGGGAAGTCCACCCTGCTGCGCATCGTCGCCGGGGCGCTGGCGGCCGATCAGGGCTCGGTGACCGTCGGCGGACGGCTGGTCACCGGGCCGGCCCCCGACCGGGGCATGCTTTTCCAGAGCCCGATGCTGTTCCCCTGGCTCACGACCAGGAAAAACGTCCTCTTCGGCCCCAGAGCACAGCGAACCGCGGGTGCCGACCAGCGGGACGATCCTGAACTCGACGCCGAGGCCGACGCCATCCTGGCGACCGTCGGCCTGGCGCAGTTCAGCGACGCCTTCCCGCACGAGCTGTCCGGCGGGATGCAGCACCGGGCCGCGTTTGCCCGGGCGATGGTCACCCGCCCCTCGCTGCTCCTCATGGATGAGCCGTTCGGCGCGCTGGACGCGATTACCCGGGTCCGCATGCACGAGTTCCTGCTGACCATGTGGGAGCAGTACCGGATCACCATCATCTTCGTCACCCACGACATCGAGGAGGCCATCCTGATCGGCGACCGGGTGGCCGTCATGGGCGGCCGGCCGCCCGGCATCAGGGAGATCATCGACGTGCCGCTCGGCCGGCCGCGGCACGCACTCGACGTCGATACCGAGGAGTTCCTCGCCGTGAAGCGCCGGATCCGCGCTTCCCTGCTCGCATGAGGCGCCCGGGATCGGCGCGCTGATCCGCCGCGGCAGATTCGCCATCGACCGCCAGCACCTCCGTAAGGGAGCGTGAACAATGTCAGGCTGGTACTCCTTCAACGCCGCCGTGGCCACCTTGGACCGGCCGCCAGCGCAGGACGCGGCTCATCAGGACGAGCTCGACGATCGCGCCGAGCTCATCGCCCACCGGCGGGCCAGGCGCCGCGCCAGGAGCCGCCGGGTGGCAACCGGCACGGCCGGGATCGCCGTGTTGCTACTGCTGTGGCAGGCGGCCGCGATGATCCTCAGCGATCAGGTGGCGCTGCCGTCGGTTGCGCAGACGGTGCAGCAGTTCCTGCACTACCTGGACCACCCCTACCCGGCGCAGGGCAAGCCGATCTGGTTCGACCTGTACATCAGCCTGCAGCGGATCATGATCGGCTTCATCATCGGCGTGGCCTGCGGGATCGCGCTCGGGGCCGCGATGTCGGCCAGCCTGGTGGTGCGGCAGCTCGTCGATCCCGTCATCGAGATCCTCCGGCCGCTGCCGCCGCTCGCCTTCATCCCGCTCTTCATCGTCTGGCTGGGCATCGGGGAAATGCCCAAGGAGGTGCTGATCATCGTGGGGGTGGTGCCGCTGATGGCGGTGACGACGGTGGCAGCCCTGGACGAGGTCCCTAACGACCTGCGGCTGTGCGCCAGGACGCTCGGTGCCTCCTCCCGGTACGCCATGCTGCACGTCCAGATCCGGGCAGCCCTGCCGTTCATCCTCACCGGGATGCGCTTCGCCATGGCCGGTGCCTGGAGCAGCATCGTCGCGGTCGAGCTGCTCGCCGCCACCAGCGGCCTCGGGTTCATGATCATGCAAGCCGGCGACTATCTGGACACGGCCCTGGTCTTCGCCGGGATCATCACCATCGCCATGGCGGGCCTGCTGCTTGACGCCGGGCTCAGGGGACTGCTGCTGCTGGCCGATCCGAGCCGGCGAGGCTAGCGGGGGCGGGGAGCGACCCCGGGGCGGAGAGTCAGCCGCTGAGGGAGTTCATGGCAGTCTGCAGGTCCGCGCTGGACACCCCGCTGCCGCAGACCGCGGCCGCCTCCGGCGCGGTCGCGGTGTAATGCCGGATGCCGACCCGGTAGTGGATGGCCATCAACGCCAGCGTCCAGCAGTGCCCCGGCGCCGGCGGCGCAGCCTCGGCCACCAGCCCAAGTCTGGACACTGCCACCAGGTCGCCGGTGATGCTGTTGGTCACCTTCCGGCTCGGCGGGATGGCCAGGCCTGCCAGCGGCAGCCGCCCGGTGGCGCACGCGCTGGCACCTACCGGGCTATCGGGGTCAGCCACCGCGCCGACAGCCGCGCAGCCGACATCATGCGCGGCGTATACGGTGATCAGCCGCGGTGCCGGGTACCCGTGGCCGCCGCCGACGAGGGTGACGCCGTTGATGACCGCGGCTGATTTCCCGCGGTTGACGATGGGGGCGACGAGGCCGACCGGAACGCCGTGCGGATCGGGCCAGCCGGAGATGCTGAACGATTCGAAGAACAGCGGGCCATTGCCGAGGCCGATCGGCCCCCTGGTCAGGAAGGCCCCGATGGCAAGCAGCACCACGACGATGCCAGCAAGGAGGCGCGAGAAGCGCCGGCCGAAGCGCGGCCTCATGTCCCCTCCGGACTGCCGACTGGTTGGACCGATAATAATGCGCTTTGTGGCGGGCGGCACGCGCCTGTTTCTAGTCATGCGCTGGCGGCCGGTCATCGGCCCAGGCCGGCACCAGCGCCGCCAGGACGGCGTCGAGAGCCTGATCGCCGGCGGCGGCGGAACTGGCCGTGGCGGCCCGCGGCGCGCGGCGGAAGATCTCCGCCGCGCCCTGATGGAAGCCGTCCGGCAGGCCGGCCGCGCTCATGCTCGCCGCGATTTCCTCCATCTCGGCCACCCACCGCCAGCCCTTCGCCGTCGCCGATTGCGCGGCGCCGCGAGAGCGGTCCGCCAGCGCCTGCTGGGACAGCGCCCACTCCTGCAGCAGCGTGTCCTCGACGCCCTCGGACCTGGCCATCGCCCGCACCGCGAGTAGCAGCGCTGCCGTGCCCTTGGTCCACCCGGCGTAGGCCATCTTCACTGCCGAGGCCGCGGTCGGGCCGCCGCCGGCCACCCGGGCGTCCAGCGGGGTATCCGCGAAGAGAGCGTGCACGACCGGCGCATCCGGGCCGGACAGGTACAGGCGGGTGCTGCCCGCGGCGAGCGGCGGCGGCCCGATGATCGCGCCGTCCACGTAAGTGGCGCCGCCTTCCTCCACCATCAGCGCGACCTCGCGGGCCGTGGCCGGCGAGATCGCGTTCGCGTCGATGTACAGGCCGCCGAACCCCTGCACCGCCCAGGCCACGTCCAGCGCCACGTGCGGCGGGCAGATCGCCAGGATGATCTCTGCCCGCCCGGCCACCTCCTCGGCGGTGCCGGCGTCCTCCAGCCCGGCGGCTCTGGCCCGCCCGGCCGTCTCCGGCCCGCGGCCCTGCGACGCCCACAGCACGACGTGTCCGGCGTCGGTCAGGCAGCGGCCCACCGAGGCACCCATCTCGCCTGGATGCAGTAGCCCGACCACGCTCCCGCTCGGCATGTCCATGGCTGAGTTTGGCACGGATGCCGGATGGCCGGCGGGGGTACGTACGCGGGCACTGCGCATCCGGACCGGGGCTCCTGCTGACGGGCGGCGACCCGCCAGCCCGACGCTTCAGTCCGCCGGGGGGGCCGCGCGGTGCGGCCAGCCGCCGAACGCGGCCAGGCGCTGCGGCTTCGGGGGCCGGTGGCCTGCGGGGCGCCGTGCGGGACGCGGCGGCTCTACCAGGCGACGCAGGTGATGTTCTGGCTAGCCGTGGGGCTGCCGGGGATGGGCGTGAAGTGATTCCCGGTCAGGACGCCGAGGACAGGCTGGACCGCGTGGCGGACCCAGTGCCCGGCCGGGCTCGCCCCCGGAGGCGAGATGACGATCAGCGTGGCTCCCGACGAGTTCGTCCAGAGCACTTGCTG
>Ga0182024_10007464_pt1 | contig 23553 bp, 21 predicted proteins | sample P32metaG_FD_120480 | JGI IMG/M metagenome (GOLD analysis project Ga0182024, IMG submission 120480) | Permafrost microbial communities from Stordalen Mire, Sweden - P3-2 metaG (Illumina Assembly) | ecosystem: Environmental > Terrestrial > Soil > Wetlands > Permafrost | place: Sweden: Stordalen... | reverse complement strand
GACGTGTAAGTGTAGGGGCGCGCGGACGGTGTGTAGGTAGTCCGCTGCTGCTGCACCGGGGGCCGGGACGTGTAAGTGTAGGGGCGCGCGGACGGTGTGTAGGTAGTCCGCTGCTGCTGCACCGGGGGCCGGGACGTGTAAGTGTAGGGGCGCGCGGATTGCCCGTACGCTACGGTCATGCTTCCCCAGGCTAGAGCACCCGCAAAAATGGCCAGCGATAGGCGTTTCATTGTCCCCTCCACAGATTGTTCCTAGATCACTCACGCCCGAACTTACGGTGTCAAGTGGGGCTCGCCAAGCGACACCGCAAATCTGGAGTGGGCCGCCACCGTTCCACACGAAAGAACCGTCAATCTTTCCCTTCTCCTGGCGGGCTAGCTGGGATAGCTCGACCATGACCGCGCTCCGCTGCGCCTGCACCGCATCCTGGCCGAATGGGTCATGAGACTGAGCTGGAATGAAATTCGCGCCCGCGCCGCCGCTTTTGCGGCCGAGTGGAAAGATGCCCGCTATGAGCGGGGCGAGACGCAGAGCTTCTACAACGAGTTCTTCGAGGTTTTCGGTGTGCGCCGCCGCCAGGTGGCGACCTTTGAGGAGCCGGTTAAGAAACTCGGCGACCGCCAGGGCTTCATCGACCTGTTCTGGAAGGGCGTGCTGCTTGTCGAGCATAAATCTGCCGGGCGCGACCTCGTTCGAGCCAAGGAACAGGCGCTCGACTACTTTCCCGGCCTGAAGCCCTATGAGCTGCCGCGCTATGTCCTGGTGAGCGATTTCCAGTGGTTTGAGCTTCACGACCTGGAATCCCGGGAGGCGCCGCTGTCGTTTCCCCTCGCGGACCTCCCCAAGCACGTGGACCGCTTCGGATTCATCGTGGGGGTGGAGCGCCGGACCTTCCAGGACCAGGACCCGGCCAACATCGACGCCTCAGAGTTGATGGCGAGACTTCACGACGCCCTGAAAGACGGCGGCTACGGTGGCCCCGACCTGGAGCGCTATCTAGTCCGCCTCTTGTTTTGCCTATTCGCCGACGATACCGGCATCTTCCCCCGCGACAGCTTCGACACCCTCATCCGCGAACGGACGGCGGAAGATGGAAGCGACCTCGGGATGTGGCTGGGCAGGCTGTGGGAGGTGCTCGACACCGACCGGTCCGCCCGCCAGCGCGCCCTCGACGAGGATCTCCAGCAGTTCGACTACATCAACGGCCAACTGTTCTCCGAACGGCTTCCTATCGCCGACTTCACCAAGGCCATGCGCGACCGACTCTTGGAGGCGTGCGACTTCGCGTGGGACACCATTTCCCCGGCAATCTTCGGCTCCTTGTTCCAAGCGGTCATGAAGCCGGCGGAGCGCCGCAAGAAGGGCGCTCACTACACCACCGAGCGCAACATCTTGAAGGTAATCCAACCTCTGTTCCTGGACGAGCTGCGGGCCGAGTTTGAGCGGCTTAAAGCCAGGCGGGACACTCGGCGGCGCGTAGAGCTGGAGGCGTTTCACGCCCGCCTAACGGCCACGCGCTTTCTCGACCCGGCCTGCGGCTGTGGCAACTTCCTCGTGATCACCTACCGCGAGCTGCGCGAGATGGAGACGGCGCTGCTAGTCGAGTTGGACGCCTATCGCGCTGAAAAGATAACCGCCGAACTGGACGTCTCCATCCTGTCGCGGCTGAACGTCGACCAGTTCTACGGTATCGAACTGGAGGAGTTCCCCGCCCGCATCGCTGAGGTGGCGCTGTGGATGACAGATCACATCGCCAACAACCGGCTGAGTCTGGCCTTCGGCCGCGCCTACGCCCGCATTCCGCTCCGCACCGCCCCGCACATCGTCCACGGCGATGCCCTGGAGCTGGATTGGGGCGCGGTGCTCGCCCCGGCGGACTGCACTTACGTGCTCGGGAATCCGCCCTTTGTCGGGGCAAAGCTACAATCTGACACGCAGCGGGAGCAAGTGCGCCGTATCGCCCGGCTCGGCGGCTCCGGAGGGACGCTCGACTACGTCGCGGCTTGGTTCCTGAAGGCGGGGGCCTATGCCGCTTCGCCAGGCGCCGCCGTCCTCGGGATCGGCTTTGTGGCCACCAACTCCATCACCCAGGGCGAGCAAGTGGCGCAGCTCTGGCCTCTCCTATTCGACCGCTACGGGTTAGAGATTGCCTTCGCGCACCGCACTTTCGCGTGGGGCTCCGACGCGCGAGGGGTGGCGCACGTTCACGTCGTGATTGTAGGGCTGACGCGACGGGGGCACGAGCCTGCGACCAAGCGCCTCTTCAGCTATGACGATATCAACGGCGATCCAACCGAGAGCACCCATCCGGCGCTTACCGCCTATCTGTTCGGAGCGGAGACGGTCGCTAACAAGCACTTAGTTGTCACCGAATCGACCACCCCGCTGACGCCTCGTCCAGAGATCACATACGGCAATATGCCGAATGACGGTGGCCATTTGATCCTATCTGAAGATGAACGGATAGAATTGTTACAGAAGGAGCCAGGTATTGGAGATTTAATCAGAACGCTTCTTGGTGCCAAAGATTCTATTGAGGGTGGGTCAAGATACTGCCTATGGTTGAAAGACGCTGCTCCGGAACGCCTCCGTCGAAGTGGGTTCATCAAAGATCGAGTGTCTATGGTAAAGGCTTACAGATTGGAAAGTGTCCGCGACGCGACTAGGCGTCTTGCGGATACGCCCACATTGTTTGGAGAGATAAGGCACACCGGACGTCCCTATATTCTGGTCCCGAGGCACCCGTCGGAAAGAAGAGACTACGTTCCATTTGGCTTCTATGATGGAACTCCGATAGCACATGACAGCTGTTTGTTTATGCCCGACGCTAGCCTTTCGACGTTTGGACTGCTGAGCAGCCGAATGCATACAGCATGGCTTAGCCACATAGGGGGTCGTATCAAGAGTGATTTTCGATATTCTATCGGAGTTGTCTATAACACCTTTCCCTGGCCCGAAATGAATCCCGCAGTTCGCGTGAAGGTTGAGCGCTTTGCGCAAGACGTGCTTGATGCCCGCGCCAATCACCCCGGCGCGACCCTGGCCGACCTCTACGACCCAGACCTCATGCCGACGAATCTGCGAAAGGCGCACCGAGTGCTGGACGCGGCCATTGACCGACTCTACCGCGCAGCCCCATTCGGCTCCGACCGCGAACGCGTCGAACACCTGTTTGGCCTCTACGAGCGCATGGTGGCAGGCTTCCTCGCCACGCCCGCCAAGCGCGGCCGGCGAAGCGCCTCCCTAAGGTAGCGCCGCCGCAACGTCACTTGGCGCAGCGCAATCGACGGTCATGTTGCCGGCGCCGCCCTGCTCCGACCTGAAGGCCCTCAACACCGCCGCAGCGCGCCGCCTGAGCGCCTTGCGCTCGTTAGTCTGGCTGCCGTCCTTCCAAGCGCCGTTGCGCTGTCCCGGGGGACCTCCCGAACCCTTGGCCCCGCCGTGCATCCGGCAACGGGCCTTGCCTCTAACCGCCGCCTGCTGGCATGGGCTCCCGCTGCGCGTCCTGGCTCCGCAACGAGGAGCGGCGTTCATTGTCGCGACACGCAAGACCGTCAATCGTTCGTGTCGACGCGAGGGCTCGGGTCCCCTTTTCGAGGCCCCCCTCCCCGACGTGGACATGTCGGTGATCGTGTCGCTCATAGCGCACCTTGATAGACTGTTTCCCGACCCGACCCCTAAGCCGATTGAGCGTGTCCATCTGCTGGGCGAACGTCCTGGCGAGCTTCCCGGTGATCGCCGCGTCACGCGGGTTGACGTAGCCATGGGCCAATCCTTGGGCCGCCATCTTCATCGTCATCAGATGGATGGCGCACATTTGAAGGGCAAGGGCGGCCTCCATCTCATTGCGGGGTCTGACGCCATTGACGATATTGAGCACGGCGTTGAGTTGCAGCGCGTCAGGTCCGCGCGTGCCGCCCCCATCAAAGGTGGTGGGGCATAGCTCCGACAGTTGGTCGAGGAAGACGCAAATCGTGCTGTAGCTGCGCGTCCCGAAGGCGTCGGCTATCTGGACCTCCCAAGCCTCCAGGTCACGGTGCGGGGCCTCCAGCCGGTAGCTTTCCTCGGTGGGCGTCACCACCACGCCAGGGCTCGGAGGGCGAGCCTTGTGGCGCTCCCGGGCCTCATCGATGAAAGGACGCAGGGATTCGGGCAGCGGCCCCTTGCGACGCCGGGCCACGGGCTTAGCAGGCGATGGGGGGCGTCCGGGCGGAGTAGCAGCAACGGTAGCTCCGGGGAAGGCGTCGGCGGGCCGCTCTGTGATCTCCTCGGCAACAGGCCCGCGCCTTGAAACGACCTGGAGCGCCTCGGGAGCACGCAAGAAAATCGGACCGGTCATAGCCGGCCTAAGGTATCATCATACCGGGTCGAGCGACAGGCGCACGTCGGTGGATTGCTGACGAACAAACCCTCTGCAAAGATAGGGCAACCTGCTGCGGAGGCCGCACACCTTGACACTCCATGAAGTCGATCTTCAGAGCGCATTCGCCGCCGCCGCTTTAGCGGTGGCAACCTTAACCGCTATCATCGGTGTAGTCGCCGGATTGCGTTCAGGTAGACTAACCAAGGTAGAGTTCGGCGGCCTCACCATCGAAGGTGGTATTAAGCCGGAAGAAATAGAGGCACTAAAACGAAGCACCACTTCGTCTGAGAAGATCGACGAGAAGCCATTTGAGGTCGTTGCACTCTCTAATTATTACAACCATGCTCTAAGTAGAGCGAACGTGAGCTTTTGGTTTAGTATTATCTTTGGTGCCATAGGATTCGGAGTTATAATACTGGCGTTTGCTACGCACGACAAAGGTGACTTGTGGGGAACTATCATAAAGGCCGCAAGCGGAACGATCATAGATGCGGTGTCGGGTATATTCTTTGTTCAATCGACCAACGCACAGAAATCAATGGCTGATTTCTTCGAGAAACTACGAATGGACCGGCTGAACGCCGAAGCTCGCTCTATAATAGGAGAAATTGACAATGGAGACACAAGGGATCAACTTCGGGCTCAGCTAGTATTAAAGTACGCTGGCATAGAGAAATTGTTACGAAACTCGGACCTAAGCACCCAAATTTAAAACGGCGTTTTCCTGACAGCCGCATGAGCCACCCTGACCCCAGGAGGCGCGCCGCTCGTGAGCGATCCCGAGTGGCTGCGGGCCTTGTGGCCGACGGCGTGGGCAACGCGCACGCGAGGCCCATCAATTTGCCCTTGAAAAGGGCTGATCGAGGCGGGAACCGAGAAAAGGCGCCGTACCTCCGGGGTCCCCGCCTTCAAGAGATAGCGCTGCAACCCGACCCAATCCCAAATCGGCCTGAACACCACCGCCGCCGCGTTGACCGTTTCCGCGTCCATGGTGGCCCACTTGCGCATGGCGGCCCTGAACTTGGCCACCAGGCGCTCAGGCACGAAGATTACCCAATGGACGTGCTCCGAATGGCCGCCAGGGTTCTCACGGACCTCGATCCAGACTAGACTCAGCGCGCCGTTACGCCTCAGAAAGCTCTTCATGCGGTCCCGCGTCATCGAGAGCCGGCGCACCGGGTCTGAAACGGTCGATGAGGGCGCGCAAGTCCAATTGACCGTGACGAAGAGGTTGGGCGCGCATCCGATGTGGATGGCGAAGAGCCAGCCAAGATGCAGGTTCCAAGCCTCCGCCATCGTGATCCTGCCATGCCGCAACCGCCGTGTGTGCGGGCCGCCGTCCGCCGCCTTGTGTGGGCGCGTCGGCCGACCCGCCCACGGACCACCGGGGTCAAGCGGGGCGGCCATGACGGCGGCCAAGCGGGGAGGCCTGAGAAGCTGAACCTACTAATATAAAGAGGCCGTCTCGATCGGGTCCAGGGTCGGTAAGCCCCAACCGATTGAAAGTTAAGGCGTAGCGACGTCCGGGCGTGCTTGGCCGCCGTCCGAAACATCCGGGCACGTTTTGGCCGTTCGGGTAACCGACCATCTAAGCGGCCTGGTCAATTTTGGTGGCAATCCAATTGGCGACGGCGGTTTGCGGCCACGCGACCCGATTTGGGCTGAGTTTGATCGGGCGTGGGAATTCGCCCCGCCTTACCAAGTCATAGATGAAGGCTCGGCTGAGCGTCGTCTGATGGCATACGTCCGCCACGGGCAACAGCCTGTCGGTGTGAGAGGTGTCCACTTTTTTGCGTCCTGTTCATTGCCCGCATGGGCGGGAATGGACGGAGCATCAGGCGGTTAGAAGCCAATGGATAAGGCGAGAAAGGTTCGGTTTCCCGGGCTTTCGGTTCGCGAATTTTGTTCGGTGGCGGCGGCCTACCTTTTGAATTGGCCGGTCTTGCGCATCGCTGAAGCGATGGTTTCGGCTTTCCAACTTCGCTCGGGCGCCGCCATGCGCGAAAGGACGCGTGCCAACTCGGCGTTGCCCGGCTTGGTAGCCTGCGCTCTCGCTTCGTCGAGAACGGCGTCCCTCAGAATCCAATTGCACTGGCGCTCAGCGGGCCGGACCCGCCAGGAATCAACGGAGGGTGCTTCGACCTCGGCGCTCATCGGCGCTTCCCGTTTCACCCGGTCGATTAAGCTATCGAGCCCGGCTGTCTCGACATAGAGCCAGAAATCACCGTCTCGGCTGCCCTCCATCGTGCATGTGGCAAGCAGTCGGCCAAGCTCACCGTAACGCCTCCGGAAATCGAGTGACTCGACAAGCGGCCCGTTGTTGAACGCGCCGCCGACCTTCTGGCGCGCGAAGGCCCGCACGTCACCACCGATGGTGCGGTCGACGAGAATGAGGGCGGCCCATCCTAGGCCGCTCGGCGTCTTGCCTTCCGAATGGCAGGCGCTCGCCATGCGTTCAATCGCCCTGGCGAGGAACACCGAAGGTACCCAGCGAGAGCGCCTATACGGAATTGGGATCGGCGCGTCCGTATCGTTTGGCCAATCGAGCCGATTTCGCCAGAGCGGCGATTCGAAGACATCGTTGGGCAGCATCTTAGCCGATCCCATGCTTTCCATCCACGGCGGCGGTGCAGGGTTAGCCGGCGCCCGTCCTCCCCGAAGCGGAGCCATAGGGGAGGGCTTGGTCTTTCGCTGGCCAAGGCCGTCTTTGGTCCGTGTGGGGACTTGACCAGCCGGACCACGAGCTTGAGGAGGCTTGTTTTCGCCTTCCACCTCCGGTTACCGCCCGATCCGAAGCGGGACGACAGTGGCGCTCGGGCGTGACTCGCAGAAGCCCGCCCATGCCTCCATAAGCTTCCGCCGTTTCTCAAGGGCGTCACCGCGCCGATAGGCTCGTTCGGTGGCGTCGCCCACCACATGGGCGAGGGCGGCCTCGGCGATCTCGCGCGGGAAGGTCGAGGCCTCGCCCGCCCAATCTCTGAACGAGCTTCTAAAGCCATGAGGCGTCACGTCGCCCTTGTTCGCTCGAATCAGCAGCGCGCGGAAGGCGTTAGTCGAGAGCGGGCGATCTTTGACTTTTCCCTTGGCCGGGCCTGGGAACACATGCTCGCCGATCCGCTTCTCGGCGGCCTTTTCCAGAATATCGACGGAGCGCGCCGAGAGCGGGACACGGTGCTCTCGGCCGGCTTTCATTCGGGTGGCGGGGACGGTCCAAACCTTCTCGGCAAGATCAATCTCGGTCCACCGCAAGCCGACTACCTCGGCGGTCCTGGCGGCGCTCAAAATCAGGAACTCCAGGGCCAGGGCGGCCATTGCATCCCGCTCGCCCAGCTCGGCGACGAACGCGGGGACTTTGGCGAAGGGAAGGGCGGCATGGTGGCCCCTGGAGAGCCTCTGACGCTTGGGGAGGAAGTGCTCCAGGTGTCCCCGCCACCGGGCCGGGTTCTCGCCCGTACGGTATCCCTTGGCCTTCGCGGCATCGAGCACCCGTTCGATCCGCCCACGGAGACGCGAGGCGGTCTCCGCCCGATCCGCCGCGAGGGGTTTCAGGACCGCGATAACATCCTCGGTCTCAATCTCGTTGACCTTGCGGGGACAAAGGGCCGCCGCATGTTTGGTAAGGGTCAGACGCCAGCCGGCGACGTGCTTGGCGTTGCGGGATTCCTTCTCGACCAGGGCGATCAAATCATCCGCCATGGTGCCGAACGTAGGAACCTCAGCGGCGGCCCTCCGGGCCTCGATGGGGTTGATACGCTTCCCAAGGCACTCGCGGGCGTCCTTGGCCGCATCTCGGGCCATGGAGAGCGATACCTTGCTCAGGCCCCCAAGCCCCATCTCCTTAAGTTTCCCGCGCCACCGAAAAAGGAACAGCCACCGCTTGGACCCGTTGGCGTCAACAAGAAGATAGAGCCCCTCGCCATCCTTATAGCGGCCGGGCCTCTCGACGGTTCGCACCGTCACAGGATCGAGCACCTTCGTGGGCCGCTTGGCCATGTCTCACCCCAACTTTCACCCCAACAATAAGTTGGAGTGTATCGGAAGGGATTGGAAGCGCAAGGACGCTGGCGCAGAAATGAAATAGAGCAATCAAGGACGATTGGATCGCGTCAGACCCGCCAGGAAGGCGGGTTGCGCGGACTCCGTCACCGCCAAGCGTCCAACAGTTGCAAAAAAGGGCGACGGCGAGGCGGGCATGAAGGCGGCGGTCTACTACGAAAACGGCGATCCCGGGGTCCTGCGGTATGAGGACGTCCCCGATCCGCTCTGCCACCCCAAGGGGATTGTCATCCGGGTCGAGGCGGTGAGCATCGAGGGGGGCGACGTCCTTAATCGCTGGCGGGGCCCCCTGATCGCCCGACCGCACGTCGTCGGCTATCAGGCGGCTGGAGAGATCCTCGAGGTGGGCGCGGAAGTGACCGATCTGAAGGTGGGGCAGAAGGTGGCCACCTGCGGCGCCGCCGGCTCGCACGCCGAACTGCGCGCCGTCGCGGCGAGCGCGGCCTGGCCGATTCCCGACGGGTTCGATCCCAAGCTCGCCTCGGTCATGCCGGTGACCTTCGGCACCGCCGACGAGTGCCTGTTCGAAGCCGGACGCCTCGAGGCCGGGGAGAGCGTGCTCGTCCAGGCGGGGGCCAGCGGTGTCGGCGTCGCGGCCATTCAGCTTGCCAAGCGCGCCGGCGCCACGGTGTTGGCCACCGCTTCCAGCGACGAGAGGCTCGATCGCCTCCGCCCCCTAGGCGTCGATCACGGCGGCAACTATGCGCGCGAAGACGTGGTGGAATGGGTGATGCGCGTGACGGGGGGCAAGGGGGTCGATCTGGTGGTCGATCCGGTGGGCGGCGCGACCCTGCAGGCGAGTCTCGGCGCCTTGGCCTACCGCGGACGGATTTCCATGGTCGGGGCCGCCGGGCGCGAGCCGATGCGGGTGGATGTCTCGAGCCTGATGGGCGGCAACCGGACTCTGCGCGGCGTGTTCCTCGGAGCGGAAATTGGCGGCAAGCGGGTGCGCGCCAATATTCAACGCCTCATCGACGAGGCGGCGCGCGGCGCGCTGAAAGTGATCATCGATCGCACCTTCCCCCTTCGCGAGGCCGCCGCCGCCCACGCCTATATCGAAAGCCGCAAGGCCGTGGGCCGCGTGCTGCTCATCCCGTAAGGCAGATTGACGGGCGCAACCTAAGGGGGCTTAGAGCGTTGAGACCTTGGCCCAAGTTGCGCGGCGGGGGCCACGGAATCCGGACCGGCCCCGGTCGCTACTCTCGGAGCTTGAGCCATGGCGCCACCCGACGACGCCCCGGCCCGCGAATTGGTCGCGCCCGCCGCGATCGTCCCGGCCGCCTCCCTGATCGAGCGCTATCGCCGGGTGCGCTCAGCCAGCGCCGCCCTGGCCGCCCCTCTGTCGGCCGAGGATCAGGCGGCCCAGTCCATGGCCGACGCCAGTCCGACCAAATGGCATCTCGCTCACACCGCGTGGTTCTTCGAGACCTTCGTGCTCACCCCCCACCTTGCCGGGTACCAGCCCTTCGATCCCGCCTTCGGCTATCTGTTCAATTCCTACTATGAGGCCATGGGCGCGCGGCACCCCAGGCCCGCCCGCGGCCTGCTGACACGGCCCTCTGGCGCGCGGATCATGGCCTACAGAACCCATGTTGACGCGGCCATGGAGCTGCTCCTGGCCGCTCCCATCGCCCGCGAGGCCGCCGATCTCATCGTTCTGGGGTTGGCCCACGAGGAGCAGCATCAGGAACTGATCCTGATGGACATTCTGAACCTGTTCGCCGCCTCCCCCCTTGCGCCCGTCTACGCGGCCGACGGGCCAACGCCATCGGCCGCGGCCAGACCGCTTGGCTACGTCGAGGTCGCCGGCGGAAGGGTCGAGATCGGCGCCGGCCAAGGCGGCTTCGCCTTCGACAACGAGGCCCCGCGCCACGAGGTGCTGTTGTCCCCTTACGCCATGGCCAGCCGCCTGGTCACCAACGGCGAGTGGCTCGCCTTCATGGCGGCGGGCGGTTACACCCGACACGAGTTCTGGCTGGCCGACGGCTGGTCCAGGGTGCTGTCGGAAGGGTGGGAAGCGCCGCTTTATTGGGAACGCGACGACGGCGGGTGGCGCTCCCTGAGTCTGCGCGGCCCCCATTCCATCGATCCGGACGCGCCGGTGGTTCATGTCAGCTTCTATGAAGCGGCCGCCTTCGCCGCCTGGGCGGGCAAGCGCCTGCCCACCGAAGCCGAATGGGAACACGCCGCGGAGGCGGTGGCCGCCGACCTCGAGCAGCTTGCCGACCAGGCGTGGCAATGGACCGCCAGCGCCTATACGTCCCACCCGGGTTTCGCGCCGGCCGCCGGCGCGGTGGGCGAATACAACGCAAAGTTCATGATCGGCCAGATGGTCCTCAAAGGCGGCGCCTGCGTCACCCCGGCCGGACACGCCCGCTCGTCCTACCGCAACTTCTACTATCCCCATCAACGATGGATGTTCGCCGGCGTCCGGTTGGCCAGGGACGGGGCCGAGGCTTCACCGGCCGAGACCTTCCGCGCCGACGTGATCGCCGGCCTTGGCGCCGCGCGCAAGACCCTTCCCGCCAAATGGTTCTACGACGCCCGCGGCTCGGCGCTGTTCGAGGCCATCAGCGCCCTGCCGGAGTACTATCCGACCCGCCAGGAGAGCGCGCTCTTGGAAGTCATCGCGCCGGAGATCGCCGCCCACATTCCAGCCGGCGCGACGCTGGTGGAACTGGGCAGCGGCGCGAGCCGCAAGACCCGTCTCATCTTGGATGCGGCGCCGCAGATCGAGACCTACGCGCCGATCGACATCAGCGAATCCGCCCTGAGCGCCGCCGCGGCGGTCATCGCGCGGGACTATCCCGCGCTCATCGTCACCCCACGGGTGGGTGACTTTACGGCGCCTCGCGGTTTTTCCGGCGCGGTGGGCGGCGCTCCGCGGGTGGGCTTTTTTCCCGGTTCGACGATCGGCAATTTCGCCCCCGACGCGGCCGTGGGGCTGATGGACCGCATTCGCGGCCTGCTGGGCGCGGGCGGGGTGTTCATTATCGGGATCGATCTCGCCAAGGACGAGGCCACGCTCACCGCCGCCTACAACGACGCCCAGGGGGTGACGGCCGCCTTCAATCTCAATCTGCTCGGGCGGATCAACCGCGAGCTCGGCGGGACTTTCGACCTCTCGGACTTTACACACCGGGCGGTCTGGAACGAACTCGATGGCCGGGTGGAAATGCATCTCCAGGCGCGCCGCAGTCACCATGTCCAGGCTGCCGGGCGGACTTTCTCATTGGTGCGCGGCGAGACCATCCACACCGAGAACTCCTACAAATACACCGAGGAAGGGTTCGCGGACCTGGCGATGCGGGCCGGCTGGCGGGTGGCTGGGCGATGGACGAGCCCGGCACCCGCCTTCGCGGTCTTTCTGTTGAAAGGCGCCTAGAGCGTCGGCCGTCGACCGCCGCCGCGCGAGGCCGATCCGCCCTTGCGCCCGGCGTTGGCCGCCAGATCGCGATTCATGGCGAAGCTGCGTTTTTCCTTGGGAACGCTGGCGCCGCCGCGGCGGGCGATCTCCCGACGGCGTTCCGGATCCATGGCCGCGAAGCCGCGTCGGCTGGGCCGGCTGGTCCCTTGGTCGGAAGTGTGCATCGGGCGCTCCTTGGCGTTGGCGGATTCTGCAACAGTCCTTGGAATGGCTTAACTCGCGTGGGGGCGCTGTGGTTGCCACCAGGACGCCGCAAAGCGACGATCATTAGACTGGACGATTGAGGGAGCGGTCATGACAAGTCACTGGCGATTGGCTTTGGGGTTGGCGGTCGGCGTCGCGGTGTGGGCGGCCGCCTGGGCGATGGACGCCGCCGCGCCGGCCAGAGCCCTGATCGGCTGGAACGCCGGGGCGGCTGTCTATCTGCTGACCGTCTGGGCCATGTTCCTTCGCGCCAACGAAGCGCAAGTGCGCCTGCGCGCCGGCCGGCAGGATGAGAGACGTGGCGTCATCCTGGTGCTGGCCGTCCTGGCCATCGCCGCGTCCCTGGCCGGCATCGTCGCCTCCCTGATCTCGGTCAAGGGCCAGACGGCCGCCGCCCGCAATCTGGTCACAGCCCTGGCCGCCCTGACGCTGGTGAGCTCGTGGGCGGTCCTGCAATCGGTGTTTCTGGCCCACTACGCGCACCGACATTTTCAGAGCCTGGACGCACGGGGACCGGCGGGCGGCTTTCTGTTCCCGGGAGATCCGCCGCGCACCTATCTCGACTTCGCCTATTTGACCGTGTGCGTCGGCGCCACCGCGCAGGTGTCAGACCCCGGGGTGCAGACGACCCCCTTGAGAAATCTGGTCACCGCCCATGCCGTGACCTCCTTCTTCTACAACACCGCCGTTCTGGCTTTGGGGATCAACATCCTCTCGGGGCTCATCGGCCACTGATCCATCTTCGGACCTACGGCTCGCGCAGGCCATGGGCGACCGCCTCCATCGGACTGGGGAGGAAGCCGTCGTCGAGCACGTCCAGCCCCTTGGCGAGACGCGAGTGAGAAAAGCCGTAGGCAACGTAGATCAACGCCCCCAACACGATGTAGCACACGAGGATCGTCGCCGGGATGCGGTCGCCGCGCAGCGCCTTTTCGGTGATGTCCTCGATCAAGGGTTCCGCCATGAACACCGCCCCGATGATCCCCAGGATCGGAATGGGCCCGGCCCACAGCCGGTCAGACCGCGACTTCCAGCTCAGCGCCAGCCAGGCCAGGCCGGCGACCACCGTGACCGCGGCGCCCCATCCCGTCCATTGGGAGTCGAAGAGTGCCGTGAAGGTGGCCAGCAGGATCAGACCTATCGCCGTCGCGCCGATGACGACGGCCCATCGCGGGATAAGCGCGCCCCCCAGAGGCACATTGAACGGCCGCGCCATTTCCGGACGCGAGGTGCGAAGATACATGACGCTCAGGCACACGATGCCGAAGGCGAAGGCGGTGCCGAGGCTGACCAGGTCGTTCAGGATGGTGATCGGCAGCAGGGCGGCGGTCAGCGCGATCAATCCTCCCAGCACGATGGTGCCGATCCAGGGCGTGCGAAACTTGGCGTGCAGCCTCGAGAAAATCGCCGGCAGAAGGCCGTCCCGCGCCATGGCGTAGAACACCCGCGACTGGCCATAGGTGAGGACCAGCATCACCGAAGTCAGGCCGGCCACGGCGCCGATCTTGATCAGGAACGAGAACCACGGCAGGTGCATCGTGTCGGCCGCCAGGGCCAGTGGCGCGGCCACGCCCAAGAGGCGGAACGGCACCGCGCCGGTCAGCACCGCCGCCACGGCCATGTAGAGCAGGGTGCAGATGAACAGGGAGACCAGAATGCCGATCGGCATGTCGCGCTGCGGGTTTTTCGCCTCGCCCGCCGCGGTCGACACCGCCTCAAAGCCCACATAAGCGAAGAAGATCACCGAGGCGGCGCGGAAGATCCCCTTCACGCCATAGGTGAATCCACCCTCGCTGGCGGGAATGAACGGTGCCCAGTTGTGCGGATGAACGAAGAAGACGCCGACGGCGATGAACAGCAGCAGGACACCCACCTTCACGCACACGATGACGTTGTTCACCGATGCGGACTCCGAGACGCCTCGAACCAGAAGGGCGGCCACGCCCAGAATGCCGGCCGCGCCGACGAGGTTCAGATCGTGGGTCACGCTGAAAACCAGGCCGTGGTCGGTGGTGATCGACTGGATGAGCGAGGTGGTGAACTGAACGGGGATCACCAGGTGGAGATCCCTTAGCAGACTCACCACGTAGCCCGACCAGCCCGCCGCGACCACGGCGGCGGAGACGCCGTATTCCAGCACCAGCAGCCAGCCCATGATCCAGGCGAACACCTCGCCCAGCGTGGCGTAGCTGTAGGTGTAGGCCGAACCGGACACCGGCATGGTCGAGGCCAGTTCGGCGTAGCAAAGGCCCGCGAAGACGCAGGCCAGGCCCGCGACGACGAAGGAAAGCAGCACCGCCGGACCGGCGAAGTTGGCCGCGGCGTTGCCGGTAATCACATAGATGCCCGCGCCGATGATGCAGCCGATGCCGAGGAAGACCAGATTGATTGGTCCGAGCGTTCGTTTGAGGTGTTGGCCCGCGGCTTCGCGCTGGACTTGATCGACCGATTTTCTGATCAGCAGCCGGTTTCCGCGCGGCGCGGCTTCAACGGTCATTGTCTCATCGCCCCTCTGACGCCGCCCGTTGGCGGGCGTGTCTGTTGGGGGGACGTTAGAGATGCATCGGGGCGGGCGCAACGGGCCGCCGCGCCGCATCATTGTCGGATCGCCGTGGACCCGCTAGCTTCGCGAGACTCGGAGAAACGTCCGGGCTGGCGGGTGAGGAAAAGCCATATGGCAAGCGTTGGGGGAGTGGGCACGGGCCTGGGACGCATGTTCCTGCGCAAGTCCGTCGGTCAGATTCAGGCCGAGCTCGAACACGGTGAACTCAAACGCTCGCTGGGCGCCTTGAACCTCGTGCTGCTCGGCATCGGCTGCATCATCGGCACCGGGATTTTCGTGCTCACCGGTCGGGCCGCGGCCCAGTTCGCAGGGCCGGCCATCATGATCTCTTTCGTGATCACCGGAGTGCTCTGCGCCTTTGTGGCCCTATGCTACGCCGAACTCGCCTCGGCCCTGCCGGTGTCGGGCTCGGCCTACTCCTATACCTATGCCTCCATGGGCGAGGTCGCCGCCTGGATCATGGGGCTGTTGCTGCTGCTCGAGTACGGCCTGGCCGCTTCAACCGTCGCGGTGGGTTGGTCGGGCTATTTCGTCAGCCTGGCGCAGGACATGCACATCCTCATTCCCCCCGCCCTTACCGCGGCGCCCGGGGTTCTCGTCAAGGATCAGGCTGGCGCGGTGATCGCCACCGGCGTGATGAATTTGCCGGCCATCGCCGTCATCGCCGCGGTCACCACCCTGCTTGTCGTGGGGGTCTCGGAATCGGCGACCGCCAACAACATCGTGGTGGCCATCAAACTGACCGTGGTGATCGCCTTCATCGCCATCGGCTCGCACTACGTGAATCCCGCCCACTGGTCGCCGCTGATTCCGGCCCAGGTTCCCGCCCCGCCCCCCGGCACGCCGATGGACATGGGCCATCAGATCGGCCGCGCGCTCTGGGACGTGATCACCGGCAACAGCCATTCGCGCTACGGGATCGGCGGGGTCATTCACGGCGCGGCGGTGATCTTCTTCGCCTACCTCGGCTTCGAAGCGGTCTCCACGGCCGGCGCGGAGTCGCGCAACCCGGCTCGCGACATGCCGATCGGCATATTGGGCGCGCTGGTCATCTGCACGGTGCTCTACATCGCCACCTCGGCCGTTCTGGTCGGGATCGTTCCCTATGCGTCCTTGGACAATCCCGCCCCCATCGCCACGGCGGTAAACCAGATCGGCCTGCCCTGGTTCGCGGTGCTGGTGAAGATCGGCGCCATCGCGGGCTTGTCGAGCGTCATGCTGGTGCTGCTCTATGGCCAGACGCGCATCTTCTACACCATGTCGCGCGACGGCCTGTTGCCGTCGTCCCTGGCCAATGTCCACAAGCGATTCAAGACTCCGTGGATCAACACCATCCTCGTCGGCATCGCCGCGTGCGGCGCGGCGGGCTTCCTTTCCTTGGACGCCTTGTCCGATCTTACCAACGTTGGCTCGCTCTCGGCCTTCGCCCTCGTCTGCGTCACCGTAATCTATCTGCGCGTCTCCAGCCCCTGCCTTACGCGACCGTTCAGAACACCGTTCTTCCCCGTCACCCCCATCTTGGGCGCCGCCATGTGCGTGATGCTTCTGATGAGCCTGATGGCCGGCGCCGCGACGCGAAACTTCTTCATTCTCTATTTGGCCGGCGGCATCGTGATCTATTTCGTCTACGGGATTTGGCATTCGAAGCTCGGCAAGGGGATCAGGGTCCCGGGGCACGAGGCCTCGCCGATGGAACTGCCGTAAGCGGCCCAATAGCGCGGACCGCGGCCAGTCGAACCGGCAAGTCGCACACGATCGGACGGGCCGGTCCAGAGATAATCGCGCGCGGCCCAATGCCGCCGCCGCACCAACATTGCCGCGCCGGCTGCGCCTGTTCTTGGTAACGTTTGCGTGATAAGGTCGCCCATGGCTGAATTTTGGCGAACCTAAGTCAAACTAAGGCGTTTCGAGGGTCGGGACATGTCGTTCCAATGATCAAAGAGGAAAACGCCATGAAATCGCTCATCTCCCTCGCCGCTCTCGGCTTGGCAACGTTGGGCTACGCCAGTTCGGCCTGCGCCGGCGACGTTCATTTTAAGCCTAACCCGTCGTTCACCGCGACCGGCGCGATGACCGTGACCGCCGGCGCGGTCTCGGTTCCCTGCACCGCGGTCCTGAAGGGCACGACCAACGGGACCGGGGACGACGCCAAGATCACCTCGGCGTCCTTCAGCGGCCTTACCTGCGCCGGCCTCACCGCTTCTGGCCTTCCGTGGAAAATGGAGCCCTTCAACACGGGGAATTTTGCTTTCAAGCGTGTGACGGTCACCGCCGTGGTGCTGGGCATCTGTGGGCCGGGGCATCTTCATGCACTGCTTTCCCCAGGCGGCGCGGTTACGATCTCTGGCGCGGGCCTCCGGGGGATCGTTCCCTGCACGGTGAGCGCGACGTTCAGAACCAAGCCGGCCTTGCATATTGCCAAATAGAACCTGACGGCCTTGGACCCAGGTCCCAGGTCTGAAACGCACGCGAACGAACCAAGATTTAGGGTCGAGGTGATTTGATCTCGACCCTTTGTCTTGGGCGGCGGAGCGAGTTCCCTCGGAAGATTCGCCGAGGCCGCAATTGCGCGAACCGAGGTTTCAGGGATCGTCGCCGGCGCTCGAGGTCGCCGCCTTTGCCGCCGACCAAAGCACGACATCGCCGGCCTTCAGCCCCGATAGCACCTCCACGCCATCTGGCGCGACGTGGCCGATCCGAACGGCGACCCGGCGAGGGCGACCTGAGCGTTCATCGCGCACCATGACCGAAGTGTCCGGCGCGACGCCGATGATCGCGGGCGGCGGCACGATGAGCGCCGAGGCGTTCCGATAGGTATCCACCGCGACGCTGGCGGTCATGCCCACGCGAACGGCGTCAGTCTCGGCGGCGCTCAATGGGTCGAGCCGGGCCAGCGCGGCGAAACTCGCCGTGGCCTCGGCGCCGGCCGACGTCGGCGTGGCTTCCCGCGCTACGGACGACACGACGCCATGCAGCGCGAACGCCCCGAACCCTGGGCCGCTCACCGTGACGCGCTGGCCGGGACGCACGAGATCGGCGTCCGCTTCGCCCAGTTCGAAGGCGACGGCCAAGCCCCCCGCCGGGGCGATCACGCCGATCAGCTGGCCTCGGCTGACTGACGCGCCGGCGTGCATCTGACCGGCCGCGTCCATCTTTTCCCCGGCGGGACGGACGATGACTCCGTCCACCGGCGAGCGCACCGTCGCCCCGGCGATCTGGGCGTCGATCTCCGACAGGCGAGCCCGGGCGTTGGCCAGTTCGATGTCGGCGATGCGGCGGTTGGCGCCCTGGCCGCGCTTCAGTGTAATCTCCAGATCCTGCCGGGCCGCCGCCAAGGCCATCTCCTGGTTCCGCTGCTGCTGGATGAGCGAATCGTATTCACCGCGCGCCACCAGGCCGCGATCCAGCAGGGCTTTGGTCTCGACGGCCTTGTGCTCGGTGTCGCTCAGGTCGAACGCGGCTTGACTGACCGCCCTTTTGGCCTGCGACATTTCCTGGCCGCTGGCCCAGGAAGCCATGTCGCCGGCCGCCTGGGAATTCCTCAGGAAATCGGCGGCGGCCTCGTCGCGGCGCTGCCGGATTTCGGTGGAGTCCAGCTGAAGCAAAACCTGCCCCTGGCTCACCGCGCCGCCGTACTCGAATTCCACCGATCGCACCACACCATCAAAAGGCGCCGTCACGTCGATGCGGTTCGCCGCGGTGATCGCCCCCACCAGGTTGAGCGTCGAGGTGAAGGGTTGCGGTTGGACGACCTCGCTGCGTTCGTCCGCCCGCGCCTGGGCCTGCCCGCTCACCGCCTGACGCCACAGAAGGGCGCCGCCCAAGAGCACGGCGAGGCAAAGGACAGCGGCCGCCAGCGCCTTATTGCGCCTCAGCCAGAGCATCCATCTGTCACGGCTCGAAGGCACGGTGCGATTCCAGTTGATCTGAGCGATCCTAGAATATCAGGGCGACCTAAGGGAATCCTTTCGAAGGAGGGCGCGCCAACGGCCAGAGGAGCCGCGCTATTCCGCGCGCAGCGCGTCGATCGGACTGAGCCGGGCGGCCTTGATGGCCGGATAGAGCCCGAAAGCGACACCAACTCCGGCGGCGACGGCCGGTCCCAGCGGCAGCACCCATAGCGCCAGACTGAATGTCCACCCGGAGGCCTTGGCCGTGATCGCCGCCGCCGCCAGGCCCAAGGCCAGGCCCGCCAGGCCTCCGATCAGGGCCAGGGCCGCCGCCTCGACCAGGAACATGAGGCGCAGGTCGGCAGGGGTGGCGCCGATGGCGGCGCGCAGGCCGATCTCGCGCCGGCGCTCCATCACCCCCATCAGCATGACGTTCATCACGCCGATCCCGCCCACCAGCAGGGAAATCGCGCCGACTGCGGTCAGTAGCTGGCCGTGGATCGCCTTCTGGGCGTTCATCTCCCTGATGAGATCGTGGGCGCTGATCACTTGCAAGGTCGCCCCGGGATTGGCCAACGCCTTGGAGACCCGCTCGCTGGCGGCCTTCACGCTCGACCCGGGCCGAAGGTTCAGGAGGGCCGTGGTGGGGTCCGAAGGACTCATTACCCGCCGCGCTCCGGCCAACGGGATCAGGACCGAATTGTTGAAATCGGCTGGATCGAGGGCGGTGTTGGAGACCGGGTCCAGCACCCCGATGACGGTGAACCCATAGCCCTTGATCCTCAGTTGGCCACCAGACTCCACGGGCGCGCCAGGCTTCGACAGCATCTGGGCCGCCTGCGATCCGATCACCGCCACCAGGCTATTGTCGTCAACCGGCGCGATGAACCGGCCGTTCGCCAGCGGCAGGCGCACCAAGCGGGGCAAGGTTGACGTAACCGCGACCACGCCCATGTCAATGTTTGAGGTCCCGGCCGAAACAGTCACCCGGTCTGCCGCCAGCGGGGTCGCCGCCACTACGGCCGGGTCGCGGACCGGCAATCCTTCGATGGTTCGCCGATCCAAAACGCCCTGCCCATTGCCCGCCGACATGCCGTGAATCTGCAGCATGTCGACGCCCAGGTGCCGGAACGCCTTTAGGGTCTCCAACTGCGCCATATGACCGATCGTCAGCATGGCCACGATCGAGGCGGTGCCGATGAGGATGCCCAGAAGCGCCAGCACCGAGCGTTGCCGCTGAGCGTAGAGGTTAGTGAAGGCTTCGCTCGCCAGTTCGCCCAGCGGTAGGCGCAAAGCGTAAGCCGCCGGCGCCCTCATGGATGGGCCGAATCGGCGATGACCCGTCCATCGAGCAATTCAATGCGGCGGTCGCAGCCCTGGGCCAGTTCCCGATCGTGAGTCACCATGAGGACGGTGACCGCAAGGCGCCGATTCAAATCTCGCAGCAGCGCCATGACTTCGCCGGCGGTGACGCTGTCGAGGCTACCGGTGGGCTCGTCGGCGAGGATGAGCCTGGGGCCGCCGATCAGCGCGCGGGCGACAGCGACGCGCTGCTGCTCGCCGCCCGAGAGTTCGTTCGGGCACCGCTCCGCGTGATGGGCGAGGCCCACCTGTTCCAGCATGGCCAGGGCGCGGGGCTTGCGTTGGCCCCGCGGTGTGCCACCGTAGAGCAGCGGCAGCGCGACATTTTCCCAGGCGGTGAGGCGCGGCAAAAGGTGGAACGACTGAAACACGAAACCCAGAGTACGGTTGCGCAGCTTGGCCGCCGCCGCGGGCGACTCGAGATCGATGTCCACGCCGTCGAATCGCACCGAACCGCCGCTCGGCCGATCGAGCAGGCCGACGATGTTCATCAGCGTGCTTTTCCCCGATCCCGAGGGTCCTAGTATGGCGCAGAAAATCCCCGCCGCCAGGTTGAAGCTGACGCCGCGCAACACCGGCGTCGCCCGCTCGGGAGGCCCGTAGTGCTTTTCGATGTTCAACAGTTCGAGCATTGTCGCCTACCGCTTCGCGTGGACCTTGGAGGCCACTTCATGCTGGCGCCTGGCGGCCGGGCCAAATTATCGCATGACCCTTTCAATTCAAACAGGAAAAGCGCACTAGCCAAACGGTTGGATTCGGCCCCGTGGTGGAAATTTTCCGTGGAGTCTTGCTCCGTGGCGTTTTGGATCGCGCGCGCCGGCGCACCCTCTGCGGTCGCCCGCGGCATCAGTTCGGCGTCGGCGCATCGCCCTGGAGCGCGACGTGTGGACTAGGATCGGGGGTACCATAGGCTGGGATCGGATTGGCTTGGCCGGGGCTTGCCATGGAGGGAGCGCCGGCCGGCGCCTTGAGCACGCGGGGCGTGGCGCAGGCGCACAGCAGGAGACAGCCGCCGGCGGCGAGGAACGCGGCTTTGGACATCGACGGGTTTATCTCCCTGGAGCCTCGGTTACGATCATTCTGACCATGATGGCCTTGGCGCCCACCCCTGTGAAGGGGCAGACGCCGCCGCCGCGCCCGCCCGTCGCATCTCCTCCAGCGCCGCCGCCCACGGCCGTCGGGCCGCGCCTGCCGCTCAGTCTCGCCGACGCCGTCTTCATCGGTCTGCGCGACAATCGCACCGTGAAATCCGCCTACATCACGCGGGTGGCTGAAAAGTTCGATCTGTACGTGGCCAAGGCCCGGTTTCGGCCCACGGCCTCGCTGGAGGGGGAAGTCGACGCCACGCGCGATTCGGGCGTCGGAGGATCCACCGTCAGCCTCACTCCGACGGCCACTTGGCTCATACCGACCGGCGCGCAGTTTCAAGCTTCCTTCACCCGCCTGGACGATCGCACGGGCGGCATGGACGCCGGAACCACCATCGCCACTCTGAGCGTCACCCAGCCGCTGTTGCGCGGCGGCGGGATCGCGGTGAACACCGCGCCGGTCAAGATCGCCGAACTTCAGGAGCGGATCAATCAGCTGACGCTCAAATCGACCGTCATCGACACCGTCACCAACATCATCGTGGCCTACAGGACCTTGGCGGCCGCGCAGCAGGAGCTGGTGATCGCGGACCAATCCCTGAACCGGTCGCGATCGCAGCTTCAGACCAATCAGGCGCTGATCGACGCCGGTCGCATGGCGGCAGCCGAAATCGTGCAGACCCAGGCGGACATCGCCAACCAGCAGGTCGCGCTGCTTCAGGCCGAACAGGCGCGCAACAGCGCCCAACTCGCCCTGCTGCGATTGCTGGCCATGGATCTGCACACCAATGTGGTCGCCGCCGACGCCATCGATGTGAGACATCTCACCATCGATCTGGACCACGTCATTGGCGTCGCGCTCGAGAACCGGCCAGATTATCTTTCCGCGCGGCGGGCCTTGGAACAAGGCCGCCAATCCCTGATCGTGGCCAAGAACGATCGCCTTTGGACCCTCTCGGCCATCGCCAGCGTCCAGCACCAGAGCTTCAGCGGGGCCGGCCTTATCCCCATCGATCCCACCACGGGCCTGCCGATTGCGCAGGCCGGTACAAGCGCCAGCGTCGGGCTCCAGCTGACTATTCCGATCGGCGACGTCGCCCTGGAGCAGGAGGAGGTGCAGGCGACCACCACACTACGCACCCAACAGGTGGAGCTCGAGGACCTGCGCCAGGAGATCGAGGCCCAGGTGCGCGACGCCGTTCAGGGGGTGGAACTCACCTGGCGAGAGGTGGAGGCGGCCCGCCAGGCGGGCGACTTGGCCGCGCGAACGCTCGATCTGGAACATCAGCTACTGAGCGCCGGCCGCGCGTCCAATTTCGAGGTTCTTAGCTTCGAGGCCAATCGGCGCGCCGCCGACATCCAGACCCTGTCGGCGCAGATCGCCTATCTGAACGCCCTCACCTCGCTGGATCAGCAGCTCGGAACGACCTTGGACACCTGGAAGATCAGCCTCAACGACTGAGCGGCCCGTCGTGGCGCGGCCAGTCGCCGGTTACCCTAGTTCGCCTGGACGGCGGAGGGGGCCGGGGCGCGGCCGCGCAGGCCGGCGGCGGCGGGGGCGAGGCCGGACGCCGGGGTTTGCCGCGCGCCCGACGCCCGCGCCTTGGCTATGGCCGCGTTCACCGCCTCCATGTCCTCGCCGTAGACGATCTGGTCGCCGATGATGAAAGCTGGGGTGCCCCCCAAATCCAGCTTGTTGAAGAGGGCGGTGGTTTCGGCGATGTGGCCGTCGGCGGCCGGGCTCGCGCCAAGGTCGGCGGCCCGCGCGCCGTGGGCCAGGGCGATTCGGTCGATGCCGGCGTCGTCGAGCGGATGGGTGGCCATCAGGGTGCGGTAGAGACCCAGATAGTCGCCGCCGGCCTTCTTCACCGCCAGGGCGGCGCGCGCCGCGTGCTGCGAGGTGGGCCCGAAGATCGGCATTTCCTTGAAGACGAACCGAACATCCTGGTCGGCGCCGATCAGGGCGGCGACCTTGGACGCGGCATTGGCGCAATGGGGGCAGCGATAGTCATAGAACTCCGTGACGGTGAGCTTTCCCGCCGGATTGGCCACAAAGTCGCGCGGGTCGCGTTCAACCGCGGCGCGCAACAGCGGCAGATCGGCTCGCGCCCTTTGCTCGAGGGCGGCTTCGTCGGAGTCCATCCGCGCCTGCAGTTTCTGCTCGGCCTCCTGGATCACTTCGGGATGGGCGAGAAGATAGGCGCGCACCCGCTGGCCGAAGGCGTTGTCGCTGTCCCCGGCGCGGGCGCAGGCGCCCACGGCGACCGTGGTGAATGCGGCCAGACCCAGCAGCGCCGCCCCCCTCAACCGGCGCCCCCGATCTTCTTGAGCTGGTCGGCCGTCGGCTTGGAGGCCAGGATAATGTCGTTGGCGCGGCGCCATTCGGGGGTGTCCTTCTTCAACAAGTCACGCGCGTTCACGGCGAAGGTGCGCGCTTCCAGCAGTTGGCCCAGGTAGAAGTTCTGTTCCGCGGAGGCCAGGCGCGCCATGCCGCCGTCTCCCTTGCTGTCGTAGGCCTCCGAGAGTAGACGCCAGCCCAGCGGGTTGTCGTGTTCTTCGCTGAGGGCGTGTTTGAGGTCGCCGATCGCCTCGTCCAGGCG
>Ga0182024_10007463_pt1 | contig 23554 bp, 22 predicted proteins | sample P32metaG_FD_120480 | JGI IMG/M metagenome (GOLD analysis project Ga0182024, IMG submission 120480) | Permafrost microbial communities from Stordalen Mire, Sweden - P3-2 metaG (Illumina Assembly) | ecosystem: Environmental > Terrestrial > Soil > Wetlands > Permafrost | place: Sweden: Stordalen... | reverse complement strand
GCTTCTGTTTCTATGGTTCGTCCGCAGAGACACATTTGAGAGGAGCGTCCAGCATATGGCAAAGGAAGCAGCGCCTTACGGCCGAGTCACCCAGAAGAAACCCGCCGTGGCGGAAATACACATTCTCTGGATTACGGCTGGTTTGGGTTGTGACGGCGATTCGGTATCCATTACCGCAGCGACTCAGCCCAGCGTCGAAGATGTTCTGCTGGGTGCAATCCCCGGCTTACCGACCGTACATCTGCACAATCCTGTCCTCGCTTATGAGAACGGCGACGATTTTCTCAAGTACTGGTACATGGCGGAACAAGGGAAACTTGATCCATTCGTTCTTGTTGTAGAGGGTTCCATCCCCAACGAAAAGATCAAGAAAGAGGGCTACTGGGCGGGCCTGGGAACCAATCCCAACACCGGGCAACCGATCACCACCAACGAATGGATTGATCGTTTGACTCCCAAGGCACTCGCGGTGGTCGCCTGCGGCACTTGTGCCACCTATGGCGGCATCCACGCTATGGAGGGCAACCCCACAGGATGCATGGGCCTGGCCGATTATCTGGGCTGGGACTGGAAATCCAAGGCGGGGCTCCCCATCGTAAATGTTCCCGGTTGCCCGGTGCAGCCGGACAATTTCATGGAGACGGTTCTGTACCTTCTCTATCAAGTCGCCGGCCTCGCTCCAATGATCCCGCTCGATGATCAACTGCGGCCCAAATGGCTGTTCGAGAGGACCGTTCACGATGGTTGCGACCGGGCGGGGTACTACGAACAGGGCGATTTCGCCACTTCCTACGGCTCTCCCAAGTGCATTGTGAAGCTTGGTTGCTGGGGACCGGTGGTGAACTGCAACGTGCCCAAGCGTGGTTGGATGGCCGGCATCGGCGGTTGCCCCAACGTGGGCGGCATCTGCATCGGCTGTACCATGCCCGGCTTCCCGGATAAATTCATGCCCTTCATGGACGAGCCCCCCGGCGCGAAGGTCTCGAGCATGGCCATCGGCATTTACGGCCAGGCCATTCGCGCGCTCAGGGCAATGACCAACGAAACCGTGAATCAAGAGCCTAAGTGGCGGCACCCGCGTGCTGAACTAACAACCGGCTATCACCCAAGTTCCTACTAACCCTCGACTGAAAAAGGAGCCACACAGATGGGCACGATTACCGCTGAGCACCAGCAAGAAGCCATTAAAAAAGGTCAGTTAGTCGAGATGAATTGGGATCCGATCACACGGATCGTCGGCAGCCTCGGCATCTTTACCAAGATCGACTTCGGCAAACGGAAGGTTGTCGAATGTCACAGCACCTCCTCGATCTTTCGTGGCTACAGCATCTTCATGAAGGGAAAAGATCCACGCGACGCTCACTTCATCACTAGCCGCATCTGCGGCATCTGCGGTGACAACCACGCCACCTGCGCCACCTATGCGCAGAACATGGCCTTTGGTGTGAAGCCGCCCCCAATCGCCGAATGGATCGTCAACCTGGGCGAAGCGGCCGAGTACATGTTCGACCACAACATCTTCCAGGACAATCTGGTCGGCGTTGACTTCTGCGAGCAGATGGTGAAAGAGACCAATCCGGGTGTTTGGGAAAAGGCAACGAAGACTGCTGCCCCCCACGCCGAACTGCACGGTTACAAGACCATCAGCGAAATCATGACAGCGCTCAATCCATTTAAAGGAGCCTTCTACCTCGAAGCGCTGCAGATGAGCCGCATGACCCGCGAGATGTTCTGCCTGATGGAAGGACGCCACGTGCATCCTTCTACCCTGTATCCAGGCGGAGTCGGTACCGTGCCCACGGTTCAACTCTTTACCGATTACATCGTACGGCTGATGAAATACGTGGAATTCATGAAGAAGGTTGTGCCGCTGCATGACGACCTTTTCGATTTCTTTTACGAAGCCCTCCCCGGTTACGAAGAAGTTGGGCGGCGGCGCATCCTTCTTGGTTGCTGGGGCTCCTTCAACAATCCCGATGTCTGCGACTACACCTACGCAAAAATGACCGATTGGGGCCGCGGCATGTACGTGACGCCGGGCGTGGTGGTCGACGGCCAGCTGGTGACGACAGACCTGGTGGACATCAACTTGAACATCCGCATTCTGCTGGGCAGCTCGTACTATGACGATTGGCAAAACGCCGAAACATTTGTGAAAAAAGACCCGCTGGGCAATCCTGTGGATCAACGTCACCCTTGGAACCAGAGTACCTTCCCCAGGCCGCAGAAGCGCGAGTTTGGCAGCAAGTACACCTGGGTGATGTCCCCCCGTTGGTACGACAAGCGCACGGGAGACTACCTGGCGCTAGACACTGGCGGCGGCCCGATCGCGCGTTTCTGGGCCACCGCCCTGGCTGGCATCGTAGACATTGGCTACGTCAAGGCCACTGGCCACAGCGTAAAGATTTACCTTCCCAAGACGATGTCGAAACCCGAAGTCGAGTTTGAGTGGAAGATTCCCAAATGGAGCAATGCGATTGAACGCGATCGTGCGCGCACCTACTTCCAGGCGTATGCCGCCGCCGCTGCACTTTACTTTGCCGAACAGGCATTGGCTGAGCTGCATGCCGGCAGAACCAAGACATGGAACGATTTCAAGGTTCCGGAAGAGGGGCTGGGTTGTGGTTTCCACGAGGCGGTTCGCGGCGTTTTATCGCATCACGTCGTGATCCGCAATCACAAGATCGCCAACTACCACCCGTATCCGCCAACTCCATGGAACGCAAATCCGCGCGACAGCTTTGGCACGCCGGGCCCGTACGAAGACGCAGTCCAGAACACGCCAATCTTCGAGGAAAACGGTCCGGAGAACTTCAAAGGCATCGATATCATGCGAGCCGTTAGAAGCTTCGATCCATGCTTGCCCTGCGGTGTGCACATGTATCTGGGGAACGGCAAGGTGCTTGAGACGCATCACTCTCCCATGTTTGGGCAGCAACTCCCTTAACAGGCTCGTTCTGTGACGCACAGTCGAAGGAGAGGCGTGGATAGCGAAAAAGAATTTCAGGAAAAAATGCGGCGGCTCGGCACGCTGGTCGGGGAAATCGATCAGGTGCCGGGCGGGGGGTCAAAGGTAGCGGCCCGGGAGTTGGTCCAGCTTCTTATGGAGGTTCATCGCTCAGGGCTGGAACGAATCATGGAGCTGGTCTTTCAAACAGGAAGCGAATCGGGAGCGTCGGGCGGGGCTATCATCGATAGACTCGGTCAGGATCCGATTGTCCGCAACCTGCTTCTTCTCTATTCGCTGCATCCCGATGACCTGGAAACCCGCGTTTTGCGCGCGCTCGACGTCGCCAGAGCGCGCCTGCGCAAGTTCGACAGCAGACTGGAGTTGGTCAGCCTTCACGAGGGAGCCGTTCAACTCCGCCTTCAAACTTCTGGTCATACACGCGGCTCCACCATTAAGGATCTGCGGTCCATCGTGGAAGGCGCCATCTATGATCTGGCGCCGGATTTGCTGTCGTTGACGATTCTCGCGCCCGAAGAGGAGTCTTCTTCTGGCTTTGTTCCCTTGCAGAGCTTGCTCCAGCACTCATCAGCGGTTCACAGTGCGCGTGTGGATGGTGCCGATTGAGACTGCATTGTGGTTCGGCTGAGAAGGGCTGAGGATGTCTGCTACGGGAACCCCGCCTACCTTCGATCAGGCCTTCGCGACGCTTCGCCAGTTCGCCCGGTCGAGGCCGCCGGCCGAGCGTTGTGAATTGTGCAGCGCCGGTTTGGCGCATGAACATCCGCACCTGGTTGAGATTTCCTTGCGAAAGATTGTCTGTGCCTGTGAAGCGTGTGCCACCCTGTTTGATGGGATGGCAAACGGGAAATACCGGCGCGTGTCGAGACGTGCCCAATTTCTGGCCAACTTCCAGATGACGGATGCGCAGTGGGAAACCCTCTTCATCCCCATCAATATGGCTTTCTTCTTCCTATCGAGCATCGAAGGCAAAGTGGTTGCACTCTACCCCAGCCCGGCCGGTGCTGTTGAATCCCAGCTATCCCTTGATGCCTGGAACGAAATCGTGCAGGAGAACCCAATTCTTAGCCGGTTGCAACCCGATATCGAGGCCCTGCTCGTCAATCGGGTCGGTCACGCACGCGAATTGTCGCGGGCCGAATACTACATTGCCCCCATCGATGAGTGTTACCGGCTCGTCGGCCTGATTCGCGCCAACTGGAAGGGTCTCTCCGGAGGCTCTGAGGCTTGGGCGGAGATCGGGCGGTTCTTCTCCGATTTGCGGTCTATGGCAGATATTGTCGACCAGCCAACCTCGGCTTCCGGGTAAAGATCGGACAACCAACCGAAGTACGGAAGCGAAAGGAGATGTACCGTGGCTCTTGAACTGTTAGAAACTACCGCGAATGGAAATGACAAGGATACCCTTTACATGCTGGGGGGTATTTCTCTGATGGTCTTTGGGGCGGGATTGATTCTCTCCAATCCTTTTGTCCGCCGCTACATGTCGCAAATCGGAGTCGGTAATCTTGCCGGTGCTGCTATGCCCGATATCCAGCGATATTTCAAACTGCGGGCGATGTCGGAGCCGAAGCGGAGATAGCTGCGTGGCCGAGATTTCCCCTGCCGATGTGCAAGCGAGGGAAACTCCAGCGGATCGCTACGTCATCGATAGCCGGGCAAGCCGATTCACGGTGCAGGCGTTCGCGACGGGAATGCTGGCCAGGATGGGACATAATCCGATCATTGGCATTCGCGACTTCAGCGGCGAGATGCAGTTCGATCCTGACAAACTGGAGGCCGGCGGGTTCCGCCTCGTGGTCAAGTCGGCTTCCTTGAGCGTACAGAATGATATAAGCGACAAAGATCTCCGTGAAATAGAACGTCTGATGAATCAGGAAGTCCTGGAGACGGCAAAGTTTCCGGAGATCGTCTACGAAGCTACCAGCATCTCGGTTACGAAGATGGCAGAGATGCTTTGTTCTGCCACCCTCAATGGAAAGCTGACCATGCACGGTGTGACGTGCAATCAGACAATCGTGGTGCGGGTCGCGCTATTGGGAAGCATGCTACGTGCCTCCGGTGATTTCACCTTGGACCAGACCGACTACAACATCAAACTGGTTTCTGTTGCTGGGGGAGCACTCAAGTTGAAGGACGAGCTTAAGTTTTCCTTCGAGATGGTGGCCCGGAGACAAGAGTGAAAACCCTTTCTGTACCTATCACGCGGGTTTAGAGAGCCCCCTCCGTAACTACGGTCTATGGCTTTGGACGGGTGCCAATCGAGTCCCTTACGGGTTCCCAGGACAGATTGAGGTAACAAAAGTAACAAACACGCTTACCACCCACGCCTCTCTCCGAGCCACTTTGTGCCAGCGGCCTCCATGCCTTGAAAAGCTGACCACAAGCGGGAGACGAGGTTCGAATCCGGAAGGCAACCGATGGGATCAAGCGCGACCGCAAGCCTTCTCAACCGGAAGCGACATCAGAAGAAACCGATCGTTCCGAAACCATCCCGCGATGAATGTTTGAGGCCGTTCGCCGATACACTCGACAGCGCTGTGCTCGATGGGGCTGCGCTCCGACGAAGGCCGTTGTCTGATCACTCAGCCAACCGGACCTGGGAACAATGTCGTTTCGGAGTGAATTCGGAGAATGACATTGAAAAGAAAGCCCATGGCAAAAAGCTCTCCGATCGAAACTGTAACAGAAACAGTCATCATTGTTACTCGTGCGGGAGAATGGTTGCCACCCGAGGAGTTACGGGCGATCGCCCTCTCCGCTGTCGACACCGACGGCAATCTGACCGTCAATCTCGAAGGCGTCGAGCATCTGGATGCGAGCGCACTCCAGATGCTGTTAGCGTTGGCTGCGGAACGCAAGAAGCGCGGCAAAGGATTGCGGCTGGCGAATGTCTCTTTGGCCTTATCCCGGTGGTTCGAATACGCGGGGGGAGGGCGCACATCTCTCTTGAACGTAAGCGTGAATGGCCATGCCTGAAACTCTTCATGGAAGCTTGAGCACGACCGTAGGGGAGAGCCCGTTGAACGGAAGCGGGCCGGATGGCGCCAGCGAAGTGGATGCGGCACTCGCCCGATACCTGTCCCAACTGGGCCGGATGGGTGAGCAACTGACGCAGACTTCGAAGCAGATCGAGGACTCGGTGGTCGGAGTCTGCAACAGTTTTCAAGGGATCGCATCGCGGGCGCAGGCTACCGTCACCCGGGCGTCGGGCTTTCTGGGAGACGGTGGGCAATCCACCCCTGATAAGCAGTCATTCGAAGGTCTGATCGAGGCCTGCAGCGGCACCCTGGTCAAGATCTTGAATACCACCATCGAGGCCGGCGATGTTTCCCGCCGTGCCATCGAGCGGATCGAGGAGATGGACAAAGCTTCGCAACAGATCAGCGAAGCCTTGCGCCAGCTGGACCAGATTACCAACAGCAATCGGATGCTGGCCTTCAACGCGCGCATCGAGGCGGCGCATGCGGGAACCGCAGGCATGGGTTTTGCCGTGGTTGCCGTGGAGTTGGCCGCTGCGACGGTGAAGTCACGGTCGGTGACTGCCCATGTAGGTGAGCTCGCCCTCAATCTGCGCTCGCTCGCCCATTCAACCCTTCAGGACCTGCGGAACATGAATGAGAAAGACAGCGAACGGGTGGGGCAATGCCGCCAGGAAGTGGACGAGTCTCTGCGCGATCTGCAGACCGCACACAGCGAGATGGCAGCCATGCTGAACGGCATGACCGCGGAGGGGGCGCTGTTGGCCACCGATATCGGCTCCGCCGTACGCGGTCTTCAATTCCAGGATCGCACCAGCCAGCGCATTGCTCATGTTGTCTCGGATCTGGACACCTTATGCGCACGGCTCAAAATGCACGCTGTTCATGTGGCCCCCGGTGCAGCAGCAGCCGATGAGGGATTCAGCGCCTACACCATGCAGGAAGAGCGCGAAGTCGCTGGACTCGCTGAAGCCGAAGCCTCTGCCGGCGATGTGGAACTGTTTTGATCGCGGGCATGATCCAACGCGCAAGGTGTTTGCAGGAGTTGACGTTTTGAAAAAAGTCTTGATTGTCGATGATTCAGTCTCCATGAGGCAGATGGTCAGTTTCACCTTGCGCGAGGGCGGCTTTGAAGTGATCGAAGCCGAGCACGGCCAGGATGCACTCGACAAGCTGCAGGGTGCCTCCGTCGATCTGGTCATCACCGACCTGAATATGCCGGTCATGGACGGCATTACCCTGATTCAAAACCTTCGCAAGCAACCAGCCATGAAAACCAAGCCCATCCTGATGCTGACCACCGAGGGCCTGGTGGGAAAAAAGGAACAGGGCAAGGCGGCGGGGGCCACGGGCTGGATTGTCAAGCCGTTCGATCCGGAAAAACTGCTCCAGACCGTAGCCAAGGTGCTGCCCTGAAGCACTTCACGCATGGTGTGAGCGAAGCAGCCGCACTCAACACCCGCGTTCCGTCAGAAACCGGGTGGAAAGAACAACTCGATAGTTACGTTTAAAACAGCACAGCACTTCTGAAAGCGCTATCACCATGAAGATCGACCTCAGTCAATTTCGCCAGACCTTCATGCAGGAAAGTGCCGAGCATGTGGAAGCCATGGAAGCAGGACTGCTCGCGCTCCGCACGGCTCCGGACGATGCCGAGACCTTGAACGCGATCTTCCGCTCGGCGCACTCCATCAAAGGAGGCGCAGGTTCCTTTGGGCTGACGAACCTGGTTCGCTTCACCCACGCTTTAGAGAATCTGTTGGACCGGCTGCGGTCGTTGGAGATTCCGGCCACGGCGGAGGTCATCAGCCTGCTGTTACAATCCGTCGACGTGCTGCGCGCCATGCTCGATGCCGGCGCCGACGGCGGTATGCCGGATGGCGCTCGTCAACTGGCGGAGCAGATCGAGTCCTTGAGCGCAGCCCAGCCCGTCTCTGAAGAAATGGCTGGCGGCCAGAAGGCGGGACCACCCGAGACCTCTCCAAAAGAGGCTTTGGACGACAGGGTTGTTGCCAGGGAACTGAATTTTTATCGGGTGGAGTTCCGGCCTCACCGGGAGATGTTTTCGAGCGGAACCAATCCTATTATGTTGCTGCGCAACCTGGCTGCTCTGGGGACGGTGAGCGTTTGCCAGTTGCATGCTGAGGAGTTGCCACCGCTGGAGGAGCTGGATCCCGCCCAGTGCTATCTCAGCTGGACCATCGAACTGGCCACCTCGTGTGCTGAAGAGGAATTGCACGAGGTTTTCGAATTCGTCGAACATCTGGCCGAGGTGACGGTCCAACGCGTCGATCAGCCATTGCAAGCGGAGAAAGGGTTGGCCCTCCAAAGGCCTTCGGTGCAGCCGCGTACGCTCGACGCTGTTCCCGCCACGGTCCCCGAAAAGACGGAGAAAGTCGACCGCAGAAAAGAGGAGGAACGCAGAAAAGCCGACGAGCGCAGAGCGGCCAAGAAGCCCAGCGCTGCGGCAGAGTCGAGCTCCATTCGTGTCGCAACGGACAAAGTCGACCGGCTGATCGACCTGGTGGGCGAGCTGGTGATTGCCCAGGTGATGACGGCGCAAATGGTCGAGGACTTCGAGCCCTCCTGCTTGCCGAAACTGCGCGAGGCCGTCGCCGCCATGGAGCGCGGCACCCGCGAGTTGCATGAGCGCGTGATGGCGGTGCGCATGATGCCCGTGGGCACACTGTTTCAGAGATATGCGCGCGTGGTCTACGACATCGCGCAGTCTACCGGTAAACAAATCCGCCTGGAGACCGACGGCGAAGAAACCGAGATCGACAAGAGCATGCTGGAGCTGCTTGGCGATCCGTTGACTCACCTGATACGAAATGCCGCTGACCACGGTATCGAAGCAAGCGCAGTGCGCCTCGCGGCCAACAAGCCGGCGGAGGGCTTGATTCAGATGCGCGCCTTTCATCGTTCGGGAAGAATCGTCATCGAAATATCCGACGACGGTGCAGGCATCGACACCACTCGGGTGCGGGCTAAAGCCGTAGAGCGAGGACTGATCGCAGAGGAAGCTGACCTTGGCGACGATCAGATCAGAATGTTGATCTTCGCCCCGGGATTTTCTACCCGCGAGGAAGTCAGCGATCTCTCCGGGCGCGGCGTGGGGATGGACGTAGTCAAGCGCAATGTACAGCAACTAAGCGGAACGGTGGGGCTGACGAGCGAATTGGGCAGCGGGTCTACCGTCTCGATCGAACTTCCGCTTACGCTGGCGATCCTCGAGGGTTTGCTGGTCCGGGTTGCCGACCGCACGCTCGTGCTTCCCCTTTTGACGGTGGTGGAAGCCGTGCCGAGCAAGGGTAAGATCGTACGCGTCGCGGAACAGGGCGAAGTCATCGTCATCCGCGAGGAATCGATTCCCGTGCTGCGTCTGTGCCGCTTCCTCGGGGTGCAGCTGGACCCACTCGATCCGGGTAACCTCGAAAACGCTGACCTGTGCGCGGAACCGGCAGAGGACCAACGCCTGGTGGTGGTGGTCGAAGCCGGCCGCAAGAAGATCGGCCTGGTGGTCGACGAGTTACTCGGACAGCAGCAGGTGGTGGTCAAGAGCCTGGAGAAAAATCTGCACAAGGTCGAAGGGTTGATGGGAGCCACCATCCTTGGCGACGGCCGCGTCGCGCCCATCATCGACGTGACCGCACTGGCCGAATTGAATTTGTTTTCAGTGGCGCGTCCGGCCCATAAAACGAAACGCGGGGGATCTTCCGCTATGCCCATACCGGCAGCCTTGTCGGCGCCAGCCGGAAGGGGAGCGTCCACCCATGGACTGGTTTAAGAATCTCAATGCAGCTCCCAGGCTGTTGCTCCGCTTCGGCCTTCTTATCGTGCTCATCGCAGCCATCAGCTGCCTCGCAATCGTCAACCTCAGCCAGGCAAACGATCGGATCATGGCCCTTTACCAGAAGGACATGACAGGTCTTGGAGTAGCGGACGAATTGGCCATTGCCCGGCTCTCTCTGGGGAGGGTGGGCCGCGACGCAATACTCAACATGCACGATGCCGCGGCCGTCGCCGCCGATGAGAAGGAGGTCTCGTCGGCTCTCTCCGACATTCACGCCAGCCTCGACCAGGCGGACAAACTCTCTTATTTGAAGGAGGGTAGCGCACTCCTCGCCACCATACGCGAAGCCTTACCCGGGAGAAGGGCTCGGAGCTGGTCAATCGCTCAGGCGCGACGTTGCAAGGCATTGTCGCCTTGGTGAAGAGGGTGACCGAAATCGTGGGAGAGATCGCGGTCTCATCGTCGGAGCAGAGCGCCGGGATAGAACAGGTGAACACCGCGGTAACGCAGATGGACCATGTCACCCAATCCAACTCGGCACAGACCGAAGAGCTTTCTGCTACCGCGCAAACACTTTCCGGGCAGGCGGCGCGGCTGGCCCAATTGGTCGGTCGCTTCAAACTGGAATCCAGCCGCGTGTAGATGGACCTATCCTGCCAAGCGAGGGGCTCATTGTTCCCAACCGGGAGCCGATAAGCACCAACAGAGACATTCTGTGAAAACTGGCGAAGCGAATCGCCGCCTCCCCTTGCGATTCGATTCGGGCCCACAACCAATGCGCCCTCTTACGTGTGCCCGCCCGCGGACTCCTCGACGGGAAAAAAGGAGAACTGAATGAAGAAGATTCTTGCCGGAGCAATCGCATTGGCGCTGGGGGCCGGTGCTCACGGGTTCGCTCAAAGCCTCGAAGATCTGAATATTCAGATCCACGGCTACGCGACCCAGGGCTTCCTCTACACCACCGACAACAACATACTCACCACTCATTCCAGCGATGGCAGCCCGGCATGGACAGAAGCGGTGCTCAACATCGGAGCGCAGCCGATCCCTAAGCTGCGCATCGCCGTCCAGGGCCGGTTTTTTGTACTCGGGAACTTTGGCAATTCGATCACTTTGGATTGGGCGGCTGCAGACTATAAGGCGGACGACCGCTTCGGTGTACGCTTCGGCAAGGTCAAGACTCCCTCAGGCCTCTTCAATGACATCCAGGACATCGATCCCTCCTACATATGGTCGCTGCTGCCGCAGAGCATCTATCCCATCAACAGCCGCAATAGCATTCTGGCCCACTATGGCGGAGTCGCCTACGGCACCCTCGGTGAGGGCGGGAAACTGGGGAAGCTGGAGTATCGGGGCTGGGGCGGCGAACGGCAAATCGGCAGCGGCGATGGCTATCTTCTGGAGCAAACAGAAGAGGGGATTCTGGCGCCCAATGGCATTGGCGGAGCGACCTATGGCGCGGCCCTTCATTGGAGAACCCCGTTGTCGGGATTGATGGTCGGCGCATCTGACGGTAGAGATGCTACGTGGTCCTCCAAGATCACGACCGGCAATGGCGCCCTCGCGGGAACCGAGTCCATCGCTCCCTTTAATGAACCTAACTACTTCGCCCTCTATGAGAAGAATAAAGTCATGGTGGCCGCCGAATACGGAAGGCTCCCGGTGAGCGTTGACTTGCAGTTCACCGGGCTTCCGCCCAGCTACGAACGCATTGACTACCGGAACTGGTATGCGATGGCCAGTTACAAGCTGACATCCAAACTAACGGCCGGCGCTTACGATAGCCAACAGGTTAACCATCAGGCGGTGCTGGGGCCAGCGCGCTACTCCAAGGATTGGACATTCTCCGGGCGGTACGACTTCAGCCAGTACTTGTATGCCAAGGCGGAAGAGCACATCATCGACGGTACCGGCATCGGCTATGACACCGACCTCAATCCCAACGGTCTCAAGCCCAACACGAAACTCACCATCCTCAAGGTCGGGGTCAGCTTCTAGCTCAGGAGAGCCATCCATGAAAAAGTCAATTCTCTCTTCTGTCTTCTTGCTTGCCGCGTCGATCCTGGCGGTCGATGCTGGAGCGCAGGTGATCGTCATTGCCAATGCCAGTGTGAAAGCCAGTGGAGTCAGCAAAGACGATCTGAAGGACGTCTTCACCGGCAACGCGACCACGCTCAAAGACGGGAGCAAGGTGGTGCCCGTCCTGCTCAAAGATGGGCCGGCGAATGAGGAGTTTCTCAAGGCGTACGTCGGCAAGGGCGACACCGCCTACCGCGCAGGATGGCGCAGTCTGGTCTTTTCCGGTCAGGCCAGCATGCCCAAGAGCCTGGACGACGACGCGGCGGCGGTGGCGTTCGTCGCCCATACCCCGGGCACCATCGGCTACATCGACAAGGCATCCCCTCACGAAGGCGTCAAGGTACTTGACGTCCACTGACGCTTTCGGCGACCCCTAAAACGATGGGAACGCTGGGAGCGCTGGGAGTCTGCGCTCCCTGAAGGATCGATTGGACCGCACTCGGAAGGTAGAGCATGAGAAACCTTGGTATCGGCACGAAATTGCTGTTCAGCACTGGCATCCTGGCATTCGGCTACCTTCTTTTCCTGGGGCTTGTTCAATGGACCGGGGGCACAATCCGCCATCACTTGCGGATCGCTTCGGACTCGCTTTTTCCCGCCGCGCTTGCGGGCGAGGAAGCACAGGCCGGATTCCAGAAGTTGACCAAGGATTACAAGGACGCGGTTCTGCTGCAGGACGCAAAAGCCCTGGTGACCGCCGACCAGGACGCGCAGAAGGTCACGGCGAGTTTGCAAATTGTGCTGACCAAAATTGCATATAACCCGGAACTGCGGCAACAGGTCTCAACCTTGCAAGAACAGTTCAACAGCGTCTATTCACGTTCGAAGACGATCTACACCACGATGGTCGAGAAGCCGGACGCGGTCGACCCCCAGGCCCAGGCTACGATCAAAACTCTGGCCGACGAAAGTGCCAGGCTGGCCCAGTCGCTGCAGGATCTTAACCAGGCACTCAGCAACAAAGATTTGCCGGCCGAGTTGGATGCGGTTGGGAACGCGACCGATCGGCAGCGCCTGCTGACCCTGGTCCTCTTTGCCGTGGCGCTGGTGTTTGCTACCTTGACCACCCGGCAGCTGAGGAGCCAGATCGCCGTCCCGCTGGAGCGCGCCGCTGCCGCGCTGCTGCAGGTCGCTAACGGAGACTTGACAGCTTCGCTGGAGGTGGATTCCACCGACGAGGTGGGGCAAATGGCCAAGGCACTGAACGACGCTCTGGAGAAGCTGCGCGCTACCCTACAAGAGGTGGCCGAGACCGCAGCCACAGTCACCTCTTCTTCGCAACAACTGGCCGCATCGGCGGTGGAAATTGCCGGCGGCGCGCAGAAACAGGCTGCGAGTCTGGAGCAGACTTCGGCCAGCCTGGAACAGATCACCGCGACGGTTCGGCAAAGCGCGGACAATGCCCGCCAGGCCAGCCAGTTGGCGACGGGCTCGCGGGAGTCCGCGGAACAGGGTCAGGAAGTCGTCTCCAGCGCTATTGCGGCAATGACTGAGATCAACACCGCTTCCGCGAAAATCTCCGACATCATCTCGACCATCAACGAGATTGCCTTCCAAACTAACCTGCTGGCAGTGAATGCCGCGGTCGAGGCCGCACGCGCCGGCGAGGAGGGCCGCGGCTTCGCCGTGGTTGCCACCGAAGTGCGCAGCCTGGCGCAACGCAGCGCCGAGGCGGCCAAAGAAATCAAGGGCCTGATCCAGGACTCGCTCGAGAAAGTGGAGAAAGGCTCGGAACTGGTCAATCGCTCAGGCGCGACGTTGCACGGCATCGTTGGCTCGGTGAAGCGCGTGACCGACATCGTGGGCGAGATCGCTGCGGCGGCCGGAGAGCAGAGCACCGGCATCGAGCAGGTGAACACCGCCATGACCGAGATGGACCAGGTGACCCAATCCAACTCCGCCCAGAACGAGGAACTGTCCTCAACGGCACAGGCGCTTTCCGAGCAGTCAGTGCGGCTGTTGCAATTGGTCGGCACCTTCAATCTGGGAAACCACAGCCAATCATCGCGAGGCAACCGTAGTCATCAGTCGCCGAACCAGAACTATCGACATGCAACCGATACTGTGCGGCGACCGGCTCCGCCTTCGATCAATGGAGGCACAGATAGGGCTGCGCTTTCTTCCCCTAGGGGACGCAAGCAGCTTGCACACGCGCCTGCGCTGATGGGCGGCCCGGCAACCAGGTCGGAGGATGAGAGCTTTGAAGAATTCTAGGCAATCCATCCATGCCGGCGCCTGTTCGGACTGGGAAAGGAAATATTCATGAAAGCGATGGTGAAGCACCAACCTCCGGCGTCGAGCCAGTTCCTCACTTTTCTCCTGGATGAGCAGGAGTATGGGCTTGAGCTTTTTAAAATTCAGGAGATTCGAGGATATGCGCCGGTCACGCCTATTCCCAATGTTCCCCCCCATGTCAGGGGCGTGATGAACCTGCGCGGAACCGTGCTGCCGGTGGTGGATCTGCGCATGAAGTTTCGCCTGCCACCGATTGAGTACAACAAGTTCACCGTGATCGTGATCGCCATGGTCGGAGAGAAAATGGTTGGATTGCTGGTCGATGCGGTCTCCGATGTCTTGCAGGTCACGCAAGAGGCGATGCGCGCCGCTCCGGACTTCGGGTCCGCGGTCGACACACGTTTCATCGACGGCGTATTTCAGACCCGCGAGCATCTTGCGGTAGCGCTGAATCTGGAGAAACTACTCAGCGATATCGAGCTGACCGTGCCGCCAGGCGATTAGCGGAAGCAAAGGACGCTTGGCGGGAAAGCACCCCTGGCAAGAATTCGCCGGCGGCGGCCGATCGATGAGTACGCCGGCGATGGCCGCAGATTCGATATAGGCGTAGCTCTAGTACATCGTTAGCGGGGAAAAGCATCGACTATGCCTACACGCGAAGCCTCACTCGTTGCCATGGACGTGCGCGAGTTCAAAACCTTTCGCGAGTTGATTCATCAGAAAACCGGTATCTGGCTGCGCGATGGTAAGCAGGCAATGTTGGCCGGCCGTCTCTCCAAACGCCTTCGTCACCACGGCATGACGAACTTCGCTACTTACGCCGCGTATATCGAGGCGGTCCAGGATGATGGGAAGGAACTGGCGGAGATCATCAACTGCGTTACCACCAACAAAACTTCTTTTTTCCGCGAAATGCACCACTTCGATTTTCTGAAGCAAACGTTGGTGCCTGAGCTGGTGGCCGGCGCGGCACTGGGCCGCGCGCGCACCATTCGTATTTGGAGTGCTGCGTGCTCCACCGGGGAAGAGCCCTACTCCATCGCCATCTCCTTGCTGGAGGCGTTGAAAACCGGGCATGTGCCGGGTTCAATTGCTCCGGGCCCGGGTCGGCCTCTGTCTCCGCCCGGCGGCTGGCAGATCGAGGTAGTTGCTTCCGACATCGACACGGTAGTGCTGGCGACTGCGGCCGAGGGCATATATGACCGGGAGTCTCTCGAAGATGTCCCACTAGTCATGCAGACGAGGTACTTCCTTCGCGGCAAGGGAGATATGGACGGACAGGTGCGCGTGAAAAAAGAAGTTGCGCAGCTGGTGAAATTTCAGCGTATTAATCTGATGGATAGCCAGTGGGCGATCGAGGGCAAATTCGATGCCATCTTCTTTCGCAACGCTTTGATCTACTTCAATCGCGAAACCCAGGAAGTGTTTCTGCGCAGGATGTTGGGCTATCTGAAGTCGCGCGGATACCTCATCCTTGGGCATTCCGAGCATGTGTCCTGGCTGAATGACCTATTGGAGGCGCGCAGTAACACTATCCATCAGTTGCGGGCGCAGAAGCGGCCACCCCACACCGGGCCCGACCGCCGCCGCCGTCCACGGCCATGAGGGGCCGCCCTGAAGAACATCTGCCGGCTCTAACCAATGCAGCGCCCCCGCCTCGGATCCCACTGCAACAGAGAAGGCGCATCTATGTGGGGGAAGTGGTGGCCAGCGCCACACCATTGCTGTTACAAACCCTCCTCGGTTCTTGCGTGGCGGTGTGTCTTTGGGATCCGGTGGCGCGTATCGGTGGGATGAACCACATCCTTCTTCCCGGGCGAGGCGACAGCGATGATCGCCCCTCGCGTTACGGAGTGCAAGCCATGGAGTTGTTGATCAACGCCATCATGAACCAGGGCGGTGATCGACGAAAACTCGTAGCCAAGGCCTTCGGGGCGGGGAATGTGATTGCCAGTCTTCAAGCACCAACTGTCGGGGAACTGAATGCTGCCTTTGTCCGCGGGTTTCTGGCCACAGAGGGGATTCCGCTGGTTGCCCAACGCCTGGGCGGCCTCCGCCCGGTGCAGGTCAATTTCAGGACGGATACAGGCAAGATAACTGTTCACACCGTCGACGGATCCCGGCTGCCTTTGATTCTGAGCGCGGAGGATGACTATCGCAGCAGGCTCGCCAGGACAGGGTCGGGAGGACAGGTAGATCTATTTTGAAGGCGACCAACGGTGATACAGATGCGTCACCCTAAGAGTGCCGGGCATCTGTGACTCTTCACCTATGCCCAGTTGTTGAGTGCAAATTATCAATTGCGACCCGCAGCGGTAATCGGTGTCCCTTGATAGCCGATAACCCTTACGGAGATCGTCGGACCGCGTCATCCCGACTACCCCGAGGTCTACATGGATAACACTGGTGCGGTTGTACCCCCTCACATTGCGATGGCGAATCATTTCTTCATGGCCGTGCTCGGTGGCTTGCTCCTGTTTTCGATCTGCCTTGCGCCCTGGCATGGAACCTGGACTCCGGTATTGCTGCTGGGTGTGCCCACTGCGGTGCTGCCGATCCTGTTCATTTGGAAGGCGCCAGGTGCGCTGTTCACCAGAATAATGGTGGCCGCCGCCACCATGATCTTTTGCGGCCTGAACATCGATCAGGCCCACGGCTTGGATGAACTGCACTTTGGGATATTCGTACTGCTGGCGCTCCTGGTTATTTACCAGGACTGGCGCGTCATCAGCGGAGCTGCGGCAGTCATCGCGGTGCATCACCTGCTCTTCAATTATCTGCAGGCAGCTCACTATCAGGTGTGGGTTTTTATCAGGCCTGATCTCACCATGGTCTTCGTTCATGCGGCCTACGTGGTCGTGGAAACGGTCGCCATATGTTATGTCGCCGCCGTTTTGAGCAAGAAGACAGAGGAGACTGCAAGTAGTCGAGCTGAGCTACAAGAACATCTCAACGCGATGCGGTCGGTGATCGAGCAAACCGAGTTAGGGATTGAAGGGATGACGGACGCGTCAGGAGAATTGGCCACCTCGTCCCGGGCGATCGCTGACGGTGCTTTGAACCAGGCTTCGAGTCTGGAACGGACCGCAGCCAGCCTGGAGCAGATCACCGCCACGGTGCGGCAGAGCGCAGAAATGGCCGATTCTGCCCGGCGATTAGCATCGTCCAGCGAGCAAGCAGCCGAACAGGCGGGCCTGGTTGTCTCCGAGGCCATCACTGCGATGGGCGGGATCAACACCGCTTCTGCGAAGATATCTGACATCATCTCGACCATCAACGAAATCGCCTTCCAAACCAACCTGCTGGCCGTCAATGCCGCGGTCGAAGCTGCGCGTGCCGGAGAAGACGGCCGCGGCTTCGCCGTGGTCGCCGGCGAGGTTCGTAGTCTTGCCCAACGGACTAGCGAAGCCTCCCGGGAAATCAAGCATCTTATTCAGGACTCGATGAGCAAGCTGGAGAATGGAACCCAACTCGTTAATCGTTCCGGCCAGGCTCTTGCTGAAATCGTGAAATCGGTCAAAAACATGGGCCAGATGGTGGCCCAGATCGCGATCGCGTCTGCCGAGCAGAGCTCGGGCGTGGACCAGGTGAACGCCGCCATGGCGCAAATCGACCGCGTCACGCAGACTAACTCCGCGCAGACCGAAAAGCTTGCCGAAACCTCTCAGTCGCTCTCGCGCCAGTCGGCCGGGCTTATGATTCTGGTGAAAAAGTTCAGCAGCAGTGGCGATTCCGAACAGATGCCGCGGAGGCTGAGTGCCTGACGATTCGGACGTGATTTTATTCTGAAGGCGACTTGGGACCGTACAAATGCGCCCACCCTATAAAGTGCTTATCATCGATGATTCGTCGCTCATGCGCCAGTTGCTGACGCAGATTCTCGGCTCGGATCCGGAACTGGAAGTGGTCGGCACAGCAGCGGATCCTTTTGTGGCCCGGGAAAAAATCAAGTCTCTCAACCCCGATGTACTCACTCTCGATATCGAGATGCCGCGGATGGATGGTCTGACATTCCTCGAAAAGCTGATGCGTGGCCATCCCATGCCTGTGGTCATGATCTCCTCACTCACCGATCGTGGTGCGGAAACCACTCTGCGCGCGCTCAGCCTGGGTGCGGTGGACTATATTGCGAAGCCAAAACTGGATGTTTCGAATGGAACCATCGAGCAGGCCAGCGACATCATCGCCAAAGTAAAGGCCGCCGCCAAGGTGAGAGTGCGCGGAATAGAACCAGGCGAGATCATCCCGGCCGCGTTGCCTGCCGGCTATCGCTTCACCGCGACCCACAAGGTTGTTGCCATCGGCGCCTCCACTGGCGGCACGGAGGCGCTGAAGGATTTGCTGAGCGCGCTGCCCCCCGACTTTCCCGGCGTCGTGATGGTGCAGCATATGCCGGAGGCGTTCACCCGGCCATTTTCGGAACGGTTGAATTCGCTATGCCGGATCCATGTTCAGGAGGCTAAGGACGGCGACCGCATCCTTCCCGGCCACGCCTTACTAGCGCCCGGAGGCCACCAGATGCAGGTCGTCCGTCGCGGCATGGAATATGCAGTGAAGGTCTATCGGGGCGAGCGTGTCAATCGCCATCTGCCTTCGGTGGACGTGCTGTTTTCTTCCTGTGCGCGGCAACTGGGCAAGAATGCGATCGGCGTGCTGCTTACCGGCATGGGATCGGATGGCGCGAAAGGCATGTTGGAGATGAAAGTCGCGGAGGCCCACACGATTGCCCAGGATGAAGCGACTTGCGTTGTTTTCGGTATGCCCCGCGAAGCGATCCAGCTCGGCGCCGTCGATCAAGTACTTCCCCTGGGCCGAATTCCCACCGCGTTGCTACACCGTCTCGGCAGCGCCTAACGCCGCCTGGACCGGTCGCCCTGACGGACTAATGATTCATTTTGATGCAACGGCTGTAATCACCTGCCGTAACCTCCTATGGGGTGTAAATGAACTTCCGGAAGTCCCACATGGAATCTGGTCGAATCTTCTGCTTATCGGTACTATCGGCAAAGAGCAAAAAAACTTTACCCCGCAGCCCCCCAAAGCAGAAAAGAAGCTACCATTCCGAACCTCAATCGCGAACCCTACCAAATCAGCCCTCGCTTCTATCGCGCCCTCCAAGCAAAAGCCCTGAGCCTTGAAAACGATGCTCAGCAAGATGAGGCTTTTGCCGCCTCCCTGGAAAACCCCGACCATCTCCAGCGCCAGAATCTTCTCATACACACGCAGCGAGATCAAGCCAAGCGCTTGCGCGATTTCCTCGCCGCAACTCGCATCCGTATCGGTTAAATCGTTCGTCCAATCCCTCCCCCTGCGTGTGTGAGAACCGCATTTCCATGGACGGGAGTCCCGGGTTGGGCGATAGATTCAAATCTGCGGAACGCGCGAGTTTTTCCCGAGTCACGGCTCTGATGCTTTGTATCAGGGCACGACTTCAGTCGGGCCGTAAAGGCCCAACAAAATTCGGGCTTTAGCCCCTGAGGTACGCTCTTCAAGACACCTCAAAGCGGACTCGTCCCCTCTATACCTTCTAAACCATCTGACCGCAATGAACTATCGACGAATGACTTGTCTCGGGGGCTAAACAGTGCTTCGGAAGACTGGGGGTCCCGGCGGCGGGTAAGATGGCAAGAGGTTCAGCCGGCAGGGTAAGCCGGCTTTATTACCAGCCACTACGTAACGCTGTCTATACGTTGTTGCTCACTCTAATTTGTTAGCCCGCGCTGCGGTTACGCGGCTGCCTCGTACGTCCTTGCATTGAAAGGCAAGTTCGCATTCCATGGAAGCCCTTGACCGCCCCGTGCCGCAGCCCGGCCTATGGTCATCGATTCGCGAGGCGCTCCGCGGGTCGCACCAGGACTACACTATCGGCAACCTCAATCGTGCCATCCTTCTGCTGGCCATTCCCATGGTCCTGGAGATGGTACTGGAATCGCTTTTTGCTGTCGTCGACGTTCTCTGGGTAGGCCGCCTCGGGGCCAACGCAGTGGCCACCGTCGGCCTTACCGAGTCACTGTTGGCGTTGGTCTTTTCCATTGGCATCGGCCTTTCCATGTCCACCACCGCGATGGTCGCCCGCCGCATCGGTGAGAAGGACCCGGGGGATGCTGCGATCGCCGGCGCGCAAGCTATCTTTCTCGGATTGCTCATCTCTCTGGCCATTGGAATTCCAGCCTTTGTCTTCGCCCCTCAGCTTCTCCGTCTTATGGGAGCGTCTCCGGAAATCGTCGTCACAGGCAGCGGCTACGCCCGCATTGCACTTGGCGGGTGCGGCGCCATCGTCATGCTCTTTCTCAACAATGCCATTTTCCGCGGTGCCGGCGATGCGGCCATCGCCATGCGCCTGCTTTGGGTTTCCAATATCCTCAATCTGATCCTCGACCCCTGTCTCATCTTCGGTCTTGGACCGTTTCCGCGTCTTGGCGTCACCGGAGCCGCACTGGCCACGTTCACCGGCCGCAGCATCGGCGTTCTCTACCAGTTCTACCGCCTTATGAAGGGCACGGAGCGGATCCGCATCCCGCCCAGCCTGTTACGGCTCAACCCGCGCGTGATGTGGCGTCTGATCCGAGTTTCTCTGACCGGTATTCTGCAGTTTGCGATTGCCAATACCTCATGGATCGCGCTCGTCCGCATCGTCAGCATTTTTGGAGCGGCAGCTTTGGCAGGCTACACCATTGCCATCCGCATCGTTATTTTTGTCATCCTTCCTTCGTGGGGACTTAGCAATGCTGCGGCCACGCTGGTCGGGCAGAACCTGGGCGCGGGGCATCCGCAACGCGCTGAGCAAGCCGTGTGGCGCACTGGACTGTATAACATGCTCTTCCTGGGGATCATTGGAGTCGTCTTCATCTTTAGCGCCACGCCGCTGGTCCGGCTGTTTACTCACGATCCAGCAGTCGTGCCCCTTGCTGCCTCAGCCCTGCGCATCCTGAGTTATGGCAACATCGCCTATGCATACGGCATGGTCATGCTGCAGTCTTTCAACGGCGCCGGCGATACTGTCACGCCGACAATTGTGAATTTCTTTGGCTTCTGGGTACTGGAGATTCCGTTGGCCTGGTGGCTCGCTCTGCACCAGGGCCTTCGTTCCACCGGAGTCTTCCTTTCCATCGTCATTGCCCAGGCTGCTGTCGCGGTAGCCGGCATCCTCCTGTTTCGGCGAGGCAAGTGGAAACGGCAGAAAATCTGACGTTGAAAGGCCCATCGTCGGCGAACGAGCAGCTCTAACGCGTCGAGCTGCCGGGCAGGATGTGACACGCGAGTACGTCAACATTGCTTGGGGATCCGGCCATTGTGTTAAGCCGCAGCAAGAGCTGAAAATGTCTGATCGGTCGCGGGGAGGAAATTCCGCAACCTTGCAACGCGGCGGACAGTCGTGGGCCATTCGTGACCAGCTCACCCGCCGCTGCCGTGCCCTCTCCGTTTGCGCCCGCCAGAATCAAAACCTGGCCATCCTTGCCCGGGTTTTGCACAAAACTAATCGTCGCAAACGATTGACCTGTGGCCCAACCCTTCGCCGTCGGCACGTAAGAGGAGGGTTCGCCCGGTAGAGGGTGCAGGTTGCGAATGAATTCCTGGTGGGATTTACCGTCGAAGACAAATCGGAAGTCCAGCCGATCATTGAAGAGAGTCGTCCAGAGATTGGAAAGGGGACTGCCCAGAAAAATGAAGTTGTCGTCCGTGTACAGATCGGAAAGCCGGACGTCTCGTGCCACCTGCACATTGATCTTTTTTGAGGCACTCTGAGCCAACTCCGCAATGCTTGCGATCACCCTCGTATCCACGGCTGCAGCCTTGTCTCCACGAAGGATGTCTCTGCAGAAAGAAATCACCTGGGGAGAGAGCGAACTAACATTCGGAATGAACCGCTGGTTGGCATAGTCCGAGAGGGAAACAGTCGAGCCCGTTACTTCCTGGATTTCTACAATATTGGGATCGCTGGTTATCAACTTTGTGGAATGCGGAAACTGGAAAAATGCCGGCCATGGAAGCACGGAGACTGCCGTGGACCCTGGTCGCGAAAAATGGCTCCAGAAGATTCCCCACAAAACTGCGTTGCACCCGATGATCAGGACAGCGAAAAGCAACCATCTTATTCCTCGGCGAGTATCCGGTTCCGGTGTTTCTATAGGCCCAACGACATGCGGAGCAGTGACCGGTACGGGAGCCGCAACCGGAAGCTCGGGGATGCCAAGGGGAGTGCGAACGCTGGCAGTCTTTAACGGTTCCCTTGTGATCTCCGGTATGTACGACCCCAGAGGCAGGCTGATGCGGAACTCGGAGGTAAATCCGTATTTTCCATAGTGCTGCAGCAGCCGTCTCCTTACGTCGCTCGCGGTCACGCGTACGATCGCGTCTTCGCCCGTGTCGTAGGAAGGGTCACGTCCAAACAGCTTTATGCCGATGACCCGCTCTTTCAAAGCCGTGAAGCGGCCGGCAATCGACTCCTCAACGATGTAGGTAAGGAACTGACCGCTGCGATGGCTCCCCTTGAAGGCTTCGCCCTCAATCAGTTCTTTGAGATGTTTGTGCAGCCGGGCAGCATCTTGCTCTGTCTCCACAACTTTTGCGACGCGAGCGCCATTTTGGGCCGTTGATTGCATGGTGGGAACCAGCGTCGGCGATTATAGCATTCAGCGCCGGTGCCCTCCTGCAGGGCGAGCGTTAGCTCCAAAACCAAACCTCAAAGGTAGCCACCGTTAGACCTCCGCGCAAGTAAACAGTCGTTTGTTTACATGGAGATATGCGGACGTTAGGAGGAGGTTCTAACGTTGCCAGAGCCTTCTTTCGCAGCCTATGGTTGTGGCCGCTTGAAAAATCAAAAAACAAATACGCGAACGGAAAGCACATTTTCCATCGCCACCAACAATGACTGCACTTGATGAGAGGCTAGGAGGCAAAGGTATGCAAAAAAAACATTGGGTCAAGTTCATCCAGTTGTGCATGATCTTCATGTTGCTGAGTTGCGGGAGCGAGTTATGCCTGGCACAACTCGACCGCGGCACTATATCGGGAGTCGTGACCGATCCATCAGGCTCCGCGATCGCGGGGGCCAGGGTAACCGTCACCAATACCGCGATGGGCACGCAGAACTCTACCGTTACGACGGGTTCAGGCGCCTATACGGTCCCGGAGTTGGCTGCGGGCGAGTACAACGTTACGGTCGTTGCAACGGGCTTTAGCACGCTGATCCGCAATGGGATCACCGTTTCGGTGGGGCAGACGGCAACCATCAACCTCCAACCGGCGGTAGGGCAAGCCACAACGTCGGTTACGGTAACGGCAAATGCTCCCCTGCTGCAAACCGATAGCCCACAGAACAATGTTCAGGTCACCACGAGAGATCTGAATGAGCTTCCGATCAACATTACCGGAATCGGAGCTGTGCGTGACCCGATGGGTTTTGCCGCCCTGGTGCCGGGCACCATCGCAGGCGGGTGGAATGATATCCACATAAGCGGCTCGCCGGGAACGACATACCGTGTCTTTATGGACGGC
>Ga0182024_10007462_pt1 | contig 23556 bp, 24 predicted proteins | sample P32metaG_FD_120480 | JGI IMG/M metagenome (GOLD analysis project Ga0182024, IMG submission 120480) | Permafrost microbial communities from Stordalen Mire, Sweden - P3-2 metaG (Illumina Assembly) | ecosystem: Environmental > Terrestrial > Soil > Wetlands > Permafrost | place: Sweden: Stordalen... | reverse complement strand
GAGGGCCATGCCGACAACGTCGCCGCGGCGCTGCTCGGAGGCATCGTCGTCTGCGCCGACGGCGAGGCTCACCGCCTGGCGCCGCCCGCGTCCCTCGACGCGCTGCTCGTCGTGCCCGAACGCGCGGTCCGCACCCAGCGCGCCCGCGCCGTGCTGCCCGCCACGGTGCCGCTCGCCGACGCCGTCTACAACACCGCCCACGGCGCGCTGCTGATGCTCGGCCTGGCGAGCGGCGACCTCGAGCTCCTCCGCCGCGGCCTGAGCGACCGCCTCCACCAGCCCTACCGGGCGCACCTCTACCCGCGCTCCGCCGAGCTGCTCGCCGCCGCCGCCTCGCTCGGCGCGCTCGGCGCGACCGTCTCCGGCGCCGGTCCGACGGTGCTGGTGTGGGTGCACCGCGACGCGAGCGCCGCCGTCGCCGCGCAGCTGCGCGAGCGCACCGCGGGCTGGGCGGCGGTGCTGCCCGCGCCGTTTGCGCTCGGCGGCGCCGAGGTCCAGGTCCTCTAGCCTCGCCCGGGCGGCCTCGCCCAGGCGGGGGGGTCGCCCGCCGAGGCGATGTGGGCTGTCAATGCCGTGAGCGTGAGCAGCCCCGTCACGATCGCCAGCGGGGCGATGACGTCGACGTTGAGCACCAGCAGCGCGCTCGCCAGCGCGCCCAGGAGCATCGCGGCGACGGACATCAGGCGCCGCGCCGGATGGCCGCCGGCGCCGCCCGCCAGCTGCGAGTCGGCGGCGATGCCCGTGACGGTCATCGTCAGCACGGTCGTGGTCAGGTCCGCGACCTCGAGCCGTCTGGCCATCGCGTTCTGGGCGCCCGTCGCGATCGCCAGCGGCACGATCAGCCCGTAGCGGGCGCCTTGGGAGACGGGCTGCCCGGCGAGCGCGGCGCCCGCGGTGGCGAGCGCCGCGAGCAGCGCGCCGGCGGCGGCGACCGCCGAGAGGTAGCGGCCGCGATGGGCGCCGAGCCGCGACCCAGCGCGCCCGCCGGCGAGGGCGCCGAGGGTGAAGGCGCCGAGTGCGACCAGCGAGGCCTTCGCCGACAGGCCCGGGACGCCGGCGATCGCAAAGCCGAGGAAGACGACGTTGCCGGTCATGTTGGCGACGAACACGTGCCCGAGCGCGATGTAGCTGACCGCGTCCACCATCCCGGTCACGACGGTGAGCGCGAGCAGCAGCCCGGGCAGCGGGCCCGCGCCGGACTCCCGCCAGGGCCAGTGCGCCGCCGCGAGCTCGCGCGCGCCGCTCATCAGGGCGCTGCGGCGGCCGCGGCCCTGCCGGGCATGGGGCGCTAGATCGAGGTCGACGCAGCCGCGTCGACCGGCTGAAGCGTTGCGTAGTAGAGGCGGTGGCGGCCGACGCGGATCTCGTCGCCGTGGGCGAGCGGGCTCCACTCCACGCGCGCGCCGTTGACGAAGACGCCGTTGAGGCTGCGGTCGTCGAGCACCCGCAGCCCGTCCGCTCCGCGCACGATCAGGGCGTGGCGGCGCGACACGGTCGGGTCGTCGAAGCGCACGTCGGCAGCCAGCCCGCGCCCGATCCTCGTCCATTCCCGCGTCAGCGGCACGACGACGACCTCGCCGCCGTCCTCGAAACAGATGTACTCGCCCGGATCGCCGAGCAGCGCCACGGGGTCGCCGAGCCACGCGGGCGTCTCTCGATCCTCGCCGCGCTGCTCCTCGGCGACGGGCAGCCCGACCGCCGCCGCCGGCAGCTCGAGCGCGGCCAGCTCCGCCGAGCCGCAGTTCGTGCACGTGCGCGCGGGCTCATCGACCGTCAGCGTCACGATCTCCCCGCATTGCTCGCAGCGGAACGGCACGCTGTCAGACACTGTCTCCGAACGCGGCTCGTCCATGCCGCTGCCTCCAGGGTTCGCCACCCGCCCATGATAGAGACAGGGGGCACCTTCGCCTAGACACGCGGACACGTTCGGGAAGGAAGCTCCGCGGCGACGGCGAAAGCCGAGGCATGCGCCGCCTCCAGACCCCCTCGATCCCGCTCGGCCGCGGCGACGACTTCGAGCGCCTGCTGCTGCGCGCGGCGGTCGATGAGCTGTCGGCCGATCGCGCGCGCTGCCGCGACTGCGGGCGCACGCCGCTGATCGGCGAGGACGTGCACCGCTACGAACGCGGCGTGGTCGTCTGCGAGCTGTGCCGGATGCTGCGCGCGGACGCGCCGGAATCGACCGAGCGCGTACGCCACAGCGAGTTCGGCCAGGCCGTCCGCCTGCGCCGCGCAGCCTGATCGCCCGCCGAGCGCCGCGCAGCCGGCGTCGCTGCGTCCGCGAACGCGTAAACTCCGCGCCGCCGTGGATCCAATCAGCGTCTCGATCACCGTCGGCCGCCCGCGCGAGGAGGTCTTCGACTACCTCGCAGACATCGCCAACCACTCGGAGTTCACCGACCATTTCCTGACTGACTGGCACCTCACGCGTGAGGACCCGGTCGGGCGCGGCGCCGGCGCGCGCTTCCGCGTCAAGGCGCCGCTGCAGCGCTTCAGCTGGATGGGCGTCAGCTTCATCGAGGTCGACGCGCCCTGGCGGATAGTCGAGGCGGGCCGCGGCGGCAAGTACAACCGCATCCGCTCGATGACCGTCTACACGCTCGAGCCGGCAGCCGGCGACACGACACGCGTCAAGCTGACGGTCGAGACCGAGCCCGTGACGATCTCCGACCGCCTGATGGAGGCGCTCGGCACCCGCAGCTGGACCCGCCGCCAGAACCGCCGCGCGCTGCGCAGGCTGCGCTCGATCCTGGAGGAGGGCAAGCGCCGAGGAGCCCGGGTGACGATCGCCGGTGGCTGACGAATAGACTGCCGCGGCGATGGCTCGGAAGCGACTCGTGACGGCGATCGGCGGCGCGATCTGCGCCATTGTGGTGTCGGCCTGCGGCGCCGGCGAGCACGCCCGCTACGCCGACAACCTCGGCCCCGGCTATGTCCAGGTGGGCCAGCTCAACTACCAGGTCCAGGTTTCCCGCGAGCTGAACCCGTGGGATCCCAACGAGGACCACTGGTACCTGCAGGGCTTCACCAAGTCGCAGCTGGCGCTGCCGTCGAGCGACGAGTTCTTCGGCGTCTCCCTGCAGGTCTACAACTGGAGCAGCGGCGCGCATACGCCGACCAGCGACTTCTTCATCAGCGACACGCTCGGCGACCGTTTCAGCCCGATCCTAAACCCGGCGCCGAACCCCTACACCTACGTGCCGCAGTCGATCCCTGCCGGCGGGCAGCTCCCGAACAACTCGAGCGCCGCCTTCGCGGGCTGGACGCAGGGTGAGTTCCTGGTCTTCAAGATCCCCTACGCCGACCTGGTCAACCGCCCCTTCATCCTGCACATCGTCGGGGGATCCTCGGCGAGCGCGAAGCAGTCGCGGATCGAGCTGGACGTCTAGGCGCAGGCGACGGGGCGGCTCAGGCCGCTGCGGCCTGCAGGCCCGCCAGGTAGCCGGAGGGGTCGGCGTGCAGATGGTCGGCCAGGCGCGTCGCGAGCGCCATGATCGTCAGCGAGGGGTTCGAGGAGACCGTTCGCGGTATCACGGAGCCGTCGCCCACGAACAGCCGCCTGACGGTGTGCAGCTCGCCGTGGGCGTCCACGACCGAGCGGGCCGGGTCGCTGCCCATCCGGCAGCTGCCCTGGATGTGCGTCGTGACCAGGCCCGTCCACAGGACCTCCGCCGCGCCCGCCGCCTCCAGCGCGCGGCGGCTGAAGTCGAGCGCGCCGTCGAGGCGCTCGAGCTCGCCCGGCCCGAAGTCGCTGGTGAAGGAGTCCTCGGCGCCCGGGCTGCCCTCGGGCACGACGGCGCCGTTGTTGTCGTCGTTGACCATCACCAGCAGCCCGGTGAAGCGGCGGTACTCGCGCAGCGCCTGCACCAGCGGCTGCCCCCACAGCGGGCCGTTTGAGTCCTGGAGGTTGATCGCGAAGCCGATCGGGTCCTGCATCGTCACGGCCTCGACGACGAAGCCGCCGTCTGAGTCGTGGCGGTGCTCGGCGCAATGGGTGGTGATCGGGTAGACGACGTGGGCGTCCTGGTTCTCGGCGAAGCGGCCGAACACCAGTCGCGCCGGGTGAAAGCCCAGGTTGCGCCCGAGCAGCGGGTCCTCGACGCCCGAGCGCGCGAGCACCCCGGGGGTGTTGAGCGTGCCGGCGGCGACGACGACGGCTCCGGCCGAGACCTGGTGGAGGCCTCCGGCCGAGTCCCGGTACTCGACCCCGGTGGCCTCGGGCCCGTCGCCGAGATCCTCGATCAGCACGCGCTCGACGCGCGCGTCGGCGCGCACGTCGAGTGAGCCGAGCACCGCCGCCCGCTGGATGTAGGTGTTCTGCGTCGACTTGCCGCCGTTGGTCGGGCAGCCCTGCAGGCACGATCCGATCCGCGTGCAGTTCTCGTCGGTGTAGGACTGCACCGACTCGAGCGTTGCCCCGATCGCGTTGAAGCCGCGCTCCACGGTGCGCACACTGTCGGACCAGTCATCGCGCGTACGCACACCGAGGTAGCGCTCGACGCGCTCGTAGTAGGGCGCGATGTCGGCCTCGCCGAACGGCTCGCCGCCCTCGCCGAGCAGCCCGCTCGCGGCGTGCCACTTGGCGAGGTCGACGGCGTCGGCGCGCATCGCGACTTTCGTGTTGATCGTCGTCGAGCCGCCGACGCAGCGGCCCGCCACGAGCGCGACCGGGCCGGCGCCCCAGTCGCCTGCGGGCATCGCGAAGCGGATCGGCCACCACAGATCGTGCGCGGCCTTCGCCTCCCAGCGGACGAAGTCCGCCGCCGTCTTGTAGGGGCCGAGCTCGAGCAGCAGAACCGAGCGCCCGCGTTCGGTCAGCTCGCCGGCGATGACGCCGCCGCCCGCCCCCGACCCGACCACGACGACGTCGAAGCGCTCGCCCACGCCCTCAGCCCTCGATCCCCAGATAGGACCAGTCCTTGTGCAGCGTCGCCGCCGCCGGCGGATGGAAGTCGATCTCATCCCACGCCCCGGTGGCGTCGAGGCCGGGCGCGACGAAGTCGCTGTAGAAGGCCTCGGCGGCCAGCGCCCGCAGCTGCAGGAACTCCGGCGAATGCGCATGCGGCGCGATCGCCTCGGCGCCGCCGCGCGCGAGCTCGCCGAGGGTTTCGATCGACGCGATCACCGCGTCGCGGTGGGCCTCTGGCATCGCCGCCAGCTGCGCGTCGATGTAGACGGCCGGGCCGACCCGGGCGGAGCCCGGGACGATCACATCGCACAGACGCTCGAGCGCATCGGCCTGCGCCTCCTCGAGCGTCCGCAGCTGCCCACGACCGTTTCCCATCCCCGCCGGCAAGGTTAGGCCATCGTCGCGTAGGCTGTCGCCGGGAACGATGGGCGTTCGCACGAATACGCAAGAAGCTCAGCGCTCGCTGGCAGGCCGCCGGGGCGGCCGGCCGGATAGGCTGAGCTGGCCCGCGGAGCGCTCGCGCGAGCGCACACGGCCCGCCGCTGGGCGGCCGGCCCGCCCAAGCGCAGAGAGGAGCAGGAGCACAGATGGCTGACGTCGAGCTGGTCGGCCTCTACTGGACGGTGTCGGGGCCGGTGGAGGTTCACGCGGGACGCGAGTGGAGCCTGTTCGACTTTCGCGATCGCGTGGAGCAGGCGGCGCGCGTCGGCTTCGCCGGGATCGGGATCTGGCATGCCGACCTCGAGCACGTGCTGCAGACGCGCACGCTCCGCGAGATGCGCACGATCCTGGACGACAACGGCGTGCGCCAGACCGAGGTCGAGTGCCTGATGGACTGGTTCGTGGACCCTGGTGACGAGCGCCGGAGCGAGTCCGACCGCAACCGCAAGCTTCTGTTCGAGGCGGCCGCCGAGCTCGGCGCCCACCACGTCAAGGTCGCCAACATCCCCGGGACGCCGTGCGAGCTGCCGAAGCTCACCGAGTGCTTTGCGCAGCTGTGCGCGGACGCCGGCGAGCAGCACGACGCGCTGATGGCCTACGAGTTCATGCCCTTCGACGTCAACGTCCACACGCTCGAGGCGGCGATCGAGGTCGTCGGCGGCGCGGGCGCTCCCAACGGCGTGATCGCCGTCGACACCTGGCACCTCGCCAAGCTCGGGATCGCGCCGGGCGACCTCCGCAAGATCCCGCCGGAGCTGCTCGGCTGGGTCGAGCTGAGCGACGGCCAATACGAGAATCTGCCCGACCCGGTCGACGAGGTCGTCAACCACCGCGCGCTCCCCGGAGAGGGCGAGTTTCCGATCGCGGAGGACGTCGCGGTCTGCCAGGAGCTCGGCTACAAGGGCCCGTGGGGCGTCGAGGTCCTCTCCGAAGACTTGCGCAGCCTGCCGATGGAGGAGATCTTCGAGCGGGCGTACGAAACCACAGCGGCGCAGTTCGGCGCCGGTGTCGCCTGAGCACGAAAGGAGCACCCCGGTGAGCAGCGACGACCACGGTCTCGACAAGGACCGTCTGACGTGGATCCTCACGCAGATGGTCAGGATCCGCGAGTTCGAGGAGCGCGTGAAGAGCACTTTCGAGGAGCACCCCGGCGCGATCAGGGGCCACACCCATCTCGCCGACGGCGCCGAGGCCTCGATCGTCGGCTCGCTCGCGGCGCTGCGCGACGGCGACCAGGTGATGGCCACCTACCGCTGCCACGGCTACCCGATCGGCCTCGGCAGCGACACCAAGGCGCTGATGGCCGAGATCTACGGCAAGTCGACGGGCATCTGCGGCGGCTTCGGCGGCTCGATGCACTTCGTCGACGTCGATCGCGGCTTCCTCGGCACCTCCGGCATCGTCGGCCAGGGGATCCCGCACGCGACCGGCGCCGCCTACGCGGCGCAGATCCGCGGCAAGGGGCAGGTCGTGCTCAGCTTCTTCGGCGACGGCGCCTCCAAGCAGGGCGCGTTCGCTGAGTCGCTCAACATCGCCTCGCTGTGGAAGCTGCCGATCGTCTTCGTGATGGAGAACAACAACTACAACGTCGTCACACGCTCAGACCAGGAGGACGCAAACGCCGCCGCGGGCGAGCCGCTCGCCGTCAAGGCGAAGGCGTACAGCATGCCCGGTGTGACCGTCGACGGCGGCGATCCGATCGAGGTCTACGGCGCAATGCGCACCGCCGTCGAGCGCGCGCGCTCGGGCGAGGGCCCGACGCTCGTCGAGTCCAAGGTCTACCGCCTCAGCGCCCACGGCAACATCATCGCCCCGCCCGGCGTGCCGCTGCACTACCCCGAGCACGAGGCGATCACGGTGTTCGGCAACCGCGAGGAGTACGAGGCGGCGCTGCGAGGCGACCCGGTCCCGCGCTTCCGCGGCCGGCTGATCGGCGAGGGCACGCTGACGCCGGAGCAGGCCGATGAGATCGGCACCGCCGCGAAGGAGGAGATGGAGGCTGCCGTCCAGTTCGCCTGGGAGAGCCCGCTTCCGGACGCCTCAGAGGCCGTCAACCACGTCTACGCGTAGAGAGGAGGCGAACATGGCACACGAACTTCCCTACATCGCCGCGATCAACGAGGCGATCCAGCTCGAGATGGAGCGCGACGAGACAGTCCTCTACTTCGGGCAGAACATCGCGACGACCGACGACGACCCCTTCCTCACCGCGTTCGGCAAGGACCGCGTCCGCGTCACGCCGATCTCGGAGACCGCCGAGATCGGGATGGCCGTCGGCGCAGCGCTGGCCGGCTACCGGCCGGTCGTCGAGCTGTACATGGCCGAGTTCATGCTGGTCGCGATGGACCAGGTCGTCAACGAGGCGCCGCGCTTTCGCTACATGAGCGGCGGCAGGGTCAAGGTGCCGCTCGTGCTGAAGGCCGGTTACGGCTTCACCGCCGGCTGGGCCGGCCAGCACACGGGCTCGATCTACTCGATGTTCGTGGGCGTGCCCGGCCTCAAGGTCGTGCTGCCGTCGACCGCCGCCGACGCCAAGGGCCTGATGGCCACGGCGATCCGCGACGACAACCCGGTCTGCTACTTCCACCACTACCTGCTGACGCTCGAGCACGGCGAGGTGCCCGACGGTGAGTACCTCGTGCCCTTCGGTGAGGCGGCGATCCGCCGCTCCGGCACGGACGTCACGATCGTCGCGATCGGCTGGATGGTCGACAAGGCCTTGGCTGCCGCCGAGAGCCTCGCCTCGGAGGGCATCGAGGCCGAGGTGATCGACCCGCGCACGCTGGTGCCGCTCGACAGCAAGACGATCCTCGAGTCGGTCGCCAAGACCGGCCGGCTGGTGGTCGTCGACCAGGCCACGCGCTTCGGCGGCGCCTCCGGGATGATCGCCGCGGAGGTCGCGGAGCTCGGCTTCGACACGCTCAAGGCGCCGATCATCCAGGTCACGGCGCTCGACGCGTCGATCCCCTACAGCGAGCCGATGGAGCGCTTCGTGTTGCCGGACGAGGCCAAGATCGTCACCGCCGTCCAGCAGGTACTCGGCCAGGCGCCGGTCGCCGCCTAGCGTGGAGGAGGAGGCGGCGCCCCGGGCGCCTGGAAGTGGCGCCGGTGGTGCCGTGGCGCTGGATGCGCGCGCGGCGCTCGCGCTGCTGCGCACGATGTGGCGGATCCGCATGTTCGAGGAGCGCGTGGGCGTCCTCAAGCGCGCCGACGAGGTCTACGGGCTGATCCACCTGAGCATCGGGGCCGAGGGCGTCGCGAGCGCCGTCTGCACGCAACTGCGCGCCGACGACGCCGTCTACAGCGGCCATCGCGCGCACGGGCACGCGCTCGCGAAGGGGGCGCCGAGCGGGCGTGTGATGGCGGAGCTGATGGGGCGTAGCGACGGGCTCTGCAGCGGCCTCGGCGGGTCGATGCACCTCGTCGACGTCGAGCACGGGCTGATGGGCGCGACCGGCGTCGTCGGCGGCAACATCCCGCTGGCCCTCGGCAGCGCGCTCGCGGCGCGCCTGCGCGGCACAGACCAGGTCGCCGTCGTCTTCTTCGGCGACGGCGCCGTCCAGGCGGGGCACTTCAACGAGTCGGTCAACCTGGCGGCGTTGTGGCGGCTGCCGGTGATCCTGGTCTGCGAGAACAACGGCATGGCCGAGTTCACGACGCGCTCGGAGCACAGCGTGATCGAGCGCGTCAGCGATGTCGTCGCGCCCTACTCGATCACGCGCGAGACGGTGGACGGCAACGACGCCGCCGCCGTCTGGGAGGCCTTCGCCCGCCATCTGGCGGCGGCGCGCGGCGGCGAGGGGCCCTACCTGCTGGAGTGCCTCACGCATCGCCTGCGCGGGCACTACGAGGGCGACCCGACGCAGTACCGCGACGCGCTCGCGGCGGAGGAGTGGCGCCAGCGCGACCCGATCGGGCGGCTCACGCGCCTGGCCGCCGACGAGGGCTGGTTCGGCGAGGCGCAGGCGGCGGCGGCCGAGGCCGACGCCCGCGCCGAGATCGAGGCCGCCGTGCAGTTCGCGCGCGCCAGCCCCTATCCCGAGCCGGCGCTGCCCGGGGCGCTCGTCTACGCGCCGTGAGCGCCACCACCTACGTCAAGGCGATCAATGCCGCGCTCGCCGTCGCGATGCGCGAGGACCCGCGCGTGTTCGTGATGGGCGAGGACGTTGCGGAGGGCGGGCCCTACACGGCGACGGCGGGCCTCGCGGAGGAGTTCGGGCGCGAGCGCGTTCGCAATACGCCGATCAGCGAGGGCGCGATCTGCGGTGTCGCGATCGGCGCCGCGCAATCCGGCCTGCGGCCGGTGCTCGAGATCATGTTCATCGACTTCATCACGCTCGCGCTCGACCAGCTCGTCAACCAGGCGGCGAAGGCGCACTCGATGTCCGGCGGCCAGCTGGAGGTGCCGCTGGTGCTGCGCACGCAGGGTGGCGCGGGGCAGCGCGGCGGCGCCCAGCACTCCCAGAGCCTCGAGGCCTGGCTCACGCACGTGCCGGGCCTGAAGGTCGTGATGCCGTCGGGCGCCGCCGACGCGGCGGGCCTGCTCGCGAGCGCGATCGCGGACCCCAATCCCGTCGTCTTCGTGGAGAACAAGGCGCTCTACTTCAAGCGGGAGGAGCTCGGGGAGCGCCCGCCCGCCGTCGCGATCGGAGCTGCGGCGACCGTTCGAAGCGGCGCTGACGTGACGATCGTCGCGCTCTCGCGGATGGTCGGCGAAGCGCTCGCGGCTGCCGCGCTGCTGGCCGGCGAGGGCGTCGACGCCGAGGTGATCGACCCGCGCACGCTCGTTCCGCTCGACCTGGCGACGATCGTCGCGTCGGTCGAGCGCACGGGCCGGCTCGTCGTCGCCCACGAGGCGGTGACCTTCGGCGGCTTCGGCGCCGAGATCGCCGCGGAGGTGGGGAGGGCGGCCTTCGACTCGCTCGACGCGCCGATCGAGCGCGTCGGCGCGCCGTTCACGCCGATCCCGCTCAGCCCTCCGCTCGAGGACGCCTACCTGCCGGGCGCCGCGGAGATCCACGCTGCCGCGCTCGCCACTCTCGGCCGGCGCCCGGCCGGCTGAGCGCTCAGGCGAGCAGCGCTGCGTCGGCCTCCTGCGCGAGTGTCGTCAGCGAGTGCCCGGGCACGCGCGTCAGCAGCCCGCGGTGGCGCAGCACGAGCTGCAGGTTGATCAGCGCGATGCGCGCGTGCTCGCGCGCGATGCTCTCGGCGCGGGCCCCCTCGCGATGCTCGATCGCCTCGATCAGCGCGACGTGCTGCGTGTGCGCGACGACGAGGATCTCGCGCGAGGCCGGCAGCTCGGCCTCGGTCACGACGAACGAGGTGGCCGAAGCGAAGGGCACGCAGGTGACCGTGTGGAGCGCCCGCTCGAGCAGCTCGCTGCCGGCCAGCCGCACGAGCGCGGCGTGGAAGCGGCCGTTGAGGCCGACGAAGCGCTCGAAGGACGCGTAGTCGGCCTGATGCACGACCTCGCCGATCTCGTCGCTGATGTTGTGCAACACACGCATGTCGCGCCGGCTCGCGCCGCGCTCGGCGGCCAGGCGCGAGGCCGTGCCCTCGAGCACGCCGCGCAGCTCCGTGGCATCGGCGATGTCGGCGCGGGTGAACTCGCGCACGACGTAGCCGCCTGTGGGCAGCGCCTGCAGCAGGCCCTCATGCTCGAGCTTCGCGAGCGCCAGGCGCACCGGTGTGCGCGACACGCCGAGCCGCTCCACCAGCGGCAGCTCCGACATGCGGTCGCCATGGCCGAACTCGCCGCTCAGGATCAGCTCCCGCAGCCGCAGCTGCGCCCGCATCGTCTGCGACGTGCCGGTGTCGGCGGCGATCATCGATCGCCCGCGGCGAGCGCTGTGGCGGCGTCCCTTGGCATCCCTCGGCTGGAGTATCACCCTCGGCGCACTTGTATGCAAGAGGCCCGCGCTGGTGCCTCGTTAGCGGCCGAACGGGCGACAGCAGACCCCTGTTGCATGCAGTCGCGCTCACGCAGTACTATCGCTTCCATCGTGCCGGCTGCTAGAGGGCGTCGGCGAGTTCAGCACCGGACGACCGGTGATGGGAGAGGAAAGGTTGCTTATGAGGAAGAACGTTGGCTGGCGGGTGCGCATTTCCGTCGCCATGCTGGTCGTGGCCGTCGCTGTGACGGTCGCCACGACCACGACCGTTTTCGGTAAGACCAACAGCAAGCACGCGACGGCCGCCGCGGCGGCGTTGAAGTGCGGCCTGGGGAACGGTAAGGCGGCCACGGGCACGCCGATCGTGCTCGGCGCGATCGCGACCGACCAGCCCGGGACGAGCTTCACCGACATTCCCAACATGGCCAATGCGTACTTCCAGTGCGTCAACGCCAACGGCGGCATCTACGGCCATCCGATCGAGTACAAGATCCTCACGGACACGACGGTGCCGTCTCAGGTCACCGCCGACGCCAGCGAGCTGATCAGCACCGACCACGTCGTCGGGATCGTCGGCAACACCGACATCATCGACTGCGCGGTCAACGGTGCGACGTACGCGAAGGACGGCTACTTCCTGATCGACGCAGGCATCGCGGCGCAGTGCTACGCGAGCCCCTGGAGCGCGACCGTGAACATGGGTCCGCGCTACTCCGGCGACGGCGCCGCGCAGACGGCGATCATGCATGGAGCGAAGACGATCGTGATTGACCAGTCCAACGTGCCGGGCTATCAGTCCAACGCCTTGGGCATCCAGGCGATCGCCAAGGCGCACGGCGTGAAGGTCGTTTCGCTGGCCGCAAACGCGGCGAGCCTCAACGGCGAGACAGAGGCCGAGCGGATCGTCCAGGCTGCCGGCTCGCATGGTGCGGCGGACCTGATCTTCACCCCGCCGGTCGCACAGCAGATCCTCCAGGGCGCGCAGAAGCTCGGCCTCGAGAGCAAGGTCATCTGGACCTGCGCGACGCCGTGCAACACGGACTCGCTGGCCGCGTCGCTCGGCCCGGCGTGGAATCACAAGCTGTTCGTCAACGCCGAGATGAACGACGTCCACGACGACCCGGGCGTGGACGACAACCTGTTCCTGAAGGTGCTCCACCAGTACGGCTCGGCCGTCTCCGGCGGCATCGGCTCGTTCAGCCAGTTCGGCTTCACGGTCGGCCAGCTGACGGTGCAGGCGCTGCTGTCGATCAAGAGCAAGGTCTACACAGTGAAGACCGTCAACGCCGCGATCGAGAACCTCAGTGGGTTCAAGACCGACATGCTGTGCAAGCCTTGGTACTACGGCAAGGCTGCAGTGCACCTGCCCAACAACACGGACTACACCGTGTGGCCCGACAACGGCACGATGCAGATCGTGCCTGGCTCAGGCTGCCTGCCGATCTCCACGGACGACCCGGAGGTCGCAACGGTCCGCGCTTACGAGAAGAAGCACGGGGTCTAGGGCAAGACAGCGAGTAAATCAGTAAGGAAGCAATGATCAAGGCGCTCATCGAGTTCGATGCCTAGTTGGTCGAGCTTTCAGCCCTTCATTCCCATCGGCCTGGCGCTGGGCGGGGTGTATGCCCTGTCCGGCGTCGGGATGGTGGTTCTCTACCGGGCGACCGGTGTGCTGAACCTTGCCTACGGGGCAATCGGAGCGATGGGCGCCATGATCGCCTGGTCGATGATCACCAACGCGGGGGTTCCGAGCTTCTGGGCCTACCTCGTGGCGGTGCTGTTCGGCGGGTTCTCGACTCTGTTCTACGGCACCATCTTCGGCCCGGCCCTGGCGGCCCGGGACCCGCTCGTGAAATCCGTCGCGACACTGGGATTCGCGCTCGTCCTGCTCGGGCTGATGACGTTGCTGTGGAGCAACAGCGACATCACGCGCTCGATCACGTTCTCGACCGACGACTCGACGGCGTTCACCGTCAGTTCGGTTTCAGTGTCCTGGACGCAGGTGATCGCTTTCGCATTCGGCCTGGCCGTCGCCGTCGGGGCGACGGTGTTCCTACGCGTGACCAAGCTCGGCACGGCGATGCGGGCACTCGCCGATGACCGCGAGATCACCGCGACGCTCGGCGTGCCGGTTCGCCGGGTGGAGGCGGCGGCGTGGTTCGGCTCCGGCATCCTGGCGGGGATCACGGGCCTGCTGCTCGCGGACCTCGACACGCTCGACCCGGCGACGCTCACATTCCTCGTGATCTTCACCGTTGCCGCGGCGCTGATCGCGCGGCTCCGCTCGATCGGGGTGACGTTCGTCGCCGCCGTCGTGATCGGCCTGGTTGACAACCTTGTAACGCCGATCAACTCGATCACCAACTACCGCGACATGACGCCGTTCGTGCTGGCCATCATCGCGCTGCTGTTCTTCGCCCGCGGACGCCAGTACAGCTTCGCGCGCGGCGGTATACGCTAGGCACCGGGAGAGTCGATGGAGGCGACCGGCGCTTTGACACGGGTGGGATCGTCGCTGCGGGTGACCCGCGGCGAGGCGATCCAGGTAGCGGTGATAGCGGTGCTGCTGGCGTTCGTGCTCATCGGCCTGCCGCAGCTGCTGAGCCTGTTCTGGATCGATACCTCGACGACCGCGGTCATCTACGCGATCACGGCGCTCGGCGTTGGTCTGTTGGTCGGCCGCGTGGGCATGGTCTCGCTCGGCCAGGTCGCCGTGCTCGCCCTGGGGGCGTGGGTCGGCGCGAAGTTCTGCCTCTCGACGTCGCTGCCCTACCCGATCGTGCTGCTGCTCTCGGGCCTGATCACAATGGCGCTCGGGGTTCTGATCGGCCTGCCGGCGCTTCGGGTCAGCGGCCTATACCTGGCGCTGGTCACCCTGATGCTGGCCGGGGCGATCACAGTCGTGCTCACACAGACCAACTTCCCCAACGGCGGCAAGGGCTTTCTGGGTTACGACGAGCTCTACCCCGGCACGATCCGCCGGCCCTCGATCGCGACCTCCGACCCCGCCTTCTTCCGCTACGCGGTGGTCGTCGCGCTGGTGATGTTCGCGCTCGTGATCTGGCACCTGCGCTCCAAGCCCGGGCGGGCGTGGGTGGCGATCCGCCAGAGCGAGCCAGCTGCACTGACCGCCGGGGTCAACGTGACGATCTACAAGCTCTGGGCCTTCGCGCTCGCCGCGTTCATCACCGGCGTCGCCGGCGCGCTCCTCGGCTCGAGCTCGGGCAAGCTCTACGCCTTCCAGTTCCCCACCTCGCAGTCGGTGATCCTGTTCGCCGTCGTGCTGATGGGCGGTATCTACACCGTCTGGGGGGCGGTCATCGCGGGCGTGCTGCTGTGGGTGCTGCCGGCGCTGTTCACGATCTGGGGCATCGATTCCCAGGTGCCGACGCTGCTGTTCGGCATCGGAGTCCTGCAGGTGCTGACAACCGCTCCTGCGGGAATCGCGCACCAGTTCCCGCGTGACATGGCGAAACTCGCCAGGCTGCTCTTCGGCCTCGCCCGCAAGCTCGCACCAACCGCCGGCGGCGCGTCGTGATCGAGGTCAAGGACCTCACGGTCCACTTCGGCGGCGTGATCCCGCTCGACTCTCTGACGATCACGTTCGAGAGCGGCACGTGCGGGCTGATCGGCCCCAACGGGGCCGGCAAGACGACCTTCTTCAACGTCCTCAGCGGCTTCATCAAGCCGACCTCCGGAAGCGTCACGGCCTTCGGTGAGGACCTGCTGGCGATGGCGCACTTCCGCCGTGCCCGCTGGGGCGTCCGCCGCACCTTCCAGACGGAGCAGGCGATCGAGGAGCTCTCGATCTATGAGAACGTAGCAATGGTGCACGAGCATTCGCGCCGTGGGCGCGCCAGCCGGCGCACCGACGTGCTCGGCGCGATCGAGTTCGTCGGTCTCGCCCCGGACCCGGCGACCAAGGTCGGCACGCTCGGCGCGCGCGACCGCCGGCTCGTCGAGATCGCTCGCGCGGTCGTCGGCAAGCCGCGGCTCGTGCTGCTCGACGAGCCCGCCGCCGGCCTTCCCGACGAGGAGACCGAGCATCTGAGCCGTGTGATCCGGGCGATCCCCGACCACATGGGGGCGCTGGTGATCCTCGTCGACCACGACATGAGCCTCGTCTCCGCCTGCTGCTCGGTCACCTCGGTGCTCGACTTCGGGGCGCTGATCGCGTCGGGGCCGACCGCGGAGGTGCTCCGCGACGAACGTGTTATGCGCGCCTACCTCGGGACGGAGGAGCTCGTATGAGCGAGACCGCCCCCGACGTGGGAGCGCCCGACGGCGATGCGGCCGCACCACCGCCGGCCGGCGCAGGCCATGGCGCCGTCGCAGCGCCGGCGGCAACCGCGACGCTCCACATCCGCGACCTCACGGTGGCACGCGGCAACCGCGACGTCGTCAGCGGCGTCTCGATCGAGGTGCCACCTGGCGAGATCACCGCGCTGCTGGGGCCCAACGGCGCCGGGAAGTCGAGCCTGGTGCTCGCCGTCGGCGGCGTGCTGCGGGCGCGCAGCGGGTCGGTCGCCCTGGGCGAGCGCGAGTTCGGCAAGGCGCGGCCCGAGGCGATCCGCCGGGCTGGCGTCGCGATCGTCCCGGAGGGCCGGCGCCTGCTGGCGGCGCTGACGGTCGAGGAGAATCTGAAGGTCGCGACCTACACGCTCGGGCGCTCCGAAGCGGCGGCGGCGCGCGAGCGCGCGTTCGACCTCTTCCCCGAGCTGAAGAAGCGGCTCAGCTCGCCGGCGCGGCTGCTCTCGGGCGGTGAGCAGCAGATGGTCGTGCTGGCGCAGGCGCTGGTCTCCGCGCCGAAGGTTGTGCTGATCGACGAGCTCTCGCTCGGTCTCGCGCCCGTCGTCATCACGCGCCTGATCCCGACGCTGCGCACGATCAGCGAATCTGGCACCGGCGTGTTGCTGATCGAGCAGTTCGCGACCGTCGCGCTCGACCTTGCCAACCACGCCTACGTGATGAATGGCGGCGTGATCGAATTCTCGGGCACCGCGGCGGAGCTGCGCCAGAAGCCCGAACTGCTGCACTCGGCCTACCTGCTTCGCACCATCGGCCACACGGCGAGCTGAGATGGGAGCTGCCGCGCTCGACCACGTGCTGGTGCTCAGCGACGACATCGAGCGCTCGCGCGAGTACTACTGCCGCACGGTGGGGATGACGGTCGGCGAGCGTCCCCCGCTGCCGTTCCCTGGGTACTGGCTCTACGCAGGCGGGCGGCCGTGCCTGCACATCGCCGACCGCGAGATCTACACCGCTCACGCCCTCGGCGCCGGTTTGCGCGCGCCAGCCGGTCACGTCGACCACGTGGCGTTCGCCGCGACCGATTACGCCGCGGCGGCCGAGCGGCTCGAGCGCGACGGCGTCGCGGCGGTGTGCAACAGCATCCCCGAGGTGGGGCTGCGCCAGCTGTTCTTCGAGGGCCCCGACGGGGTGCGGATCGAGGTCAACGTGTTCGAGCAGGGCGCCGGGGAGGGGTGAGCGTGCGCGCGGCGGTGACGCGGGGAGTGGGAGCGATGGAGGTGACCGACGTCGCCGAGCCGGCCGACCCGGGGCCCGGCCAGGTGCTCGTGCGCAGCGAGGCGGTCGGCATCTGCGGCTCCGACTACCACTTCCTGCTCGGTGAGCTGTCGGCGGAGGCCGGCGGCGGCGTCTCGCCGTTCCCGAAGATCCAGGGCCACGAGTGCGGCGCGACGATCGAGGCGATCGGGCCCGGCTGCCGGCCGGAGCTCGAGATCGCATCGCGCGTCGCGATCTATCCGCTGCACGCCTGCGGGCACTGCTACCCGTGCAGCATCGGCCGCCCCAACACCTGCGACAACTTCACGCTGATCGGGATCCACCTCGACGGCGGCCTGCAGGAGCGCCTGAGCGTCCCCCAGGAGCAGGTCTTCCCGATCAAGGCCGACGACGGCGCCGTGGCGGCGCTGGCCGAGCCGGTCTCGATCGCCGTCCGCGCCGTGCACCGTGCGCGGATCGAGGCCGGCGAGCATGTCGTCGTGCTCGGTGCCGGCCCGATCGGGCAATGCGTCTGCATGCTGGCGCGCGAGCGCGGCGCCGAGGTGCTCGTCGTCGACCTTCAGGAGCGCCGGCTCGGCCTCAGCCGCGAGATGGGGGCCGAGGGGCTCGTCTGGACCGACGCCGACTCCGTTGTGCGCGCCGCGCGCGACTGGGCCGGCGGTGGCGGGCCGCCCGTGGCCGTCGATGCGACCGGCGCCGCTGCCGCCGTCGGGGCGATGTTCGAGATGGTCGCCTCCGCCGGCCGTGCCGTGCAGGTGGGCATGTCCAATGACCTCGTGTCGCTGCGCGTCGGGATGCTGACCGAGAAGGAGGTCGACGTGCTGGGCGTCAGCTGCTGCGGCGGCGGCGAGTTCGGCGAGGCGGTCGCGGCGGTCGAGCGCAACGCGCCGCTGCTCTCGGGACTGATCAGCCACGAGTTCCCGCTCGAGCGCGCGCCCGAGGCGCTCGAGTTCGCGATCGAGCATCCTGGCGAGGTGATGAAGGTGTTGATTCGTGTCGACTGAGCGCCGCTACGACTACGTCATCGTCGGCGCCGGCTCGGCCGGTTGCGTGGTGGCGTCGAGGCTGAGCGAGGACGCAGACGTCAGCGTCGCCGTGCTCGAGGCCGGCGGCAGCGACCGCCAGGCCGAGATCCAGACCCCGGCCGCCTTCCCGGCGACGTTCAAGTCGGGGATCGACTGGGATCTGCTCGGCGAGCCCGAGCCGGGCCTCGACGGCCGTCGCCTCTACCTCCCGCGCGGCCGGGTGCTCGGCGGCTGCAGCTCGATCAACGCCATGATCTACATCCGCGGCAACCGCGTCGACTACGACGAATGGGCGGCGCTCGGCGCCGACGGGTGGGGCTACCAGGACGTGCTGCCCTACTTCCGCCGCTCCGAGGACAACGAGCGCGGTGAGGACGCCTTCCACGGTGTCGGCGGCCCGCTGGCGGTGTCCGAGTCGCGCTCGATGCAGCCGCTTGTCGACGTCATGATCGAAGCCGCCTCCCAGGCCGGCCACGAGCGCAACCCCGACTTCAACGGAGCGCGCCAGGAGGGCGTCGGGCGCTTCCAGCTGACCCAGCGCGACGGCCTGCGCTGGTCGAGCGCTGACGGCTTCCTGCATCCGGCGAGCGGCCGGGCCAACCTCGAGGTGATCACGCGGGCGATGAGCACGCGGATCCTGTTCGAGGGCGACCGCGCGGTCGGCGTCGAGATATCGCGCGACGGCGAGATGATCGAGATCCGCGCCGAGCGCGAGGTGATCATCTCGGCCGGCGCCTACCAGTCGCCGGTGCTGCTGATGCTCTCGGGGATCGGCCCCGCCGAGCATCTCGCGGCCTTCGGCATCGAGACGCGCGTCGATCTGCCTGTCGGGGACAACCTGCAGGACCACTGCATGGCGCAGCTCAACTACCTCACCGACGAGCCGACGCTGTTCGGCACGCTGACGCCGCAGAACTTCGAGCTGCTCGCGCAGGGCCGCGGCCCCCTGACCTCCAACTTCCCCGAGGGGGCGGCGTTCATCCGGACGAGGCCCGGCCTCGACGCGCCCGACGTCCAATTCCACTTCTGCCCGTCGCTGTTCTTCGACGAGGGGCTGACCATGCCGCCCGGCCCGGGCTTCTGCTTCGGCGCGGTCGTGATCAAGCCGACGAGCCGCGGCCGCGTGCGCCTGCGCACGCCGCGCCCGGACTCAAAGCCGGTCGTGCTGTGCAACTTCCTGACAACCGACGAGGATCGCGCGAGCATGCTGGAGGGGACCCGCATCGCGCTCGAGATCGCGAGCAAGCCCGCCCTGAACGCAGTGATCAGCGGGCCCTTCAGCGTCCCGGATTCGGACTCCGACGAGGACATCATGGCCTGGGCGCGCCGGGCCGGACAGCCCGTCTACCACCCGACGTCGACCTGCGCGATCGGTCCGGTCCTCGACCCGCAGCTGCGCGTGCACGGCGTCGAGGGCCTGCGCGTCGCTGACGCCTCGGTGATGCCCACGATCACGCGCGGCAACACCAACGCGGCGTCGATCATGATCGGCGAAAAGGCCTCCGACCTGATCCGAGGGGCTCGCTGAGAGGGCGCCCGAGCGTCGGAGCGCGTCGATTTGGCGCGACGCGCGCCGAGCTCTGGACGCCTCGCGGGCGGTCGCTGTGAACGGCTACGGCGAGATTCTCTGGAGCCCGCCGTCGCCGCGCGACGAGGCGACCCAGATCGCGCGCTACCTGCGCTGGCTCGAGCAGGAGCGTGGCCTGAGCTTCGCCGACTATGCGGAGCTGCACGGCTGGTCGGTGAGCGACCTCGAGGGTTTCTGGTCGTCGGTTTGGGAGTTCTTCGGGGTGCGCGCGTCGGTGCCCTACGAGCGCGTACTCGCCTCGCGCGAGATGCCGGGCGCCCAGTGGTTCACGGGCGCGCGCCTCAACTTCGCCGAGCACATGTTCGGCACCGAGGAGGACAGCTCGAGCGTCGCCGTGATCGCGCGCTCGCAGACGCGCGGCCCGCTCGAGCTGACCTTCGCGGACCTGCGCGAGCAGGTCGCCGCGGCGCGCGCCGGCCTCGCGCGCCTGGGCGTCGGGCCGGGCGACCGCGTCTGCGGCTACCTGCCGAACATCCCGGAGACCCTCGTGAGCTTCCTCGCGGTGGCCAGCCTCGGCGCGACCTGGGCGGCATGCCCGCCGGAGTTCGGCCCGCGCAGCGTGATCGACCGCTTCGCCATGCTCGAGCCGAAGGTCCTGCTGGCGGTCGCCGGCTACCGTTACGGCGAGAAGCCGATCGACCGCCGCGGCGAGGTCGCCGAGATCCGCGCCGCGATCCCCACGCTCGAGCATGTCGTGCGCGTGCCCTATCCCGGCGGCGAGGACGACGAGCTCGTGGACACGCTCGCCTGGGACGAGCTGCTCTCGGAGGGCGGCCCGCTCGCCTTCGAGCAGGTCGCCTTCGACCACCCGCTGTTCGTGCTGTTCTCCTCGGGGACCACCGGCCTGCCCAAGGCGATCGTCCACGGGCACGGGGCGATGGTGGTGGAGCACTTCAAGAACCACGGCCTCAGCTGGGACCTGCGTCCCGGCGATCGTCTGATGTGGTTCACGACGACCGCCTGGATGATGTGGAACGCGCTCGCCTCCTCGCTCCTGCTGCGCTCCTCGATCGTGATGCTGGACGGCAACCCGGGACACCCCGATCTGGCGGAGCAGTGGCGCCTCGCCGAGGAGCTTCGGCCGACCTTCATGGGCGCGAGCCCCGCGCTGTTGATGGCCTGCCGCAAGGCCGGGGTCGACCTGCGTGGGCGCGACCTCTCATCGATCCGCCAGCTCGCCGTGGCCGGGTCGCCGCTCCCGCCGGAGGGCTTCGACTGGGTCTATGAGCAGCTCGGGCCCGACGTGTTGCTCAGCTGCGGCAGCGGCGGCACCGACCTGTGCACAGGGATCGTCCAGGGAAGCCCGCTGCTGCCCGTGTACAGGGGCGAGATGTCGGGGCCCGAGCTCGGCGTGGACGTGGCGGCCTTCGACATCGACGGGCAGCCGGTCATCGGCGAGCTCGGCGAGCTCGTGATCCGCGCGCCGATGCCGTCGATGCCGGTGCGCTTCTGGAACGACCCCGACGGAGCACGGCTGCGCGCCTCCTACTTCGAGGACTTTCCCGGCGTCTGGCGCCACGGCGACTGGATCATGTTCACCGAGCGCGGGAGCTGCGTGATCACCGGGCGCTCCGACGCCACGCTCAACCGCGGCGGCGTGCGCCTGGGCACCGGCGAGTTCTATCCGGTGGTCGAGGAGCTCGATGAGGTGCTCGACAGCCTCGTCGTCCACCTCGAGGACCAAGACGGTGGGCCGGGCGAGCTGATCCTCTTCGTCGTGCCGGCCGAGGGGGTCGCCGTCGACGACTCGCTGCGCCGTCGGATCGCGGCGGCGCTGCGCGGATCGCTGTCGCCCCGCCACGTCCCAGACTCGGTCGAAGCCGTGCCGTCGATCCCGCGCACGCTGACGGCGAAGAAGCTCGAGCTGCCGGTGAAGCGGATCCTGCTCGGGGTTCCGGCGAGCGATGTCGCCAGCCGTGACGCGTTGGCCGATCCGCACGCACTCGATGCCTTCGTCGACTATGCGGCGCGTCGCAGTGCCGCAGAACGGGAAGGATGAGCGCATGGCGGGCGATCACGCGAACCGCAGCGCAGGCGGCGCGGAGCGACTAGCATGGCTGCGACCTTTGAGTGCTCAGGAGAGGCGAAGCAGAGGGTGATCGCCGAGCAGACAGCGAAGGTGGGCAGCGTCGAGCCTGAACGCTGGCGGATGCGCACGACCTTGGGCCCGCAGGCGCTCGACCAGTGGACCGACATCCTGGCCGAGACCCACCTGCACTTCGACGTCTGCTCGACCCAGCGGACTCCGGCAACCTTCTACGGCGCCGTCACGCGGCGTCGTTTCGGCGATCTCGCGCTCGTTGACTGCGGCTGCTCGCCGTTCCTCGGGCGCAGCATGACCACCTACGCCAACGCTGCTCCCGCCGAGATCTTCGGGCTGCAGTTCGTCCGCAAGGGCGTCGAGTGCATCCGCGAGCGCTCGCGCGAGCTCAACCTCGGCGCCGGCGACGTGATCCTCTGGGACGGGCTGATGGACGTCGAGATCGAGGTGATCGAGGCGTTCGTCAAGCGCACGGTGATCTTCCCGCGCGAGCGGCTGCTCGCCGTGTGCCCCCACCTCGCTGACGTCCGCGCGCTGCCGCCGCTGCACGAGAGCGCCTCGGTGCGGCTGCTCGTGCGCTACCTGGACTCGCTCGCACTCGAGCTCGGCGAGCTCGACGAGCCCGGCCGCGCCGTCGCGGCCGATGCTGCCCTGGAGCTGCTGCGCGCGGCCGTGGCGCCGAACGTGCCCTCCAGCCGCGCCGCCCGCCGCCATGCGATGTGCGCCGAGGTGCGCCGCTACATCCGCGGGCATCTCCAGGACGAGTCGCTCGGGCCGGAGTCGATCGCCAGCGCCCACGCGATGTCGGTGCGCGCGCTGCACGCACTCTTCGAGGACCGCGACGAGTCGATCTGCGGGATCATCCGCAGCGAGCGGCTGTCGCGCTGCAGGGAGGACCTCGAGCTGCTCGGCGGCGGCTCGGTCACCGAGATCGCCTTCCGCTGGGGCTTCCACGATGCCGCGCACTTCGCGCGCGTGTTCAAGGCGCATTACGAGCTCACGCCCAGCGAGGTGCGCCGCGCGGCGCTGTCGCGCGCCGCCGAGGCCGAGCCGACCGGCGCAGGCACGCGCGCCGGGCGCGGCACCGGCTGAGGATGTTGCTCGAAGGCAGGGCGGGCCTGGTGACTGGCGCCGCCAGCGGCATCGGCCGCGCCTGCGCGATCCGTTTTGCCGCCGAGGGAGCGGCCGTGATCGTCGCCGACCTCGAGCGCTCGCGGTCGGGCGGGGAGGAGACCGTGGCGGCGATCGAACGCGACGGCGGCAGCGCCGAGTTCTTCGCCTGCGACGTTGCGAGCGCCGACGATCACGAGGCGCTCGTCGCAGCGGTCCTCGAGCGCTTCGGCCGCCTCGACTTTGCCCACAACAACGCCGGCATCGGCGTCCACGCGATCCTGCACGAGACCTCCGACGACGACTTCGACAAGACGATCGCCGTCAACCTGCGCGGCACCTTCCTCGGGATGAAGCACCAGATCCGCGAGATGCTGCGAACCGGCGGCGGCGCGATCGTCAACACCTCCTCGAACGCCGGCCTCGGCGCCGTGATCGGGCTCAGCGCCTACGGGGCGAGCAAGCACGGCATCCTCGGCCTGACCAAGAGCGCGGCGACGGAGTACGCCAACGAGGGGATCCGCGTGAACGCCGTCTGCCCCGCCGCGATCATGACGCCGCTGATGTCCGGCCAGCCGCTCGAGCGCCAGCGCGAGATCATGGCGCCGCAGGCGATGTCGCGGCCCGGCGCGCCGCAGGAGGTTGCGGCCGCGGTCGTCTGGCTGTGCTCCGATGAGGCGTCGTTCGTGACCGGGGTCGCGCTGCCGGTCGACGCCGGCTCGATCGCGTGGATCTCGGCGCATCCGCACCACCGCGCGGGGTCGGCCGTCGAGGATTTCTGGAGCGGTTCCCCGGCCGCTTAGCGGCGTTAGGCGGGCGCTGGGACTTCCTGCGGCGAGAGCAGGATCTTCAGGTGGCTGTTGCCGGGCGCGGTCAGCGCCTGGAAGGAGGCCTCGGCATCCTCGAGGGGCACCGTCGCGCTGACGAGCCGCTCGACCGGCACTGCCCCGCGCGCGAGCATCTCGATCGCCGCTGCGAAGTCGGCGCGCGAGTAGGCGATCACGCCGCGCAGCTCGAGCTCCTTG
>Ga0182024_10007461_pt1 | contig 23557 bp, 21 predicted proteins | sample P32metaG_FD_120480 | JGI IMG/M metagenome (GOLD analysis project Ga0182024, IMG submission 120480) | Permafrost microbial communities from Stordalen Mire, Sweden - P3-2 metaG (Illumina Assembly) | ecosystem: Environmental > Terrestrial > Soil > Wetlands > Permafrost | place: Sweden: Stordalen... | reverse complement strand
TTCCAGATGAAAACCACGAGGTCCTTTCCTCGTTCCCAAGTGCAACTTGGGAACGAGGGAACGCTGGCATGATTCCGGCCCGGCTGGCACCACTTTTTACTACATTTTAGTAAAATTGTAATAAATGTTTGACAATTCCATTAAAAATCAGTAATGAATAAAAAATCTGACTAAAATTTGGTGGATTTTAGATACCCAAACTCTGGTCAAAAACCTCCCATTGACCATGAAAACACCCAAGAATCACGCGCAAGATCATTGGCTGCCAAAACGAAACAATCGCTGGAAATGGATGGCGGGAGCCACCGCTGCCTCCGCCGCCGCCGCCACGGGAGCCCAAGCCCAGATCGTGCAGATCAACCTCGTCGATAATCAGGTGAATACCATAACCGGTGTCAACCTCAATGCGGATCTAACGGGCACGGGCGCTACGGTCAGCCAATTGCATGGAAGCTCGTTCGCGTCCGTGCACCAGCACACAGCTGAACTACGTTTCACTCTTAAGCAAGCAAGAGAGGTAAGGGCGATCGCCTACAACGACCGTTATTTCTTCGCAACAATCGTTGAGAAGAAATTACCTGGTTTTACCGTTGTCCAATCCGTTCAAGGAAACCCTCACGGAGGCACCAGCGTGAATCCAGAAACCTCCGCGCTCCTGATCCCTCTCACCTTAACGAGTGCCAATGTGAATGGAGGTGCGACTACCGATGCGCTTCTCGAAGTGGATGCGTTCAATACGAATGCGACAAGCGAAACTGTCGCGCTAACCCGGCTCGTCTACTATGAGGGCTCCCAAGCCGACATCACGACGGCTGACCTCGAAAGTGACTTGATCGCCAACCCAACGCCCACCGTCATCGGGTCAACGTTAAACGGGGACTACTCCCCCGCGGAAGCCCCGGAACCCTCTAGTCTTGCCCTGCTGGCCCTCGGCGCAGGTGGCCTCCTCGCCCGTCGCCGTCTCCAGAAAGCCGCGTAAGCGATGGCCGCCATGAAAACACCAAAGAATCACGCGCAGAATCATTGGCTGCCGAAAAGAAATAACCGCTGGAAATGGATGGCCGGAGCCACGGCTGCCTCAGCCGCCGCCGCGACGGGCGCGCACGCCCAAATCGTCCAGATCAATCTCATCAATGAAAGCGTTAACTCCATTACCGGCGTCAACCCCGACCTCAACGGGGACCTGACAGGAAGCGGCCATAACACTGTCTCCCTGAATGGAGGCGCGGATCACGCGTCAGATCACGCTGCATCACTCGGCGTCTGGCCGAAGGGCCACAGCTCGATATTTTTGAACGGAGTCGCGCGCCACACCTTACATTTCACTGCAAACATTAACGGCATTCTGCCCGTGCCCTACGGGATCATTGAAACCGCCAAGGCTGGAAACACTCCTCAATCCGTGTCGGTTTTGCTCCCATTGACCTTAACGAGTCTCAATGTGAATGACGGCACGACTACCAATGCGTTGCTTGAGATGGAGGCTTTCAACACCTCTGCGACGGACTCAACCGTCGCCCTGACCCGGCTCGTCTACTATGAGGGCTCCCAAGCCGACATTACGACGGGTTACCTCGAAAGTGCCTTGATCGCCAACCCAACGCCCACCGTCATCGGGTCAACGTTAAACGGGAACTACAGCCCGTCGGAAGTCCCGGAACCCTCCAGCCTTGCCCTTCTGGCCCTCGGCGCGGGCGGGCTCCTCGCCCGTCGCCTTCGCCAGAAAGCCGCGTAAGAGATGGCCGCCATGAAAACACAAGAGAATCACGCGCAAGAAAACTGGCTGCCGAAAAGAAACAACCGCTGGAAATGGATGGCGGGTGCCACGGTTGCCTCAGCCGCAGCCGCCACCGGCGCGCAAGCGCAAATCGTGCAGATTAATCTCATCGATAATCAAGTTAACTCCGTTACCGGAGTAAACCTGGACGCGAATCTCGCAGGCACCGGTGAAGTCCTCGAAGATCTGAGAGGAGTGAAGTCCACTAACCCCGAAATCGCAAGTTTGCGCATCGACCAAGGCACGCTTTTTGTCGATGCCATCGCGACCGCTTCCCGCCACCTACAGAGAGCCGCCATGGAGGTAGAATTTGGCGACAACCCCTCCACTATAAATCATTCCGGTACAACGCCACAAAAGGTCACAGAGCTCATACCTCTCACCTTGACGAGTTCCAATGTGAACGGGGGCGCGACGACCGATGCGCTGCTCGAAGTGCAAGCCTTTAACCTCCTATCACCCACAAGCGAAACCGTCGCGCTAACCCGGCTTGTATATTCCCTTGGCGATCCCACGATTTCGGACAGTACCCTCGAAAGTGAAGTTACGCCCGGAGGCTCGAACACCGTCATCGGGTCAACGTTAAACGGGGACTACACCCCGGCGGAAGTCCCGGAACCCTCCAGTCTTGCCCTGCTCGCCCTCGGTGCGGGCGGCCTCCTCGCCCGCCGCCTTCGCCAGAAAGCCGCGTAAGGAACCGTTTATCCGTCGGCAGATAAAGCCATTGGTCACGGCCCCGAGGGGGGCGGAGGCGGAAGGGGCATGTAACCGAGATCGCGCAGGCTTGCGGCGTAGAGACTGAACTTTTTCGGCGTATAAATTCTTCTCGCCGACTCGAGCCAGCCCCGGGCATCTTCCGTCTTCTGGTGGTAAACAGACCAGGCGACATTCGCGAAATAGTAGGAGGCGTTCGAGCCAACCTGATTGAAGGCGTCGAGTTCACCGACCGCGACATGCTCGTGTCCGCCGAAAAGGTCGCATAGGAAAACCTTGTAGGCGGCAAGATCGCCCATGGTTGAGTCTTGCGTGAGGGCGGCAAAGCCCGGTCGCGCGGCATCGTACTCCTTCTGCTTGAACTCGATCTCGGCCAGGTTGAATTTCACGCGAACATTTTTGCCGTTGAACTGGAGCGCGGTCTGGTAATCCTTTGCGGCGAGGTCCCAAAGCTTCTTTTCGGCGTAGATATTGCCACGCAGTCCGTAGGCATCCGCATTCTTGGGCGCGACCTGAAGGGCGGCTTTTACCTTGCCCAGTGCGGCATCGAGTTGGTTTTGATTCATCAGTTGGATGGCCTCTTGCAGCAATGGCGTTGCCGGATCGGAGGAAGGACTTTTCGGTACGCTGCCCGACAGCGATGGGACGTGTTCCGGCGAAAGGGTAGCCGGGGCGATCTGTGGCTGGCCGGCGCTGCTCAGAGAAGGAAGATTTATCGGCGGCACTTCGCTTGAATAGAATTGTTTAAGCACCGCCAGTCCGAGAAGTAATGCCGCCGCGATCAACAAAATGTACCCCGTAATCCTGATAGCTCGCCTTCTTTCATATTGAGAGCCACCGACCCTTGTATGAAGGGAGGTGTTTCGCATGCAAAGAGCACCAAGGGCAAATAGTGCTATGGCGCCGAGATAGAGCATCCATGGAATCCTAGAGGAGGCTGCCTGGGTCCGCAATGGCTCATATCATCCGGCGGAGAGCTTGAAATCCTTGAACGACGGATGCCATTGGCCTAGTAGTTTCACATTCCACCAGGAATTTTCTTTCGTGACATACTTGGCGCAGTAGTCGGCCACATCGTCCCGATTATTTACCGGCTCAATCCGAGCCCGGCCATAGCGGTTAAACCACGTCTGCCAGATTGCCTGCCGCGATTTACTTTTGCAGTCACACCATAGCGCATGGATATGGAAGCCGGGCCGCCCTGGATTCGGTTCCAAGGCATAGAAGTACGACACGCCCCACATTTCCAGCCGCATGAACTTCTCGTAACATCGTTGCGCGGCTTTAAGCCTGTCTTCCGGTTCAAGATTTCTGGCATTGTTCATGTTTTACTCCTGCGTTGACGACCTCAGGGCCGTCATGTGTGGCCACGATACGACTACACGGGACAAACCACGTCCCAATGCGCCATCCATCTGTGCGCGTATTTGTGTATTCTCGCTTTGGGAGGATTTAGCAACTAACTGATCTTGGACAGCTTCCGTGGATTTGAAGGAGGGTTCGAATTCAAACGGCTCCGCCACTTCTGGCACCAAGACAGGAAGCGACAACTCACGCCAAACCGCGTCTTTACCTCTGGAATCGGCGACTTTCTTGTCCTTGGCCTTTCCGACAGCTTGCGACCCGTTTTGACCTTCTGCGACTGAAATCTGTGCGCGTATTTGTGTACTATGCTCTCTTCGCACAGGCACTCAACGCAACAGTGCCAAATCCATAATCCACCCTCATTAGCCGCTCATAATGACACTGTGGAGAGAGATTCCATGCGACACACGAGTGGAAGCATCACCGTGAGGCTATCTTGGGCCGAAACAGGCAGCAGCGTATTCGTTTGGTCGGTTCGGATGCGCGGCAGGCGCTCCACGATAATTTCGATCTGTTTCGAGTGACTGTTGTAAAACGCGCACAATTCTTCACCCGTGCGCTTGGCCAGGGCGTACTCGGCCAACTCGCGGATGGTTTCGGTCACGGCAATGCTTGAGGGGTAGAACACCCGGAATGTCGTGGGGCAGTTCTTTGCGGCGCTATCGATCAGCCGCCCAAATGCGGTGACGTAGACTTCCTGGAACTCGCGCAGCATATCGTGGTCGAAAAAGCCGCGCCGCCGGCCGAAAATTTTAGGCGTAGCATAGTAATAAAGTGAGCGCGGCCTCCGCTTTCCGGCGAACAATTGTTGGATGAGCGTTTCGCCACGCAGGACATCGAGTTGCAGCACTTCGCAACGGCCCCCTGCGGAACGAATGTCTTCGGCAATCCGTTCGGCGTCCGCGGCGCCCTGATGATAGGTGATGATCGGGAGGCCGCCACCGGCCGCGATAATTTTTGCGGTGATTTCACCGAGCCCGCGCGAGCCTCCGATAATGAGGGAGACGCTGTCCGCAAAGCGTCCCGGTTCAACCGCACGCATCACTTCGGCCATGCCGGGCTGTAACTGCGGGCGCGGACGGAAAAAGGCGACGAGTTGGCCTTGGACGTGTCCGCCCTGCACAGCAAGGGCGATCCGACCGTAGAGTTCGTCCGTTTCCTCCACGCGATAATGCAACGCGTCGGATGCGTCTGTCCCATCGTAGCGAACGGTGGCTTCGGTGAAAATGGAATGTAGACCGGGGCAATGCATTCCTACCAGGCGGCTGAGCGCCAGCGTTGCGGCGATGCGTCCAGTCCCAAGCATGGCGGTAGTGAGAGGAAACAGTTGCCGGGCCAGGGCAACGTCGATTCCGAGCGGCAAGCGGCCCGTCTGGCCGGCGAGCGCCGCAAACGAGAGTTCCATCACCGGCTCTTGCGGTAGTGGTGGCAAGCCGGTCTCTGGCACCGGGGTGATCTCGCCGAACTGGAAGGAAACCCGGCAGACAATTTCCCCGTCAATCCTACCCGTGACAAGGCAGCCTTCGTCGGTGAGTTTGGTGAGATGCAGGTCAACGGCATCACCGACCAAAACAGCTTTCAGAAATTGGGCCCTAAAACCGACGATGGTGAGATTGGAGCGATTCTGCCCGGCAAGATGCGTCAGGAGAGCTTCCAGGGCGGCGACGGCCTGATGAATGCCATGGACCGCCCGGCCACCGACGAGCGTGCGGCGCGCGGCGACCGGATCGACATGCATCGGGTTATAGTCTCCGGACAAATCGGCGAAAAGCCGCTGAAGGTCCTCGGAATAGCGGCGACATTGCAGGATCGTGCCATGGATATTCCAGCTCATAAAAGGGGCCTTTCTTCTGTAGCGGCGGTCTGTGACCGCCGATCTCTTCCCGTTCCGCTATCGGTTCGGAGAAAAATTGCCGAACGGATTCGCTCGCGTCTCGGCGGTCATAGACCGCTACAGACCGATCCTTCCGATTGGAGTTGGACTTTCCCTTCCGGCGGGTAAAAATACCAGACCAATCGTGAAATGTCTCATTGTGCGACAGTCCGCGATGGGCATGTGAGAGCTTCGATGGCAGCGTTGGTTCAGCGGTAATTCTGACTTTATGAACGACAAAGAGATCAAGGCTCTCCTCTTGGAAGGAAACAGCCGGTTTTGGGATCGTCTGGAGGTTGCGACCCGGGAAGCCACAGGGTTCGAGGAGCTTTTTGCGCTTTCGGCGTTGCGCAAGAAAGCGCAAGCCCGCCGGTTGGCGAGGCCGGGCATGGTTCATGATAAGCTCCGGCTCGCGCTGCTCGGCGGTTACAGCCTTTATCCGTTTCGCGAATTGCTGGAGCATCTTTGTGAAATGGAGGGGTTCCCTTGCGAGTTGTGGCTGGGGGACTTCGACAATTACGTCTCCGAGATCATGGACGAAGCGAGCGGCCTTTACGCTTTTGCGCCGCAGGTGGCGCTGCTGTTGCCCTCGGAGCATCGATGCAAGTATTCCGGCAAACTCACCGATCCGCGGGAAATGCAACAGGCCGAAGCGGGAAAGGTTGTCGACTCGCTGCTGGAATTGGTCCGCACACTTCACGAGAAAAGCCGCGCCGAGGTGATCGTCACGAATTTCATGCTTCCGGCACGGCATGACTTGGGCGCCTACCGCTCGCGAACGCTGGGGTCGGATTGGAGTTTTCGCAAATGGGTCAACCTGGAGCTTGGACTCAACGCGCCGCCGTATCTCCACGTTTGCGATCTGGAATTTCTCGCGCATCGCTTGGGAGGCGCACAGGCGCATGATGCGCGCGGGTGGTTCGAGAGCAAGCAGCCGTGTTCGCCCGCGCTGCTGGCGGATTTGGCGCGCGAGGTCGCGCATCTGATTGGCTCGCTGCGGCGCGCACCGAAAAAGGTGCTGGTTCTCGATCTGGACAACACACTCTGGGGCGGCCTAATCGCCGACGACGGGATCGAGGGCATCGAGATCGGCGATACTTCCCCGCGCGGCGAGGCGTTCAAGGCTTTTCAAAAATACATCGCGGCGCTGAAGGACCGCGGCACGCTGCTGGCCGTGTGCAGCAAGAACGATCAGGCGAATGCGGAGGAGGTTTTCGCGAAGCACCCGGAGATGGTCTTGCGCATGGAGGATTTTGTTTCGTTCAAAGCCAACTGGGAGCCGAAATCCGAAAATATCCGGCAGATGGCCGCCGATCTGAATCTCGGGCTTGATAGTTTCGCCTTCGTTGATGATAACCCCGCCGAGATCGAGATTGTGAGGCAGTTCGCGCCGGAAGTTGCCACCATTTTGCTCGGACCGGATCCGTCCGAATATGTGATGCAGTTGCAGGATTGCCGCCTTTTCGAGCCGCGCAACATCACCGCCGAGGATGTCGAGCGCACGGCGGCCTACCATTCGGAAGCCAAGCGCAAGGCGCTCTTTGCGTCGGTTACGGACATGGGCGCCTACTTGCAATCGTTGAACATGGAAGCTTCCATTTGCGAATTCCGGACAATGGATGTGCAACGTCTCGCGCAACTCATCAACAAGAGCAACCAGTTTAATCTCACGACGCGCAGGCGCACGGAAGCCGATCTTTCGGCGCTCATGAGCGACCCGGATTATATCGGCTTCTCCGTCCGGCTCAAAGACCGCTTCGGCGACCAAGGCCTTATTTCCATTGTCATCGGGAAGAGGACGGGCAACACGATGGAAGTCGATACGTGGCTGATGAGTTGCCGGGTGCTGAAGCGTCAGGTTGAGGACGAGGTGCTTAATGAGCTTGCACGTCTGGCGAAATCGCGCGCCTGCGTGAAAATCAAGGGCGTCTACTTGCGCACGGCGAAGAACGAGATGGTGCGTGACTTTTATAGAAACATGGGATTCACTTTGACGGCTGAAGACGAGAACTTGCGGGAGTACGAACTGGCGCTGGAAAAGTTCGAGCCGCTTTCCACCCGAATCAAAATTACCCGCAGAGCTTATGAATCAAACTGAAGTCATCGCCAAACTCCAGACGATCTTCGACGACCTATTTTTGGAGCCCATCCACCTGATTCCAACCCTCAGCGCCAAAGACGTGCCGGAGTGGGATTCGCTCACGCATATTTCGCTATTGCTGGCGGTGGAAAAGGCGTTTGCGATCCGCTTTCGCGTGGGTGAAGTTGAGAACGCCCGCAACGTGGGCGAGTTCGCCGATTTGATTCTCAAACGGCTCCAGAGGCTGTCCGAAAAATAAGCGTGGGTCACGTAACGAGTCGAATTTGGGCCGAATCGAGGCGCGAACGACGAGCATAGCCGTAGTGCTACGTAAGGAGCGAGCAACGAAGAGTTCGGCCTAAATTCGCCGTTACCCTCCGGGCCGAAGTCCTTTTGCCTTGGGGCGTTGTCGCTCGCTCGTTACGTAGCCACCGCTATGCTCATCGCTCAACTCCTAGCCCCAAGGCAAAAATCCTTTCGGCGTGACCCACGCTTATTTTTCGGACAACCTCCAGTAATGTCCCCAGCGTTTTCCTCTTCCAGGCAGGCCGGGGCGTTTGCGCTGTTGCTACTGCTAATTTTGCTGCTGCCCGTTCTGGTTGGAAAATCCGTGCTGCCCAGCCGGGAAGAGGCCTACTCGTCCATGGGGCGGGATACCATTGATTTTCCCAACTTCCACCGGCAATTCTTTGAGGAAAAGGGGGACATCGACATCGCCATCATGAGCTCGTCCCGCATGGGATGCGCCCTCGACGCTCCGTATATTCAGGAACAACTGAGTGAAAAACTTGGGCGCAAGGCGGTCGTCCGCGCGATCACCTGGTCCTGGGATGGCTACGACGCGCTTTACTTCATCGCGCAGGATTTGCTGCAACACCGGAAGGTTCGCATGATTCTCTTTTCTGATTTGAGCTGTGATTTAGGTCCCGGCGGCTCCAGCGATATCGCCCATCATCAGACCTCGTATTGGTTCCGCTTTGCCGACAACGCCGAAGCGCTGGCCGGGTTGCCGCTGAAATCGAAGGCCTCGTTTTATGCCAGTGCAGTTCTCGGAATGCCCCGGAACCTGGTCGGGCTGTTGCGCTCGAACCTCGCGGCTATTCCCGCGGATCCAAACAAGCCCGCCTATAATTACTCACCGACTAATTACACCCCGCAGACAACAACCAGTCCTTCGGACGTTCTCGAATATTCGGAGGCAACCAAGGCAAGCTTCCGATTTTTGAACGGGCAGATCTCGCCGATGCAACTGGCTTTTGTTCGCAAGATCGGGCTTCTGGCGCAGGAGCATCAGACCCAGCTCGTCTTCATTCACCTGCCGGACTTCGCGGACCGGAGTGAAGTCCTCATCGAGGAAAAGGCTTACTGGCCCGACGCGTTCCAAACCAAACTGCCGATGGTGGGAATTGCTCCCGCGACCCTGTTCGCGGGCATGACGGACGAAGACATTCGCAAACTCTATGTTAATCCCGCGCATTTCAGCCAAAACGGGCAGAGCTATTTCACGCGAATCGTTACCCCGAGCCTGATTCAGATTTATGAAGATCAAATTAAACCTTGAAACGCTCATCTACATTGCGGTGATCGTCCTGTCATTAATCGCTCTAACACTCAGCTTCTTGAGCTACCAGTTTACGGATACCAAGCTCATTTACGAGGGCTTTTAGATGACGCCTGAATTGGCCGATTTGATCAAAATGCTCGGCTATATCGTGGCCGGCCGGTTCGTGATCAAGCGGTTGAGCGGTGCATGGAGGGATTTTGCGTTCGCCGCGTTGAACATCGGCCTTCTCTACTGGTGTTTTTTCCACGGCGCCGACAATCGCTACGCGCCGACCTTTCTGGCTTATCTTGCGTTAATCGTTTTTCAATACGCCATGCTTCGGATTTTCGCAGAAAAGGGAGGTTGGAAACCGTGGCTCGCATTTTTCACGCCCATCCTCGCCTTGATTCTCGTTCGCTATATCCCGCAATCGCTTTATGCATCGAAGTCCCTTCCCTACGGCCCTTATTTTGTCGGCATTTCGTACCTGGCTTTTCGCTGCAGCCATCTTGTGCTTGAAGTCCGTAACGGCGCGGTGAAAATGCCGGGATTCTTCGACTATCTCAGCTTTTCCTTTTTCGTGCCGACCATGTCGGTCGGCCCGATCAACCCTTACAGCAATTTCCGCCGCGGTTTTGATGCCGAAACGCCGGCGCCCCCCGTCGGCCGGTCGGCCCTGCGCATCCTCGTTGGGATGGTCAAATTCAAGTTCCTCGGAAACATCTGGCTTCAACTAGGCTACTCGAATTTATTGTTGGATGATCACTATCACCACTGGATCGATCTGCCGGTTGCCGCGATCTTTTATTATCTCTTTCTCTACTGCAATTTTTCCGGATTTTGCGACATGGCGATCGGCTGCGCGGGATTGATCGGCATTCCTGTGATCGAAAACTTCAACAATCCCTTTTCCGCCCGCAATATAAAAGACGTCTGGAACCGCTGGCATATTTCGCTCTCGCAATACATGCGCGATGTCTGTTTCTCGCCCCTCTCCAAGTATTTTGCCCATCTGTTAGGTCCCGCCAATATTAACCATGCCATCGCGCTAACAATCATGGTGGTGTTCCTTTTGATCGGCATCTGGCACGGAACGGGGTGGAATTATGCCGTCTTTGGATTGCTCCAGGGAATTGGAGTTGTCACCACTCATTACTATACCATCGGTCTCAAAAAGTGGCTGGGACGCGAGGGTTTCAAGGCCTACAATTCCAACCTCTGGATTCGTGCTGTCGCCGTCACCATCACGTTTTGCTATTTCGCCGCAACTCTTTTTTTCTTCGCCAACTCTCCCAACGAAATAAAAGAAATCCTTTCCGTCATGAGATGATTTGCGGTGTGACGCCGTGAACCCACCCTATCGTGCTTGAACCAGGTTCACGTGAAAAGAAAACATGGCCTCGAAAAAAGGATTCTGTCGCCAAGCTTACAGGTAAATTTCTACCAGAGCCCAGTACATCCAATTGCGGATAGTCGTTCACCAAACTTGCTCCTCATTCGTATCTCCGTATCGATCATGGACAAAACGGCCACGCGCGGTAAATTTTGGAAGATAGCACGATCACTCCATTCCGCATGCAGATAAATGCGCTTCCACTTTCCAACCAATCGTTAACCCCGAGGTAAAACTATGGCCCAGGCAATCATGGACCCCGAAGAGGTCCGGCGTTTCGCATCCGAGTTGAAGCGCTTTAACGACGATATTCAAGTTAAAGCGGCATCGCTCCAAGCGAGGTTTGCGACCCTGGGAACAACATGGCAGGATCAGGATCACGAGAAGTTTGCCGAGGAATTTATCACGACCATGAAAGTCCTGCGCAAATTCATGGAAGTTTCCGAGAAGCATACGCCGTATCTCCTGAGAAAAGCGCAACGGATCGAGCAATACCTCGATCAGCGCTAGTCCCTTATGGCGACCCAAGCTAAAGTCACCTCGACGGAAGCCCTGGAATCGTTCCGGGCCAGCCTGATCGTTTTCCTGGCCAAAGCGCGCCGTTCCCTTGATGATGCCAGCGACGAGGTTCGCCGCACGCGGCAATGGCTGCAACACGATCAGCGGACGCACTGGGAAGGCGAGTTTCGGCGGCGGACGAAGCAGTTGGAGCAGGCGCAGCAGGAGTTGATGAGTGCGCGGCTCGGCGCGGCCTCGAACCAGCAGTCGGCTTTAATGGCGCGGCAGATGGCGGTGGCCAAGGCGCAACGCGAATTGGTCGAAGTGGAGGGGAAATTGCGGAAATTGAAAGCGTGGAACCAGAATTACGATGGTTGCGCCGATCCAGTCATCAAACGAATGGATCGCATGCGCCAGTCGCTCGACGAGCTGCCCAAAGCCATCGCGTATCTTGCCAGCGTGCAAAAAACACTGGAGGCTTATGCCGAGTCGGCCGGCCCTGAAACCACGCCGACAGCCGCGCCGTCATCTCTAGTGGAGCCGGAACCTGAACCTCAATCTGAACCTGAGGGACAATCCTGATATGAGTACCCAAGGAAGCGCATCCAACCTCGCCCAGGCCGCTAGAATTTTAAACCTGGAATGGGAGAAAACGAAAACCTACTGGCGCGATGTGAAAAGCCAGGAGTTCGAGCACAAATATCTGGAGGATTTGCCCGGCCAGGTGGCCGGCGCCACCGCCGCGATGGAAGAAATGGATCTGCTGCTCAAGAAAGTGAGGAGCGATTGTGAATAGCAGCCTGGATTTTCGCGTCCAGCGGAGTCTCGAACTTCTGAGCAACCTGAAACAGACCGCGGTCCGGTTTGCCAAGAGGGAAGAACTTCTTGCCCGTGAACTGAGCGGGAGCCGTCATGCGTTGAGTCGCACCGCCCAGGAGGCGACGGCGGCGAAGGAGTCGAATTATTCCACGCAACTGGCCCAGGTGGAGAATTATTTCCGTGCGGAGGGGCAACGGATTCAGAAGATATACGAAGCGCGACAGGACCGGATCAACCGTTACAGTTCGACGCGCCTGCGCAACCTGCCGCGACTGGCGCAGGAAGCAAGAGGCAAGTGGCTGGGCGATCTCCAGATGCGAAATTATCGCGCCGAACGGAAGGTGGAGGCGGACCTGGCGGAAGCCGATGCGGACTATGCCGGCTTCAGCGCCAAGATGGGAGATCACTGGAAAACCCTGCTCGATCTCGAACGCCACGCCCGCGCGAGTTTCCGTGGTTACTTCTCGTTTCGGCTCCTGCTGAGCCGCCGGCGTCCGGTCGCCGTGGCCGACGATGCCTCGCTGAGCCAGATGTTGCAGGAAGTGAGCGGACATCTCGGGACGGCCGGGAAGCAGTTGCCCGAGTTTCAGGATTTCGCGCTGCCGCGCTTTTTCAGTTACGCGCCCCTGCCTCTGTTCTTTCTGCTCACCCTCGCGGTGGATGGAGCGCTTTTCTGGCAACTTGGGATCAAGCCGGGGATCAATCCCGCCATGGTTGCCGTGGTTGGCGGTTCCGTCCTGGTTTTCGGCGCGATCTGGATCGTCCACGTCATCGGCGCCATCAAGACGAAGCCGGTGGCGCGGGTCATTGCCCATGCCCTGGTCGAAGCGCGCCGGATCATCCAAGGCAGCGTCGCTGCCGGTCCCGCGCTGGCGGCGAAGCGCGAAGCAATCCGCCAGTACATCCAGGAGGAGTATGAACGCACCCGGGCTGACATCGACGAGAAGTGGGGCCGGGCGGACGACATCGAGAAGAACTTTGAGCAATCGCAACGGCAAAAAATCAATGCGCAAATGCCCCGGCTCAATCAAAAAATCGACAACACTCTCCAACCCAAGCTCAAGTACTTCGAATCCCAACGGCTGGCCTGGCACGAAAAGCTCAATAGCGAAGCCGCGGCGCAGCAGCAGCAGATCGCGGAAAGCCAGAAAACGGAACTGACCGGGCTGACGGAGCAGGACAAAAATCGCTGGGACGAGATCGTGGCCGACTGGCGGCGGGAGATCACGCCGATCTATCAGGAAATCGACGCGATGCAGGCCGCGGCGACGGCGAGATTTCCCGCCTGGGATGCCGCTCTCGTCGAAGCCTGGACGCCGCCGACGGAGTTCATCCCGGCGACGAAATTCGGCCGCCTCAACCTCGATCTGACCAAGCCGCCAACGGCGCTTCCCAGGGATCCCCGTCTGGCTCTTCCGGGGCCGGCGCAGGTGTCGCTGCCGCTCGCGCTCACCTTTCCGAGTGAGGGTTCGCTGCTCTTTGAGACGAGCGACTCCGGGGGAGGCTCCATCATCGGAACGGTGAACAATATCGTCCTGCGCCTTCTCACGACCACGCCACCCGGCAAGCTTAGTTTCACCATCATCGACCCGGTCGGGCTCGGACAAAACTTCTCCGGGTTCATGCACCTCGCCGATTACGAGGAGAGCCTGATCAATCGCCGCATTTGGACCCAGCGGGACCAGATTGAGGAACGCCTGGCCGAACTCGGCGAGCACATCGAGAAGGTGATCCAGATGTATTTGCGCAACGAGTACGCCACGATCACCGAGTACAACGAAAAGGCCGGAAGCGTGGCGGAAAAATATCACTTTCTCGTCGTGGCCGATTTCCCGGCCAATTTCAGCGAGGTCGCGGTGAAGCGTCTGCAAAGCATCGCCCAGAGCGGTCCCCGGTGCGGTATTTTCACCCTCATTCATTGGGACCTGCGCCAACCGAAGCCGGAAGGTTTTGTGCCCGATGAAATCCGGAAAGGCAGCCTCTGCCTCCGTCGTGCTGGAAATGAGTTTGTGCTCAACAAGCAGCAGGTCGAACTGGGAGCCACCCTGGCCCTCGATCCGCCGGCTTCGCCCGAGCTCGCCGTCGAACTGATCCACAAAATCGGCAAAAGCAGCATCGACTCCAACCGCGTTCAGGTGCCGTTCTCGCAAGTCGCGCCCACGCCGGGCGAGGAGTGGACGGAGGATACGACCAACGAATTGCGGGTTGCCGTCGGTCGGACCGGCGCGACGAAATTGCAATATCTCGCCATCGGGAAGGGGACGCGCCAGCACGCGCTCTTTGCCGGAAAAACGGGTTCGGGCAAATCGACGCTCTTCCACGTCATCATCACCAATCTCGCCCTGACCTGCAGCCCCGAGCAGGTGCAATTCTATCTCATCGACTTCAAGAAGGGCGTCGAGTTCAAATGCTACGCCACGAAGCATCTTCCCCACGCCAAAGTGGTCGCCATCGAGAGCGACCGCGAGTTCGCCTTGAGCGTGCTCCAGCGCATCGACGACGAGTTAAAACGGCGCGGCGACATGTTCCGCAAACTCGGCGTGCAGGACGTTGCCGGTTACAAACGGGCGGGCGGGACCGAACCGATGCCGCGCGTTCTTCTCCTCATTGATGAGTTCCAGGAATTTTTTGTGGAGGACGATGCCATCGCCCAGGGCGCTTCGCTTCTCTTCGACCGCATCGTGCGGCAAGGCCGGGCCTTCGGCATCCATGTGCTCCTCGGCTCGCAGACCCTCGGAGGCGCCTACACGCTCGCCCGCGCCACGCTGGGGCAGATGGTGATTCGCGTCGCCCTCCAGTGCAATGAAGCCGACGCTTACCTCATCATGGATGAAAGCAACTCCGCGCCGCGCCTGCTCTCCCGCCCCGGTGAAGGCATCTATAATGACGCCGCCGGCGCGGTGGAGGGCAACAGCCCCTTCCAGGTTGTCTGGCTGCCTGACGATGAGCGCGACCAGTGGCTCGACAAGGTGCAGGCCCTCGCCGCGCAACACCCTGATCACCGTTATCCCGGCCCCATCGTTTTCGAGGGCAACTCCCCGGCGGACATTGCGGAAAACAACCTACTCCGCTCCGCGCTCGACACGATCCCGGCCAAGGCACCCGTCACAGGCCGGGTGTGGCTCGGCGCGCCCAACTCCATCAAGGGGCCGACGGAAGCCGTTTTCCAGCGGCAGAGCGGCAGCAATCTCCTGATCGTGGGACAGCGCGAGGAAGCGGCGTTGACCATGACTGGCCTTTCTTTACTCGCGTTGGCCGCGCAATATCCGCCGGGCGCCGCGAAATTCGTCCTCTTCCATCAGGCCAGCCCCGGCTCATCCGAAGCCGAGTTCATGGATCGGATCGTCAAGTTGATCCCGCATGAGATCGTCGTCGTTCGCGGACAGGATGTCGGCCCGGCGGTTAACGATCTCGCTACGGAATTAAAAGCCCGCAGCGCCAGCGAAAGCTCCGCCCATGAAGCCCCGGCCACTTTCCTTTTCATCCACGGCTTGCAGAAGTTCAAGAAACTCCGGCATGAGGATGATTTCAGCTTTTCCGTGGGCGGCGGCGAGAGCGGCCCCGACACCGGCGCGCAGTTTAACGAACTCATCTCCGAGGGCGCCGGTCACGGGATCCATATCATCACGACGGTCGACACCCTGAGCAGCGTGAACCGTTTCATGAACCGCAAGGCGCTGGGCGAATTCGCCATGCGTGTCATCTTCCAGATGAGCGCGAACGACTCGGCGAGCCTGATTGATTCCCCCAAGGCGGCTAACCTGGGACTGCATCGCGCCTTGTTTTACCACGAGCAGGAAGGCTATCTCGAAACGTTCCGTCCTTACGCCCCGCCCCATACCGACTGGCTCCGTCAGTTGGAGGAGAAACAGGCGAGTCGGCGGAGCTAGCCTTTTGAGATCACCCCGCCATGCCGCTGGCTAACGTTGGCTGGAAGTGGGGCGGTTCGTCTTCGGGCGTGAGAAGTTGCACCTCGATCTGCTGCAAGCCCGCGGCGGCGAGCCACTCGCGCAGGTCGGCTTCGCTGAATCCTAGCCAGTAATCGCCGTAGAGTTCGCGCGCCTGGTCAAAATGATGCTGGTTGAGGTCGAGCACAATGAGGCGTCCGCCTTTGCGCAATAGTTTTGCGGCGGCGGTCACGGCCTGCTGGGGATTGGCGGTGTGATGCAGCGCCTGGCTGAGAATGACGATGTCGACGCTGCGGGCGGGGATCGGAGGGTCGGCCAGATCGCCGAGGCGGTATTCGAGATTCGCAATGCCTTTCTTCTTCGACTCGGCCCGGCCAAACGCGACCATCTTGGACGAGTTGTCGACCGCGATGACTTTCTCCGCGCGGCGAGCCAGCAGCTGTGAGAGCCAGCCTTCGCCCGCGCCGAGATCGGCGACGACCACATGCGGGACCAGTTGCGCCAGCAGCGGTCCGATCTCGGTCCAGGTGCGGCCCGGACAGAAGCTTTTTCCCAAGCGGCCCGCGACGCGGTTGAAGTATTCGCGCGCTGTCTTGCGCCGTTTTTCCAAAACAAGTTTCAGCCCGGACGAATCGGCCTTGGCACCTGGAACTTCCGTCAAAGTCAGCAGGGCCGAGTCGAGGATTTGGCGTGTTTCTTTGCCCGGTTTTTTGATCAGCGAATAATAGGTGCGTTTGCCTTCGCGGCGCGGCTGGACGAGGCCGACCCGGCGCAGATGGGCGAGATGGGTCGAGATGCGCGACTGGCCGAGGTGGAGGATTTCCTGCAATTCGGCGACGGAAAGTTCTTCCTCCTCCAGCAGCGCGAGAATGCGCAGGCGGGTGGGATCGTGCAGGGTCTGCCAAAGCGCGCGAAAGGACATCCGCCTCATTACATCCACGTATCGAGATACGTCAATGGTTTTGCAGAAGAATTTTTGACGGAATTAACGGAATTACGGAATTTTTGAGGGGAAGGCAGGAGACAATTTTGACAGGATTAACAAGATTAACAGGATTGGAAGGCAGGCTGATTTTTGACAGGAGCAACATGAAGGACATGAAAAAATAGAATCTTAAATTTCATTTTTTCTCGTCGAATGTCTTTATCGAAAATCCTGTTAATCTTGTTAATCCTGTCAAAAATTCAGGAGCGGAAGCCGAGAAGGCGAAGGCCGTTGAGGCAGACGAGGACGGTGCTGCCTTCGTGGCCGACGACGCCGAGGGGGAGGGGGAGATGGAACCCGAGCGCGCAGATGATGAGGACGACGATGACGCCGAGCGCGAAGGTGAGGTTTTGGAAAACGACGGTGCGGGTGCGGCGGCTGAGCGCGAGCGTGAATGGAATGCCGTCGAGCGCGTCGCTCATGAGCACCACGTCGGCGGTTTCCATGGCTACGTCGGTTCCGGCGGCGCCCATGGCCACGCCGACATCGGCGGTCGCCAGCGCGGGCGCATCGTTGACGCCGTCGCCGATCATGGCGGTGCGTCCGGCCTCTTTTAATTTTGAGATCACGCGGACTTTGTCCTGCGGGAGGAGATCGGCGTGGACTTCGTCGACACCACAGGCTTTCGCGACGGCGGCGGCGACCCGCGGGCCGTCGCCGGTGAGCATGGCGATGCGCTTGACGCCGAGCGCGCGGAGCCGGGCGATCATCGCGGGCGCCTCGGCGCGCACTTTGTCGGCCACGGCGATAAAACCGAGGTAGCGGACGGTCGATTGATGTTCCTCGCCGAGAATTTCGCCCACGAGCATTCCGGTTTTGCCGGCGTCGTGGAGCAGATTCATCTGCTCTTCGAGCGCGGTCCGTTCCGGCGATTCGTAGCCGTCGAAGTATTTGAGATTTCCGACGGCGATGCGCCGTTTCACCACCTCGGCGCTCACGCCGTGCCCGGCCACGGATTGAAATTTCACGCACCGTTCGATGGGCATGAAGCGCCGTTTCGCCTCGGCGACAATGGCGCGGGCGATGGGATGTTCGCTGCGCGCCTCGACCGCCGCCGCGAGCCAGAGCAATTCCTCCTGCGAGCAGCCGACCTGCGCCGCGCTCATTTCCGGATGCAGGATGATTTGCAGATCGGTCACGACGGGCCGGCCCTCGGTCAGCGTGCCGGTTTTGTCGAAGGCGACGATTTCAATCGCCGCGGCTTTTTCGAGGTAAACACCGCCTTTGAAGAGAACGCCGCGCCGTGCCGCCGCCGCGATGGCGGAGAGGATCGACGCGGGTGTGCTGATGACGAGCGCGCAGGGCGATGCGACGACCATGACGGTCATCGCGCGATAAAACGTCGATTGGAACGGCTCGCGGAAAATATAGATCGGCACGGCGATGAGCGAGACGGTGAAGAGAATCACGCCGAGCGCGTACCATTGCTCCGCTTTTTCGAGGAACCGCTGCGTGGTCGCTTTCTGTCCCTGGGCTTTTTCGACCATCTCAATCAGCTTGGCCAGGGTCGATTCGGTGGCGAGCTTGGTCACGCGCATGTCGAGTCCGCCCTGCTCGTTGAGCGTGCCGGCGAAGAGCGTATCGCCCGGCGTTTTCTCGACCGGCAACGATTCGCCGGTGATGGAAGCCTGGTTCACGCTGCTCGTGCCTTCGACGACAACGCCGTCCACGGGAATACTTTCGCCGGGCCGGACGATGACGCGGTCGCCGACGATCAGGTCCTCGATTTTTATGAGCAGCGTTTCAGCGCCCCGTTTGCAGAGCGCGGTTTCGGGACGCAATTTCATCAGCGCGGAAATGGCGGAGCGGCTTCGTTCGATGGCCATTTCCTGCAAGGTGTGCGAAAGGGAGAAGAGAAAGAGGAGCATTGCGCCCTCGAAGGCATGATTGACGTAGGCCGCTCCGAGCGCGGCGAGGATCATGAGCAGATCGACGTCGACCGTTCCCTTGAGCACGGAGCGGACGCCGTGGATCGTGCCGTGCCAGCCGCCCGAGAGATAGGCCGCGAGAAAGAACCAGAAATCGAGGTTGGCGGGGAGGCCGAGGGAGGTTCCGAAACGACCCAGGAGCATGAAGATGAGCGTGGCCACGACGCTGAGGAGTTCCGGGTCGGCCCAGTTGATGCCGGAGAGAAGGCTGGGCATGGGCGGCGGGCGATGGCCGGGGGCGGTCTCGCGATAAATCGCGTCGGCCGCGATGGTCCGGGCCGGATCGGTGACCAGCGGTTCGGTCAGGGAGACGGGTAATGGGGACTCTTGGCTCATCGGCTCCACGTTAGCGCATGCTTTATGTCGCACAAAATGATAATCATCACTCGATCTTGGCGCTTGTCGGCATGTTTTTGTTGGTCAAGATGCGGGGATGAATTCCTTCCGTCTCGTTTTTGCCATCGTGGCCGGATGTTGTTTGCTGCATCCCGCTTCTCTGCCGGCCGATGATGCCGCGCCTCCCTTTGAGATGGAGAAACACTACAGCGCCGACCTGGCGATCACGATGAAGGAGGGTATGACCATCCAATCGAAGACCTATGTGGATGGAGATAAAATGCGCAGCGACGTGACGATGAATGGCGTGGCCATGGCGATCATTGTGCGCAAGGACAAGCAGAAGATTTACCGAGTAATGGAGGATCAGAAAATGGTCATGGAAATGCCCTATGACCCGGATAAAGTTGGGGGACGGACGGCGGCCTCCTTCGGACCGGAGGGCAAATTTGAACTGGTCGGGCCGGATACTGTCGATGGGGTGCCGTGCACGAAGTACAAGGTCACTTCAGACAAGACCAAGCAGGTGTTCTTGTTCTGGCTCGATGTGGACCGCAAGGTTCCGGTCCAAATGGCGGCGGCGGACGGTTCCCTGACGGTGAAGTGGAAAAATTTCACCGTGGGTCCGCCGGATGCGTCGCTTTTCGAAGTGCCCGAGGGTTACCAGGTCATGACGATGCCGGGAATGCCGGGTGGAAGCGGACAGTAAGGGTTTGTTGTAGCGGCGATCTATGACTGCCATGGATAGCCAATATACTTTCTTTAGCCGTCGGCGGTCATAGACCGCCGCTACAGTCTGAATGCTTCGACAACCTTGCGATGCAGGATATAATGAAAGGCCATGTCCTTCTCGGAAACCTTTCGCGATCCGGCGTTGCTGAGTAGCCGCGTATTGCGCCGCTTTGCTTCGCTGCTCCAGCCAAAGGACGGATTGGAACTCGAGACCATGGCGAGCGATGCGGAAAAGCTGACGCGCCAGAATTTTGGACGGACGATGCGCCTTTTCGCGCCGCTCTATCTCTCGAATGAGTGCGTCAATATCTGCAAGTATTGCGGTTTTTCGCGCGACAATCCAATCCTGCGCGTGACGCTTTCTGTCGACCAAGTCGAGGCCGAGGCGCGTCATCTTTGGGCGCAGGGTTTTCGCAACGTATTGCTCGTTGCGGGCGAGCATCCGAAGTTCGTTTCGTCCGATTATCTCGCGCAATGCGTCGCGCGTTTGAGCAAATTCATTCCGGCGCTGTCGCTCGAGGTCGGGCCGATGGAGACGGTTGATTACGAGCCGGCGGTTCGTGCGGGCGCGGAAGGACTCGTCGTTTACCAGGAGACCTATGATCGCGCGGCTTACGCGGAGCTTCACACCGCCGGGCCGAAGAAGGATTTCGACTGGCGGCTCGATTGTCCCGAGCGGGCCTACGCGGCGGGCTTCCGGCGGCTGGGCATCGGCGCGCTTTTCGGACTCTCGCCGTGGGAACAGGAGGCGATGAATCTGGCCGCGCATGTCGATTATTTGCTGCGCCATTGCTGGAAGTCGTCGGTGACGGTATCGCTACCGCGCCTGCGTCCGGCGGCGGGCCAGTTTTCTCCGAGGCACGATTTCAACGACCGCGCGCTGGTGCAGGTGATCCTCGCGTTGCGGCTCTGCTTTCCGCAAGTAGGCATTGTGCTTTCGACACGGGAAGCATCGGCCTTGCGCGACCGGTTGGCGCGCCTCGGCGTGACGATGATGAGCGCCGGTTCGCACACCGAGCCGGGCGGTTATACCGGCGCGGGTGAGGAGTCGATTCACCAGACGCAACGCGGCAAGGCCGTGGCGGTGATCGCTTCCGAAGGGGAGCATCTCACCGCGACGGAGCAATTCGCGATTGCCGACGAGCGCTCACCCGCCGAGGTGTCGGCGCGCCTGCGCGAGTTGGGGTTGGAGCCGGTCTGGAAGGATTGGGACGCGGCGTTGGCGGGGGTTTAGTTCCCGTACCTCTGCTCATAGAGCGGGGTCCACCACGTCATGAGATCGAAGCAGGGACGCGGGGCGAACATCTTCACGTTCTGGAAGCGGTCGGAGACGATCAGAATGATGTGGGGATTGAAGAGGAAACAAACCGGATAATCGTCGTGGATGATTTGGTGGAGCTGACGATAAAGGGCGGTCCTTTTATCGTCGTCGTACTCGATCTTGGCCGCCGCCATGAGTTTGTCCGCTTCGGGATTTTTGTAACCGATGAAGTTGGAGCTTTTCTTGAGATCGGCCTGCGAACTGTCCCAGAGTTGGGACGGATCGCCGTTGATGTCGAGCGCCCAGGCGCCCATCGTCGCGTCGAATTTCCAATCGTCCACGTGCTCGATCCACTGGGCGAACTCGAGCCGTGAAAGTTTCACATCGATCCCGCTTCGGCCCAGCGATTCCTGGATCAGTTCCACCATTTTTTCTTCATTGGGACTTCCCGCCCGGTAGAGCAGCGTGAAGCTGAGAGGCTTGCCATCCTTGTAGAGGAGGCCGTCGCCGTGGTCGTTTTTCCAGCCCGCTTCGTTCAGGAGTTGGAGGGCCTGCGTGGGATCGTTGGGCGTGGGCGGGACGTCGTGATTGTAGCTGGACACGGAAGGCGGATCGTAACCCGAAGTTTTGTTCCCGTACTCGTTGAGATAAATCTGGACCAGGATTTCATCGCGCGGGAGCAGGAGGTCGATGGCGTGTCGGACGCGGATATCCGAAAAGAGCGGAAGCCGGAGATTAAAGCCGAGGTAATTGTAGGATGGAAAGGGATAGACGATCTTGTGGCATTGTTTCATGGCGGGGCTGTGCTCCAAGTCGAATTTCCAGATAATGGGAGAGACGGCATCGAACACGTCGATTTCACCCTTTTTCAGCAGTTGCGCGGCGGCGGTGTCCTCTTGGATCACTTCATAAACGATCCGTTTGGGATAACGGGGATGGGCCTTGTTCCAGTAATCGTCGTTGCGTTCGACGACGATTTGCGAGCCGGTGTCCCACCGGACGAATTTATACGGCCCCGTGCCGATGGGATGGCGGCCGAATTCGTTCTTGTTGAAATCGGGATCGCCTTTTTCGAAGACGTGTTTTGGAACGACGACGATGTAAGTGCCGAGAACTTCCAGCGTTTTGAAGTAGCGTTCAGTCGCAATAAAGCGAATGGTGTAGGGATCGAGGACTTCGCACGATTTGATGTTGGAGAAGTAGACGCGCAGGAAGGCGCAATCAACTTTCGGATCCATGATCTTGTCATAGGTAAACTTCACATCGTCGGCGGTGAAAGGCTCGCCATCGTGCCATTTCACGCCGTGCCGGAGATGGAAGGTGTAAGTGAGTTGATCGGGCGAAATCTCCCACGATTCGGCCAGGCACGGCTCCAGTTTGAGCGTGTAGTCGTTCATCTGAAGCATGCCTTCGTTGATGACAGTCGAACTGAGCCACTGGGCATCCGCGGCTTCGGAAGTGATGGGATTCAGGGAATCGATGTCGGCGCCGATCCGCTGCACGACCCAATCGCCCTGGACCGGATGAAGATCGCTGAGGAGCGGCCGGCCTTGGACAAGCGGGGGTGCGGGCGCCTCGTTTTGACGCGAGCACCCGCCCAGAACGAGTGCCATCAGAACAACCCCTGCCAACGGGTGAAAGCGAGCCGGGAAAGACATCGGAACCCGAAAATGAGTGAAAAGACCGCATAAGTCCACACCACTTTGCGATAAACGGAAATTAAGTCATAGAAATATGAACAACTCTGTTCTTTTCGCACGTTAAGCAGCTTTTAAACCAAATCGAGGCGAAAATATAACTATGGATGCCTGACTAAGAACTATCACATCTATCTTATCCACAATAAGTAATGTGCTATAATTTGGCCTAATTTTTCCGGTTGTGATGAATTAAAATTATATCATGCAACGCGGGTTTGACACTCCCCCTGCCTGAAACGAAACTGAGGCATGATTTTCACCCAGGAACGACTCGATCAGGGAGCCCAGCTCGCCGTGGCGCAAATGCCTCACGTCGAAAGCGTCTCCGTCGGTTTCTGGCTTGGCGTCGGCGGACGGCAGGAATCGAGGCGCCAGAATGGCATCTTCCATTTCCTGGAACACATGCTCTTCAAGGGAACGACGAAGCGGTCGGCCAGGGAAATTTCCGAAGCGGTTGAAGGCGTGGGCGGTTATCTCAACGCCTTCACGGCGGAAGAGATGACGTGTTACTACGCGCGGGCCAGCGCGACGCATCTGCGCGCGGTGGTCGATGTGCTGACCGACATGCTCCTGCGCGCGACGTTTCCCGCCGCCGAAATCGAGCGCGAGCGCGGCGTGATCCAGGAGGAAATCCGGATGTACGAG
>Ga0182024_10007460_pt1 | contig 23560 bp, 24 predicted proteins | sample P32metaG_FD_120480 | JGI IMG/M metagenome (GOLD analysis project Ga0182024, IMG submission 120480) | Permafrost microbial communities from Stordalen Mire, Sweden - P3-2 metaG (Illumina Assembly) | ecosystem: Environmental > Terrestrial > Soil > Wetlands > Permafrost | place: Sweden: Stordalen... | reverse complement strand
TTCAGAATCTCCAGGATGTGCTCGGCCATCCGCTCGCCGATACCGGGCAACTCCAGCAACTTCTCCGGCTCTTGAGCAATCTGCTCGATCGATTCGTGCATCCCCGCGATCAACTCGCCGGTCTTCTCATAACTCCGATATCGCCCTATCTGGGCGCCGTCGATCTGCAGCAATTCCGCCGTCTCGCGCAATATACGCGCCACCGTTTTGTTGTCCATCCCCACATTGTAAATCCATTGCCCAGAGGTTACACCTCAGTCGACAGCGACCCTAGCCTATCGTCAGGGAAAACAATTTGTCGTCGCTTTCAACAAAAAGGCGGCAAATCGCAAGACACTACGATCTGCCGCCCAATCTTCTCGAACTCAACTATGCGGGAATTATCTATGAACCTGCTTTACTCACGTTTGCCGCTTGTGGCCCTTTGGGTCCTTGCACGATCTCAAACTCGACCGCGTCCCCTTCTTGCAAGGTGCGATACCCCTCGCCTGTGATTGCCGAATAGTGCACAAAAACATCAGCTCCGTCGTCCCTCCCGATGAAGCCGTAACCTTTCGAATTGTTGAACCATTTCACAGTTCCTTGCACGTTGGGGTGCCCTCCTGGCCGAGACTCATTTGTTTCTGTTTTTATCGCTCACCTGACCTGCTGCGGCGACGTAAGAAAATAAATTGCGCGGAGTCTATCAGAATGAAGCGTTCCGTCAAGAGGGCAGAACTGCTTACCTGTTGTGTTACTCGTAATACCCAATGAATTGAAGATTAATAATCGTTAAGCCTTGCGCGCGATAAACCCGAAGTAATACAGCAATCCTGCAATCGTTTTACCATCACGTATCGTTCTCTTCTGAATCATTTGTTCCAATTCTTTCCGGGTAAACGCCCGGCTGACAATTTTCTCGTCTTCTTCCGGGGTGGCCACACCTTCCGTCAGTCCCTCGGCAAGCAAAATGTACATTTTTTCTTCTAAAAATCCGGGCGTCGGAAAAAAGTCCAGAAAAATCCGAAAGCTCTTGGCTCGATATCCCGTCTCTTCGATCAATTCGCGCGCCGCCGACTTCCGTGGGCTTTCCCCCTCATCCATCCGCCCCGCCACTAATTCCCACAGAAATTGTCTCGCCGCATGCCGGTACTGCCGTATCAGCAGCACCCGGCCATCTGGCAAAACCGGGAGCACCACCACCGACCCGGAGTGCGTAATCATCTCTCTCGTGGTATGCACTCCGCCCGGTTCAATCAACTCATCGCGCCGCACTCCAAACACTGGACCCTGATAAATCATTTTGCTGCGCACCACTCTTGCTTTTTGATTTTTTCCTGTGGCCATGGGCTCTCGCTTTCCGCTCCCATCATAAACCGGGACACGCTCAGCGCTCCTAACCGCATTTCAACGTCTATAGCTCGCCGCGCGATGCCTCGCAATTGCGCCCTCCGGCGCGCCACGCCTATACTTACCGCACCGGACATGCTTCCACTGTTGCCATTCTTCAACTCCAAATTAATAACTCCTTGGCTCCTTCGATGACCATCAATACCATCATCGTTGACGACGAAAAGCCCGCCCGCGATGAGCTCGCTTTTTTGCTGAAAAGTTTCCCGGAGATCAATGTCATCGGTCAGGGTAAGAACGGCGTGGAAGCCGTCGCGCTGATCAAGGAACATTTACCCGATCTCGTATTCCTGGACGTCAAGATGCCCGGTCTCGATGGTTTTGGTGTGCTCAAAAAACTGGTCGAGCGCAAAACCAAGATGCCTCACGTCGTGTTTGCCACCGCCTTCGATCAGTACGCCGTCCAGGCTTTCGACGTGAGCGCCGTCGACTACGTGCTCAAGCCCTTCGACCGCGCCCGGTTGGCCAAGGCTATCGCTCGCGCCCGCAAAATGCTCGAAACGCAAACCTCCACGGCCGATCGCCTGGAACAACTCGTCAATCAACTAGGCTCTGTGCAGTTGGGCTCCGCCAGGCAGAATTCTTCGCCCCCGGCCAAACTGCTCGTAAAGTCTCAGCAGCGCCTGCTGCTCGTCGACGCCGAAGATTTCATTTTCGCTTCGATTCAGGACGGACTCATTTCCGTTTCCGCGCGCGACGTGGAAGGCACTTCAAATTACCGTACCTTGGAAGAACTCAACGCCAGTCTCGACTCCGACGCCTTTTGGCGCCCTCACCGCTCTTTCCTCGTCAACATTCATCACATCAAGGAAGTCGTGCCCTGGTTCAAATCCAGTTACATGTTGAAAATGAACGACAAAAAACAATCCGAAATCCCCGTAAGCCGCGCTCAAACCAAGCGCCTCCGCGAACTTTTCAAGCTCTGATTCACAGTCTTCGGCTGCCCTCCAGCAAAAAATACTGCCCGCCGTCAATGCTGACCAGCGGGCAGAATTCTTCGACCTACTACTCTTCAGAACCTCAACTAGCGGTTGTTGCCGCCGTGTGTTCCTTCATTCTTGCGGTCAGAACCGCTCTGCCCGCCCTTCTTGTTGTCTTCCTTATTTGAATCCTGCTTCTTGTTTCCCTGTGCCATGGCTTGCTCCTTCAAGATGTGTGCCGCGATTTGGAGACCGTCCCCTGCGCAACCCAACGCGGTGAACGAGGTGTCATCCTCGTCCCGATTATGAAACGCGTTATTGTTGGCTCCATCCGGTCGTTGCTATATCCCTCCAGCGAACAACGCCGATTTGTCCCTAGTACCCTTTGCTCTCACTTGAAACTGCCCCCAGACCCCGCAAATTGGGCGTCACTTCGCGCCTGTGTTAGCATCCTGTGTACACCCGACCCATGGATTTTTCCCTTAACGACCACCAAAAACTGACCCGCGATACCGTCCGCCAGTTCATGGACGCCGAAGTTCGCCCCTCCGTGAAGCAGCGCGACCGCGACGAACAGTTTCCCCTCGCGGAAATCCGCAAAATCGCCGAACTCGGCTGCTGCGGCATGATGATGCCTGAGGAATGGAGCGGTCCGGGCCTCGACACCATCTCCTACGTTCTGATGCTGGAGGAAGTCGCTCGCGTCGACGCCGCCATGGCTACCTCTCTTAGCGTCACCAACTCCGCCGTGCAGATTCCTCTCCTGAATTTCGGCTCCCCGGCCCAAAAGGAAAAATATCTGCATCGTCTCGCCACTGGAGAGATTCTTGGGGCCTTCTGCCTCACCGAAGCTCAGGCTGGTTCCGACGCCGCGGCCATCCAGTCCCGCGCCGTTCGTCAGGGCGACGTTTACAAACTCCAGGGCGCCAAAACCTGGGTCACCAACGGCAGTGTCGCGGGCCTCCTCATCGTCTTTGCAAAAACGGATCCCACCGCAGGCGGGAAGGGCATCACCGCGTTTCTCGTGGAACCAACATTTCCCGGCTTCCACGCTGGACGCCACGAAGAAAAAATGGGCCAGCGCTGCTCACCCTCCGTCGAAATTATTTTGAACGATTGCGAAATCCCCATCGAAAATCGCCTGGGCGAAGAAGGCCAGGGCCTCAAAATCGCCCTCAGCGCCCTCGATGGCGGACGCATCGGCATCGCCGCGCTTTCCGTCGGCCTTGCCCAGGGTGCCCTGGACGAAGCCGTCAAGTACGCCAGGAACCGCCGCGCCTTCGGAAAAAATATTTCCGAGTTTCAAGCCATTCAGTGGATGCTCGCCGACATGCACACCGAAATCGAAGCCGCCCGCGCGCTCCTCTATCAAGCCGCGTGGCTCAAAGATTCCAACCCCTCGCGCCTCGGCACCGCCGCCTCGCGCGCCAAGCTTTACGCCAGCGAAACGGCCAATCGCGTGGCTGCCAAAGCCGTCCAAATCCACGGCAGCGTCGGCTACTCCCGCGAGACTGATGTTGAGCGCATGTACCGCGACGCCCGCGTCCTCACCATCTACGAAGGTACCAGCGAAATCCAGCGCATGATCATCGCTCGCGAACTCTTACACCGCAGCACTTCCGCCGCGTAAATGTTTCATGGATTGGAACCGCCAGCAGGAATTAACGACGCTGATAGAGCAGGGGAGGTTTGACGAGGTCGAAGCTGAACTAACGAATCTGGCGGATGCGGAGACGGATCCGCTCGCCAAAGCAGTTATCTTGTGGATGATTTCCGATGGCCTCAGGTTTCAAAGCCGTTTTTCAGCGGCACTTTCGAAATTGGACGAAGCGTGCGCCACTCTTGGCTCAACTCACGAGACGTACCCCCGACTGTTATTGGCTAAAGCGGTGATGGATATTGACCAGAAAAACTGGAAGGCAACGCTAAAGAAACTGAACCACATAATAAAAACACAGAGCACCCTCCTAAAAATTGAAGATAATGCAGACGTGTTTCAAGAAGTGCAGCGTAACCGCGGAATAGCTCTTTTCGAGCTCGGACGCGACGCAGACGCTCTTCCGCTGCTGGAGAGCGTTCGCTCGACCGACTATCAAAGAGAAAGAACTCTATATTCGATTGCGGCCGCTAACATCCAGTTGTCGAATCTGGACGCCGCGATTCTGGCTTTTCAAGAATTGCTGACGCTTAATCCAAGTTCTGTTTATCGATCCTACGCGCACTATAATATTGGCCGAATACACTACGATCGGCGGCAACTTGCGCGTGCGAAAATGGAGTTTGAAGAGTGCTTAGCGTGCCCTGATCGAGGCAATCTAAACGATAAACATATATTACAAGCCCTCGTCTACACCTGTCAGGCTCTGAATTTAGAAGAAGATGCCAGCCGTTACGCGGAAGTGATGAGAAAAATTTGAGCCGCATCAGCCCTTATACGCCGCGCTCATGAACGCTCATGAAGAGGACCATGGTCTGAGTACTCCAAACAAAAAACGCGTCGTAAGCGGCATGCGTCCCACCGGGCGCCTCCACATCGGTCACTTCTTCGGCGCCCTCGAAAACTGGGTTCGCCTCCAGTCCGACCCTGCCTACGAGTGCTTTTATTTCATTGCCGACTGGCACGCCCTCACCAGTGACTACGCCGACGCCAGCGCCGTCGCTCAAAACACCATCGAGATCACCACCGACTATCTCGCCGCCGGCCTGGATCCCGACAAATCCATCATCTTTCAGCAGTCCCAGGTTCGCGAACACGCCGAGCTCCACCTCCTCCTCTCCATGGTCACCCCGCTCGGCTGGCTCGAGCGCGTCCCCACCTACAAGGAAGCCCTCGATAACGTAAAAGACAAAGACCTGCACACCTACGGCTTCCTCGGCTATCCCTGCTTGCAAACCGCCGACATCGTCATCTACAGCGCAGACCAAACGGATCTCTTCGTCCCCGTAGGCGAAGACCAAGTCTCCCACGTAGAACTAAGCCGCGAAATCGTCCGTAAGTTTAATTACCACATGGGATTAAAAATTGACGAAAATGCCATCCGCGATCCCCGCAACTTCCCGTTCGCGCAGGCTCTGTTCTTGGTTTTGTTTCCAGCGGAAATTGCCTTCTTCAAATCACTCACTAACATTACATACGACCTAGCTCAGAGGATGGCGAGGGAAATGCGAAGACTCGCGGCCGAAGGTGGTAGGGAAAACGCTGAAAACGTTTTTGAGCAGGCTATCGGCAGTTCGATACCAGTGAGTCGTTTCGCCGAGCTCATTGACGTTTTGGATGAACCCGAAGTGATGCTCACCCAAACCCCGCGCATCCCCGGCCTCGACGGCCGCAAAATGTCCAAAAGCTACGGCAACGCCATCACCCTCAGCGAGTCCGACGCCGACATTCGCGCCAAAACAAAAGTCATGGTCACCGACCCCGCCCGCAAGCGCCGCACCGACCCCGGCAATCCCGACGTGTGTCCTGTCTACGACTGGCATAAACTGTTCTCTCCGCCGCCCACGCTGGAATGGGCGGCTAACGGCTGCCGTACCGCCGGAATCGGCTGCATCGAGTGCAAAGCTGCCATGGCCGACAATTTAATCAAGTGGATCGAACCGGTGCGCGCCCGCCGTCTCGAATTCGAAAAGGATCCCGCGAAAGTTTTGCAGATTCTCAATCGTGGCTCCGAACGCGCCCGCGACGTGGCTCAGAAAACCATGTCGCGCGTACGTGAAGCGGTTTTCGGTTGGGACAGCAAGCGCAAGGAAGTATTCGGTTCCGGCGCATAGCGAGAAAAAGCGAAAAAATGGCCTCACCCTACAAAATCAATATCCCCATGTACGAAGGTCCGCTCGACCTGCTCCTTGATCTCATCAAGAAGCAGGAGATGAGCATTCACGACATCCAGATTTCCACCATCACTTCGCAATATCTAGACTATCTCCACAAACTCGAAGAGCTCGACGTCAACGTTTCCGCCGAGTTCGTGTACATGGCCGCCACGCTCATCTACATCAAATCCAAAATGCTCCTCCCGCCCGACCCTCATACCGGCGAGGAAGGCGGCGAATCCACCGACCCGCGCGCTGAGCTGGTCCTGCGTCTTGTCGAGCACGAAAAATACAAAAACGCCGCTCAACTTCTCTATCAGAAGCAGCAAATCGAAGAAAACGTCTGGTCCAAGCCCGACAAATCGCTCTACAACGACGAAGGCAGCGAAGGCGAGCTCGCCGTTTCGCTCGTCGATCTCGTCAAAGTCTTTCAGCAGGTCCTCGAACGCCGCAAAGAAGTCTCGCGCATCGATCTGCGTCACGAGGAATTCACCGTCGCGCAGATGATCGCTCAGTTACGCGCCCAAATCCTCGCCAGTGAAGACAACACTCTGCGTCTGATTCAGTTCTTTGAAGCTTGCCCCTCGCGCCACGCCATGATCGTCGCGTTTCTCGCCGTGCTTGAAATGGTCAAGCTTCAGGCCGTAGCCCTGGTGCAGGAAAAACAGTTTGGGGAAATCCTGCTTCGCAAGCATAAGATGTTTGACGTAGTCTTTGACGAACAAGGCGGCATCCGCCAGATCGATGAGCAATACCAGTAACACCCGCGTGCAGCTCACGCGATTGCATAGAACGGCATAACTTCCGTATCAGAAGGCCCTGAACGCTACATGACCAACGAAGAAAGAAAAGCAGCTCTCGAAGCCATTATTTACGCCGCCGACGAACCCGCCACCATCGAGCAGTTGGCTACGGCCCTCGGCGAAGAAAAACTCGCCGTGCAATCTTCGCTTGACGAGCTCGTCGCCAGCTACGCCCTCGAAGGCCGCGGCATCGAGATTCGCGAAGTAGCTGGCGGCTTCAAGTTGTACACCAAGCCGCAGCACCACGACGTCGTTCGCCGCTTCATCAAAAGCCTGCGCCCGCCCTTGCGCCTCACCATGCCCGCCCTCGAAACCCTCGCGGTCATTTCCTATAAGCAACCCGTCACCGGTCCCGAGATCGGCGAGATTCGCGGTGTCAACACCAGCGGAGTACTCAAAACGCTCCTCGACAAGCGGCTCATCACCACCGCTGGCCGCAAGGAAGTTATCGGCCGCCCCATTCTGTACCGCACCTCCAAGGAATTTCTGATGCGTTTTGGCCTCAGCGATCTCCAGGAGTTACCCAGCCTCAAGGAGTTCGAGGCCCTCGCGCGCGAGGCGCTCGGCACCGAAGGAGGCATCGCCCCCGTTCCCGACGAACTGCCCACCGATGAAGTGGACGAAGTGCTCGACGCGCCCGAGAATGCTGGCTCCTCGCACGAAGCCGAGTCCTCCTCCGGCGATCATTTTCGGCCGGACCCCTTCGTCGAGGCCTTTGCATCCAAGTTGGAAGGGGATCATATGCCAACCGAAAACGCGCCCGGAGCTCAGCCGGACAACGAAGAAGTAGCCGCCAAAGTTACCGCCACCAACGAAGGCATGCCCGCGGGAAAACTCGACGAAGAACCCAAAGACGCCGAAGCCGTCCAGCAACCCGAAGCCTTCGACGCACAAGAGCAGCGCGATAATCCACCCGCCGAAGAGGGCAGCGCAGACAAGCGCAGCGGCGGATCTAAAGGAGCCGCTGCCGGCGAATAGCGCTTTTGCCATTGGGTTTGAAGAGTCGTGACTTCGGCCCAACGTAATGGCCGAGCAAATCTTGGGTTTAGCCGCTGAGGCCGTGGGTTTAACAATCCGATGTCGCTCCGAAATAGTTTCTCACGGCTGAAAACGTAGCCTATCTAAAAAAATCTCCGAAACGCGAAAGCCACCAAACAAACCCATGCTCGAACGCCTTCAAAAAATTATCGCCCGCGCCGGTATCGCTTCACGCCGCCACGCCGAGCAGCTCATCGTTAGCGGCCAGGTCCGCGTCAACGGCCAGGTCGTTGCCGAACTTGGCAGCAAAGCCGACGCCGCCGAAGACCGCATCGAAGCCGCCGGAAAACTTGTCGAGGCCAACGAGCGTCGCATCTACCTCGTCCTCAACAAGCCGCCCGAAGTCGTTTCCACCATGGCCGATCCCGAGGGCCGCAAGACACTCAGAAATTTCCTGCGCGGCTTGCCCGAGCGCGTCTATCCCGTCGGCCGCCTCGATTACGACGCCAGCGGTCTCGTCTTTCTCACCAACGACGGCGATCTCGCCGCCGAAATGCTGAAAGATTGGTCCAATCTCACGCAGGTGTATCACGTAAAAATCAAAGGCCGCCTGCTGATGGGCGATCTGGAGCGCCTTGGCCGCAACGCCGACGCCGTCATTCGCACCGTTCGCCAGCCGGACGCCAGCCGTGGTCACGCTGAAAATTTCTGGTACGAAGCCACCTTACAGGACTCCCGGAAGGACATTCTTCGCCGCGTGCTTTTCGCCGAAAAACATCCCGTCGAAAAACTCAAACGCATCGCCTTGGGCCCCCTCACCCTGGAAGGGCTGCCGCAAGGCCGTTACCGCCTGCTCGTCGAAAAAGAAGTTGCCGAGCTTCGCGCCGCACTGAAAACAAAACCAAAGCCGCGCAGCTCGTTTGTGCCCAGTGAAGCCGTGGCCGCGCAAAGCCCCAAGCCCTTCGTTCACGCTCGCCCGCAGCATTCCCCAAGTCGTAGTTTCGGTCGCGACGCTAGTCGCGGCGACAACCGTCGGCCCGGCCAAGTTGACGGACGAGGTGCGAATCGCGCTTCCGGCCGATTCCCCGGCCCGCCAGGACACCGCAAATCCGGTCCGCGCCCAAGCCGTCCTCCGTCACCAAATCGCCTGGAAGCGGAAGACCGCGAAGCCCTCCAACGCGAAGGATCAAGACCATCTCGCCCGCACGGCCCGCATAGCCCCGGCTCTAATCGTCCCGGCCCCGGTCGTCCCGGACCCAGTCGTCCTGCCCCGCATCGTCCTGACGCGGATCGTTCAAAGAAGTGGAACCAGAATCGCGGCCTGGTTCGCTCAGAAGGTCGAAATCAGCCCGCCATTCCCCATCGTCCTTCCGGACCCGGCCGGCCTTCGAGCCCTGGCCGGCCTCCGGTTCTCGGCCGCCCCGGCAATTCACACCAGTCCAAAACCTTCAAAAAACCATTTCGCCCGAATCGCGATAGTAGTCCCGGCAGAACTCCCGGCAGCAGTCCCGGCCGAGGCCCACGGTAGATAGAATTGGGCAGCTTGTCTGCTCGCACCAAAACGTACCCATGAAAATATCCATTCCCAAAAATGTTCCGCAAGGCACCGACGTAATCGGCGACATCCTCAAAAACTACAAAACCATCGCCGTGGTTGGTCTCTCCTCCAATCCCGCTCGCCCCAGCTACGATGTCACCGAGTACATGCAGTCCGCCGGTTATCGCATCATCCCCGTAAATCCCAACGAAACAGAAGTCCTGGGCGAAAAATGTTATCCACGCCTCGAAGACATCCCCAACCCTCAGCAGGTCGAAATCGTCGACATTTTCCGCCGTTCGGCCAATATTCCGCCGGTCGTCGACAGCGCCATCAAAATAGGAGCAAAAGTTATCTGGATGCAGCAGGGCATTGCCAATCAAGCCGCTGCGGAACGGGCCAGGGACGCGGGGCTACTCGCTATAGAAGATGCCTGCATCCTGATCGAACATCGCCTGCGCTTGCGTCGCTAGTACGCTGAAGCGCCGCATCAAATCTCTAGCGCACCGATATCGGGAACACCATCAGGTTGTGTTTCCCCGTGGTGATCACTCCTAGCAATTTTCCATCTCCCGAAATCTCGAAATCCCGAAATCCAATATCCCGCAAAATCGGCTGTGGAGTCGGCTGCTCCACGGGAACATCTTTCCCGTCCGCAATCTCTGTTAGTTCAGGCAGGTTGATCCACACCAGGTCTCCGGTTTTTCTCTCCACCGCGCGTTTCAGCAGCATGCGGTTTTCATCCGGCGCCCACTGGTATTCGCCCAACCCGATACGCACCCTGACCACGCGTCGCATATCCTCCACATCGCGAACCTCCAGCACTTCCTTATCAATGTAATACGCAATCTTTTTGCCGCTCGGCGACACCGAAAATTTGCCCTCAAACTCTTTGAGCGTTGCCAGTTCCTTATTGTCCTGCGCTAGCAAATCCAGCCGCTGCAATCTCGGCGGGCCCGCTTGAGCGCGATCCTGCTCCACACCGATAGCCACGTTGCTGCGCGGGATCTGTCCCGCGCCCAGAAATGTCCGCCCCTCGAACGCCGCTCCGGCCGGCCCGGTAGCCAGATTCATATATTGAAACGAAAACAACAATCGTGGCTTCAACGCTTCGGTCATATACACCACCGTGTTGTTGTCCTTCAGCCAGAATGCATTCGCCGAATCGCGTATCACGTTCTCTCCGCCGTTGATGCGCACTTCCTTGCCGCTTTCGTCCAGCACCACGGTCATATACGAATCCTGCGTTTTGCCCTCTTCATCAATCACCGACGTCACGAATAGCCGCGCCAAAATAAGCCTTCCGTTTGGCGACCAGCGAAACGAATCCACCGCATAGCTGAACGGCGTGTTACCCACTTTAAATTTCTCTCCCATCAGCAGACGCCGCTTCTTGCCGTTCGTGTCCTGCAGCCACACGTCGTCGTGCTGTAGGTCGTACAGCTTCGTTTTCATCGTGCGCCGCACCGCATACACGATCCGTCCGTCGGGCGCGAAAGAAAACGCCGTAATGTCTTCATCGATATTCTGCAGCGGCTTTTCGAAATCGATAGTCTGCGCGCTCGCGCCAACAGGGAACAGAGCGCCGCACACAACCGCCATGCCCGCCAGCACACACAATTTTCGAAGCCAGTGAAATCGCCTGCGCGACTTGAACAAACTCACGATTGGTCTCTGAAATGAACTACCGTTGGAATGCCAGCGCCGTCGGGCAAATACCCAGCAGAATTCAACTTTGCGGCTCCGCCTTGCTTTTTATCTTCCGGATTTCTTGCAATCGCTGCCGTAACCGCGCTTCAAATCCCTGGTCTGTCGGTTTGTAGTACGTCCGGTCCGCCAGATTCTCCGGCAGGCAAGTCATGTCCGTAACTTTCTCGTCGTAGTTGTGCGCGTATTTGTAGCCCTCAGCGTATCCCAAGTTTTTCATCAAGCCTGTCACCGCATTTCGCAAATGCAGCGGCACCGGATCAGCTTCCGTCTTCGCCACATCTTCCTGAGCTTCGCCATGCGCGGTGTACAGCGCGTTCGATTTCGGCGCTAAAGATAAATACACCGCCGCCTGCGCCAGTGCCAGGTGCCCTTCTGGCGCACCCAGAAAATCGAACGCCTCTTTCGCCGCCAGCGTCACCGCCAGCGCGCCCGGCTCGGCCAATCCGATATCTTCGCTCGCCATGCGCACCATGCGCCGCGCCAGGTAAAGCGCGTCCTCTCCCGACTCCAGCATCCGCGTCAGCCAGTAAAGTGCCGCATCCGGATCGGAATTACGCACCGACTTGTGCAGCGCCGAAATTAAATTGAAGTGTTCTTCGCCTGCCTTGTCATAGCGCAGCAGCTTGCGCTGCAAAATATCTTCCAGCAGCAGCGGCGTGATAGACAGCAGTCCATTCTTGTCGCGTATCGCGCTGCGCGCCGCGAGCTCCAGCGTGTTGTACGCCGAACGCGCATCGCCATTCGCAAACGATGCCATGCGCATCAGCACATCGTCGCTGGCCTCGTACGCTTCGTTTCCCAGCCCGCGTTCTTTGTCCAGCAGCGCGCGCCGCAACAATTCCGCGATCAGCGGAGTCGGCAGCGCCGCCAGGATGTATACCTTGGTGCGCGAAAGCAGCGGAGAAATCACCTCAAACGAAGGATTCTCCGTCGTCGCTCCAATAAAAGTAATGTGACCCGCTTCCACGTACGGCAGGAATGCATCCTGCTGCGCCTTGTTGAAACGATGTACTTCGTCCACAAATACGATGGTGCGATGTCCCGAGCGCGACTTCCGCTCCGCCACCGCCATCACCTCCTTAATTTCCTTGATTCCCGCCAGCACCGCGCTGAAGGACACAAATTCCGACGCCGTCAGCCGCGCGATCAATCTTGCCAGCGTGGTCTTCCCGCAGCCCGGCGGTCCCCACAACAGCATCGAGCCGATATCGTCGTTTTCGATTTGCGTGCGCAGCGGCTTGCCCGGCCCTAGCAGCTTTTCTTGTCCGATAAACTCGTCGAGCGTGCGCGGGCGCATCCGTTCAGCCAGCGGCTGGTGCGCGGCGGGTACGTCTGATTCCAGCGAGTTACCGCCGGGTCCCAGGGGTATTTTGGAAAATAAGCTCACGGCTCTTGGATGTTCCGCGTCGCCAACGAGTTTCTTTGCCGTGCCGCTTCGTAAAACAAAACCGCCGCCGCAGCCGCCGCATTTAGCGATTCCACCCCGCTGGCCATGGGTATTCGAATGCGCGCATCGGCGCTGCGCTCCACTTCCACCGGCAGCCCGGAGCCTTCATTGCCGACCAGCAGCGCCGAGGCCTCGCACCAGTCTACTTCCCACGGCGCCAGCAGCGGCTGCTCGCCTGTTTCCGGTTCATGCACGCTCGAAGCCAGCATGCGAAATCCCGCCACTTTCAGTTGCGTCATCAGGATCGGCAACGGAGTTCCAGATAATACCGACAGGTGCAACGCTGCTCCCGCAGAAGCTCGCATTGCCTTCGGTGAAAACGGACTCGCGGTTCCACTTTGACCGGATGCCGCTATGGCCGCGCCAGTCGCTCCAAAAGCCGCCGCGGTACGCAAAATCGTTCCCACGTTCCCGGGATCCTGCACTCCCGCCAGGACCACCAGCAGCGGGGAACAAGTTCCTTCTGGCGTGCGCACCAGGTCATCGAACGTCGTTACGCGTGGTTCTACCAGCGCCGCCACGCCTTGAGGATGCTCGGTATCCGCTAATCCTTCAAACAATCTGTCTGTAGTGCGCAACACCGGAAACGCGATTTCCGGTCGCGCTACCAGCGGTGCCAGCCTCTCTCGATAACGCTCGCCGGTTTCGCTGAAAAGCACCGCCTCAATCCTGCAGCCCGAGCGCAGCGCCTCCTCTACCATCCGCACGCCCTCCACGCCCACAAATCCTGACTCCGTGGGAATCCCGCCGCGCAGCGCCATGCGAAATTGCTTCAGCCAGCGATTATCACGGCTGGTAAGTATCCCCGCCGGCGCGCCCGCCCCCGCCGCGCCCGCACGTGGCGCGCGCGCATTTCGCAGCGGTCCGGAAGGCGTTCCCATGGCCGGAAAGCGTAGCATCCTTGCCCCGGCAAACGCACTTCGTCAATTTTCGAAACCTGTACTTATTGCGCCGCCTCTCACCCTATGGTAGCGTCCCCGCATGAACGGCGGCGCGCGAAGCGCTGCGGCGGCACATTCCTCTTCGCCAAAGGGCATCAATTGCCGGCAGAACTTCTGCGCATCAATGCGCACTCCCCGGAACGCCATATCCTGCGCTACGCAGCGGAGTTTTTAACCCGTGGGCGTGTCCTCGGCATCCCTACCGACACGGTGTATGGGCTTGCTGCTGATCCTTATAATTTATCCGCGGTGGAAGAGATTTATCGCGTCAAGGGCCGGCCCGAAACTCGCGCCCTGCCCATCCTGGTTAATTCCATCGAGCAGGCTATTCTGCTGGCCCGCGAAATACCTGACAATTTTCTGCGCCTCGCAACCGCATTTTGGCCTGGCGCGCTCACCATCGTCCTCGATGCCGGCCATCGCTTGCCTCTCAAGGTCACTGCCAACACCGGCCGCGTTGCCTTGCGTTTCCCGCGCAGCCCTGTCGTCGCCGCGCTTATCGACGAATTCGGAGGCCCCATCACTGGAACCAGCGCGAACTTGTCCGGGCATCCCTCCTGCTCCAGTGGCGCCCAGGTTCACGAGCAACTCGGCTCTCGCCTCTCACTCATCCTCGACGTCGGAGAACTTGACGCCTCGCTGGCCTCCACCATTGTGGTTCTTCGCGGCGATGAAACCTGGAAGATCGTTCGTGAAGGGGTCATCCCCAACAGCGATATCGAAAGCCACCTCTCCTGACTAATCGCTTTCAAACAATCACTCGGAGCCCGAGGCTTTAGCTGCATTCTTAGTTTCGCTTCTTCGTTCAACTACAGTTTTCGCAGTGACTCCGGCAAAATTCCAGCCAACGAATACTCTCCCGGCCCGGTGATCAGCAATGCCGCAGCAATCAGCAGTTGCGTCAACGCGTACTCCACTCCGTTATTCACCACATTAAATCCATGTGGCAGATGCACCGTGAAAATCGCTCCCAGCATCACGATGATGATGCACACCGCTCCCACCCGTGTCAGCGCCCCGAGAAGCACCGCCAGTCCCCCGGCAACCTGCGCCAGTCCCACCAGGTACACTTCCGGCAACGGCATGTTCGTGTGCTCGGAAAATCCCACGGGCCCAGGTCCCCCAAACGCCCCAAACAAAATCGCGGAGCCGTGATACAAAAACGCCAGGCTGCTTGCAATTCGAATCAGCAGCAACGCCAAACTCCACTGCGCCGACGTTGATGCCGTTCCTGTCCTTCCATCCATGACCAGTCCTCCGTCTGCGTGGCCGTCTGCATCATTGGATGAGCGATTTCTTTAGATGGGTTCATCGGCTGAACTTAGGTCAGCCTTCAACTAGGCAAATCGCTAGCTAACCGTCAGGTAGGTCGAGTATTGCTCGTCCCCAATGGCTGTGAACGGCCGCATCTTGACCGCGCCGCCGGCCGTTTTCACTTCCCAGTTTTGCTTGTCAACTTTCGCTGCCGCCAGCAATTCTTCGCGCGTAATCGCGCCCTTCGTCGGCGAAGCCGCGTTCGAATCCGCAATCGCAAATAGCACCAGCGGCCCGCGCAACAACGCCACCGTGTTCGCATGCCCAGGGTCAATCGATTCGAGTCTCTTCGTCAACGGCAACTCCAGCTCGACGCGGTCGCTCGTGTTCCATTCACGCCGGACGCCCACAAACGCCCCCTGGGTCACCGCACCGGTCCAGCGCTTTCCATTCACCGAAATCGTCGCGCCTTCAGCCCACGCCGGAATCCGGAATTTCGCCGAGAACTCTGTGGGTCGTGACGCCGTCACTTCAAATTGAATATGGCTCGCCACCGGGTAGGAGCTTTGCTGCTTCAACGAAACTTGCGCACTGCCATGCTGGAATCGCACTGTGGAAGGCACATACAGGTTCACGTATATCCCGCGCTCATCGCGGAAATAAGCATTGATGCCATAATCCGTCGCCACCTGCGGCAACGTCCCCGAACAGCACGGCCACCTCCGGTCAGAATAAACTTTTCGTCCCGCGAAGTTGTAATCCGAATAATAAAATGTGTGCCCGTCCGCTTGCGTCGGCTTCGCGCCCAGCACGGTGTTGTACATCACCCGCTCCATGCTGTCTCCGTACCGCGCCTCGCGCGTCACCCGCAGCAGGTAACGGGTCAGCTTGAAGTGCGCATAAGAGCCGCACGGCGTTTCAAAGCTGTTGTGGCTGCCGCTTAAGCTCGCGAACATCGCATCACTATTCGGAGCGCGCAAGGTTTCGTCCGCGCCCCATCCTCCCGTCGCAAAACTCTGTGCCGCCAGAAAATCGAAACCATTTCTCGCCGCACCCAGGTGCTTCTCGCTCCCCAGCGTCAGATACGCCTGCATCGCCGAGGACAAAGCGTTCACGTGGCTGTACGCGTGCCTGCCTTCGAAATTGCTCCGTCCTGCGGCCAGCGGATCGAAGTACTCATCATCGAGATACGCCTTGCCCAGCGCACGATACCGTTCTCCTGCGCCGCGCTGGTACGCCAGAAATAAATTCTCCGCCAGCGTGTACGACTCATCCTGCGTATACGTCTCGTTTTTGTCGGCCTGCCATTTCCGTTCGTGTTCAATCGCTTTTCCCGGCAGGTGCGGCATCGCCGTGTTCGTTGTCTGCTCCAGAATGCGATACGCGTCGGGATCGTTCGCCAGCCGGTGCGAATCCATCAGCCCGCCCACCAGCTTGTCGTAGCAGTACGCCGGGAAGCGGTTGTTCTCGTAGAACTCCCCAGAAATCGTCTTCGCATACGCGCGGTTCAGTCGCAAAATCTTGTCGCGCACCTTTTCATCACGGTTGATCGCGTACGCGCGCGCCAGCGCCGAAACCCACTGCCCAAACGTGGACGCCGGAGCAAACCCCGGTCCCAGCGATCGCCCGTCGAAATTCGGATCGTATAAATACCAGCCGCCCAGTTCCTCTCCCGGCGCCGGCTGGCCGCTCATCTTGCGAAATGGTTTGAGCAGGCTGTCCTCGCTCAAACCCATCAGCACCGCAATCGCCTCTTCTCTCTGCCCGTTATGTAGCTCGCTCTGCAGTGCTACCTCTCCATATTCAAATTCCGCCAGCGGCTCAGCCACTTGCGTAGCGGCATCCGCAGAGCCGCCCGCCAGCAATCCTGCGGTGCGCCAGCCGCTTGTCAGCAGGGAATTGCCGCCCAGAGCAGTTCCGGCGACCGCTGAGCAGCAAGCCACAAATCTTCGTCGCGAAATTTTTCCGGTAGTCATGTCCATGTCGCGCTTGTTTCCTGCCGGCTAGCATTGTAACCAATCATCTGCTCCCCGGCCCGGCTGCCCCTGCTCGCTGGCGGTCTCTCCCCGTGCTTTTCCGCGTATACTTTTTCCCATGCCCAACAGTTCAGTCCCGCGAAAGTCGTAATGCCCGCTGCCGCGACGATTCAAACCGAGCCGCGCTGGCCCGCCTTTGTCGCCCTGGTCGCGGTTGGCTTCCTCTATATGGGCTTGCCGGAAACCCTTTCTGTCGGGCCCCGTTGGCTTCTGCTGGTTGTCATCCTTGCCTTGTTGATCCCCATAACCATCGCGCACCGCCTCAACCACGTTCCAATCCTGCGCATGCTGATTTTCATCGCCAATGGACTGATCACCGCCGCCATGATCGCAGCCATCGCTTTTCTGATTCAGGGCCTCCCCGCGCATCGCGAATCGTCAGGAGTTCTCCTGCGCTCCGCGGTTGGCCTATGGCTCACCAACATTCTTGTTTTTGCCTTGTGGTATTGGAAATTGGACGCTGGTGGGCCTCACGAACGCGAACGCTCCAGGGGAAATCTACGAAGCGCCTTCTTGTTCCCCCAAATGATGCAGCAGGGAATCTCCGGCGACGATTCGGACGATCGCAAAGCCCGCCGGCTCTGGTATCCGCACTTTGTCGACTACCTTTTCCTGGCTTTCAACACCAGCACCGCTTTTTCGCCCACGGACACCGCTGTGCTCTCGCGTGGCGCTAAGCTCGGCATGATGGCCCAGGCCATCATCTCCCTCACCATTCTGGTCTTGCTCGCCGCCCGCGCCGTCAACATCCTTTGATGACCGTTAACCAAGCCTAAATTTCGTCTGTGCTTTCCCTTAGTACCAAAGTACCGTTGTCCCACATTGTAAAATTCTTATAATTCCCGACCGTGCTCCCCGATTCTTCTTGCCCGGAATTCCAGAAACTCGAACGTATTACTACAAAAACCCTGCGCGACGTAAAACTCATCCGCCGGTCCCGCGACATTTCTTTCTTCGAAGACGCCGAACTCAATCGCCTCAAGCATGAGAGCGTCACCGCCCTCATCAAGCACCTTCTGGCCGGTCACCACGGTCAACCCTGTCCGGCCGGTTCGCGCCCCATCGTCTCCGATCGATAATGAACCACCTCGCGAAATCCGCGAGCCTCAGCCTCTGTTGGCTCGCGCGGTGGGCGTGCTTTGGTCTGCTGGGATATATTGGCCTCGTAGCGCGCGAATGAGAATATTCGGGCGTACCGACGAACTTCCGCCGCTCCCCGCAGAAAATCCATCCGAACGTCCCTCGCCAGTCGCAGGCCGAGGCATGCAACCCGGCCCCGACGCGGCGAGCCCGCCGCAAAAGTACTCAAACCCCACCGATCGTCAAAATATCTCCGTTATTGCATCTTGACGCTGTCGTCGAAGGACAACTCAATGGAAGCCGTTTTCCCGCCCGCGATATTCACAGGAGCGGCCTCACCCGGCTTGGTGCTGTACGCGCCCATCGATGCCCCGCTAGGCGGCGGACCGGAAACTCCGTCGTACGCGCCCTTTGGATCAAAAATAGCTCCCACGTACACCGGCGACTTGGCCACCTCGGGAAACGTGACCACGCCATCCTTCGAGTCCGTGCTCAACATCGTGAAGGGCATCGCGCTTCCGCGCATGAAATCCGGCGAATCAAACAGAAACACCATCACTTTATGTTTGTCGTCGACTTTTCCCGCCCCCTTGTAATGGATTTTCACCTTCAGCGCCCCCTTCACCTCGGGCTTTTCCTGCGCGCCGCCTCGCTGGCCCGCCACCATCAGGCACAACAACAGCGCCACTCCCACTGCCGCACCCAAATGTTTTTTCATCGTTTCGCTCCTGACCGCATAACAACGCGAAATTGCTTCTCCATCCTAGTACGCTCCTCATCGCAATCTATATCGCCATCCACGACCCTGAATTTTTACGTTGAGGCTACATCGAACCTGCGTGTGAGGTTTACGTGCGAACTAACGTGCAGAGTTACGTAAGCCAAGTTCCGTGCGTGAACTTACGTGCGTGAACTTACGTGCAAAATTACGGCAATGGTGAACTGCGATATCTTCAGTGCTCTCGGGTGATCAACTCGTCGCTGTTCCCGCCGTGTCCCGGCTCGGCCAGCCCTGGCTCCGCTAGCACGGGCTCCGCTAATAAAGTCGCGCACATTTCTTCGTACACTTGGCGTGCCCGCTCCAGCGCTTCCGCAATGCTTCCGCAAATGTTGTTCTTGCCCACGTGATCTTCAAACTCGGCTTGCTGCATCAGGAGCGCAGGCTGTTCCGGCGCGCCGCACAACAGCAGCTCCTTGTGCGCTCGATGCACCTCATCAGCCAGGTTTTCCAGTACTTGTATTCCCGTCGCATCGATGGCCGTCATATTGCGTAGCCGCAAAATAATTACCGGCGGCAGCTCCGGCAGTTGTTGGATAACATCTTCCATTTTGTCCGCCGCGCCAAACAGAAACGGCCCGTGAATCCGAAACACCGCGACGTACGGCGGAATTTCCTTGTCCTGCAAGCTGTGCGGCCGCCCGTGCTCCACATAATCCGGCGTTACCCGCGCAATCTTTGTCGTGCTGGTCACTTTGCTGATGAACACCAGCGCGCCCATGATCATGCCCGCTTCCACCGCTACCGTCAGGTCCGCAAACACCGTCAACAAAAACGTTACCAGCCAGGTCCCCACTTCCAACTTCGACAGCTTCAGTAGTTCCGGAATTTCCTTCCATTCGCCCATGTTGTAAGCGACGACAAACAAAATCGCCGACAACACCGTCAGTGGAATAAATTTCGCCAGTGGCGCCGCAAACAGCAGAATCGCCAACAATGTCATCGCGTGCACCATGCCAGCTACAGGAGTGCGCGCTCCCGAACGAATGTTCGTCGCCGTTCTGGCAATAGCTCCCGTTGCCGGCAGCCCGCCAAACATCGGCGACACAATATTTGCGATGCCTTGCGCCACCAGTTCCACATTGGGGTTGTGCTTGTCCCCGCTCATGCGGTCGGAAACCACGGCGGACATCAGCGACTCAATGGCTCCCAGCATCGCCACGGTAATCGCCGGCCCGATCAGTGGCCGCAAATGGCTGAAGTGAAACGCCGGAATATTCAGCGTTGGCAATCCCGAAGGAATGCCGCCAAACCTCGTGCCAATGGTCTCCACGTGCAGCTTCAGCGCCCACACCAGAAACGTCCCTACGAATAGCGCCACGATGTACCCGGGAATTTTTGGCAATTGGCGCACGCAAAAAATAATCACTACCAGCGCCCATATTCCCAGTAGCGTCTCTGTATACGACAAGGTGTGAAAATTTCTGGCCAGCGTTTCCAGTCGAGCCCAGAATTCGCCGGGCACGTGTTCGATCTTCAATCCAAAAAAATCTTTGATCTGCGTGCTGGCGATGATCACCGCGATCCCGTTCGTAAAGCCCACGATCACCGGCCGCGGGATGAATTTAACCGCCGTGCCCAGACGGGTAGCGCCCAGCACCACCAGGAAAACCCCCGCCATCAACGTGCACAGGTACAGTCCTTCGATTCCGTACTTCGTGACGATTCCGAACACCACCACCACAAACGCTCCGGTCGGTCCGCCAATTTGCGTTGACGATCCACCCAGCGCCGAAATCACAAATCCCGCGATTACCGCACAATACAGCCCCAATTGCGGTGGCACTCCAGACGCAATGGCAAACGCCATCGCCAATGGCAGCGCCACCAGCCCTACCGTCACCCCTGCAAGCAGGTCGACTGCAAATTGGTGCCAGGAATACTTCTTAAATAAAAGGAAGGACTTGGGAGTCCACTCTCTAAGGTCAACCATCGTTTCCCATTCGTTTATTATGCGGCATGGCGCGCAACTATTCTTTCATCCGCGCCACATCATCCACATTATTTTTCTCTTCGAGATTCCTTAGCCGTCACCCGCCATGCCGGCTTGGAAACATCCACAGCTTTATTAGGCGACTTCTAACCGCTCTGCCGCATCGTATGAATAGGGACCGTTCCGCCCGGCGCCGGCATTCGCTCAAGCTCATTGGGGAGATTTGAACGCTCTGACTGACCTTAAAACCGTTCTCGCTCCGCACCTCCCTCGCGTAACTCGCGGCCAAAACCGACTTGCTTGCTGGATTGGTTGATCGTTTTTTCAAAGGACTAATCGGTGCAAACTTCAGAAATTTTCCAAGCCTGGGGCAAAATTCTTCGCGGACAACAGCCCGCGCTCTCCATCGAGATTACTCGCGAGTGTCCGTTGCGCTGCCCCGGTTGTTATGCGTTTGACGCTGCCCATCTCGGCGGTGGACAGACCCTCCGCAACCTGATCGATCGCAAAGGTCAGGCTTTGATTGATGGTGTGCTCGAAGTGGTCGACCGCGAAAAACCCCTGCACTTGTCCATTGTCGGCGGCGATCCACTCGTGCGTTATCGCGAACTCGAAGCCCTCGTCCCTAAACTTCTATCGCGAGGCATGCACGTGCAGATCGTCACCAGCGCATTTCGCAAGATGGATCCCTCGTGGGCTCGCCTTTCTCGCCTTCACGTGGTCGTCTCCATCGATGGCTTGCAGCCTGAGCATGACGTCCGCCGCGCCCCCGCCACCTACGATCGCATTCTAAAAAATATTGCCGTCCAGAGCGTCACCATCCATTGCACCATCACCGCGCAGATGATGAAGCGCCCCGGCTACCTCGCCGAGTTTTTGGAATTCTGGACGCCTCGCCCCGAAATCAAAAAAGTGTGGTTCAGCATGTTCACTCCCCAAGTGGGCGATCAGCTGGCCGAAATCCTCAGCCCTACCGAGCGCGCCCAGGCCATCGCGGAAATGATCCAGCTCCGCCGGCAATATCCCAAGCTCGACATGCCGCACGCCGTCATTCAGCAGTTCGCCGCGCCTCCGCACAGTCCCAGCGATTGCGTGTTTGCACTCACCACGCAAACCATCTCCGCTGATCTCGAAACCAAAATCACTCCTTGCCAGTTTGGCGGAACTCCCGATTGCGCCCAATGTGGTTGCATCGCTTCGATTGGATTGGCATCCGTTGCGGCGCACAAACTGGGAGGCTTTCTGCCGGTCGGCGCGATCTTCAAGGCTTCCATCAAAATTGGCAAAATGCGCGCTGGCCTGAGCGCCAATTCATCGCCACGACCTAAAGCCCCGCTCAGCCCCAATCGAGAAACGCGACCAGCTTCTGTTCTCGGTCATCGCTCCGAGGTTGCGTTCACCAATTCGGTTTTGGAATCACTGCCGGTCTTACAACCTGCTCAGGACAACTGCGCCAATCAGGAAACCGAGCTCACTAGCTGACCCTGCTCTTCATCCACAGAAAAATCTCTAACGTCCCGCGAAGTGCAGTATGAATTCCGCTTCCATTTCCGTCGGCTTACCTTCGCAGCTCATCGGCGTGAATTTCCATTGCCCAATAAGCGCCAGCGCTTCGGGTTCCAGGTCCGGCCGCCCTTCCGAATCCTGCACCACTGCGTGATGTACCTTCCCGTCGACCCCCACGATGCCGCGCACTTCCACATCTACCTTGCCCGCACCTTGTCCTGCCTTCGGCTGCGGCATGGCCTCCCCGATCGCTCGGCGGAACGTCGTACATATACGACCCAAAACGGCCCCCGGAGGCTCCTCCAGCACATTCGCCGTTGCATCCGTCAGTTCCGTCATCTTCTGTTCGATTTCCATCCGGCGCACACCTGCCTCCGAGTATCGGATCTTCGCGGGCATCCACGAATCGGCAAAAGGGAAGTAGTCGCTGTATTCCACCAGCGAATCCCCGAGTTTCTGTGACGCAAGAGTTCCCGTTTTCACGCCGACACAAAATTCGTTTTCTTCGCGCTTCTCTCCGTGGATGGTTTCAAACTCGATGCACCGCACTGCTCGCCCGTCACCGGCCTTATTCGTAATCGCGCGGATCACATCGGAGCCGTCAAAGCGCAGCAGTTGTATGGGTGTGAGTGTCCACAAGTCCACCACTTCCGGCGGCGCCAAGGGATCCGTGCGCACCATGGCAACGTTTCTTTGATGCCACACTTCCAGGTTGTGATAATCCCCAAAGGTAACTTCGTCCCGTCTGCCCGTCCCTTGCACCACCACGCGCGTGAAGATGCCTTCCTTCGTGCCCGCGTTCGTCCCAAACACGCGAAACGTATCGGTGCGTTCCAGATTTGGCAGATGCGGCGACATGCTCAGCGCGTTCGCGTGCTCGATCATCTCCACCGCCTCGGCCCGCACTTCTGGTTTTTCACTCGTTTGTGCCGCGCATGTCATGCTGCCCGCTACCACCAACGCAAATACAACCAGCAGCCTCAAATGTGGTTTCATCTCACCCGCCTGCCCGCCCGCCGTTACCCCCGGGCCAGCCTTTACTCGCGGGTACAGTACACCACTCATAACTAATGCTAAAAGAAGTTTTTCTCGGGTGCCGGCCCCCTGGTCCGCACCTGCTCCAGCTTGCGTTGTCGCCGTGCCGTTCACACTCCCATCCACCGCCGCTCTGCGCATCTGCGTGCCACTCCCGCCGTCCGCGATATATTTCGCGAAGTAGCAGCGTAGTCTTACGCAGTAGCCTGGAGGCTCAGGATGGAGAAAGAGCGTTCTCTTGGTGCTCGCGATTTGCGCCTCATCGGCTTTGTTCTGTTGGCACTCGGCATTACCATTCTCGCCGGCGGAGTCTGGAGCGCCTTACTGGTCACCAATCTTCGGACCAGCCCTGCAGTTCCTTGGTCCGTTCCCGTGATGGCCCTTCTGCTATGGCTGATGT
>Ga0182024_10007459_pt1 | contig 23560 bp, 28 predicted proteins | sample P32metaG_FD_120480 | JGI IMG/M metagenome (GOLD analysis project Ga0182024, IMG submission 120480) | Permafrost microbial communities from Stordalen Mire, Sweden - P3-2 metaG (Illumina Assembly) | ecosystem: Environmental > Terrestrial > Soil > Wetlands > Permafrost | place: Sweden: Stordalen... | reverse complement strand
CTTTTTCCGGTGGCCTTGGCGAGGGGGAAACACCTCTTCCCATTCCGAACAGAGCAGTTAAGCCCCTCAGCGCCGATGGTACTTGGCCCGCAAGGGCCTGGGAGAGTAGGACGCCGCCGGTTTATTTCGACACACGAGCCGCCCTCGGGCGGCTCGTTGTCGTTCCCGCGGGCACTAGGTTCGTTGACGGAGAAAGGCGACAGCATGCGTAGCGACGCAGACATCACAGTTCTCTTCGACCTCGACGGCGTGTTGATCGACTCGCGCCTCGCCGTCACCGCTTGCATCAAACACGCTCTCCGCATACAGGGGCTACCGGAGCGAGCACCCGAGTCGCTCGAGCGATTCATCGGGCCACCGCTGGCGGCGGGGTTCGCCGAGCTGACGGGACAGCCGCAGAGCTCCCACACGGTCCTCGCATGCCTCGCCAACTATCGAGAGCGCTACAGCGAGGTGTCGCTGCTCCAGACGACGGTGGTTCCCGGGATCCCCGAGGCGCTCCTCACACTCTCAGAGGACCACACGCTCGCAGTGGCCACTTCGAAGCCCCTCGCCTTCGCAGAGCCCCTGCTCCAGTCACTGGCGCTGCGCGATAGGTTCGCGCTGATCGCAGGCCCGGAGCTGGACGCTCACCAGGAGGACAAGTCAACGACGATCCGCACAGCGCTCGCAACACTCGGCGTCACCAGCGCTGTCATGGTCGGCGATCGCTCGTTCGACATCCTCGGCGCCCACGCCTGCGCGATCCCTGCAGTCGGTGTCACCTGGGGCATTGGGAGCAGGCAAGAGCTGGCGGGCGCCGGCGCAGACACGATCATCGACAGTCCCTCCGAGCTGACGCGAGCGGTCGACCACCTCATGCGGCGGTAGCCGCTACGACTCAGCGAAGCGTGCGAGCGCCGCGCGACCCCTGCCCCGAGCAGCCCTCAGGCTGCCACGGCCGCTGCGCCTGCGCCTGCGCCGTGCCCGAGCGGGACACCGGCGAGATGCAGTGCTGTGGAGCATGACGAAGCTGCCCGGGGCGCCGGGGTGCGGACCCTCTGCGCAGCGGCGCTCGGTGCGGGTGCTGGGCGTGGCTGAGCTCGTCCTGGTCGACCTCCCAGTCGACGTCATGGTCGTCCTCGAGCAACAGGAACGAGCGGGCCACGCGAGCAGCACCGAGCGCGCGCTGCGCAAGCTTTGTTCTGGGCGCCTTGGGGAACATGTGTTCGTAAGCTAGAAGTGCCATCGGACGGACGCGGGTGCGAACGTGTGTGCGTATTCTTCGCGCGCGGCGCAAACGGCTCTACGGAGCCGATCTCCTGGGTTTTAGGCTGCAATGGAAGTTGCAGATCAAGCTACCCGGATGCCTGGGCGCGAAACGCTGCGCCGGTCAAAGCAGGGCCCACGGGCGAAGCCGCGAACTGCAGTGGGGATGGCTGTTACGCTTGCCAAGCGTTCGACCGACAGGACGGGTGAGTCCCCGTCGAGCAGCGGTCGACGCTCAAAGCTCATGGAGAAGTTCGTCATCGAAGGCGGCGTACCGCTGTCGGGCACCATGGTGCCGGCCGGGAACAAGAACGGTGCGCTGCCGATTCTCGCCGCAAGCGTCCTAACCGAGGACGAGGTCGTCGTGCGCAACGTGCCACGCATTCGCGACGTCGAGGCGATGATCGAGATCCTCGTAGCGATCGGCGTGCACGTCAGCTGGCGTGGACCCAACGAAGTCGCGCTATGCGCAGCCGACGTGCACGAGGTCGAGATCGAGGCCGAGCTAGCCGAGTCGATCAGAGCCTCGTTCCTGCTTGCCGGTCCGCTGCTCAGCCGCTTCCGTCGGGCCGTCATGCCTCCGCCCGGAGGCGACGTCATCGGCCGCCGGCGCCTTGACCCGCACCTCGACGCCTTCCGCGCCATGGGCGCGGTCACCGACTGCGGACGCGAGATCGTGCTCAGCGCCCCCCGCGGGCTGCGACCCACCGATGTGTTCATGGACGAGCCCTCCGTGATGGCCACCGAGAACGCCCTCATGGCAGCCGCGCTCACGCCCGGCACCACCGTCATCGGCAACGCCGCCTGCGAGCCGCACGTGCAGGACCTCGCGCGCATGCTCGTGAAGATGGGCGCCGACATCCACGGCATCGGCTCCAACCTCATCACCGTCAACGGCGCTCAGGAGCTGCACGGCTGCGAGCACGACGTCGCGCCCGATCACATCGAGATCGGAAGCTTCATGGCGCTCGCCGGCGTCACCGGCGGCGAACTGCGCATCAAGGACACCGTCCCCGGCGACCTGCGCATGATCCGGCTCGTGTTCGAACGCGTCGGCCTGCGCTCCGAGCTGCACGGCAACGACGTCGTCGTGCCCGGCGGGCAGAAGCTCGTGGTGCAAGCCGACGTCGGTGAGTACAAGAGCAAGATCCAAGACGGTCCCTGGCCCGCGTTCCCAGCCGACCTCACATCGATCGCCGTCGCCCTCGCAACGCAAGCCGAGGGATCGATCCTCGTGCACGAGTGGATGTTCGAGAATCGCCTGATCTTCACCGACAAGCTGATCCTGATGGGTGCCGACATCGTCATGTGCGACCCGCACCGAGCGATCATCACCGGCCCGCGGCGGCTGCGCGGCGCGCGCGTCGAGTCGCCCGACATCCGCGCCGGCATGGCCATGCTGCTCGCCGCGCTGTGCGCCGACGGACGCAGCGAGATCGGCAACATCCGCCAGATCGACCGTGGCTACGAGCGCATCGACGAGCGCCTGCGCGAGCTGGGCGCACGCATCGAGCGCGTGGCCACGGAGCCCGTGCACGCATAATCTCGGGGTCCGCATGATCCACCCGATCCCGAGCGGCACGCGCGACGTGCTTCCAGACGAGACGCGCGAGGTGCGCGCGATCACCGACATCCTGCGCGGCGTGTTCGAGCGCCACGGCTACGGCGAGGTCTACACGCCCGCACTCGAGTACGAGTCAGTGCTCGCCCGCGCGGACATGGCCGAAGCAAAACCCGCCTACCGCGTGTTCGACGAGTCCGGCCAGGTGCTCGTGCTGCGCTCAGACATGACCGTGCCGATCGCGCGCGTCGTCGCCACGCGCTACCCCACCAGTGAGCCGCCGCTGCGCTTCTGCTACTTCGCCCACTGCTACCGCGGCGTTCGCCCGCAGCGCGGACAGCCACGCGAGCTGCTGCAGGCCGGCATCGAGCTGATCGGATCGCCCGCTCCCCAAGGCACCGCCGAGGCGCTCACCGTCCTCTGCCACGCGCTCGACGCCACCGGCCTCAAGGACTACAAGATCGGTCTCGGCGACGCCTCGCTGTTCCCGGCGCTGATGGCCAGCCTGCAGGTGCCCGAGAACAGCCGTCCCGGCCTGCTCGAGGCGCTCGTGCAGCGCGACTTCGTCGGGCTCGAGCAGCTGATAGCCGACTCCGGGCTCAGCGGCGAGGCAGCCGAGCTGCTGCTCGAGGTCCCCCAGCGCCGCGGCGGGCCAGAGCTGCTCTCCGACGTGTCAAACCCAACCGATGAGGCGCTCGCCGGTCTGCGCAGCGTGCTCGAGGCGCTCGACCCAGCGGTCGCCGAGCGGATCATCTTCGACCTCGGCCTCGTCAGGAACATCGGCTACTACACCGGTGCCGTGTTCGAGGTCTACGACCCCGCGCTCGGCGCGCCGCTCGGCGGCGGCGGGCGCTACGACGAGCTGCTCGGGCGCTTCGGGCGCTCGCTGCCGGCGGTCGGCTTCGCGCTCGGCATCGACCGCCTGCACATCGCCCTCGCCGGCGAGGAGCGCGGCACCGGCACGCTCGCGCTCGCCGGGCCCACCGCAGCCGAGTCGCAGGAGTCCCGCCCGTGAGCTCGATCAACGGCCTCACCATCGCCGTGCCCCGCGGCGCGCTGTTCAACGGCACCGTCGATCTGCTCGCAAGCCTCGGCCTCGATACCCAGGAGCTCCGCGCAAACGACCGCAAGCTGCTGTTCGAGGACATCGGCGTGATCACCATGCGCCCAACCGACGTGCCCACCTACGTCGAGGCCGGCGCCGCCGATCTCGGCGTCACCGGCAAGGACGTCCTGCTCGAGCAGGCCGCGCAGCGCTCAGCCGAGGGCGGACGCGACGTCTACGAGCTGCTCGACCTCGGCTTCGGGCGCTGCACCATGGTGCTCGCCAGCAAGGCCGGACCCGACCCAGCGCACGAGGCCCTGCGCCGCCTCGGCGTCATGCGCGTCGCCACCAAGTACCCGCGCATCGCCGCGCGCCACCTCGAGGAGACCGGCAGACAGGCCGAGATCGTCGAGGTCAAAGGCTCCGTCGAGCTCGCGCCGCTCACCGGCCTCGTCGAGGCGATCGTCGACCTCACCGCCACCGGCACCACGCTGCGTGAGAACAACCTCGTCGTCCGCGAGGAGATCGTCGTCTGCACAGCCAGGCTGATCGCCAACCCCGTCTCGCACAAGCTCAAGGCCGGGCCGATCGACGAGCTGCTGGAGCGCCTGCGCGGCCTGCCCGCAGCCGCACGCGGCCGCGGCGCCCCAGATCCCGTCTGACATGCAGATCGAGCGACTGAACGCCGATCAGGTAGCGCAGCTCGGCGGGCCCGCCGGCGCCGCCGCGCGCGTGCGCGCGCTCGTGCCCGACGGCGACTCCGTCGCCGAGCCCGTGCGCGAGATCATCGCCAAGGTGCGCGCAGACGGAGACGCCGCGGTGATCGATTACACGCGTCTCCTCGACACCGCCGGCAAAGCGCCGATGGCGCTGCGCGTGCCCGGCGAGGAGCTCGACGAGGCGATCAAACGACTGCCGCTCGAGCTGATCGCCGGACTGCAGGTCGCGATCGTCAACGTCGCGCTCGTCGCCGACGCAGGCGTTGGCCACGACACCGCCGTCGAGCTGCCGCAAGGCCAGCGCATCGTCCTGCGCGAGGTGCCCGTCGCCTCAGCCGCCGTATATGTCCCCGGCGGACGCGCCGCCTACCCCAGCACCGTCGTCATGGGCGTTGTCACCGCACGCTCCGCCGGCGTCGTCGACGTCGCCGTCTGCGCGCCGCCAGGCCCCGACGGGCAGATCGACCCCGTGATCCTCGGCACCTGCCGGCTGTGCGGCGTGGAGCGCGTCTACCGCATGGGCGGCGCTCAAGCAATCGCAGCGCTCGCCCACGGAACCGACAGCGTCGAGCGCGTCGACGTGATCGTCGGCCCCGGCAACCTGTACGTGCAAGAGGCCAAGCACCAGCTGTCCGCGATCGTCGGCATCGACGGCTTCGCCGGTCCCAGCGACCTGCTCGTCGCGCTCGGCGAGCACGCCGGCGAGCACGAGCTGCGGCTCGCCGCGCTGGACATGCTCGCTCAGGCAGAGCACGGCGAAGGCAGCCTCGTGGCCGCCGTCTCACCGTCGCAAGCGGTGTGCGACGCGCTCGCCGACACTCTTAAAAATATGGTCGTTGAGCGCCCGACAGTGGGCGAAGCCGCGTTCGCCATCGTCCACGTCGCCGCTGCCCGCGACGCCGCAGCCTTCGCCAACGCATTCGCCCCCGAGCACCTGCAGCTGATCGGCGCCGACGTCGAGGCGCTCGCTGCGCAGATCCGCTGCGCCGGCTGCCTGTTCGTCGGCCTCGACAGCGCCACCGCGTTCGGTGATTACGTCGCCGGCTCAAACCACGTGCTGCCCACCGGCGGTGCCGCGCGCTTTGCCTCCACGCTCTCGCCGCGCCACTTTCGCCGCACCATGTCCGAAGTGCGCATCGGATCCGCCGCCACCAAGCTCGCCGCCGCAGGTGCGCCAATCGCGCGCGCCGAGGGCTTCGACGTCCACGCCGAGTCGATGCAAGCCCGCGTGCGCGAGAATCAACAGTCATGAGCCGCACAGCCACCATCGAGCGCAAGACCGCCGAGACCGACGTGCGCCTCACGCTCACGCTCGACGGCAGCGGCGCCGGCACCCGCCTCACCGGCGTCGGCTTCCTCGACCACATGCTCGACCTGCTTGCGCGCCACGGGCGCATCGACCTCGACGTGGGCGTCAGCGGCGACCTGCAGACCGGCGCGCACCACACCGCCGAGGACACCGCGATCGTGCTCGGCCAAGCGCTCGACCAAGCCCTCGGCGACCGCGCCGGGATCGTCCGCTACGGCGCCGCCAGCGTGCCCATGGACGAGGCCCGCGCCAGCTGCGCAATCGACATCTCCGGGCGCCCGTTCACGCTGTTCGAAGCCGAGCTGCCGCCAGGCGCCACCGGCGACTTCGAGCACGAGCTCACCGAGGAGTTCTTCCGCGCGCTCGCCAACGCCGCCAAGCTCACATTGCACCTGCGCATAGAAGCCGGCACCAACGCCCACCACATGATCGAGGCCGCCTTCAAGGCGTTCGCGCGAGCGCTGCGTCAAGCCGTCGCCATCGACCCCACCGAGACCGGTGTGCCCAGCACCAAGGGCACACTCACCGCATGAGCGAGCGCACGGCATCACTGATCGACGAGCCCGTCGAGATCGCCGTGCTCGACTACGGCATGGGCAACCGCCGCTCCGTCGAGAAGGCGCTCGAGCACGTCGGCGCGCACGCCAGCATCACCCGCGATCACCAGCAACTGCGCGCCGCCGCCGGGCTGATCGTTCCCGGCGTCGGCGCATTCCCGCGCGCCATGGACAACCTGCGCGAGCTGGGCCTCGACGAGCTGCTGCGCGAGCGCATCGCCGCCGGCACGCCCGTGCTCGGCATCTGCCTCGGCATGCAGATCGCCTTCGACTACTCCACCGAGCAGGGCGGCGCAGACGGGCTCGGAATCGTCCCCGGCGAGGTCCGCGCGCTGGCGTCCGGAGAGCTCAAGCTGCCGCACATCGGCTGGAACGAGGTGCGCTTCACGCAGCCACACTCACCGCTCGTCGAGGACCTGCCGAGCAGCTGCGCCTTCTACCACGTGCACTCGCTCGCGCCCGTGCCCGCCGAGGAGCAGGACATCCTGGGCGTCGCCGACTACGGCGCGCCGTTCGTCAGCGCCGTGCAGCGCGGCTCCTTCTACGGCGTGCAGTTCCACCCCGAGAAGTCCTCCGCCGCCGGCCTGCGCCTGCTCGCCAACTTCGCGCGCATCTGCATCGCCGCCACCGCGCCGGCCGATCTCCCGTCCGCCGTCCGGTGAGGCTCTACCCGGCGATCGACATCCTCGGCGGCAACGCCGTGCGGCTCGTCCAAGGCGACTTCGACGCGAAGAAGGTCTACGACGAGGACCCGCTGTCCGCCGCGCGCGGCTGGGTCGAGGATGGCGCTGAGTACCTGCACGTCGTCGACCTCGACGGCGCCAAGCGCGGCGAGCCCGTCAACCTCGAGCAGCTGCGCCGCCTCGCCGCCGAGTCCGGTGTGCCGGTGCAGTACGGCGGCGGGCTGCGCTCCGCCAAAGCCGCCAGCGACGCGCTCGAAGCCGGCGCTGCGCGCGTGATCCTCGGCACCGTCGCCTTCACCGACCCCGACGCGCTCAGCGAGATGCTCGACGCGCACGGCGCCGAACGGATCCTCGTCGGCATCGACGTGCGCGCCGGCCATGTCGCAACGCACGGATGGCTCGAGAGCACGGGGACGCTCGCACGCGACGCCTTCGCCGAGCTGCGCCAGCGCGGCGTGCGCCACTTCGTGTTCACCAACATCGACCACGACGGCATGCTCGACGGCGCCAACCGCGAGGAGGTCGCGTCGGTCGCCAAAGCGGTGGGGGAGGGCAGCGTGATCTTCTCCGGCGGCATCGGCAAGCTCAGCGACCTGCAAGCGCTCGCCGACCTGCGCCAGGAGCTCGCACTCGACGCGCTCACCGGCGTGATCGTCGGCACCGCGCTGTATGAGAAGCGCTTCACGGTCGCCGAAGCCAAGGCCTCCCTCGCCTGATCGCTACGGTAAAAGCGTGCATTTCAAGCGCGTGATCCCCTGCCTGGACGTCGATCGCGGGCGCGTCGTCAAGGGCGTCGAATTCCTCGACATCCGCGACGCCGGCGACCCTGTCGAGCTGGCAGCGCACTACGACCGCCAGGGCGCCGATGAGGTCGTGTTCCTCGACATCACCGCCACGCACGAGAAGCGCGACACGATCGCCAAGCTCGCGCGCAGCACCGCCGACCAGGTGTTCGTCCCGTTCACCATCGGCGGCGGCATCCGCTCCATCGCCGACGCCCAAGCGGTGCTCGACGCGGGCGCCGACAAGGTCTCGGTCAACTCCGCCGCGCTGCAGCGCCCCGAGCTGCTCGACGAGCTCGCCGGCCAGTTCGGCGCGCAGTGCGTCGTGCTCGCGATCGACGCCAAGCAGCAGGACGGCAACGGCTGGGAGGCCTATCTCGCCGGCGGGCGCACCGCCACCGGGCGCGACGTCGTCGAGTGGGCGCGCGAGGGCGTCGAGCGCGGCGCCGGGGAGATCCTGCTCACGAGCATGGATCGCGACGGCACCAGCGACGGCTATGACCTTCCGCTCACGCGCGCCGTCAGCGACGCCGTCAGCGTCCCCGTGATCGCCTCCGGTGGCGCCGGCGAGCTCGAGCACCTCGCGCAAGCTCTTGCAGCCGGCGCCGACGCGGTGCTGTGCGCGTCGATCTTCCACTACGGCCGCCACACCGTCGCCGACGCCAAGGCGCACCTCGCCGCGGCCGGGATCCCCGTGCGCGTGACGTGACCGGCGAGAAGGTGCTGCAGGCGCTGGCGGCGCAGCCCGGCGGTGCGGAGCTGCTCGCGCTCAGCCGCGACCGGGAGGACCTCGCGCTGGTCGGCGGCGCCGTGCGCGACCTGCTGCTGGGGCGTACACCGAGGGAGCTAGACGTGGTCGTCGCGGGCGACGCGCCCGCGCTCGCGCACGAGCTCGCGGCGCTGCTCGGCGCCAGCACCACCGCCCACGAGCGCTTCGGCACCGCCGCCGTGCAATGGCCGGACGGGCGCATCGACGTCGCCGAGCGCCGCGCCGAGACCTACCCCGCTCCCGGCGCGCTTCCACAGGTCCGCCCCGGCAGCGCCGACGAGGACCTGCGCCGTCGGGACTTCACCGTCAACGCCATCGCCGTCGCACTCGGCGGTGCCGGCAGCGGACAGCTGGATGCTGTCGAGCACGCGCTCGACGACCTGCAAGCCGGGCGCCTGCGCGTTCTTCACGAGCACAGCTTCAGCGACGATCCCACGCGCCTGCTGCGCCTCGCGCGCTACCGCGCGCGGCTGGGCTTCGAGATCGAGGCGCGCACCGCCGAGCTGGCCGCGCAGGCGTTGAGCGCCGGCGCGCTTGCAAGCGTCTCGCGGGCGCGCATCGGCGCCGAGCTGCGCCTCGCGCTCACAGAAGCCGACCCCGTGGCAGCACTCGCTGCGCTGAGCGCGCTTGGCGTGCTGAGCGCGCTGGCATCGTCCCCGGAGAGGGAGGGGAAGCCGACGCTGCAGTTCGACGCGGATCTGGCGGAGAGGGCGCTGGCGCTGCTGCCCGAGGACGGCAGGCCCGACCTGCTGCTGGTGGCCTCGCTGCTGCTTGGGTTGATTGTGGTCGACAACGTCGACCCAGAGCCGATCATGTTCGAGCTCCTCGACGCGCTGGAGTTCACCGCCGGTGATCGCGAGCGGATCATGCGCAGCGCCCTTGTCGCGCCCGCGCTCGTCGACGGGATCGCCAAGGCGAGCAGGCCCTCGGAGCTACGCGAGGCGCTGTTCGCCCACACGCTCGAGGCGGTCGCGCTCGCAGGTGCGCTGGGCGAAGATGGGCCCCTGTCCGTCAGCCACTGGGCGACCGAATGGCTACAGCGGCTGCGCCACGTGCGCCTGCAGATAAGCGGCGATGATCTGCTCGCCGCCGGCATTCCCACCGGGCCCGAGCTCGGCAGTCGCCTCGACAGTGCGCTCGCGCGCAAGCTCGACGGTGAGCTTGCCGACGGCCGCGAAGCCGAGCTGGGCGCCGCGCTCGAGGCACGCCCGTGAACGCGCTCGAGCGCGAGCTGGAGCAGGTCATCGAGCTGCCCGGAAGCGGGCGCGTGCTGTTCACCACACGCGGCGAGGGCAACCTCTCGACCGGCAACGGCGACGGCCACGAGCACGGGTTCCAGCGGCGAGCGGAGCTCTGCGCGCGGCTCGAGCTGCCATGGCTCTGCTCGAGCCGCCAGGTGCACGGGTCGGTGGTGAACGTGCTCGACGAGACCGGCGGCTCACTCGGAGAGGCGCTGCCAATCGATGCCGACGGGCACGCGACCATGCTGCGTCAGCTCGGCGTGATGGTCATGGCAGCCGACTGCCTGCCGGTCGCACTTGGCTGCGACGGCGCCGTCGCCATGGTTCACGCCGGCTGGCGTGGCCTGTCCGCCGGCGTGCTCGAGCAGGGCGTGCGCACGCTGCGCCAGCTCGCCGGTGAGCAGCGCTCGATTACAGCTGTCGTCGGGCCAGGCGCGGGGGTCTGCTGCTATGAGGTCGGCCCCGAGGTGCACCGCGCCTTCGCCGGCGCTCACGCGCGAGGCACCCACATCGACCTGCGCGCGATCGCCCGCGAGCGGCTGCTCGGCGCCGGCGTGGCGGAGGTGCGCGACGTCGATGCCTGCACGATCTGCGATCAGCGCTTCTTCTCACACCGACGCGAAGGCATGCGCGCCGGGCGCCAGGCGGGAATCGCATGGTTGAGCTGATCAACGGCCTGCGCGCACAGGTGGTTCACGAGAACCTCGAGCGCATCCGTAGCGAGATCTCCGCCGCGAGCGCGAGAGCACGCGAGCTGCGCCCCGCAGGCGCGCCGGGCGAGGTGGAGATCCTCGCCGCCACCAAGTACGTCGCGCCCGGAGATCTGCCCGTGCTCGCCGAGGCCGGCATCCGCCTGGTTGGCGAGAACCGGGCCCAGGATCTGCAGGAGAAGGTAGCCGCGCATGGCGAGCTGTTCGAGTGGGACTTCATCGGCCAGCTGCAGAGCAGGCGCGTGCGTCTAATCGCTCCGCACGTGCGCATGATCCACTCGCTCGCCTCCGAGTCAGCGCTGCGTGAGCTCGAGCGACACCTCGAGCTGGCGCGGCCCGGGCTGCGCGTTCTGCTCGAGGTCAACATCGCCCGCGAGCCCGGCAAGGCAGGGATCGCGCCCGAGCTCCTCGACACGTTCATCTCACTGTCGCCCGTGCCCGTCGTGGGCCTGATGACGATGCCGCCGCTCTCTCCGCAGCCCGAGGACAGCCGTCGCTGGTTTGCCGCGCTGCGTGAACTGGCCGGCGAGCACGACCTCCAGCAGCTGTCGATGGGAACGTCCCAGGACTACGTCGTCGCAGTCGAAGAGGGCGCCACCATCGTGCGAATCGGCACCAATCTCTATCATTGACGATTCGCGTTCCGTGAGACTGGAGCAGGGAAACCGGCTCGCCGGGCGAACACGCACATACACCGATGGCTTTCCGCGACTCCTGGCACAGCGCACTCGTGTACTTCGGCCTTGCCGAGGAGTATCACGACGACTACGACGAGGACGACGTGACCGAGGTCGGCGGGGCGGGCGGACCGGAGTCCCAGATCGAGGACCGCTACCGCGAGCGCCCCAACGTCCGGCGCCTGCGCCGCCGGCGCGACGAGTTCGACGACATCTTTGCCGATGACGACGCGGGCGAGGCCGGCGGCGGCGCGCGCGGCGGACGCGGCGGACGCGCCACGACCGTGCTCAAACCCGTTGCCAGCCGTGGCAACGGCGACGTACGCGTGCACCTGGTGGTCCCCAAGTCCTTCAACGACGCCCAGCAGATCGCCGACAAGTTCAAGGACTCGATCCCCGTGATCCTCAACCTGCAGAGCTCGGACACCGACCTGTCCAAGCGCCTGATCGACTTCGCCTCCGGCCTCACCTACGCGCTCGACGGCGGCATGCAGCGGATCGCCGACAAGGTCTTCATGCTCACCCCCCGCAACGTCGAGATCTCCGCGGAGGAGCGAGCGCGACTGATCGAGAAGGGCTTCTTCAACCAGTCCTGAGGCACGATAGCCTGCGCCTCGCGGCGTCCTCGATCGCTCGTGTGCTATCCGCACACTTCGCTCACTGCGTCCTTGCGAGGCTTGACTCTCGAACCTCAGGCGCGCTGTTCAATCACCATTAGTCTGGAGTTCTGATGGAGATAGGTCTGATCGGTTGCGGCAACATGGCTCGCGCTCTGGCGCGCGGGTGGGGCAGGCCGCTGCTGTGCGCGGACCCGGTCGCTGAGCGCGCTCGCAGTGTCGCGGCCGAGGTCGGAGGCGAGGCGGTTGCCAGCAACGCGGAGCTGGCTGCCCGCGCTGAGCTGCTGGTGCTCTGCCACAAGCCCGCGCAGCTTGCGGCCGTCGCCAAGGAAATCGGGGCGGGCGGGCCCAGCAAAACGCCCGTCGCGTCGATCCTGGCCATCACGCCGCTGGCAGCGCTGCGCGAGGCCTACCCTGGCCGGCCCGTCTACCGCTTCATCCCTTCGCTGCCGGTTGAGGTGCGCCAGGGCGCCGTTGTGCAGGCTGCCGGGCCGGGCAAACTCGACGGCGACGCTCACGGCGGCTCCGACCCTGAGCTGGACGCCTCGGTCGCAGCGCTGTTCGCCGAGCTCGGCACGCTCGTGGTCCTCGACGACGCGCTCGTCGACGTGGCCATGGGTCTGATGTCGTGCTCGCCGGCATACGTGGCGCTGGTCGCGGAGGCGCAGATCGACGCGGGCGTGCGCCGCGGCATTCCCGCCGCGCAGGGAGCCCAGCTGGTGGTGCAAACGCTGGCGGGTACCGCGGAGCTGCTGCGCCGACGTGACTACGACACGATGGCCGTCCGCCGCGAGGTCTCCTCGCCCGGGGGTTTGACGGCGCGCGGCGTCGATGCGCTCGAGCGCGCCGGGCTGCGCCGGGCCTTCAGCGACGCGCTCGACGCGGTGCTGGACGGGGCTCCAGGATGATCATCGCCAGCGCCCGCACCGACATAGCCGGCTACCTGTCGACGCTGATCTACATCTACACGCTGCTGATCATCGTCTACATCGTCGTGCAGCTGCTGTTCACAGCCGGAATCCGCCCGTCGTACTCGCGCACGACCGATCGGGTGCTGGGCTTCCTGCGCGATGTGGTCGAGCCGTTCCTGCGCATCTTCCGGCGCCTGTCGCCGCGCCTTGGCGGCCTCGACCTCAGCCCGATGCTGGCGATCATCACGCTGTACATCGTCAACATCGTCGTCGTCCAGGGCATCATCAGCTGAGCCGCTCGATGCACTTGACCGCATGGCTGCGTGTGGGGTTCGTGCTCGTGTGCGTCGTCGTGCTCGACCAGCTGAGCAAGCGGGCGATCGAACACTCGATAGTTCCCGGCGAAGAACACAGGTTCCTGCCCGGCGTGCAGCTCGTGGACACGCGCAACCACGGCGTCGCGTTCGGCTTCCTTCCAGGCAATCACGTGGCTGTCACCGTCCTGATCGCACTTGCGCTCGTGGTGCTGCTGGTCTACTTCGCACGCAACTCCACGCGGGCGCTGATGTGGCTGCCGACGGGCATGATCGCGGGCGGCGCGCTGGGCAACGTGCTCGACCGTGTGCGCCACGGCTCGGTAACGGACTTCATCAAGCTGCCGCTCGGCTGGCCCCCGTTCAACCTCGCCGACACGTCTATAACGCTCGGGATCGTGATCCTGTTCCTGCTCGTCGACCACCACGCGCGCCACGCGCAGGCTGATGGCTGACGCCGCCAACCCCGCTGCGCAGGCACCGTTCACGATCGCCTATCAGGACGAGCACGTGATCGTCGCCGACAAGGCCGCCGGGGTCGTCGTGCACCCCGCGCGCGGGCACCGTGAGGACACGCTCGCCCAGCTGCTGCAGCCGCTGCTTGGCGATGAGGCCACAGCCAACCCCGAGCGCCGCGGGATCGTGCATCGCCTGGACCGCGACACCTCCGGGCTGCTGGTGGTCGCGCGCAGCGAGCAGGCACTCACGCGCCTGCAGGCGGCGCTCGCGCAGCGCCAGATCGAGCGCGAATACGTCGCGCTGGTCGAGGGCCGCCCACCGGCGCGCTCGGGGACGATCGAGGCGCCGATCGGGCGCGACCCGCGGATGCGCACGCGCATGGCCGTCGGCGGCGCAGGTCAGCGCGAGGCGCGCACGCACTTCACGCTCGAGCGCTCGTTCACGGATAGCTCGCTGCTGCGCCTGCGGCTGGAGACAGGGCGCACCCACCAGATCCGTGTGCACCTGCAGGCGATCGGGCATCCGGTGTGCGGCGACCCGGAGTACGGCACCGCCGGGCTGCTCGGGCTGGAGCGCCAGTTCCTGCACGCGACCCGCCTCGCGTTCGCGCATCCCATCAGCGGCGAGCGCATCGAGGTCAGCTCGCCGCTCCCGGCCGACCTCCAAGCCGCGTTGGAGCGAGCCGAACGGGTATCCTGAGCGTCAAATCAAGAAACTTCTACCCGCGTGGAAGTTGACAGCGGCCCTGCCCGGAGCCAAGCGCACCGGGTCCGCTCTCTTCACGTGGAATCCAAACTGCATTTCAACAAGGGAGTAGCCCGTGGCTGACGTAGGCATTGCGGAGCTGCTGGAGGCCGGCGTTCACTTCGGTCATCAGACGCGCCGCTGGAACCCCAAGATGCGCCGCTTTATCTTTGGCGAGCGCGGCGGCATCTACATCATCGATTTGCTCAAGACGCAGGCGCTGCTCGCGCAGGCGCAGGAGTTCGCCGGCGAGCTCGCCCATCGCGGCGGCACGGTGCTGTTCGTCGGCACCAAGAAGCAGGCGCGCGACACCATCAAGGAGGTCGCAGAGGCCTCCGACATGCCGTATGTCAACCACCGCTGGCTCGGTGGCCTGCTGACGAACTTCCAGACCATCAGCCAGCGCATCCGCCGGCTGCACGATCTCGAACGCTTCGAGGCTGAGGGTCAGCTGGCGCTGCTGCCGACGCGCGAGCGGATGGCCGCACAGGCGGACCTGGCGAAGCTGAGGGCGAACCTCGGCGGCGTCAAGAACATGCAGCGCGTACCCGACGCGATGTTCGTGATCGACCTCAAAACCGAGGAGATCGCGGTCAAAGAGGCCCGTCGCCTGCGCATCCCGATCATCGGGCTGGTCGACACCAACTGCGACCCCGACGGCATCGACTTCGTGATCCCGGGCAACGACGACGCGATCCGCTCGTGCGCCCTGATCACCCAGGCGATCGGCCAGGTCGTATCCGAGGGACACGGCGTGTTCCGCGCCCAGGAGGAAAAAGCGCGCCAGGAAGCTGAGGAACGCGCCAAAGCCGAGGCCGAAGCGCGCGCCAAGCGCGAGGCTGAGGAACAGGCCAAGCGCGAGGCCGAGGAGCAGGCGAAGAAAGAGGCAGCCGAGCGCGAGGCAGCCGCTCGTGCCGCCGCAGCTGCTGCTGCCGCGCAAGCGGCTCCAGCAGCAGCACCCGCCCCAGCAGCAGCACCCGCCCCAGCAGCAGCACCCCCTCCAGCAGCAGCACCCGCAGCTGAACCCGCAGAACCCGCCACAGCACCGGCGCCAACAGCGCAGGCCGCGCCTGCCGCCGTGCCAGAGGCGGCCCCTGAGCCGGCTGCGGCTCCCGAGCCGGCAGCCGCAGCCGCAGCCGAGCCCGTGGCAGAGGCCGCGCCGGCCGCACAGGAGACGCCCCCGAGCGCCTCCGAGGACAGCGAGAAGACAACGACGGAGGCAAGCGCATCATGAGCACGGTTGAGATCGGCGCCAAGGACGTGAAGGCTCTGCGCGAGCGCACGGGTGCGGGGATGATGGACTGCAAGAAGGCGCTCACCGAGGCGGGAGGCGACATCGAGAAGGCGATCGAGATCCTGCGCGTCAAGCAGGGCAAGAAGATCCAGGACCTGGGCGAGCGCGCCGCGACCGAGGGAACGGTGCAGGCATACGTGCACGCGGGCGCGAAGGTCGGCGTGCTGATCGAGGTCGACTGCAACACCGACTTCGTCGCCAAGAACGAGGACTTCACGAGCTTCGCGCACGAAGTGGCGATCCAGATCGCGGCGACGCCGACCGTCAAGTACGTCAGCCGCGAGGATGTGCCCGCCGAGCAGCGCGAGGCGGAGGCTCGCATCTACGAGCAGGAAGCGGCCGACAAGCCGGAGAACGTGCGCGAGAAAATCGTCTCGGGCAAGCTCGACTCGTGGCTGCAGACGATCGTGCTGCTCGAGCAGGAGATGCACAACCCGAAGTTCGAGGGCAAGACCGTGCAGCAGCTGCGCGATGAGCTCACCGCAACGACCGGCGAGAACGTCGTAATACGCCGTTTCGCCCGCTTTGCAATAGGTCAGTAGACCGTGAACACGCAGCGCGGATAGGCTGCCCGGCGATGGCCCCTGCCTTCAAACGCATCCTGCTGAAGCTCTCGGGCGAGGCGCTGATGGGCGAGCTCGACTATGGGACCGATCCCGAGCGCGTGGCGGCGGTGGCACGCCAGGTCGCGGCGGTGCGCGACCAGGGCGTGGAGGTGGCGATCGTGGTCGGCGCCGGCAACATCTACCGCGGCATGCAGGGCGCGGCCGCCGGCATGGACCGCTCGACCGCCGACTACATGGGCATGCTCGCAACGGTGCTCAACGCGCTGCCGCTGCAGGATGCGCTGGAGAAGATCGGCACGAACACGCGCGTGCAGTCGGCGCTCAGCATCTCCGAGGTTGCCGAGCCGTACATCCGCAGACGCGCCATGCGTCATCTGGAGAAGGGCCGCGTGGTGATCTTCGCGGCCGGCACCGGCAATCCGTTCTTCACGACCGACACCGCCGCCGCGCTGAGGGCGGCGGAGATCCACGCGGAGATCATCCTGATGGCCAAGAACGGCGTCGAGGGCGTCTACACCGCCGATCCGGCGCTCGACCCGACGGCGCAGTTCATCCCAGAGATCACGCACATGGAGGCGCTCGAGCGCCGGCTGCGGGTGATGGACTCCACGGCGCTGGCGCTGTGCATGGAGAACGGCATGCCGCTGAACGTGTTCAACATGGACGACGAAACCAGTCTCGCGCAGATAATCTCAGGCGTGCGTGTAGGCACGCTTGTATCGACAGCCGGAGGAGAGGACGATGGCCGCTGAGAACCTGATCGACGAACTGCTCGAGGACGCCGGCGAGCGCATGGGCAAATCGGTCGAGTCCTCGGTGCACGAGTTCACCACCGTCCGCACCGGGCGCGCGAGCCCGGCGCTGCTTGATCGCGTGATCGTCGACTACTACGGCGCGATGACGCCGCTGAACCAGCTCGCCACGATCTCCGCTCCGGAAGCGCGGCTGCTGAGCGTGCAGCCATACGACAAATCCTCGATCAAGGCGATCGAGAAGGCGATCAACGAGTCCGACATCGGTCTGACGCCATCCAACGACGGCAATGTTGTGCGCCTGGTCGTCCCGGAGCTGACAGAAGAGCGCCGGCGCGAGCTGGTGAAGATCGTGCGCAACCTCGCCGAGGAGGGGCGCGTCGCGGTGCGCAACGTGCGCCGCGACACGATGCAGCACCTGCGCGAGCTCAAGGCCGAGGGTGAAGCGTCATCAGACGATGAGCACCGCGCGGAGGTGGAGCTGCAGAAGCTGACCGATGGGCGGATCGGTGAGCTCGACGGGGTGCTCAAGGCCAAGGAAGAGGAGATCCTCGCGGTCTGATGCCCGCCGCCGGGGAACCCGTCGCGGCGCGCTACGTGGCGATCATCACCGATGGCAACGGCCGTTGGGCGCAGGCGCGTGGGCTGCCGGTCAACGACGGCCACAGCGCGGGCGCCGACACGGTCAAGGCGCGCCTGCGCGACGCGGCCGAGCTGGGGGTGCAGGAGTTCACCGTGTACTCGTTCTCCACCGAGAACTGGTCACGCCCGGTGGAGGAGGTGCAGGGGCTGATGGAGATGTTCTCGCAGCGAATCGCCGGCGAGACCCCGGAGCTGCACGAGGAAGGCGTGCGCATCCGCTTCATCGGGCGCCGTGAGGGGATCGGCGAGCGCCTGGCGGAGCAGATGCGCTGGGCAGAAGAGCTCACGCGCGAGAACTCCAGGATCACGATGTTCGTGGCCTTCAACTACGGCGGTCGCGCCGAGATCATCGACGCCGCGCGTCGCTTTGCGGCCAAGAGGGTGGCGCAGTCGGCCGAAGGCCGGCTGGCCGAAACGGGGATGCGAGCCGAAGGCGAGTGTCTCCCGGCTTCGGTCGGGCCCCTCGCTCTTCAATCTGACGAGGAGGAGTTCCGTGCCTGCCTCTACGCACCGGAGATGCACGATCCCGACCTGATCATCCGCACCAGCGGCGAGCGGCGCCTGTCCAACTACCTGCTGTGGCAGTCGGCCTACTCGGAGCTGGTGTGGCGCGATGAGCTCTGGCCCGACTTCACACGCGAGGCGCTGGAACAGTCGCTGGCGGAGTACTCCGAGCGCCGGCGGCGCTTTGGTGGGCGCTGAGGGGCCGGCGATGTCGAGCGGGCCACACACACCTCACGGGGCGCGCACCGCTCGCGCGGTCGATCCAGGCTCCCCGCGCCGGCGGCCCACACGGCGGCGCTCAGCGGGCGGGCGCCGACCTGCGAACAGGGGGGGCTCGGACCTGCGCGCGCGCGTGCTGGCTGCGATTCCAGCGATCGCGGTGGCGCTGTTCCTCGTGATCGAAGGCGGCCTCGTGTTCGCGGCGGGCATGCTCGTGCTGGGCGCGATCTGCCTGCACGAGCTCTACGGCATGTATGAGCGCGCGCAGCCGGCGCGCCTGGCGGGCTTCATCGCGCTGGCAGGGCTGCTCGCGGCGGCCCTGTATGGCAACCAGTTCCAGGTGCTGCTGGTCGCCGTGGCAGCGCTGCCGCTGGTGTTCGGCCTGACGCTTCTGCAACCCAGGCCGTCGGTCGGAGCGATCGCGGTGACGCTGCTCGGCATCTACTGGATCGGCTTCGCGCTCGCGCACGCGGTGCTGCTGCGCGGTCTGCCGCACGGCCTTGGCATCGTGATCGACATCGCCGTCGGCACGTTCCTCGGCGACACCGGCGCCTATCTGGGAGGGCGCATGTTCGGGCGTCGCCCGCTTGCGCCGAGCATCTCACCCAACAAGACCGTCGAGGGGCTCGTGATCGGCATGCTGTTCGCGGTGCTTGGGGTGTGGATCGCCGGGCGCTACCAGGAATGGCTGCCGGGGACGCACGCGCTGGTGCTCGGCCTGGGGGTGGCGCTGGTCGCGCCCGTGGGCGATCTGTTCGAGTCGTTCGTCAAGCGCGAGGCCGGCACGAAGGACTCCGGCGGCCTGTTCGGCGCGCACGGCGGCGCGCTCGACCGCCTCGACGCGGTGCTGTTCTCAGCCGTTGTGAGCTACTACATCTGGTTCGCCTACGTGCATTAGCCGATGGTCGATTCCATCCGCGATCGTCCGCTGCTCCGGGGCGAGCTCGCGCGCCCGGTATTGTCAGCGCTATGAACGCAGACGACGATCAGCGCGCCGATGACCTCGAGCGGGTGCTCGATGAAGGCGCGCTCCCGCGCGCGGCCAAGATGCTCGGGAAGTGGTCGAGCTCACATGCTCAGGTCGCCCTCAAAGAGGTGCAGGCGCGAAGCGATGCGCACCGTAGGAGTGCACGCAGCGGCAGCGAGGGCGATGAGGCGGCGCTCGATCTCTCCCAGTTCGTGCGGCGCGATGAAGAGCTCAGCTCGCTGCGCGAGACGCTCGTCGCCTGAGCCTTCCGCCGGATCGCCCGCTTAGATCGGTTGGGTCGGCATGTCCACGCGTAAGCGCCTCCTGATCCTCGGTTCCACCGGGTCGATCGGCACCCAGGCACTCGACGTCTGCGAACGCAGCGATGAGCTCGAGATCGTCGGGCTCTCAGCGGGGCGCTCGTGGGAGGCGCTGCTGGAGCAGGCCCGTGCGCACGGCGTCACGCGAATCGCGCTCGGGGACGGGCATGCGGCGGCGCGCGCCTCGGAGGCGTGGACCGACGGCGAGGTGCTGGCGGGCGCCGACGGCCTCGTCAAGCTCGTCGTCGAGTCCGGCGCCGACCTCGTGCTGAACGCGCTCGTCGGCTCGGTCGGCCTCGGGCCGACGGTGGCGACGCTCGGCGAGGGGATCGACCTGGCGCTGGCCAACAAGGAGTCGCTGGTGGTGGGCGGCGAGCTCGTGACGGCGCTCGCGGAGGCCACCGGGGCGCGGATCGTGCCTGTGGACTCCGAGCACACCGCGCTTCACCAGCTGCTCGCCGGTCAGCCGCCGGGCTCGGTGCAGCGCCTGACGATCACCGCCAGCGGCGGGCCGTTTCGCGGGTGCCGGCGCGATCAGCTCGAGGACGTGACGGTCACGCAGGCGCTCGCGCACCCGACGTGGGCGATGGGCGGCAAGATCACGATCGACTCGGCGACGCTGATGAACAAGGGCCTCGAGCTGATGGAGGCCCATCATCTGTTCGGCACGCCGTATGAGCGCATCGACGTGGTCGTGCATCCACAGTCGCTCGTCCACGGCCTCGTGCAGCTCGCCGACGGCGCGATGCTCGCGCATCTCGGCCCGCCAGACATGCGCATCGCGATCTCCTACGCGCTGCACGGCGGCGAAAGCGTGCAGCTGCCGATCGCGGCGCTCGATCTGGCGGCGATCGGCGAACTGAGCTTCGAGGCGGTCGATCTCGACGCGTTCCCGTGTCTGCGCCTCGCGGGCGAGGCCGCACGCGAGGGCGGAACCGCGCCGTGCGTGCTGAACGCCGCCAACGAGATCGCCGTGCACGCGTTCCTGGAGGGGCGTCTGCGCTTCCTGGAGATCTCCGAGGTGATCGAGCGTACGCTCGTCGATCTGGGAAGCGAGCCGGTGCTCTCGTTCGAGTCGCTGTACGACGCCGACCGCCAGGCGCGCGCGCTGGCCGCCGAGACGGTCGCGAGCCTCTCCTAGCGCGCGTGCCAGCGCCGCAAACGGGCGCAAGGCCGGTTGCGAACCGGCGGAAGACGCGGTCACGCCTGCCACACTGAGACCCATGGATTGGGTCATCGCGCTCGTCGGCTTCATGCTGCTGATCGTGCTTCACGAGTTCGGGCACTTCGCCGCAGCCAAGGCGGTCGGCATGCGCGTGGAGCGCTTCTCGCTGTTCTTCCCGCCGACGCTGTTCAGCGTGCGCAGGGGGGAGACCGAGTACGGCATCGGCGCGATCCCGCTCGGAGGCTACGTGAAGATCACCGGCATGAGCCCCGAAGAAGTCGGTGGCCTCGAGCCAGAGGTGGCCAGGCGTGCCTACTACAACCAGGCGCCGTGGAAGCGGATCGTGGTGATCCTCGCGGGGCCCGGCGTCAACCTGCTGATCGCGTTCGGGCTGTTCTGGGCGATCCTCGCCTCGGGCAGCCTCAACGGCGCCTACACGCTGGAAAGCCTCAACAGCTCGATCCACACGCTCGTGCCCAGCACCAAGGTCGCGGCGATCGAGAAAGGCGCGCCCGCCGAAGGCGTCCTGCGCACCGGCGATCAGATCGTGGCCGTCGATGGACGCCGCGCGAGCGTTGACTCGATAATCAACGCGGTGAACGCGCATCGCTGCGCCGGCGCGCTCGTGAATGGCTGCGTGGCGAGCACGCCGGTCAAGCTCACGATCCGGCGCGCCGGGCATGAGCAGGCGCTGCTGGTTCGCCCGCGCTACAACAAGTCGCTCGGGCGCATGCTGATCGGCTTTGACTTCGGTGCTGCGCCGAAGGCGCTGGGCGTGCTTGCCGCCGCGGGCGTCGCCGTCCACGAGATGTGGAGCACGACGACCAGCATGATCACGAACATCGGCAAGGCGTTCACGAGCTCGAAGGTCCGCCATCAGTTGCACAGCGTGGTCGGCATCACTGAGATCGCGCACGAAAGCGTCGTCGCGGGCGCCGGCTACGCGCTGGTATTCGCCGGCTTCATCTCGCTGATCCTGGCCGTCTTCAACCTGTTCCCGTTCCTGCCGCTCGACGGCGGGCACATCCTCTGGTCGGTCGCCGAGAAGGTGCGTGGACGGCGGATCTCACTGGCCGCCATGTATCGCTTCAGCTCGGTTGGAATCGTGCTGCTGGCGTTCTTGGTGATCAACGGCATCGGCAACGACATCGGCCGACTCGGCGGCTGAGCTGGCCGGCTCAGCTCGTCTGGGCGCCAAGGCACACCCAGCTCTTGACCAGCGGGCCGACGCGCTCTGCTTGTGCAGGCCCGAACAGCAACTCGAGCTCTGAGCGGCTCAGCAGCGAGATCTCTTCCCAGCCGCCGGTGGCGCCCAGGCGCCAGTAGGGCCTGCGCAGATGGTTGGGAAGCCAGTGCGCGCCGGGCAGCAGCGAGTGCGGCTCGATCGGGAACGACAGCGCGGGCGTCTGCACGAACCAGCGCCGCCCGACGCGGCGAACCTCGGCGGCGAACGCCGTGCGCCGGGCCGGCGGTACGTGCTCGATCACGCTCGAGCAGTACACGAGGTCGAACTCCGCATCGGCGAATGGCAGCCCGTCGGCGGGGTCCGCGCGCACGAACGGGCCCGGATAGCTCGGGTACTCGAGTAGATCGACACCGGTGACGTCGAGCTCGGGCTCGAGCGCGCGCAGTCCCATCGCGCCGCAGCCGACGTCGAGCACGCGCGCGTCGGCTCGCAGGCGGGTCAGCGCGAAGAAGCGCTCGTGACGGCGCGCGCGGGCGCGACTGGCCAGCGGCCCGGCCAGGCGCGCCAACGGCCCATGTGCAGTGGCGTAGACGTCGGGCATCGTAGAATCAGCCTATGGCCTCCAAGCGGCAGATCCACGTAGGAGCGGTTCCGATCGGCGGCGGCGCCCCTGTGGCGGTGCAGACGATGACCAAGACCGAGACCGCCAACCTGCAGGCGACGATGGATCAGATCCGCACCGTCGCAGAGGCGGGGGCGGACATCGTGCGCGTGGCGGTTCCTCGCGAGCAGGACGCCGAGGCGCTCAAGACGATCGTCGCGACCTCGCCGATCCCGATCATCGCCGACATCCACTTCAACCACACGCTCGCGCTCAAGGCGATCGAAGCAGGCGCTCACTGCGTGCGCCTGAACCCCGGCAACATCGGCGGTCCGGAGAAGGTCGCCGAGGTGATCGCGCTGGCGAAGCTGCATGGCACGCCGCTGCGCGTCGGCGTCAACTCCGGGTCGCTGCCCAAGCACCTGCGCCAGCTCGAGTACGACAACCCGGTCGAGGCGCTCGTGACCGCCGCGATCGAGACCGTCGAGCTGATGGAGAGCCTCGACTTCGACAACTTCAAGGTCTCGATGAAGTCGACCTCCGTGCCCAACACGATCGCCTCCAACCGCATGCTCTCGGAGAAAATCCCTTACCCGCTGCACCTGGGGGTCACCGAGGCCGGCACCAAGTGGTCGGGCTCGCTGAAGTCCGCCGTCGGGCTCGGCACGCTGCTCGCCGACGGCATCGGCGACACGATCCGCATCTCGCTGTCGACGTTTCACGCCGAGGAAGAGGTCAAGGTGGCTTGGGAGATCCTCAAGGCGCTGAAGCTGCGCGAGCGCGGCCCCGACCTGATCGCCTGCCCCACATGCGGGCGTCTGCAGTTCGACATGGACAGCGTCGTCGCCGAGGTCGAGCGGCGCCTGGAAGCCTACGAGGACCCGATCGAGGTGTCAGTGCTCGGATGTGCGGTCAACGGCATCGGTGAGGCGCGCCACGCCGACTTCGGCATCACCGGCGCCAAAGACATGGGCATGATCTACTCCAAGGGCGAGCCG
>Ga0182024_10007458_pt1 | contig 23562 bp, 15 predicted proteins | sample P32metaG_FD_120480 | JGI IMG/M metagenome (GOLD analysis project Ga0182024, IMG submission 120480) | Permafrost microbial communities from Stordalen Mire, Sweden - P3-2 metaG (Illumina Assembly) | ecosystem: Environmental > Terrestrial > Soil > Wetlands > Permafrost | place: Sweden: Stordalen... | reverse complement strand
TCGCCACCATACCAACCTGGAACAAGCAGGACGCCTGCTGAGTGTTAACCAGCAACGCCACCTGCGCAACGCGCGAGAGATGACCACCAAGTTCAGTGATCTTCCCATGGCGATTGCGAACACCGTTGCCTTGTCTGATCGGTTGGAATTTGAACTCCATGATCTGGGCTACGAATTTCCTCGCTATCCGGTTCCGGAAGGCGACACCATGGATAGCTTTCTCCGCCGTCGAACAGGGGAAGGCGTATTGAAGCGATACGGCTCCAAACACAATCGGAAACTATTGGAAAAAGCCAAAAAGCAGGTTGAGCATGAGCTCGCTTTGATTGAGAGACTGGGCTTTGCCGGTTATTTTCTGATCGTGTGGGATCTGATCGATTTCTGCAAAAAGAACGACATACTGGTGCAAGGCCGGGGGAGCGCTGCGAATTCCGCTGTCTGCTACGCACTGGAAATCACCGCCGTCGATCCGGTCGGCATGGACTTGCTGTTCGAACGCTTCCTGAGCGAAAACCGCGGGGAATGGCCAGACATCGATCTTGACCTGCCTTCCGGAGATAAACGCGAGCAGGCAATTCAGTACATCTATACCCGTTACGGAGAGCTTGGCGCCGCCATCACCGCCAATGTTATTACCTATCGCGGCAAGTCGGCCGCGCGGGAAGTGGGCAAGGCGATGGGCTTCGATCCTGAAACGCTCGGCCGCCTATCCAGCCTGGTGTCACAGTGGGAGTGGAAAGGAAAGAACGATACCCTGGAACACTCTTTCCTACATGCAGGCTTTGATGTGAAGCACGCCCACATCCACAAGTTTCTCGAGCTTTGTATGCGCATTCAGGATCTGCCGCGGCATCTTGGCCAGCACTCCGGGGGGATGGTGATCTGCCAGGGCCAGTTGGATCACGTGGTGCCGTTGGAACGATCCTCCATGCCTGGGCGAACTGTAGTGCAATGGGATAAGGAAGACTGTGCCGACCTGGGCATCATCAAGGTAGACCTGCTGGGTCTGGGCATGATGGCGGTCATCCAGGATTGCCTGGTTCTCGTCTCGGAGCATTACGATGAACCCGTCGACCTGGCACAACTACCCCAGGACCCGGTGGTGTACGAAACGCTGCAGCGCGCGGATACGGTGGGCATGTTTCAGGTCGAGAGCCGGGCACAAATGGCATCCTTACCTCGCAACAAGCCGGACAAATTTTATGACCTTGTGGTGCAGGTGGCCATCATCCGGCCGGGGCCGATCGTAGGCAAAATGATGCACCCGTACATGCGGCGGCGGCAGAAAAAAGAGGCAGTTACGTATCCTCATCCCTCGCTGGAGCCAGTGCTGAAAAGGACGCTGGGCGTTCCCCTATTCCAGGAACAGCTCTTGCGCATGGCGATGACGGTGGCTGATTTTTCCGGGTCAGAAGCAGAAGAGTTGCGCCGCGCTGTCGGCATGCGCCGGTCATGGCAGCGCATGGAGCAACTGGAAGTGAAGCTGCGGACGGGCATGACCAAGAATGGTCTCGATACGGTCACGCAGGACAATATTATTCAGAACATTACCTCCTTTGCGCTGTATGGCTTCCCTGAATCTCATGCCGCGAGCTTTGCGTTGATTGCTTACTCTTCTGCTTATTTCAAGGTGCGTTACCTGGCTGCGTTTACGTGCGCCATTCTCAACAATCAGCCGATGGGGTTTTATATGCCTGCGGTGTTGGTTAAAGATGCGCAGCGTCATGGTCTTCGTATTCGGCCTATCGACGTACAGATCTCGCAATGGCCATGCACGGTTGAGCATGAAGACAATGGTGAGCGGTCGCTGCGTATGGGCTTGATGTATGCCAAGGGACTACGTCAGGAGGTAGGAGAAGCGATTGTCGAATCTCGCAATCGGGCTGGACTGTTTCGCTCCGCTGAAGATCTCACCCGGCGTGTTCCCTTGCTGCAACGAAAAGAGCTCACGCTGTTGGCCCGCATCGGCGCTCTGAATTGCCTGGATGGCATTGGCCATCGACGTGATGCTGTTTGGCAGGTGGAAGAAGCAGTGCGGCCGGTGGGTCCTTTGCTTAAGCCACATCATGGTCAACAGCAGGCCTCTTCGCCCCTGCGGCAAATGACTACAGACGAGAGGTTGAGTGCGGATTATTCCGGCACGGGACTTACTGTGGGGAAACATCCGCTGCACTATCGCCGACGAGAGCTACAGGCGATGAAGGTACTGACCTCAGCGGAATTGCGGAATTACCAGGATGGACAGTATGTGCGCTCAGCCGGTTGTGTGATTGCACGGCAACGCCCCGGCACCGCGAAGGGCTTCATTTTTATCTCCATGGAAGATGAGACCGGCATCGCCAATGTCATTATCACTCCCGATCTTTATGAGCGGGAGCGCGTGGTGGTTACACGCAGCAAATTTGTTCTGGTCGAGGGAGCGCTGCAGAATCAGGACGGTGTGATTCATATCAAGGCGAAACGCATACAGCCGCTTGCCTTCAGCAACCTGGAGGTACGGTCACATGATTTCCATTGAGAGAGTGTAATCTTTCGTATTCTCATGTATTCTGTCGTCATGCCCTTAAAGACAATCACGTTTCGTCTGCCTGAGGAGAAGCTTCAGGCACTGGATTCAGTTGCCGATGTACAGCAACGGGACCGAAGCTTTGTGATCAATGAAGCAGTGACTCAGTATCTCTCGCTTCATGAATACCACCGCGCGCTGATCGAAGAAGGCATTCGCGAGGACGATGCGGGCGAAGTGATCGAACATGAAGAGGTCATGCGTAGGGCAGCGGGTTGGGCACGAAAACCGAGAGCACGCTAATTGCGTATAAGGTGGACGAGTCGAGCTTTCGCACAACTTGAGGCCGCGTTTGACTTCGTTGCGCACGATAACGTACCCGCAGCTAAAAAACAGTTAGACATAATCACGCGTGCTGTTGAACAGCTTGCCAACTTTCCCGAGATGGGCCGCCCTGGTCGAGTGGATGGTACGCGCGAGTTGGTCATACAAAGTACTCCATATATCGTTGCCTACCGCGTAAAAGGCGAGTTGGTGCGGGTTGTTGCTTTGCTTCACGGTGCTCGTCGCTGGCCGACACAGTTCTAGCCCGCATTTCTCACGGCCTGTTCCGTAACGAATGACGGGTGCCCCATATCTGCCCGGTTTTGGCAGATGTGGGATTCCACGAACCTCGGCCCCTGAGTGTGCAAGGTGTAGATGACCATCAACATCAAGGCCTGTTGCCAGTAGAGAGTGACCGGTGGACAGCCGTGGAATCCCACATCTGCCAAAACCGGGCAGATATGGGGCACCCGTCATCCGTTAGAAATAGAGATCTCGCTACCAGCAACCCTCGCTTACCGAGGGGGTCCGTGAGAAAGGCGGGCTAGCCTGGTTACTCTCTTGTGTTTTAGGGCTAGCACTTGGGACCAATTGCGCATCATAGGGTAGCTGAGGTGCCCAAATGGCCGAAGTTAAGAAATGTGCACACCCTGCCTGTAGCTGTATTCCCGCCGAGAAACAAAAATACTGTAGCGAGGTATGTGAAGATGCGAAGGGAATCACAGAACTTGCCTGTCAATGCGACCATCCAGCTTGCCGTGGAGAGGCACTGAAAGCTTAAGGGCCTTCTTGCTGGAACATCTGCTTGATGCCTCGGAGTGCTTGCCTGGTTCGCTCTTCGTTCTCAATCAGAGAGAAGCGTACGTGCTCGTCTCCGTGTTCCCCAAAGCCGACACCCGGGCTGACCGCGACCTTAGCCTCGGTCAGGAGTTTCTTGGCAAACTCGAGCGAGCCCATGGCTTTGTACCGTTCTGGGATTGAGGCCCAAACGAACATCGTGGCCTTAGGCGTCGGTACTTGCCAGCTCAGTTGGTTTAGTCCCTTGACTAGGACGTCTCGCCGCTTGCGGTAGTTGTCGCAGATTTCCTGCACGCACTCCTGCGGACCCTCGAGCGCCAGGATCGAAGCTACCTGAATCGGAGTGAAGGTGCCGTAATCGAAATAACTCTTGAGCCTCCCCAACGCTGCCACCAATACCGGATTGCCCACCATAAAGCCAACCCGCCAGCCCGGCATGTTGTAGCTCTTCGACAAAGTGAAAAATTCGACAGCAATATCCTTCGCTCCCGGCACCTGCAAAATGGATGGCGCACGATATCCGTCGAACACGATATCCGCGTACGCCAAGTCGTGCACCAGGTAGATCTGGAATTCTTTGCAGAGAGCGACTACACGCTCGAAGAATGCCAGATCCACACATTGCGTGGTGGGATTGGCAGGGAAATTCAGGATCAACATCTTAGGACGCGGATACATCAACGGTACGGCATGCTCCAACTCCGTCAGAAAATCGTCGGTGCTGTGTACCGGAATGGCGCGGACGTTGGCCCCGGAGATGACCGGACCATAGATGTGAATGGGATAGCTGGGGCTGGGCACCGCGACCACGTCCCCACGATCCAGGGTGGCCAGGCATAGATGAGCAATTCCCTCTTTGGAGCCAATGGTGACGATCGCTTCGGTTAACGGATCGAGCTGCACGTCATAGCGCTTCTGGTACCAATTGCAAATCGCCTTACGCAGCCGCGGGATTCCCTTGGACAACGAGTAGCGATGAGTCGCCGTCTTCCCCGCTGCTTCAATCATCTTGTCCACGATGTGCTTCGGTGTCGCCCCATCGGGGTTGCCCATGCCGAAGTCGATGATGTCTTCTCCCCGCGCACGAGCCGCAGCCTTCATCTCGCCGGTGATGTTGAAGACATACGGCGGCAGGCGTTTCAACCTCAAGAACTCTTGCATTGGCCTTGTTCCTATCGTGTTACTGGATACGCTCATACCGATAGCCCTCAACTTCAAGCGCTGTGCCAATCGCGGTGATATGCGCCGGCCCCCGAGTTTCGAGTGTGATGTCTATGACTGTATCGCCCAGATTGACGCCGTAATAAGCACGATTGTGTAGCGTCTCGACAATGTTTGCCCGCTGATCGGAGAGGATTTTCGTCAGTTGATGCAGAGCTCCCGGCCGGTCGGCAAGATGGACGCGAATGCGTACCCGGCGGCCATCCTTCACCAAACCTCGTTCGATAATCCTGGCCAGCAGGGTGACATCGATATTGCCGCCGCACACCAGGACCGCGGTGCGTTCGCCTTTGAGCGAGGTTTTCTTCTGCAGCAGAGCCGCCAGGGCCACAGCTCCGGCTCCTTCCGCCAGGGTTTTCTCCCGTTCAAGCAGGACCATGATGGCGTTGGCGATTTCCTCTTCATCGACGGTGACGATCTCGTCAACAAAGCGTTTCACCAGGGGTAGGGTGAGATCTCCGGCACGACGGACCGCAATGCCGTCCGCGATGGTCGCTTCAGCCGGGAGCGTGATGGGGCTTCCGAACTCCATGGCGCGCAACATGGAGGGGAGGCGCTCGGTTTGTACACCCACCACACGAATGGCGGGATTGCTCTCTTTTAACGCGCAGGCGACACCGCTGATCAGTCCCCCTCCGCCGATGGGCACGACGACTGCCTCCAGGCCTTGCACCTGCTCCAACAGTTCGAGGCCGATCGTCCCCTGGCCATTGATCACCGCAGCGTCATCGAACGGATGTAGAAATGTCATCCCCTCCAGTTGGCAGATTCGGAGCGCTTCCTCACAGGCCTCGTCGTAGTTCGCGCCGTGCAGGATCACATCTGCGCCAAATCCACGCGTGGCGGAAATCTTTACCAGCGGGGTCATCAGTGGCATGACGATGCGCGCCAGAACGCCGCGCTGGGTAGCGTGATAGGCCACAGCCTGGGCGTGATTTCCTGCGCTGGCGGCGATGACGCCGCGGCGCTTCTCATCGTCACTCAGCAGCAGAATCCGGTTGAGCGCACCGCGTTCTTTGAAGGCTCCGGTCCGCTGTAGATTATCCAGCTTGAGAAAGACCTGTTGACCGGTGACCTCGGAGAGAGCGGCCGAGAGCTGGCAGGGAGAGAAATAGATGAAATCGCGAATTCTCAGTTCTGCTTTTCTTATCTGATCGAGGGAAACGTCCACAGTTGATTAAAACATTTCTCATGTTGCTCTCAAAGGGGAGGGACTGCGAATGCTACCCCTTGCGCCTGCCTGCTCTAGGAGATGCGCGGTAGACTGAGAATTAGAATGACCGCATCTGAATCCGGAACTATCGCGGTTCTGGCCGAAAAACCTTCGGTCGCGCGTGACATCGCCCGCGTGCTCGGAGCCGACAAACGGGGCACCGGCTACCTGCAAGGAAACGGCTACGTGGTGACCTGGGCCATTGGGCACCTGGTCTCGCTCGCGGAGCCGCACCAAATCAATCCCCAATGGCGGCAATGGCGGCTGGAGTCACTGCCCATTCTGCCCGACCAGTGGCCTCTGGTGGTCTACGAGCGCAGCAAAGAGCAGTTCGAGGTGGTGCAAAAGATCCTCCAGTCTCCACGGGTATCGAGCATCGTGTGCGCGACCGATGCAGGGCGTGAGGGAGAATTGATTTTCCGCTACATCTACGAGGCGGCCAAAAGTAAGAAGCCTTTTAGTCGGCTGTGGATTTCCTCGCTGACACCAGACGCCATCCGCAGAGGATTTTCAAGCCTGCGGCCGGGAAGCGACTACGACCGGCTGGCAGATGCCGCCTGCGGCCGCAGCCGGGCCGATTGGCTGGTGGGGATGAATCTGTCTCGCGCCTACTCGATCGTCTACAATGAAGAGCTTTCCGTCGGCCGCGTGCAGACGCCGACCCTGGCGATGATCGTCGAGCGTGAACTCGCCCTGCGCAGCTTCGTGTCTGAGGATTACCTGCACGTCGTCGCATCCTTCCAGGCCACACAGGCGGTGGAAACGTATGACGGCACCTGGGTCCGTCCAGATATCAAGAGCAGCGAAAGCAGCCGATTGGCTGCTGACGGGCAGGAAGCTGAGCAAATCATGGCGCGGGCGCGCGCCGGGCAGGCCGCCATCGAGTCGCTCACCGCGGAAACCGTGCGCACGCCACCACCTCTCCTCTACGATCTGACAGATCTGCAACGGCATGCCAACCGCCTTTACAGCTTTAGCGCGCAAAGGACACTTGACCTGGCCCAGGCCCTGTACGAGCAGCACAAACTCATCAGCTATCCACGGACCGACAGCCGTTACCTTTCGACCGATATCGCGGCCACGATTCCCAAGATTGTTGGCGTTATTTCTGGCCGTTATCAGGAGCACCTGGCTCCGGGAACCGGGGAGCGTGCCCTGAGCAAGCGTTATGTCGACGACAGCAAGGTCAGCGACCACCATGCGATTATTCCCACCGCGGTCGCGATGCAGCCCAATAGGCTCTCCGACGAAGAAAGCAAAATCTATGACCTGGTGTGCCGGCGGCTGCTGATGCTGTGGCACGCCGAGCACCTGCAGGAAGTGACGACGGTGATTACGGCCATCCGTACGACCACGCAGCCCATTGTGGACCGGTTTCGGACCACGGGCACCGTCGTGCGGCAAATGGGTTGGAAGATTCTTGACCCCGGAGCGGACGCGCGCAGAAAGGATCCGAAGAGTGAAGCCACCGACCAGGCGCTGCCGGCAACGCTCGCCCAGGGTCAGGCGCAGAACGTAACCAAGATAGAAGCGCAAAAGAAGAAGACCCGGCCACCGCAACGATTTAACGATGCGACCATCCTGACCGCGATGCAGACGGCAGGCAAGAGTCTGGATGAGAAAGAGCTATCGGATGCGATGAAGGAAACCGGACTGGGCACCCCGGCCACCCGGGCGGCCATCATCGAAGTGCTCTTGAAGCGCGGTTACGTCACGCGAAGCGGCAAGAGCCTCGAGGCCACCGATAAAGGGATACACCTGATCGAGGTGGTGCATCCGGAAGTGAAAAGTCCGGCGATGACTGGCCAATGGGAAGCGTTCCTCAATCGTATCCAGCACGGTGAAGCGCAGCTGGATCCTTTTTTGGAACGCATCAGTGACTACGTCCGCTCCGTGGTGGGCCGGGTGAGCCAGACGACCCCCGTAGCCCGGTCTGTGGCCCGGATTTCAGAATCCGCCGAACCGGTGGAGATGGTAGCTAACAGAGACCTTCCTGCGGCAAAGCTAATCCCCAGCAACGCCAGCCTTAGCCAACTACTCGAAAGCGTCTTCGGTTTTTCCAGTTTCCGTCCCAACCAGGAGGCGGTTTGCCAGTCCGTGACTGCCGGAGAAGATGCGCTGTTGGTCATGCCGACGGGCTCGGGCAAATCGCTTTGCTATCAATTGCCGGGATTGGCGCGGGGGGGAACGACGCTGGTCATCAGTCCGTTGATCGCCCTGATGGATGACCAGGTGGGCAAGTTGAAGCGCCTCGGCCTCTCTGCCGAGTGCATACACTCTGGCCGCGATCGCGAGAGTTCCCGGCAGGCTTGCGTGGACTACATGAAGGGCAACCTTCAGTTTCTGTTCATCGCTCCCGAGCGGCTTCGTGTGCCGGGCTTTCCGGAGATGCTGGCCAAGCGCAAACCTTCGTTGATTGCCATCGACGAAGCGCACTGCATCTCGCAGTGGGGGCACGACTTCCGCCCGGACTACCGCATGTTGGGCCAGTACCTGCCGAGTTTCCGGCCCGCGCCGGCGCTGGCTCTTACCGCGACCGCGACCCCGCTGGTACAGAAGGACATCGCGACCCAGCTCGGGCTGTCCACGGTCAAGCACTTTATCCATGGCTTCCGCAGGGAGAATATCGGCATCGAGATTGTGGAGGCGCTGCCCTCCAATCGGCCTGGGCTAGCCAGAGCAATTCTGCTCGAAGCCGGCAATCGTCCGGCCATTGTGTACACCCCAACCCGCAAACAGGCGGAAGCTTTGTCCACGGCCTGGGCCGGCGAGTTTCGTGTGGCGGGCTACCATGCAGGGCTCGATGCCCATCGCCGGCGGCGAGTGCAGGAAGAGTTCATGGGGGGAAAGCTGGACGTCATGGTGGCCACCACGGCTTTTGGAATGGGCATCGACAAAGCGGATGTCCGCACCGTAATTCACACCGCCGTTCCCGGCAGCCTGGAAGGCTACTACCAGGAGATTGGCCGCGCCGGGCGTGATGGCAAGCCTAGCCGCGCCATTCTCATGTATTCCTATGCAGACCGTCATACCCACGACTTCTTTATCGGCCGGGACTATCCGCCGGTGGCGTTGCTCGATCGCATTTTTTCGAAGCTAGGGGAACAACCGCAAAGCAAAGACACGGTGCGCAAACTGGTCAAGATGGATGAGGACGTCTTCGATAAGGCCCTCGAAAAACTATGGATCCACAAAGGCGCCGTGGTGGATTTTGCAGAAAATGTGAGTCTTGGCGTAGATAACTGGCGAGCTTCCTACACCCTGCAGGCGGACCAGAAGAAAGATCAGCTGGAAGAAATCATCCGCTACGCAGAGGGCCATCATTGCCGCATGAAGTCCCTGGTTCATCACTTTGGGGACACGTCCGACAGCGGTGCGGGCTGCGGAATGTGCGACTTTTGCGCACCGGTCGATTGTATTGCGCAGAGATTTCGGTCGCCGACGCATGCCGAACGAATCGCCTGCGATCAAGTTCTCAAAAGGCTGGGTGGGGTTTCTGCCAGGTCCACGGGGAAGCTGCATACTGATCTTTACCCTGACGGCGAAATGAGCCGGGACAATTTTGAAGAAGTCCTGGGTGCGATGGCCCGGGCGGAGTTGATCGCTTTCACCGATGCGGTGTTCGAGACGCAAGGCAAGCGCATTCCCTACCGCAACGTCAGCATTTTGGCCGCCGGGCTCAGCTTCAATGAAAGTCTGGCTCACCTTTTCGTGATGCGCGATGCGGCCGCTCCGGCCGCGGCTGGCAAACGCGGGAAAAAGCGTAAGTTCGTGGAGTCTTCTACGCCGGCGCAAGGCAGGTTGGCCAAGTCGTCTTCTGCAGAGCCCGCGCCTCCGCCGGAGCGGCAGGCCCGCCTGGAGCAGGCATTGCGCGCCTGGCGATTGACCGAGGCCAAGCGCAGAAAGATGCCGGCGTTTCGCATTTTTGGCGATCGTACGTTGCGGAATATAGCCAACTCCTGCCCCAGGACGGACTCTGCCCTGCTGGCCGTACCCGGCATTGGTATGGGCACCGTGGAAAAATATGGAGCCCAAATCTACCACTTGATCGAGAGCGCTGAGTAGGCTTCTCTTTATGTACGGGCTGAAGCCCGTACCTACCTTTCCTAAGCCTGTTGCACCAGAAGGGCGGATACCGTTTAAAGTGGTGTCACGTTCATAGCCTTGTAACAGGGGTATCCGCAGTGGTCGAGGCCGCGCAGCTGGAGGATGACGAAAAGGGCCCGGGCATGATGGGCCTCATCCGCGAATTGCTTCGTCCCTATCGGGGCAACCTGATCATCATCCTGGTGGCGATGCTGGTTCAGAGCATCATGACCCTGGCCGCGCCGTGGCCGCTCAAAATCATCATCGACAACGTGGTGGTCGGACGAAAGCTCGATCCTTGGCTGGCCCACCTGATTCAGCCGGTGCTTGCGCATGCTCATCGGGCACATCTCGCGGAGATAGCAGCGTTAGCAGTCATCTTGATCGCTATCTTTAACGCCGTCGCGTCGTACGTGGCCAACTACTTCACCGAGAGCGTCGGACAGTGGGTGGCGAACGATCTACGCATGCGCACTTACCACCATCTCCAATATCTATCGCTGCGCTATTACGATACCCACCAGTCCGGCGTGCTGCTGAGCACGATTACTGCCGATGTGCTCACCATTCAAAATTTCGCCTCCTCCGCGACGCTCGGCATCGTGGTGGACATGTTCACCATCCTGGGCATGTTGGTGGTGATGTTCTTTCTCAACTGGGACTTCACGCTGATCGCGGTCGCGATCACCCCGTTACTGCTCCTGCTGGCCTCCAGGTTCAAGAAAGCGGTCAAGAGTTCGACCCACGAAGTGCGCAAGCAGCAGAGCAACATCGTGGCCGTGGTGCAGCAGGATCTCGAGTCCATCCGCGTGGTCACGGCCTTCGGCAGGCAGGAACTGGAACAGCAAGCACTGGCGGCGGTGAGCGCGGCGACCGTAGCCGCCGCGCTCAAAGCCCGCCAGGTCAAGGCGCTGCTTTCGCCCATCGTTTCGGTCATCGTCTCCTTCTGCGTGGCGTTCGTCCTCTGGCGAGGCTCATTGCTTATCCTTAAGGGAGGGATGACCGCCGGGGAGTTGACCGTTTTTCTTTCTTATCTGGCCTCATTTTTCAAGCCGGTAAAAGACCTTGCCAGCATGAACAACTCCATCGCCCAGACAGCGGTGGCAGTGGAGCGTATTCGGACAATTCTCGATGCGGACGCCATACTTCCCGAGAAACCCGATGCCAGCGAGAAGACAATCACGGGTGAGATCGTCTTCGATCACGTGGCCTTCGCTTATGACGCCAGTTGTCCTGTGTTGCGCGATGTGAGCTTCACCGTCAAGCCTGGCCAGATGATCGGAGTTGTGGGGCCGACGGGAGGAGGCAAATCGACCATCATGAGCCTGATTCCCCGGTTTTACGATCCCAGCGCAGGCGCTGTTCTTGTGGACGGTGTGGATGTTCGCGACTATCGACTCCAGGCATTGCGCGATCAGATTGGCTACGTGCTGCAGGAGACGGTGCTCTTTCGCGGATCCGTGCGCGACAACATTGCTTACGGCCGCGCCGACGCGACGGAAGACGAGATTGTCGAGGCCGCAAAGCTGGCCAACGCGGACGAGTTTATCGCCCGCATGCCCAACGGCTATCAGACTTTTGTCGGTGATCGAGGAGATACTCTCTCCGGCGGCCAGCGGCAGCGCATCGGGATCGCCCGCGCGATCATACGCAACAACCCCATCCTGATTCTTGACGAACCGACCGCCGCTCTCGATACCGAGTCGGAAAGGTTGGTGATCGAAGCCCTGGAACGCTTGATGAAGGGGCGAACCGTGCTCACCATTGCCCACCGGCTGAGTACCATCCGCGATGCGAATAAAATCATTGTGCTGAAAGACGGTGTGGTCGCCGAGCAGGGCACGCACGACGAGCTATTGGCGCTCGGGGGAACCTACGCCGAGTTGTATAGTGTACAGTTCGATACAACACCGGCGAAGTCCGCTCTGTAGCGGCTTGCGCAGGCGGGAGAGGGCAGATGTCCCGTAGCCTGGTTGTTTTACCTGACGATTCCGCGAAGCCGATTCTGGACGCGATCAAGCATGCGGCAAAATCGCTGCGCATCAAGATGTTCGTCTTCACCGATCCGTCGTTGATTGCGGCCGTCGTGGCAGCACACCACCGCGGTGTCGTCGTACGCGTCATGCTCAACCCCAAGCGCCGCAACGGCGTCTCCGAAAACGACGAAAGCCGCGCCATGTTATCGGCTGCGGGTGTTGACGTGCTGGATAGTAATCCGGCCTTCGACCTTACCCACGAAAAATCCATGGTCGTGGATGATAGGACGGCGTTTGTGAAGTCGCTGAACTGGCAGAGTGAGAACCTGACTGAGACGCGCGACTACGCCATCATCACCTCGGAGCCGCACGAGGTTGCGGAGATTATCAACTGCTTCGAAGCAGACTGGAGCCGCCAGGATTTTGCTTCAGGGAAACAAGCGCAACTGATTTGGTGCCGGGGCAATGGCCGGGAACGAATTACCGAGTTCATTGACGGCGCTAAGCACTCGTTATGGTTACAAAACGAACGATACCAGGATCAGATGATCATCGAGCACCTGGTGCGGGCCAAGGAGCGCGGAGTCGACATTCACGTGATGGCGCGGCCGCCGCACACTCTCAAAAAAGAGAAACTGCTGGAAGGGGTTGGAGGATTGCGCATTCTGAATGATGTCGGGGTTGAAGTGCGCAAGCTGAAAGGGCTCAAGCTGCACGCAAAGATGTTGCTGGCTGATGGAGAGCGGGCCATTATCGGATCCATCAACCTGGCGCCGGGCAGTTTCGACAGCCGGCGCGAATTAGCAATCGAGGTCCGCGATAAACATATCGTCGATCGTCTGCATGATGTCGTGCACCATGACTGGAAGCACTCCCACACGCTTGACCTGTCGGATGAGGGTTTGTTGGCGGATCTGGAGAAGCATGGCGGGAAAGGCATCGAGGAGCTCGGGCTGGATGTCTAGGGTTGTAGCTGGTAGGTACGGGCTGGTAGGTGCGGGCTTTAGCCCGTACATAAACCTAATCAAACCATATGGCCTTTAGGCCCTGAGGTATGCTTTTCCGCAACCTTGAACTCCGTTTTTTTACCAGCCCCGGCAGCTACGTCTACCAGGCGTTGGGCAAGCCATCTAGCCGCTCAATGAACTTTGTATGAACGAACTGATGATCTATCAGCCCTCGCCGGCCCGGATTTCCCGCCACATATTCGACTTGATTTCGGAAATCCTCGGCATCGCGAACGCGATGCTCGTGAAAACCGGCTTGCCAAACCTCTCCCGCAAATTGCTTCCTAACCGAGAAAGAAAACCCGCCCTTGATAAATTGAACGCACCGCTCGACGGTTTGTCCCCTTCCAGGGGTTAGGAGGACATGCAGGTGTTCCGGCATAACGGCGAAGGCGTGCAATAGGAATCGTCCCTGTTCTCTGTATCCGAATATCGTCCTTACCAGGAGCTCCGCATTCGCGGTCCGCAAAAAGAGCGCCCTTCTCTGGAATGTCACGGTGGTGATGGCATAGGTATGAATGACGCACCCGGTGTGTGGTACGAAAAGCATAACTCGGGATACGAATTTGGACGAGAGACGGGTTTAGAGGTTGCGGATAGCGATGATTGCGCAAGCAACGAAAAAACGTACCTCAGGGCCTAAAGGCCATATGGTTGCGGGTTTATGTACGGGCTAAAGCCCGTATACCAGCCCGTACCTACCGGCCCGTACCTACCTGATCGTACCTACCAGCACGTGACCCTAATATTAAAGAGTTTTCACCCTGTGCTTTCGTGCAGGTCCTAAATCTGGGAAAAGGAGGCCGGCCTTAGCACCAGGCTATCGATGTTGCTTACGATTGCTTCGGAGCTGTACTTGGGCTGAGCCGCCAGCTTTAGCCATTGCGGGTCAGAGCGAAATGCCGTCCACTTTACATCGATCTCCGATATGTCTGGGAAACTGACCATGTAGGTCAACTGGGGCAAGCGAGGACCAATCAAAGTGTCTCCGAAAAACACTTGCCAGAAGCCGGCGCGCTGGAAAATCTCAAATTCGCCGTTGTGGAACATGTCCACTTTACGCAGGTGGTCCTGATTGGTTGGGCTCTCGTAGGTGCGCAATTGGAATACTCGCTTGCCGTGCTGTGCCGTGACGGGCGGAACGACCAACCGCGGCCAACCTTCAAACGCAATCATGAGCGAGCTTTCGATTCGAAGGAAACCGGGAGCGGTCGCCGGCGCGTTCCAAAATGGTCCGGCGGACTTCATGAATTCCTCGTCCTTTGCCAGATGCAGCTCGGCAGTCACCAGTGACTCCAATGTGGTCGACGGGATGAGCAAATAGAGCGCGGGCGTTTGCGGGCCGAGGTCGAGATTGAAGGCGCCGATAGGCGAAAAACCGAGCCGGTTGAGTGCGGGAATCAGGGCATCCGCCAGGTAGCTTTGCAGCAACTTTGGTTCCGGGCCTGACTGCAACTGATACTTGCGCAACTCGTAGTACTCGCGGCCTTTGCCTGCGGCCGCCTGCGCAAGTGAGTCGCTGGGGGTCAAAGCCGCGGCCGCCGCGGCCAGGGACGAGGTCAGGAAATGTCGTCTTTGCAAAACTCCTCCGAACCAAACCAGGATTCTAAAGCATTTCTTCTGTTACTGTTTCTGGCTGGACACAGAGGAGACGTACATGAAGAGGCGCAAGTTTCTCACGCTCGCGGCTTCGGCAGCCGGAGCCGCGGCAACGAGCCGAATAGCCGCAGCCCTTCCCCCGGCAATACCGATCATCGACACCCACATCCACCTCTTTGATCCAGGGCGTCCAGGGGGCGTGCCCTGGCCGGCGCAGACCGACACTGCGCTCTACAAGGCTGCCCTACCCGACCGCTATGCCCGCCTTGCCCGTCCCTTCGGCGTGGTAGGCGCGATCGTGATCGAAGCCAGCCCGCTGGCCAGCGATAACGAATGGGTGCTGCGCCAGGCGGCCAACCATCCCATCATCGTGGGCATGGTGGGCGACCTGATTCCAGGAACGCCGGGGTATCAAAAGGACATCGATCGGCTTCACGCCAATCCGCTGTTCCTGGGCATACGGTACGGCAATCTTTGGGATCGGAATCTGGCCGTCGACGCGCAGAAGCCGGAGTTTTTGGCTGGGTTGAAGATATTGGCCGAGCGCGGCCTGGTCCTGGACAGTGCGAATCCCGATCTCAAGCTCGTCCGGGCTATCGCCGGGGTGTCGGACCAGGTTCCGGAGCTGCGGATCGTGATCGATCATCTGCCCACTGCGCGCGTGCCCTCGGAAGCACCCGCCAGAGACGAGTATTGGTCATTGCTGCGGCAGCTGGCAAAAAACAAGAACGTGTTCGTCAAGCTTTCTGAAGTCATCGCCGCGCGTATCGAAGAGTCCGGCGGTCCAACCTTTGCCCAGGAACGACTGGATGCGCTGTGGGATATTTTCGGCGAAGACCACGTTCTTTACGCCAGCGATTGGCCCAATAGCGACCACCATGCAACCTACCAGGAGACCATCTCGATCGTGCGCAGCTACGTCGAAGCCAAGGGCCGTATCGCATCGGAGAAGTTTTTCTGGAAGAATTCAGTAGCTGCCTACCGCTGGCATCCACGGGAAGCAGGTCAACCCATGGAGAAGGGCAATTTTACTCAGGCGTTTTGAAGAAATGGTATAACCCGCTTGTATGTCTTTGCGTCTTCCCTCTCCTGGTAATTCGAGCCGCCGCCGGTTTCTGCGGCAAAGTTTCGCATTCAGTGCGTTGGCCACTCTTGGATCTTTCTCAAGCCTGGCTGATTTCGTGCCGTCCCAACCCGAGGCCGCGCAGCTATTGGTGTTGGGCGATTGGGGATACGAGGAGCAGACAGCACAGTCCCAGGTGGCCGCGGGCCTTTCGGCATATGCCAAACAGCATTCGGTTCGCCCCCAGGCGCTGCTGATGTTGGGGGATAACTGGTACGGCGAGTTGGCTGGAGGCGCCCACTCCACTCGGTGGCAGACGCAGTTCGAGCAGATGTACCCAGCCAAGGATTTCCCCTGCCCTGCCTATGCCGTGCTGGGGAACCATGACTATCAGCGCTGGCCCGAGAGCAAAGTCGATGCTGAGCTCGAGTACGCGCGCAGCGGCCGAAACGGGGCTGCTGCCACCCGTTGGACCATGCCGGCGCGCTGGTATCGCTTTGAGTTCCCCGCGAAGAATCCGTTGGTGACGTTTCTAGCGCTCGACAGCAACATGCCGCGCCCAGATGGTAAGGAAATGGGCGGACGGGATTTCACCCTGACACCACAGCAACAAGCGGAGCAGCTTGCCTGGCTCGAAGCCGAGCTAAAGCGTCCACGGACGACTCCCTTTGTTGCCGTCATCGCCCATCATCCCGTCTTTTCCGATGGCCCCCACGGAGACCATCCCGTATTGATTCGCGATTGGGACCCGCTATTCCGCAAATACCGCGTGGATGTGTTTATGGCCGGCCACGATCATGATTTGCAGCACCTGGAGTTTGATGGGCATCCCACCAGCCATTTTCTTTCCGGAGGGGGCGGTGCGGACTTGTACTCGCTTAAAATTGAGCCTTCGCAACGCGGCCCCTATGCGCAGAAGGTTTATGGTTTCAGCCATATCTCGGTCGCGGCCAAGCAGATGACTCTCCGCCACCTGGATCAGAACGGGCGCACGCTGCATGCCTTCACGAAGACGCCTGAGGGGAAGATCACCATCTTAGGGTAGAGTTACTTCCATTCTGGGTAGTGACTGTAGCTAGGAGAGATCTGCGGTTTCTTTCCTTGGCGACCGGAATGGGGTATATTTCGGCACACCACATTGCTGCCACCCGATATGGATCCAGGACAAACGCCGAAGCAGAATTCTCTGCCCATCAAGGCAATCCTGTTTATCGTGGTGGGTGCGGCGGTTGTAATCTGGTTTATCCTGCAGCGAAACAGCCCCCGGCAGTCCAGTGTGGCTCCTCCGGGCTCGATCAACAGCTCGATCGCAAATGATGTGTCAACCCCACCTGCTCCAACTCAACCTGCTCCCGCTCCCATGACGGCTACGCAAAATGAACACGTCGAACGATACCCCCTGCTCGAATCTCCTGAATCAGCGGCGGCCGATCAGGAGATTCCCATTCAGGTTTCGCTAACGGAGCAGCAGCAGGGGCCTAAAGTCGATATCAAGGGCGGACAAGCAACTCCCGAGGGCAAGCTGATTTTCGCGCTGCCGGCTACGCAAAGTGACACCTGGAAGATAGATGTTGTCGCGTCCGCAACCGGCTTGATATTTACCAGCGGAAGTATCGGCAGCATCGACCTGCCACGTCACGGTGATGCAACCTACGCGCTCTTCCGCGCGAAAGCCGCTCCAAATCTCCCCCCGGACAGAAAGGCTCACCTGTTGGTGACCTATTGGTATCAGGGACGGTATCTTGCTCGCATCGGACGTGATATCGAGATCACAGCCGCGCCTTCTACGGAAGCTCCGGCAATGCGGAGAACAGTCAAGGCGGCCGGGGGAGCTGAGGATTTATCCGTAGACCTAAGCGATCAAGGCCCGGAACCCGATCTGACGCTCTTCATCAAAGGCGATTCCATCACGGTAAATTCGCGGCACTTGCGGGCAAACAGCGGTCCGCTCAAAGATGCCAAGGGATTCGCGGACTGGCTGGAACAGAACTCCTGGAATCTTGGCCTGGCGGCGCGCGGCTCCGCTCGGCTATCTTCTACACCGCAACAAAACAAGGAACGTGCGGAGGGATTTGGGCAACTGCTCTATGAAAAATATGCTCCCGACGTTTTCAAGAGCGCCTATTGGGCGTTGGTCGATAAACTGGGCAGCAAATTCCATACCATCCAGATCTATTCTGATAATCCGCAGATCCCCTGGGAGTTGATGATCCCGGTGCGCAAAGGCAGTCCACAACAGACCTTCTTAGGTCTTGACTACTCCATTGCACGTTGGCATGTAACCGACGACGGGATACAGAGAGATCGGCCTCCGGGTACCGAAGCCCTGCAGAAAATGGTTGTGATTGCGCCGCACTATACCGGAGCGCGCGCACTGAACGCAGAGGCGACAGAGGTACAGGGACTTGCCCGGCTAAACGGGTACAGTGCGGTCAACGGAAATTTGAATGCGCTCCGCGCCCTCTTGCACGACCCACCCCAAGGTATCGTGCATTTTGCGGGACACGGTGAGTTGAGCCCGACCCTGGGTGACTTCTCCATCCTGCTGGAAGATGGAGAGCTGGATACAACAGGCTACCGCCGGATGATCAACGCTGACTCTTCAAACCATCCGTTCTTCTTCTTCAACGCGTGCGATGTAGGAGAAGAGAAACATAGCGGCAACTTTGTCGATGGCTGGGCTCCAGCAGTGCTGGATGCGGGCGCCAGCGGATATATCGGGGCGCTCTTCCCTGTCGATGACAAAGTCGCAGCTGACTTTTCGGTTCAGTTTTACCAGCATCTGCAGGACGAGATGCAAAACGGCACCGCGGACGTAAGTGCAACCCTGGAGCAAACACGCCGCGAGATATACCAGCGCACGGGGAATCCAACCGCACTCGCCTATGTGCTGTACGGGGATACAAACCTGAGATTTTTCAAAGCAGTCGCACAGTGAGGCAATAGGCTCAAGGCTTGTCGCTTGACCGCGGCACACTCTGCGTGTGCAGCATCTGGATGCTCCAGTTAGTGGGTGCCGGCCTGGTGGCGCCGCGGCTTCCGGCGCTGGTTGAGTCAAGCAAATCCTCCAGCGGATCCTCAGCCTTGGCGGAGCCGGCGCCTCGACTCACGACTCCCTTGAACTCGATCGCGTAGGGGTTGGCCAAAGGAGTCGACGTGGTCAACAGCAAGTAAGTATCTGTGCCGAGGGGATCACCCACCAGGATGGGATCGCCCGGCAGGAGAATGCGGTCGAGCTTTTCTTCCTCGGTGGGAAGCAGGCCGGAGGGCGAGCCATCGTATGGGAATAGGAGCACGCCTTTGCCCTGGCAGTCGATACTAAGAAGATAGACCCACCTGGGCGAGACAGCGGCTTTCCTGCTGCCCACCAACGCTGGTTCGTAGGTGGCCTGGTCATAGGTTCTGCCACCCTCGATCACATCCTGCTTTTCTGCGACACGGCGCAGGGTAAGCCTGTAGGGAAAATCCGCCTGGCCGGTCAGCGCAGAGGATCCAAGTTTCAACCAGCCATTGAGCCTCGCCAACTGCACGGCGGAGGCGGAGAGGGCGGGCTCGGGCTCACCTTGAGCGGCTACCCAATCGGTGCGCAACGGGTAAGACGAGTTCGGCGAGCAGCCCGCGGCACTTCCGCTCGGGGTTTGCACCTCGGCGTCAACGTCGCTGCGTTTGAACCATGCATAGCTGATACCCGCGTCGTTGACAGTGCCTCCGACGACATACATGGCCTGGGTGCGGTCGGAGGTGAGCACGGCGGCGCTGGGTGGCGCTCCGTTCTGCAGCGGCAGCAAGGCGGACGCAGATTCGCGGGGCAGCGGGGCGTCAAACCAGACCACGCTGGCGGGGGGCAACTTTTTGAGCGCCGCCGGTGAGAGCTTAGCGCCGAGGATGATGACTTTCTCTTTTTTGCCAGGCCCAGCAGGCGGGTTTTGGGCATGCGTTTCGAGCGTCCAGCGTGTGCCATCCCAAGCCAGATGGTGCGTCCAGTGATCTCGTGACGGATCGGCAGCAAAGCTGAGGTGCGCGGGGCGTACCACGGTGAGAGCATCCTGAATCTCGGCTGCCGACGGATTGGAAGCGCCTGCGTAGAAGCTCAATGTGGGCCGCGCCGCGGGCACCCATTTGGTTAGCTCGACCACATCCTTGGCGTGCACCGTGGCGGCCGCCGGAGAGATCACCGTAGCCCTGGAGCGCGCGACGCCGATTGAGTCGGTCACCTGCAGCACGGCGCGGACGCTGTTGCTTTCGGTCAGTTGAGTGAATTCACTCCCGGGGCCGATGTCAGCGGCTGCGCCTATATCGAGGACTATCCCGGCGGCGTCAGCCGAGACGATGGCGGCAGTAGGCGGTCCGCTGCCGGCTATCCCGCCAAAGAGCGGCTGTTGGCTGCGAGTGACGGAGGTATCGAGCTCGGGTTGCTGGCGGGCGGCGCCGGGCGCAATCTCCATCGCGACCACCAGCCTTTTGAAGACGTCGGACGAGGGCCGGTTGGATGGCAAAGCCTCAAGGGTTTCGATCAGTGCGTTGGTGAATAGACCATGCGGGGGAACAGCGTCCTGGACGTCCATCGCCAGTTGTTCCTTTTGTGCGGCGGAGAGGACCAGCACGGGGTTGTCGGCGCGGTTTTCCGGGGGAGTTGCAGTAGCCTCAGCTGGATAAGGGTCAGCCGGCATCGGACGCGGATCGAAGTCGAAGTCGCGTGGGACCAGAGACGGGTTCAAGGCTCCGCGCGCGAGTGATCCGGAGTGGCAGGCGTCAAAGATTGCCGTCACATGAATGTTGCGGTCCGCCGCCAGGTCGAAGATATGACGGAGATCGCGGCTAAAAATATCATCGTGGCCCAGGTACCAATCGTAGGGAACAATGGTGTTCTCCACATACGATGGGTTGCGGCCGGTGCCGTCGAGGTTATATAGCTGCCCGTGCCCCTTGGGGTCCGCGCGCAAAGAACCGTGCGCGGAGATGAAGAGGACTACCGTATCGCCGGGCTTCGGATCCCTGACCAGGTACTGTTCCATCGCCTGGAGTATGGCGTCGTGGGTCGCTTGTTCATTGAGCAGAATGTGGATGTGTTTGTCGTCGTTGGGGAAGCCAAATTTTTCGCTGGTGAGCAAAGCCCGCATGGACGCGACATCGTGACTGGGACCCTTGAGATTGGGGTAGATCAACAGGGGTTCATAGCGTCCGGTGAGGGGAGCCCCGGCGGGCACCTTCAGGTCAGTGTTTGGATGTGCATAAGTGTCGATGCCGATCAGTAACGCGCTCTTGGTGGAAACTGACGAGTTACCCGCGGGGGGCGCCTGGGCAGAGATCCGGCAGCAGAACAGGACGCATAGCGCCGCAAGGAGAAGGCGGACTGGTCGTATATCCATCAAAAACACCAGAAGACAAACCAAGGCGAGCGAACCGGATAAGCTGGGGATCCCGTGGTATGATGGCACGATTTCGACTTAGATCAGCAGAAAACTGTACCGCAACGACGCTGAGCCTGCTTGCAGCCAAGTTAGTTGATACGTAGCCGGCAGGCAGAGCTGTCGCAGGTATTGAGGTGAGACATGCAGACGGCCAGTGGACTTGCGTTGGTGCTGGCGCTGGGCGCCGTCGCTTTGCCGTTTGCTCAGGCACAAGCAGCGGGTAAAAGCGGCGGAGATAGCTCCCCGGCAGGCGTAGGCTTCTCCATCGAATCGGAGATGTTAACTTATCGCGCGCTGGAGTCAAACAGCGAGGCTATCGCCTGCGACGTAACCGCATTTCTCAACGGAACCACCGCAAACTTCACCAGTCCTCCTGCGGGTGCGGTCTGCGATGTGAAGGCAGGCTCTCATAACGTCAGTATCGTCCTTCTTCCCTTCGATAAGAGCACCTTCGCAGACTTCCAGTTGTGGCGAGTCGACATGGCGACGATGGACAGGCTTCAGCGCAAAGCCGCGACGTTTGATTGCCCCCCAGGAGCGCAGTCGAAAGGGGCTGTATCTGCCGCCAGCTCTGCCGCGAGTTCTGCGCTGAACCTGACCCCGGCAGGGCCCATGCTGAATGCTGCGCAGGGTGTTCTCGGTCTGCTGGCATCAGAAGAGGTGACCTCGCCGGTGACCGGAACCATTCAGGACCAGGCTTTTATGAATGGCGTTGGGCGACAGCTGCGGGCTCTCAAGGTGCCGGTAATCATGCCTACGGGTTACTCTCCCTACTCGCTGGCGCCGCTTGATCAAACATCCTCACCGTTTCTTGCCGGCTTGGGCAGGATCCTCAGCGCTGAAGGCTGCCTGACTGGCTTGGCAGCAAAAGGCGGCGGTGACACCTCGAGCATTCGGGAGACGATCGCGGAGATCGACAAGTTCCGGGGCATGCTCGATGAGGCTAGCGCTTCCAGTACGGGGGGCGCCAAAACTGCGGGAGCGGACAAGACTGCCCAGCCGGCGGCCGCAACCCCATCTTCGACAGCCGGAGCAACATCTTCGAGCCACCTCCCCGCCGTTCTCTTTGCGGACGGCCTGGCGCAGGCGCTCGGCGTCGATCCGGTCACAGGAAAACTCCCGGACAATGGAGTATCGCAACATATCCTCCTGCTCAAAGCGCTGGAATCAGGAGGCTCTGTTACCAGGTACACCAACGTTCTTGGCACCAAGGTCCGGTTTAGTGGCGGCTTCGTGGGTACCTACGCCTTATTTACAACAGCCGGTGACCTGGAGTGCTCAGGGAATGTGTACGACTTTGGAGGCTCCATCAAAGCCAAGAACTTTGAGCGAGACGCCGGTAAATTTAAGCCCGACCCGAGCAAGCAGCTGATTTTTCAGCGCGGCAGCTGCCCCTCACTGCCGCCCGGCCGGTAGATATGCGGGGTTACTTTTCGCTGGTCGGCGGCACCAACCCCTTCAATCGCAAATACAACGACAGGATCGCGTACTGCTCATTGTCATGAGCGAGGTTGCCCCACAGCATACTCAACCGCGTCCGCTTCCCCGCCGGCCCGGCCTGGAGCATGTCTGTCAGATTGGCATCGGTCACGCCGGCATAAGCTTTGTCGCACTCGGCAAAGGAAGCCTTGAGTGCCTCAACGATGACCGCCTTATCTGCCGTATCCGCCGGCACTTTCGGCAGCGCGCTGGCGTCTGTATTATTCGCAGCACCGCAAATATGCAGCTGCGCCTCGATCACATGGTTCACGACCCGAGCGAAAGGCCGAATATCCGGCGTGGGCTTAAAGCTATAGTCCGCGGCCGGCATCTTATCGGCTGCTTTGAGTATGTTTGGTTTCAGTCGCGCGTAGCTTGCTTGGATTTCAGTTGGCAGCGGGTTCCCCTGCCCCAGGGCAACTCCCGAAATCATCAAACCCGCCACTGCACACGCCGTACGTATCCGCTGCATTATGTTTCCTCCAGGTGCCAACCAGCCTACCTAGGGTCGAGACGCTGCACAAGGGGGAAACTTTGCGAGGGGGAGAGAAACCGCAGGTCTCTCCACTACGCTACGCTCCGGTCGAGATGACAATTCTGTTGCAAGCTGCGGAGAAAAACATTTCCAAGAAAGGTCCGCGGAACTGGAGATCCCTCGGCTTCGCTCGGGATGACAAAGGGGAGGGCGATGCTTCCATGGAATGCGGCTGCCGAACAAATACACCCTCATCCGGCAATCCAAATGCAGCCATCACCCTCCCCTTTGTCATCCCGAGGAGCAGCCGACTCGCTGAGGCGAGTCGGGAGAGAAATGACAAAGCTTGTGCCCTCTGCAATATCGAAGGGTGAAATCGAAGGGTGCCCCAGGTCTCGCTTTTG
>Ga0182024_10007457_pt1 | contig 23562 bp, 17 predicted proteins | sample P32metaG_FD_120480 | JGI IMG/M metagenome (GOLD analysis project Ga0182024, IMG submission 120480) | Permafrost microbial communities from Stordalen Mire, Sweden - P3-2 metaG (Illumina Assembly) | ecosystem: Environmental > Terrestrial > Soil > Wetlands > Permafrost | place: Sweden: Stordalen... | reverse complement strand
GCCATCGGTTTCCCATTGTCGTCAATAAATTGCAGCTTCCAATAATAAGTTTGCGCCGGCACAACGGCGAATGGGTGCATGGTCACTTTCGCGAGCAGTTCGACCTGCACAATCGGCGCGCGCAGGTCCCGCCTCGCGGAAACGGTGAGGATGCTTTTGTGAGGAGAAGCGTCCCACTGGAGTTTGGCCGCCAGGAAATTCGCCTCGACTGAAGCGTGGGGCGAGTCGGGGGCGGCCGTGCGCGCGGTTGCGGTTTGGACGATGGAACCGAGCACCACGATCCCCCCAGAAAGCGTGCCGGCCTTCAAAAAAGCGCGGCGGGAGAGCGGTTTACCAGGCATGGGGCGTTCTCATTTCCAGTCAATCCTCACTTCGTACCAATCGGCCCCCGGCGGCTCGTCGTTGAAATGAATCGCGAGGGTCTGATTGTTTTCGGGCGTCGGCATTTCACTGATATTCACCTCGCCTCGGCCGGAGAGTTTAGTCAGCTTGATTTCCGCGGGGGCTCCCGGTTTAAAAGCGGGTCGCAGCCCCTCGTAGGCGATGCTCGTCTTGTCGTTCCACGCCGGCCTCCAGGGCTTGCCGTTGATCAGGGTGGGCTTGGTGTTATGATCTCCCGGCAAGTCGAACTCTTCATGCTCGAACCAGAGTTTGTTGCCCTGAATCTTGACGGTATCCGACCCGTCGATGTACGCCTTGATCTTGACTGTTTTGGTGCAACCCAGCATCAGTCCCAACACCAGGCACAAAGCGCACCGCAACCATTTTTTCCGGGGCAGGTTGCCGATAGTGCTGGCGTCCAGTGTCTTCATTCGTTTGGGATCATATCACACAATACATGTCCGCAAAGAGCAGAGATGGGACAAGTATCGTCGCATTTTTTGGGCACGCGCGAAGCCGGGTGACCGGGCCGCGCAAAATCGGGCTTGCGCCCCCTGGCAACGGCAACAAACTCTTGTGCAACGTGGGCTTGATTATTTTTGAAGACGAACACCTTCTTGTCGCCAATAAACCGGCGGGCTGGAGCACCCATTCGCCCGCGCCCTTTGCCGGCGAAGGTTTGTATGAATGGCTCAAGAACCGCGAGCCGCGCTGGGCCCGGCTCGCCATTATTCATCGGCTTGACAAGGAAACTTCCGGCCTGATCGTCTTTGGCAAAACCACCGTCGCGAACCGTTCCCTGACGGACCAGTTCGAGAAGCACCGGGTGCATAAAAAATATGTTTTGCTGACGGATCGTCCGGCGCCGGCGGCCCCGCTGCAGGTCAAATCGGCGCTGGTTCGATCGGGCGAGCGTTATCTCAGCCGCCCCCTTCACGCCGGGGCCGAGGTGGCGGAGACGTGTTTTGGCGCCGGGCAGAAATCTTTAGCGCGCGGCGAGGGCAACGCGGCCTGGGCCGTCGCAGCCGAACCGCTCACGGGCAAGACCCATCAAATTCGCGTCCACGCCGCCGCCCATGATTTTCCGATTCTCGGTGACATCTTGTATGGCGGCACGGCGGCGGACCGCGTTTATTTGCACGCGGCGGAAATTCAATTTGTCCATCCCGGCACGCAGGCACCAGTTTCATTTACGGCCCCTCTCAATTTTTCCGAAGACCCGCGCCAGGCCCTGCGCGCCGCGCTGATTGACGCCTCGCAAACAAACGCTTGCCGCTGGATTCACGGCGCTGCCGATGGCTGGCCCGGTCTTTATATTGACCGCTTGGGAGATTTTCTGCTGGCCCAATCGGAGGCTACCCTGACTGCGGCGCAAAAAGGCTGCGTCGAGGATTGCGCGCGGCGTGCTTCCGCCCAGGGCGTGTATCACAAGATTCTTCAACGCCAGGCGCGCGCCGCCCCGCAATGGCTGTCCGGCCGGACGGCGCCGGAGGAAATCCTCGTGCGCGAGAACGGCCTGCAATTTGCGCTCCGCTTCGACGAAGGATACTCCGTCGGCCTCTTCCTGGACCAGCGCGACAACCGCCGCCGTCTTCTAACAGGCTACATCGCGCCCAAGCTGGAAATCGCGCCCGCGGCCGAAGTGCTCAACGCCTTCGCCTACACCTGTGGTTTCTCGGTTGCCGCGGCGGCGGCCGGCGGGCGCGTCACCAGCCTGGACCTTTCCAAAAAATACATGGAATGGGGAAAACGCAATTTTGTTCTCAACCAGATCGATCCGGCCCGGCACGATTTCATCTTCGGCGACGCCTTTGACTGGTTTCGTCGCCTGTCCAAAAAGAAACGCAGGTTTGACGTCATTATTTTGGATCCGCCGACTTTTTCCCGTTCCAAGGAGGGCGGCGTTTTTCAAGTGGAAAAAGATTATGGAGCGCTGCTGACCGCGGCCCTTCCCCTGCTCAATCCCGGCGGCATCATCCTCGCATCCGCCAACGCCGCCACCCTCGAGCCGGAGAAATTTCTCAATGCGATTGATCGCGCCCTGGCGCAGTCGCGGCGCCGGGTGGCGGGACGGCAATACATTCCGCAACCGCCGGATTTCCCGGTGCATCGCGCCGAGCCGGCCCATCTCAAGACGGTTTGGCTGCAGATGGCTTGACGCGGCAGGCTTGAACCGATGAGCCGGGGGATTACACTCCGAACATGAGAAGTTTTGACAGCCTGTCTGAACGCGAGGTCCTGGCCCTGGCCATCACGCTCGAGGAAGAGGATGCGCGCATTTATGAGGCGTTTGCCGAGGGCCTGCGCGAGCAGTATCCCAGCCAGGCGGAAAAGTTCCACCAGATGCGTCAAGAAGAAGAGGGCCACGCCCGGCGCTTGCGCGACTTGTACCGCACCCGTTTCGGCGAGCGTGTTCCACTCATTCGCCGCGACGATGTGCGGGGTTTTGTCAAACGCCGCCCGATCTGGCTGGCGCGTCCCCTGACCTTGAAAGCGGTGCGAAAACAGGCGGCGATGATGGAAATTGAAACCGGCCGGTTCTACGAGGCGGCGTCACGCCGCGCCGCGGACCCGGGCGTCCGCCAGTTGCTGGCCGATTTGGCGGTGGAAGAACAGGGGCACGTCCGCACCGCCCAGGAACTCGGCCATATTAGTTTGACAACCGAGGAATCCGCGTCTGAGAAGCGGCGCTTTGCCTTGCAAGTAGTCCAACCGGGATTGGTGGGATTGATGGATGGTTCGGTTTCGACCCTGGCCCCGCTTTTCGCCGCGGCATTTGCCACGCACCGGAGCGCGCCGACGTTTTTGGTCGGGCTTGCGGCCAGCCTGGGCGCGGGGATCAGCATGGGGTTTGCCGAAGCCTTGTCCGACGACGGCAGTCTGACCGGACGCGGGCATCCGTGGGCGCGCGGGGCGGTCTGCGGCACCATGACGGCGGCGGGAGGATTGGGCCATACGCTGCCGTTTCTGATTTCCAATGTCCACACCGCGACCACGATAGCTCTGGGAGTGGTGTGCGTGGAGTTGGGAATAATTTCCTGGATACGGCACAAATACATGGACACCCCCTTGACCTCCGCGGTGCTGCAAGTGGGGCTGGGCGGCGCGCTGGTGTTTTTGGTCGGAGTTTTAATCGGGAGCCTGATGAAGTGAATTCCCAACATGGCTGAGTACCTACGGCTGCGGCACGCTGGTATGGGCATGAACCCATTGAATGTCGGGGCTGCCTGGGTCTGAGATGGCGGCAGTTATCCTGACACAATCAACGGCGTGACAGGTTAGGGCAGAATTCCATTTGTGCAGCTCGTTATGGCCATCGGCAAAGCAAAAATTGTCGGAGCCATTGTGATAGCTGCCGGGAATATTGTTCCATTGGTTCGTGTTGGACATCAGGGTTATTAACCAGCCGTCATCGATGCTGTCGGCGTTTTCGTCCGTAAAGGCCCACATTTGCGACGGAGTCGGAGAAATGAGGTCGCTTTCATTTATATAAGTGACATAGCCGGCCGTAAAGGCCGTCAGGGTCTGCGCGTCAATCACTGCGTTCCCCAAAAGGTAGCCGTTCATCGCAACGCTCCGGACTCTTGCGGGAAACCCGCTGGACGCTTGCGCCGACGACAAATAAATATCAGCCGGACATTTATAGATTTGGGCTTGCCGAATGTAAGGGTAGATCAGTCCGTTGATAATCAATTGAACGTTAGTATTGTCAGCAGAGGCGCTCCAGTCCATGATGCCATATACCCAGTTGGGGGTCAGTATGGTCAGGCCCGTCTCCGGCTGGTTCTGCAAGGCTGTCCAGCCGTTGTAAACCCCGTTGTTCACCATCTTACCGAGGTTGTCCGTGGCGTACAAATGCACGGCCACCCCGAACTGTTTCAAGTTGCTCATGCATTTTGTGGTTTGGGCCTCTGATTTGGCCCTGCTCAACGCGGGCAATAGCAGGATCGCCAGGATGGCAATGATGGCAATGACCACCAGCAGTTCGATCAGCGTAAAAGCGCGGCGCGAGCGCAGGGCAAACCTTTGCCTTGGCCTGTGATTGCGCGGGGACTCGATAAATTGGATTTGCGTGTCGATTGGCCTTCTGCCTTCACTCAACCAAGACAACGCAAGGGTGCCGAGACAATGCACGTTCGTCAAGAAAATTTTCCAGAACTGTCGCGAATTTCATTGCTTTAATAGTTTAAAATGCACCTCGTCATACATGCCCATGATCATGTGTTTTAATTGTCCGCGAAACGGAATCAGATTTCTCAAAACTCTGCGGATTGTAACTTGGGCTTTTTGAGGGGAGTTCATCCCGCTGCTCAGGAGCCGATTGAACAAAAGAGTGAATCCGAAGTCACCGTATATGCAACTAGGATGGCCTTTTATGAAATATTCCACCGTTTGGTCTGTCCAGGGTCGGCAATGGGTTGGGTCGCTAAAATAGGTGATGGTTGCCGCGAAAGGAACAACGGCTTCCATGGTTCCACCGACTTTCAAAATTCGGTGGCATTCTCTCATTGTTGCCAATGTGTCAGGCAAGTGTTCAAGCAAATGACTCGAATAAATCGCATCTATTGAGTCATCTGCCCAGGGCCAGGGAAATTTGGACAGGTCAACCACCGCGTCGGGCTCAATCCGTGACTGACGGTCGACATTGAGCCACCCGGGCATTCTGTGTGTTCCACAACCAAGATGCAATTTTGTGCTCAGACAATTCAAAGTATTCAAAAAACGCGGGCTTTACAATTTCGCGGTTTAGAAATTGCGGCCGAGTCGTCATAACTAGCGGACTCCTATCAAGCGGCCCACTGCGCGGGCTCTGGACTTGACTTCTTTGCAACGTACAGACAGGCTTTCACGCCAATGAACGACGCTTCCCGATTACATGGCCAATGCCGTCAGTGGCGGGCTCGAGAGGCATTTACCTTGATTGAACTTCTGGTCGTCATCGCGATCATCGCGATACTTGGGGCGCTGCTTCTTCCCACGCTTGCCCGCTCCAAGAGCGAGGCCCAAGGGATTAAATGTCTCAGCAACCTCCGCCAGTTAAATATTGCATGGAACGTTTATGCAACGGACAATGGCGACCAACTGCCGCCTGGCGCGTGGGGGCCGGACGGCCAATATCCGGCAGGCTGGATTGCGGGCTGGCTGCAACTGGGAGTGAACAATGACACTGATAATACGAACATGAATAATTTGACGATGCCGCTGGCGCTTTTATCGGCGTTTGCGCCCAACCCTCAAATTTATATTTGTCCGGCAGATCCCAGCACAGCCCAATTCAACGGCCCGGTCTATCCGCGTGTGCGCAGTGTGTCCCTCAACGCCAGAATGAACCTGCCCGAAGATGTGGACACAGTTGACCCCAATCGCCTGTTCGTAAATTTTAGAAAACTAGCCCAAATCACGCATCCTTCCGACATTCTCACGTTTGTTGATGAGCGAGCTGACTCCATTGATGATGGCAGCCTTTCGATTGACATGATAGACACAGGCGCGAATGCGCATCTTGTTAACATTCCGGCCAGTTATCACAATTTGTCAGGCAACGTTTGCTTTGTGGATGCCCATGTGGAACGCCATAGATGGATGGACCCGCGCTCCACTTTCCCCTTAAGCCCGACCCAGTTGTATTGGTCCATTGCCTCCCCCAACAACCCGGATGTAGCCTGGCTGCAACAACATTTAACGGTGCCTGTCCAGTAGATCCAGTCCAGGATGGCGCTTCTCCATCCTATGAAACTCAATGACGCGCGTCGCTGATTATATTTTCGATCATTTGGCCAGCACTGGCATCAGGCATGTTTTTGTCCTGACGGGCGGTGGCGCCATGTTTCTGAATGACGCCCTCGGGCGTTGCGAGCGTATCCAATACGTTTGTTGCCATCATGAGCAGGCTTGCGCGATGGCGGCTGAAGCTTACGCGCGAGTTTCAGGAGGCGTCGGGGTTGTCAATGTTACTACTGGTCCTGGCGGTATCAATGCGCTCAACGGCGTGTTTGGGGCGTATACGGATTCCCTACCCATGCTGGTAATTTCAGGCCAGGTCAAGCTGGAAACCTGTCTGGCCTCTTACGATCTTCCTCAATTGCGCCAGCTTGGAGACCAGGAAGTGGATATTATTCGCATAGTCAAGGGACTCACCAAATATGCCGTTTTTGTCCGTGATCCTAAAACCATCCGTTATCACCTTGAAAGGGCGTTGTTCCTTTCTCAATCCGGACGGCCCGGCCCGTGCTGGCTGGACATTCCCGTCGATGTGCAATCCGCCCTGATTGATCCTGCAGCCCTCCAATCCTATGACCCCAAGGAAGATGAAACACCTGTGGACCGGGCTGCGTTGGCCAAAGTCTGCGGGGAGATTTTGGAACGAATTAAAAACGCAAAACGTCCGGTGATAATGGCCGGCACGGGAATTCGAATAGCGAATGCAGTGGATTTGATTGACACGGTTACTAAGAAGCTGGGCATTCCTGTCACCACGGCCTGGACGGCGCATGATTTGGTGGCGAGTGACAATCCCTTGTTTTGCGGCCGGCCCAGCAGCCTGGGGGACCGCGCGGGGAATTTTACCGTGCAAAATGCCGATCTGCTTTTGGTGCTCGGTTCACGCCTGAACATCCGGCAGGTCAGCTACAACTGGAAGGATTTTGCCCGGAACGCTTATAAAATTCAGGTGGATATTGATCCGGCGGAACTGCACAAACCGACGATCCAGGCGGATCTCCCGGTGGCGGCGGATTTGAAAATATTCCTGGAAGAAATGAGCCAGCAGCTTGATGCCGCCGTTTTTCATTCTCCACCTCATGCGGAATGGCTGGCGTGGTGCCGGAAACGGGTCCACCGTTATCCGGTGGTCACCGACAAACAGCGCAACGCGGGCGTGCCGCTGAATCCGTACCATTTTCTCGATACCCTCATCCGGCGATTGGACTCCAACGACATCATCGTATGCGGCGATGGCAGCGCCTGCGTCATTCCGTTTCAAGTCGCCCACATCAAACGCGGCATGAGGCTGTTTTGCAATTCGGGGGACGCCTCCATGGGCTATGACATCCCCGCTTCCATCGGCGCCGCCTTTGGCGCGGAGGGGCGGCGGATTATTTGCCTGGCGGGCGATGGTAGCGGACATTTTAACATTCAGGAATTGCAAACCATCAAGCATCACAATTTGCCCATCAAAATCTTTATTCTCAACAATGACGGCTATCTTTCCATGCGTTTGACTCAGGCGGGATTTTTCAAAGGCAATTTCATTGGAGAAAGTCCGCGCAGCGGGATTTCCTTCCCGGATTTCGTCAAAGTGGCCGCAGCTTACGGTTTGCCGTCGATACGGATTGCGGAAGTCGATTTTGCCGCGTGCCTGGATGAGTTCCTGCGCAAGCCGGGACCGGCCTTGTGCGAAGTCATGCTGGACCGCGCGCAAGGCTTCGAGCCGCGGCTTAGTTCGCGTCAATTGCCCGATGGCCGGATCGTGACCGCTCCATTCGAAGACATGGCGCCGTTCCTCAGCCGGGAAGAACTTGCGGAAAACATGCTCGTGCCCTTAGCTGGTAGCCAGTCATGAATCAGAAACGAAAGGCTTTTGTGACCGGCGGCAACCGCGGTATCGGCGCAGCCATTGCCTTGGAATTGGACCGCCGGGGATTCGGCGTTTGGGCTCCCAGCCGCGCCGAGTTGGATTTAGGCGATCCAGTTTCCGTGGCGCGTTTCGTCAAGGCGCACCATGCCGCCGGGATGGATGTGTTGGTCAACAATGCCGGGATAAATATTCTGAAAGCCCTGCCCGACTTGGATTCGGCCACGTGGTCCGAAGTCCAGCAAGTCAACTTGACCGCGCCCCTGGCCTTGATCCAGTGGGCCGCTCCTTTCATGCGCGGGCAGAAGTGGGGTCGAATTCTCAACGTCAGCTCCATTCTCAGTCTGGTGGCGAAGGAAAAACGTTGCGCCTATTCCATGACCAAGGCGGCCATTAACTCCCTTACACGCACCGCGGCCGTCGAACTCGGCCAGGACGGCATCCTCGTCAATGCCCTATGTCCCGGTTACGTGGACACGGAATTGACCACCAAAAACAATTCCCCGGCTGAATTGGAAAAAATCAAAGGCTCCATACCCTTGCGCCGTCTGGCGCTGCCCGAAGAGCTCGCCCGGGTGGCGGCCTTTCTTTGCTCGGAAGAAAATACGTATCTGACCGGTCAGGCTGTGGTGGCGGACGGCGGATTTACCTGCCAGTAAGTTATGATTGAGATACAAAGCAGAAGCCATCCCTATAGGGTTGAAGAATTTCCCGACCTCAAGGCCGCCTTGCGCAAGTTTCAGCAGTTGCCGGGAGTTTATTGCCTGGCTGATAAGCGAGTCTTTTCGCTCTATGAACAAGACTTTGTGGCGGTTTTGCCGCCGGAAAAAACTCTGCAGGTCGAGGCCAGCGAAGAACAAAAATCATTCGAACGCTTGGCCCCGATCTTCGTCTGGCTCCTGCAAAACGGCTTGCGCCGGGATGGTTGTTTACTGGTCGTTGGGGGAGGTGTGTTGCAGGATATCGGTTGTTTTATCGCCTCTGTTCTGTTTCGAGGGCTGCGCTGGGAATTGATCCCCACCACCTTGCTGGCTCAATGCGACAGTTGCATTGGCAGCAAAAGCTCGATCAATATCGAATCCTATAAGAATCAAATCGGCACATTCTATCCGCCGCACCGGGTCTGCCTGACCTTCAACGTTTTGAAAACCTTGCCATGGGACGAAGTGCGTTCCGGCTTGGGAGAAGCGATTAAACTTCACCTCTTGACGGGGGAAAATGACTTCCGGCACTTAATTGCCGATTTGAACTCGTTGCCCGGCAACGAAAAAGTTCTGCCGAAGTGGATACTCCATTCTTTAGAAATTAAGAAGGGTTACATCGAAAAGGACGAGTTCGACAAAGGCATTCGCAACCTGCTGAATTACGGCCACACCTTTGGGCACGCCTATGAGTCCGCCTCCCAATATGCCATTCCGCACGGCATTGGCGTCACTCTGGGCATGCTCACCGCGACTTATGTTTCTTTAAAATTGGGTTGGGTCAGTACCGAATACTTCCAGGATTTGAGAAACCGATTGCGCCCCTGGTATCAGCCCTATGAACAAAAATTAAAGGCCCTCGACTTGACAAAAGTTCTTAACGCCATCAAACACGACAAAAAAAACACCCGGGACGCCGTTAATTGCATTTTGACCCGGGGGGCGGGTCAAATGGAAAAAGCACCGGTCAATCTCGAACAACAGCTCCGGCCGTGGATGACCGAGTTTATTTCCAAACAGTGCTGAGCATCGGCGCAAAATCGGCTTTTTTTCCACCCTATCCTGTTGTAATATCAGGATGGATAAAAGCAAATTTATGAATCGTGACATATTTGAAGACTTGTTTGTTTTGGAGATGACCAACAACCACTTGGGCAGCCTCGAACGCGCCCTCAAGATTTCCGAACAACATGCCCGCATTGTCCGGTTCAACAACGTTCGCGCCGCGATCAAGCTCCAATTTCGTGATACGGACAGTTTCATCCACAAGGATTTCCGAAAGCGCTCGGACATTTATTACATTCGCAGGGTCACCGAAACCAAAATGTCCAAGGCAAATTATGAAACCCTGGTCAACGCCATTCGCAAATATGGCTGCATCCCGATGGCGACGCCCTTTGATGAAAAATCGGTCGATTGGTGCGTGGAATTCGACCTGCCCATCATCAAAATCGCCAGTACGGATAGCAATGACTGGATGCTGTTGGAAAAAATCGCCAAGACCCGCAAACCGGTCATCGTATCCGTGGGGGGCCTTTCCCTCAAGGACATGGACGACATGGTGCTTTTTTTTGAGAACCGCAATATTCCGATCGCGATCAATCACTGTGTGGCGGCTTATCCGCATGAAGATTCAGAATGCGAGCTCAGTCAAATCGAATTTCTTAAGAATCGCTATCCCGAGCATACCGTCGGCTATTCCTGCCATGAGTACAAGGATTGGACTTCGTCCATCATGATCGCCTACGCCAAGGGCGCCCGGACCTTCGAACGTCATATTGACATCGAAGACGGCGGAAAGTCCGTGGCCAAGTATTCCTCGCTGCCCGCGCAAATTGACACCTGGTTCAAGGCCTTTCACAAGGCCAAGGAGATGTCAGGCAATTCCGAAAGTCATCGCAAAATTCCCCTGGAAAAGGAAACGGCCTACCTCGACACTTACGTCCGCGGAGTTTATGCGCGCGCGGATTTGAAGAAAGGGCAGCAGTTGCTCGAAGAAGACATTTACATGGCCATTCCGCTGCAAAAGGGCCAAATCTCCAGTCGCGAATTGATGCTGGGCCGATATGGACATCACATGCTCAAAGGCTGCCGCAAGGATCATCCCATTACCATCGACATGCTTGACACTCCCTATTCCCAGTCCGATGAATTGAAGAAGGCGATTTACGAACGCGGTCTGGATCCTGGGACCGTGAAAGAATGACGTCCCTGCCTCTGGTCTCCGTCTGTATCCCAACGTATAACCGCCCCGAGTACCTCCGGCGGGCGGTGGAATCGTGTCTGGCGCAGACCTATCCCCATTTTGAGATCATCATCACGGACAACAGCACCAATGATCAGTCGTCCGCCCTGGCTGCAAAATGGACCGATCCCCGCATCCGATATTCCAGCAACGGCGGCAACATTGGGCCCCACGCCAGCGGCAAAAAAGCGATATCGTTGGGCAAGGGCGGTTACATAAAATTCTTGATGGACGACGATTTGCTCAAGTCGCGTTGCCTGGAGTTGATGGTCAAATCCCTGGAAGAAAACCCAACGGCTGCAGTCGCCATGGCACCCATGGATTTGATCGATGAAAATGACCGCCGGATTTTTCCGCGATTCTACGTCTTTCGCAGCATGCATTATCGCTATCGTTATCAAGTGGGCGACGGGCTGATAGCCCGGCGTCGAATATTGAAGGATTTCTTGACGCGGGATTATCCCTGCACGGTTCCAACCGGTATTATGTTTCGGGCCGAGGCTTTCCACCGGGCTGGCGGGTTTTCGACCGAATATGACTTTGCGTCCGATTTGGAGATGTGCATGAGATTGGCGGCGGAGTGGGATTTTTGTTACATTGACGAAGTATTAACGTCCTGGCGATTCATGCCTTCGGGCCATACGGCGGACATGCATCAAGGCGTCGAACGAAGTAGCACCACCGATCAAAGCAGCACTCAGGCGGGATTAACGATTACCGATTTTTACAAAATAACCCGTAAATCGCTGGGCAATGAAGGAGTCAAAAAAATGTTCGCCGATGAATGGGGGAAGCTCGCCCGGGACAGCCTGTTTTTCTGCTCCTGCCGTGCATTGCTGAATGTCCTGGCGGGCATTCGCTCTCGCAAGCCGAAGCTGATTCTCAGCACCATTAAAACGATTCTCCACGAGGACACATACGTTTACAATTGGCTCCGTCTGCCCTTGTGGGCCGTGCGCGAAATCTTTGTTTCCATTTTTCCGCGGCACGATCCGCCGCCCCGCGGAGGCAACGCATGAACGGGCGTCAGCCTCCCGGTATCGGCTCCAGAAGGAAGACGATCTCGTTGGGAAGACGAAGTTCGTTGCGGATGCGGTTGGCGATGGCTTGTTGGTGGAGAGTTGTCGTAATGATGATGGGCTGGAGGAACCCAGCAAGCTGACTGGGCGATTTGATTTCGATGCCTTTGAGCTTTTTGCCGGCGTTGATTGGGTTTCCGTCAACGAAGGCGACGATGGTGGCGTCGGTCAGGGACGTCTCGACCAGGAGTTTCATGGCCAGTTGACCGGTGCCCCAAATGATGATTTCAGGCGAATTTGCCAATACCATTTTCAGGCGTGTGTCTATTTGGTCCATCATGGCGCGGGAGCGCGTAATATATTCGCCGATCCTTTTGACCAGAACGTCGTCGCGTTGGACTTTGAAGGAGGGGCCTTTTGTCTTGGACCAAAACCCATAATGGGCGGGATAAGGCATGCCCGGAGTTGACTCGAATATCTTTTGACCCATTCCACGTCCTGAAAATCCCAAATGGCCCATCAGATTTTCCATGGTCCGCATTGAGAAATGATTGATGTGTTCGGTATTGAAATCCTGGAACGGGGCCATGATATGGGAGACGTATTCAGACGCGTCGGGCACCTCGATATAAATAGAACCGCCGCTTTGCAAGAGGCGTTCGACGCCCCGCACCGCCTGATGAACGTCGCGCAAATGTTCCATTACGTGCGAGAGAATGATGAGATCAAACTTGCCCAACCCCGGCGGGTGTTCCGTAACGGAACCATAATGCGCCTCGATGCCCAGCTTCTTTGTGTTCTCAACGCAGGCGGCGGGCAGATCCAATCCGCAGACGTTGGCAAAGCCCATCTCCTTGAGGCGCAGCAGCAGGCCTCCGTTGGCGCAGCCTATATCGAGTATTCGCGCCGCACGATTGGGCGGAAAAGCGGCGATGCATTTGGCGGTGTCCGTCAAACGTTGTGCGTCCGACGGTGATTCACCGCCTCCGGTCGCAATTTCCTTGTCCTCATATTTGGAGAAGGAGGCGTAAAACCGGTCGTAGTCCTCTTGCTTGACAGCAGAATCCGCGTAGACAAAGCCGCAGAAATCGCAGCAGACCACTTCGTAGCCGTTGGCCAGGGGATGATTTTCGGGCAGGAGAAAGCGTTGAAAATGCAAGCCGGACACCGAGGAATGCAGACATACGGGGCAGGGACGGACAGCGGTTCTCGACATGCGGCTTAAGTTACTATTCCAGTGAAGCCCGGCAAGAGAAATATGGGACAAAAACGGAAGGTATTTTACCGTGGAGCAGTCGCCAAAGCCTCCTTGGCGATCCAGCCATAGATGGGCTCGGAGTCGCTGCTCTGGATGGCGCCGTAGAGAAACGTCATCGTTTGCGGGCTGGCCTTGCCGGCCTGCGGATGCTTGGGCGGGAAGAAGGCGGGCTGCTTAAAAACTTTCGCGCCCCTGGCCGGATGGAATTCCAACGCGTCGCTCAATAGAAACGAGTCCGTGGCCTCCCCGCCCAGACCAAAGCCGGGGACCGAATAAACCAGGTTGATGGTGCCGCTGGGACGACGCAAATAATGCGAAGGCACCGCCCCGGAGTTCTTCTGGCGCACGATTCTCAGTTCACCAAATGGAGTCAAATATAGTTCCGGGTTGCCGCCGGTGACTCGGTATCCGGCCGGTTCCAGCGGCAGGGCGGGGAGCATGGCTTTGCCCAAACCAATGCGTTCCAGCAATGTTTCTTTGTCCAGCACGCGCTCCAAAGGCAGCCAGGCGGAGGTAATGATCCTGTCTTCATTCAACTCGCCGGGATCCAGCAACTTGACCACCGCCGCGGACGTATTGATGACAACGGAAAAGGCATAAACACAGATTCGGCCATCCAGGACCTTGCTCGCTCCAAAGTTGAACATGGACACAGGCACGCGCTGCTCGCCGATTTTTAGCGTGGCGGGCACCGTTCCCATCGGCACGCCCGCGCCGTCGTACACTTCAGTTCCCGGCTGCAGTTCCCAATCCAGCGTTTTGTCGGCGCGCAACGGTTTGGGATTGATCACGCGGTTGTCGTGGGTAAAACGTTTCTCATCCGGATCAAAGGCCCGCTGGCCGTTGAGTTCGCTGCCATAACATTTCCTTCCGCTCACCATGAATTTTCGATTGTCGGGATATTGTTTTAGCGTCGCGGGATCCACTAGCGACTGGCGGGCATCCTCCACCGTAACGAGACACTCGGCTGCTTCATCTGTGCCGGCTTTTCGTGCCCGCACCTGTGCCTGCCCCGGCTTTAAGCCGACCACGAATCCGTTCTGGAAAACTTGCGCGATTTGCGGAGCGGACGATTCCCACCGAACATTGCCCTTTCTTCCGCCCTTCAGATCAATCTGCGCGGCAGTGCCCACATGAAGTAGCAGCGAAGCCAGGTTCAACGCCACTTCGGCCCGGGTGTCCAGCGCAGAAACGAGCGTCAACATCAGCCATGAAGCCACCACGGTGCGCCATTTTATGGTTGCAACTTCCCCAAGAGTGGGTGTAACGCGTCTGCTTGTTTGAGAGACCTTCATTGCGGATCCAGACTGAGCCATGTGCGTCCATCGCTGTCAATCGACAAAGGCGGCTATTAATTTTGCGTTCGAAAATTGTATTGAGAAGGCTTCAAAAAACCGTTATAGTGAAGGTGAATATGTGGCCCTTGGACAGGGTCTAAATCCTTAGGAATGCATCTTCTGCGAAGAGTTTCAGTCTGCTTTTTTATATTGAGCGCGGCGGCGCTGCTCAACTTCCGTGCCCACGCTGCGGATGCGAAAGGCAGGACCGAAATTAAAATCCAGCCCATCGATTTGAAAGAGGCGGCCAAGGTCAGTTATTCCCGCGATATCAAACCAATTCTGGCCAATGATTGCGATGAGTGCCATTCTTCCGACGAGCATAAGAGCGGTTTCGATGTCGATTCCGTCGCCACTCTATTGAAGCACGGCAAGAAAGGCGGCCCGGGCGTGGTCCCCGGCAAACCCGATGACAGCTCCATCGTGCAATATATTCGCGGTCTGACCGACGGTCCGCAAATGCCCAAAGGCGAAACTCCCTTGAGTGAACAGGAGTTGCATTTAATTCGCTCCTGGATTGCCGCCGGGGCGATTGACGATTCGGCCGCCTTCGCCGCCATTACCGCGTCGGCAAAAAAGACGTCCGCCACCCCGGCTTCCGCAGATGCAACCAAGGAGCTGGTTGACGCATTTATTTTCGGCAACGACAAAAACGAGCAGTTTGCCGCCCGCCGCGCCTACAGGCTTTCGCTGCTTCCTCCAGCCCCGAATCCGCCCACGGTTTCCAGCCCGGTTTACAATCAGATCGACCAGTTTATCGCGGCCAAATGGGCGGCGGCTAAATTGCCCGAGGCTAAAGTACCCCCGCCTGTGTGCGATGACGCCACTTTTCTCCGCCGCATCTATCTGGATGTGATCGGCGTGATTCCTTCGGCGGAAGCGAGCCGCAAATTTGTCGCGGACCCAACTCCAGACAAGCGGGCCAAGGCGGTGGATGCACTGCTCTCGCGCAAGGAAGAATATGCGTCGCATTGGACGCCGTTTTGGGAGGAGGCGCTGGCCAGTTCCCCGACAGTCGGCGGCGTGGCCACCCATGGCAATTACACCGATTTCATTTACCAAAGTTTCCTGGAGAACAAACCGTATGATTTGATGGTGGCTGAGTTGCTTGACCCCACGTTGCCCGGCCATAAAAAATCGAGCACGGCCAACGCCAACGGCAAAATCAATGTCATCGGTTTCATCCGTAATGTCGATCACAAGACGACCATTCAGACCGCGGCCAATACCGCCCAGGTTTTCCTCGGCACCGGGATGAAATGCGCCAGTTGCCACAGTCATTTTCTCAACAAGGAATGGCCCCAAAAGCGGTTCACCGCCTTCGCCGGCTTGTTCGGGACCAATGACCTGGAGCTGATCCGTTGCGAAAAGCACAGCGGTCAGTTTATTGCGGCGGCCTTTCCTTTCGACCTGCCCGAGGCCCCCACCACGGTGCCGAAGGACATCGACGGGAGGTTGCATTACTTGACAACGCTGTTGATCGATCCGGCCAATCCGCGATTCGCCAAAACCATTGTCAACCGCCTCTGGAAACGGTACCTGGGCCTGGGCCTCTTCGAGCCGGTCGATGATTTCCGCCTGGATCGCCCGCCCAGCCATCCTGAATTGCTGGACTGGCTGGCCGACGATTTCATGCGGAATGATTACGACATCAAGCACACCATTCGCCTGATCCTGAACAGCCGCACTTATCAGCTTCGTTACAACCCGGCGGCGGAGGATAATTTCAACGTGCAAAAACCCGATGAACCGCGTTATGCGCGCTCGCCTTCCTTGCGCCGCCTGACCGCCGAGCAGTTCATCGACAGCATCCACAAAGCCGCCGCCAAAACATGGGACGGCGAGCGCTTGTATCGCACTACCACCACGACCGCCTTGACTCGCGCCCTGGGCCGCCCCGCTTCCCGCAATGAAATCAGCACTGGCCGCCCCGACGACGTTGCCGTCGTGCAATCGCTCGAAATGTTGAACGGGGATGAATTGCATCAGTTTCTCTACAAGGGGGAGATTCTCGATGAACTGGCGTCGCAATTGGACCGTAAAAAAGTTATTGACCAGCTTTATTGGACGGTGCTCAACCGTCCGCCCACCGCCCAGGAACTCAAACTCAGTCTGGCTTATTTGAAGCAGAATTCCCCGGCCAGAGTTTCGCAAAAAACACCCCTGGCCGCGGAAACGGTCTGGATCGATGACGACCTGCCCGCCGGAGCCAAACCGAACGGGGAGGCATGGAAATGGGTCGCTTCGCCCGATGCGCCTATTTTCAGCGGCAAGCGTTCCCACATGCTCAATGTGTCCGCCGACAAACAGCAGCATCTTTTTACTGACGCGGCCCCGCTCAAAATCGAAGCGGACGACCGTCTCTTTACGTATGTGTACATTGATCCGGCCAAGCCGCCCAAAGAAATCATGATGCAGTGGTTCCAAAACAATTGGGAGCACCGCGCTTTTTGGGGCAAGGACAAAATTGCTTTCGGCAAAGTGGAAGACCCGAGCCGGCGCGCCATGGGCGCCCTTCCCAAAAAGGGCCATTGGGTGCGCCTGGAAGTGCCGGTGGAACGGGTGGGCCTCGATACCGCCTCCGGGATAACCGGTTGGTCATTCGATCAAGTCGGTGGCAAAGTTTATTGGGACAAATCGGGCATTCTCCGCCAGCCGCGCAACCCGGAAACGGAACCGTTGGGTGATATGCTGTGGGCCTTGGTGGTCAGCCCGGAATTTCAGTACATTCGCTAATTGAGAGGAAAATGACATGAAAATAAATCGTCGAAAATTTTTGCAAACCAGCACGGTGGCCGCGGCTGGGCTGGGCTTTTCTCACTATGGCCGCGCGGACGAAGCGGTGCCGACGCACGCTGCGCCCGCGCAACTCACGCCCTCCGCCGACGCCATGATCATGATCTGGCTTCCCGGTGGCATGGCCCAAACGGATTTGTGGGACCCGAAAAGATACACGCCCTTTCAGGCCGGCATGAAGGGCAGTGAATTGCTCGGCACATGCAAGGCCATTCCCACCTCGGCGGACGGCATTTTCCTCGGCGAAGGCCTGGAAAACATGGCCTCGGTCATGCATCACGGTTCCATCTTGCGCAGCCTGGCTTATACAACGAAGTTTGGGGCCATTCATCTCAAGGCGCAATATTACATGATGACTGGCTACCTCTTTCCGGTCGGGGTCAAGGCGCCAAGCATCGGCGCGGTTGTGGCCCGCTCGCTCGGACGCCGCAATCCGGAGGTGCCCCCTTACATTTATGTTGGCCGCGATATTGACACCAGTGATGAGGAAAAAATGTTCATCAGTGAATATCTTGGGCCGGGCTTTTACGGCATCAATTACGCCCCGTTCATGATTCCGGAGCCGTCGCAGGGGCTTTCCACCCTGCACGCCGTCGCCGGCATGAAAATGGACCGGCTGGACCGCCGGCAGGAATATCTCCGGGCCATCACCGGCGCGGCGGAGCAAGAGTTGCAGCAGGCGCCCAAAGCCAACGATTACATGAACGTGATGGCGCAGGCCCGCGCCATGATGGATTCTCCTGTCAAGAAAGCTTTCGATTACGCGAAGGACGAGAAGCCGGAAATCCTCCAGGCTTACCAACCCAAAATCACCGCCGCGCAGCAACTCGATCCCGCCTATTATTATGGCAGCCGGTTTGGCGAGGGTTGTTTGCTCGCCCGACGCCTTGTCGAGTCCGGCGCGCGCTATGTCCAGGTGGAATACCAATACGGCCCCTTCAAGGGCTTCGACATGCACGAAAACGGCCGCCAGCGCATGATCGAAATGAAAAAGCAGATCGACGGTCCTATCGCCCAGTTGATTCGTGATTTGCACGACCGCGGTTTGCTCAAGCGCACGCTGGTATGCATTGCCTCGGAATTTGGCCGCACCATCGCCAGCGCCCCCTCGGCGGGAGTTGAACCGGAAGGCGACGCCGAGACCCACACCGGTGAGAATCTTGTGATTGACAGCGAGAAAATGTATGGGTTTCACGGCCATTTCAGCAGCGGCAATCAAATGGTTTTCTTTGGCGGCGGATTCAAGGGCGGGTATGTCCACGGCAAAACTGCCCCGCGCCACCCGATGGTGCCGGCGGAAAACCCGGTGACACTGATGGATGCCCACGCCACCATTTACAAGGCAATGGGCATCCCAGCCGACAAGAGTTTCGTCACGGAAGGCCGGCCTTTCTACGTGACAGACAACGGGAAGGGGCAGGCGGTGGATTCGCTTTTGGCGTAGCCAGAAGTGCTGGCTTGCGTGCCGGTCGCGGCCTAATATCCGGGCGAAATGAGAGACTGGTTGCGCGCCCTGAAATATTTTCGCCCCGATGCCTCCCGCATTGCCGCCGCCCTCTGCCTGATGCTCGCCAGCACGGCCCTCAATGTGCTCAAGCCCTGGCCGCTGGCGCTGATCGTGGATTGCGTGTTGGGGCATAAAGGTCCCCCGCATTGGTTCGGCCGCGTCGCTTTATGGAACCAGTCCGCGCTGCTGGCCGGGTTGAGCGCCGCGGTCCTTCTTCTTTACGTGCTGCAAGGCGCCCTGGCGGCCGCCCAAAATTATTTGTCCATCCAACTCAGTCTGCGGGGGCTGACCCGGCTGCGGGATGAAGTCTTTGCCTGGCTGCAACGGCTCTCGCTGCGTTTTCACCAGGGCGCGCTCTCCGGCGACTTGATTTATCGCGCCTCTTGGGACACCTACGCGGTCCAAACCCTGTTTCAACAGGGGCTGATGACCTGCCTGGGCGCGCTGTTGTCCCTGATTGTCATGCTGGTGGTGATGGCCAGGATGAATATTTATTTGACGCTGTTGTCGCTCGTCCTGGCTCCTTTGCTCGCCCTCAGCATCAAATCTTTCGGAGCCAAAATGCGTGACCGCACCACCCTGGCCCAACAAGCCGACAGCCGCGTGACCTCCCTTGTCCAGCAGGGCATTGCGGTGCTGCCGCTGACGCAAAGTTACACCCGGGAGGAAGCTGAAGTCGCCCGCTTCACCGTTCAGGCTAAGGAGGCCCAGAAACTGCGGCTTTCCCAGCATGGTTGGGAATTGGTTTACGGGTTTGCGATTGCCGTGATTTTTGCGCTGGGCCTAGCGGCCATCACCTGGCTGGGCGCGGTGCAAGTTGCCGCCCGACATTTGACCGTCGGTGAACTGCTGGTCTTTCTGGCTTACCTGGCCCAGCTCTTCGAGCCGCTCAATCAACTTTCACACGTCGGCGCGACTGTGGCCGGCGCGACCGCCGGGGCGCGGCGGGTGTTTGAGATTCTTGACACGCCGGAGGAAGTCCAGGACCGGCCCGACGCCCGCCCGGTTTTACTACGCGGCGCGGGGGAGATTTCCTTCGAGGTCGTTTCCTTTGCCTACGAGAAAGGGCGCGACGTGTTGCACGACATCAGCTTCACGCTCAAGAGCGGGGAATCGGCCGCCGTGATCGGGGCGAGCGGCTCGGGCAAAACGACTTTGCTCCACTTGCTCCCGCGTTTTTTTGATCCGTCCGGCGGCGTCATTAAATTGGACGGCGTCGATTTGCGCGACCTGCGCTTGAAAGACCTTCGCTCGAAAATCGCGCTGGTCCTGCAGGAACCGATTATTCTTTCCGCCACCGTCGCCGAAAACATCGGCTACGGAAAACCGGGTGCGACCCGCCAGGAAATCGAAACCGCCGCCCGAGCCGCCAACGCGGACGCCTTCATTCAAAAACTGGCCAACAAATACGACACGGCAGTGGGCGAGGGCGCGGTGCGCCTGAGCACCGGCGAACGGCAACGGATTCATCTGGCCCGGGCTTTTTTGAAGGACGCCCCAATTCTTCTGCTTGACGAGCCGACCAGCGCGTTGGACGCGGAAAGCGAGGCGTTGATCGGACAGAGTCTGCAGGAACTATTGCGCGGACGGACGACATTATTGGTGGCGCACCGCCCCGCCACGATTGCCGCGATGCAGCGAGCGCTGGTGCTCACTGAAGGACGGCTGACCGAATGCGATATGGCTGAAGCATTGCGGTTGACCGGGACTCGCCAGTGATTTCATCCAGCGGCTTCACTCGTCCGGCTTGGTAGACCTGCGTTGCCTTGTCGGCCAGTTTGTCCAGCTTTCCGGCAGCGATGTCCTCGTCAATTTGGTTGTCCCACTTCTCGTCGAGGTAGTGCTGCAACCAATCGGCGATTTTTCGGGCGTCTTCAACAGGAAGCGTCTGCAAAGCCTTTTCGATTTCAACCACTGTACTCATTGGTGAAATATAGTGTTTGGACAGGGCTTTTGCAAATCATCATGCTGTCTGATAGACTAAGCAGCTTTCCTTTTGAGTCGTCAAAATGGAGTGTCTGTCAAAATGACGGCTTGGGCTTCGGGGCCGTTCAGGAAATAACCGCCGCCGTTAGTGGCGTTGAGCAAAATCGCGCCGTGGCCAGTGACCTTGGATGCCCCGTTGCTGACGGTCACTGTCAATGATCCAGTTTTGGGATTGATGGCGCCGTTTACCGACGTCCCGGTCACTTTGACCGGGGTTGTCGTTACGTCGTAGACGTAGGCGTTGGTGGCGTTGATCATGTCCAGCAGCAACAAATTTGTCATATCTGCCATCACGCTCTCGGGCGGAGGATTGGTCCATGGCGAAAAAAGAAGTTGGCCGGGGAAGAGGACATTGGTAAAGCCGTTTGGGTATAATCCCGTGGTGCGAATGGGATGAATCCAAGTCAGGCCAGTGACGGTGAGGGCGTTGGTGTTGGTGAGGTTTAGGTTAATCCAGCCCAGCAGCAGGCCTTTGCCGCTGTAGAGATTGGCGTAGATGGGAACAGACCCATCCTGCGCGACGGGCACAGTTTGATTAAAGGCGGTGCCGTCGGCCAGCGCCCCGGCGATTCTAGCCGTGGCAGCAGCGGGGTTTCTCACCGTGCCTGGGTAATTGGTGATCAAGGCATAGCCATAACCGCCGGGCGAATAGGCCGGCGCTGTATCGAGGTTGGGCGGGATAAGCATCGTGTACTCGGCCGAAGGCAGGGTGTTTGTGGCAAGAAAGTTGGTCAGATCGGCCGCCCACGGCACTCCGTTGTTGGTTCCAGAAATCGTTCCGGTTACCTGCGGCGCCGCGTTGGTCGAAGTCAACAATGTCATTTCCAGCAGCAGCGGTCCGCCCTGGCTCTGTGCGCGGGAAATCTTATTGGTGGCCTGGCCGGCTAAATCAAAAGCGCCGTTGATAGAGTGGCTTGCTCCGTTGATTAAAAGCGCGCCGGTGTAAGTTCCCTTTTGGGTTATCGTCAGCCCTTTTAGCATTCCCGCCGTCTGTTCGGTGACGATGCCGTTCGTGTCTGTAAAAAGGCCGTTATATGTTCCCTTAACCGCCAGAAACGGATTGGGGATGAAATTGGCTTGCAGTACCATGGTGGATTCCGCCTTGAAGGCGAGCGGGTTTTTGTTGGTGGTGATGCTGCCGGTCCAATTCGAGAACACATTTCCGCTGGCGGCCTTTGCGGTCAGAGTATAATTCCGGCCTACTTTCAATGCCGCGCCATTCAGGTTCGGCGACACAGTGCCATCGCCGTAGGTGAGAATGAGCAAGGTGAAGTTTGTCCCGATGGGCGCAAAATTCGCCGTAATGTTGACGTTCGTTGTCACTGTTACCGCCAGGGTGTTGTTTGTCCCGGTGGCATCGCCGCTCCAGGCGATGAACTCGAAACCGTTGGTGGGCGTGGCTGTCACGATATTATTGGAACTACCGGCCAAAAATGTTCCGCTGCCGGTGACCGAGCCGCCATTGGACGGCGCGGCGGTAACAGTGAGCGTGTAAGCGGGCAGGAAATTCGCCACCAGTGTTTCGTCACTGTTGAGCGTGTTCGTATAATTGGGCGACGCGCTCACCACAATCCCGCCCAACGTCCAGTTGGCAAAGAGGGAACCGCTATTGGCCGTGGCTGTCACTGTCTGCGAACTGCCCGCTGCAAAGGAGCCGCCGCCGCTGACGGTCCCGCCATTCGTCGGCGAGGCGTTCACGGTGAGAATGTAATTGCCCGTGTAAGCGGCTTGGGTGCCGCTGAGCGCAAAAACGCCGGTCACAGTGTTGGGTGAGATGCTGGTCCCGCTGGCGGGCATGGTGAAGGTCACGGAGGTGACCAGTTTGTTTTGTTCGTTGCCCGGCAGCGTGATGGCAGTTTGGTAGAGGGTTGGAAAAAAAACGTCATCGTCGGCGCTGTAAAACATGTTGTAATCGCCCACGACCAACAAACCGAAGTTTGTAAGGGCCGCGCCGGCGCTTGGGGTGTTCGTTGTCAGATAATTGGTGGCGTTGAAACTCATGGCCAAACTGGTCGTGCCGTCCGCAAAATGAATGGCCAAAGTTCCGGTGCCTCCGCCCAGGGCTGACGCGGCCAGGACGCTCAACGACTTGTAGGCGGCGGGCGTGTTCAAGGTGAGCGTGGCCGAGTTCGCCGCAGATGTCAAGTACAACACATTACTGCTGTCATACGGGCCGAATTGAAACGTGGTGGGGGCCTGATCAAACTCGTTGGTAAAAAGGCCGCCGGGCGGCAGGCCGTTGGAAGCCCATCCGGTGCTGACTAAATTTGTGGCGACAAGTCCTGCTTCGTAAAAGCAAACCGGCGGCGGGGTGGGCTGAAGAATCGCACAGGCGGGATCGAACGTGTCGGCATAGTTGGTTGTGCCGCCGCCAACGGCGTTGCTTTCCACCACCACATCGAGATTGAAACCTGTCACCGCAATCGGATAATCCGCTGTTTTGACCGAGAGCGAGAAGGGCAATTGCTGCGCCAGGCCGGTGTTGAGATTGGTGATCCAAATTGAGCCGGAATAGGCGCCGGCAGCTTGTCCGCTGGCCACGGAATTTGACACAGAAATTGTCAAGATGAAAAAATCGCCGGGCGCCACGGCGCCGTTGGTGGCTGTGACGCTCAGCCAGGCATTGGTGTTGGAGAGCGCCCAATTGACCGGAGAAGCGGAGGTGTTGGTCAGATTATAGATTTGGGACACCACGCTGAAAGGACCGCCCACCGGTCCGATGGCGTCAAAGCCGGTTTCAGGAATGGCGAGCAGCGGCG
>Ga0182024_10007456_pt1 | contig 23565 bp, 23 predicted proteins | sample P32metaG_FD_120480 | JGI IMG/M metagenome (GOLD analysis project Ga0182024, IMG submission 120480) | Permafrost microbial communities from Stordalen Mire, Sweden - P3-2 metaG (Illumina Assembly) | ecosystem: Environmental > Terrestrial > Soil > Wetlands > Permafrost | place: Sweden: Stordalen... | reverse complement strand
CCGAGCATCTCATCTCGGTACCCGAACATGTGAGTTGGAACGAAGCCGGTGGATTCGCCGAGGCGTTCATTACCGCGCATGACGCTCTCGTCACGCAGGGCCATCTACAAGACGGCATGCGGGTACTGATTTCGGGCGCGTCCGGCGGTGTGGGGTCCGCTGCGGTACAAATCGCCCACCTGTTGGGTGCCCATGTGACGGCGGTGACGCGCTCGAGCGAGCACCACGATGCGCTCAAGAAACTCGGTGCGGACGTGGCCATTGTCCTCGACGACGTGAGTGACATCGAACCCGTTGACCTGGTGCTTGAACTGATAGGCGCCCGGCACCTGACGCTCGCCATGAATGTGCTGGCCCCATTCGCGCGCGTCGTGACCATTGGCGTGAGCAGCACGGGAGCCCACATGGACGTTGACCTACACGTGATCATGTCCAAGCGCGCGACGCTCACCGGTTCGACGTTGCGGTCTCGTTCGCGCGACGAAAAGGCGGAGGTCATCGGGCGCGTGAGCGAGACACTGCTACCGCGTTGGAACAGCGGTGACCTCAAGGTTCCCATCGCGCGGTCCTTCGCGCTGGACGACGCCCCCGCCGCGTACGAGTACTTTGCCCAACCGGGCAAGTTCGGCAAAGTTGTCCTTCGCGTCGACCAGTGAGTCTGCGACGCGTGAGATGAAGGAGTCGCCAGGGATCGAGCGACCACACCCCTCGCGATGTTCACCCACGCGACACGACTACGACGCGATCATTCGGGCCCACGACGAAGCGGTGTTACGTGGTGAACCGAGCTACCGCGACCCTGCGACCGGGCTGACCGTCCTCACCGTAGTAACACACCGCGAACGCGGCACGTGCTGTGGCAGCGGGTGTCGCCACTGCCCCTGGGTCGAAAGTTAGACCTAGAGCAACGAGCCGAGCGGCGTATGGGTCATACCCAATGCTTCAGCCACCGGGCCGTAGGTAATGGCGCCTTCAACGACGTTGACACCTTCGGCCAGCGCTTCGTCATCCTTCACCGCGTCGCGCCAACCCTTGTTGGCTAATTCCAACGTGTACGGCAGCGTGGCGTTGGCTAACGCGTAGGTCGACGTGTTGGGCACGGCGCCGGGCATGTTCGCGACACAGTAGAAAATCGATCCGTTGAACTCAAAGACCGGGTCAGAGTGAGTGGTCGGACGAGTGGCCTCAAAACAGCCGCCCTGGTCGACCGAGATGTCCACCAGCACCGAGCCCTGACGCATTCTGGCGACGAGTTCATTGCTCACGAGTTTGGGCGCCTTGGCCCCCACGACAAGCACGGCACCGATGACAATGTCCGCATCGAGGCAGGCCACCTCCAACGCGTGCGTTGACGACGCGATGGTTTCCAAGCGACCGTCAAAGTGGTGGTCGACCTGACGGAGACGATCGAGATTGCGGTCGAGGATCTTGACGTTGGCGTGCAGCCCTACCGCCATGGTGGCGGCGGCCAATCCCGACACGCCGGCGCCGATGACCACGACGTTGGCCGCAGCGACGCCGGGCACGCCACCGATCAACGCGCCTCGGCCACCACCGGGTCGCATCAAGTGATACGCGCCCACCAGCGGCGCCATGCGCCCGGCAACTTCGCTCATCGGTGTCAATAGCGGCAAGGAGTTATCGGGCAGGCGAACAGTTTCGTAAGCAATGGCCACGTTGTGTGCGGCAATGAGCGCGTCGGTGCACGCTTTTCCGGCCGCGAGGTGCAGGTACGTGAAGAGCACCTGATTCTTACGCGCGCCCAGCCGAGGATATTCGTCGGCGATTGGTTCCTTGACTTTAAGAATCATGTCGCTGCCGGACCAGACGTCGTCAACACTCTTGATAATGATGGCGCCCGTCGCCACAAAATCCACGTCGTCAATTGACGAACCGACTCCAGCTCCCTGCTCAATGAGGACCTGGTGACCGGCGCTCGTCAGTTCACGCACGCCCGCTGGCGTGAGCGCCACGCGGTTTTCGTCTTTCTTGATTTCCTTCGGTACGCCGATGATCATCGTTGATCATCCTTTCTGTTGTGGCCACGCCACTTTGATTGTCTCACAGGATTCTTCAGTCAAAAAATTGTCCGGCATGATTCGGAGAGGACCAGTTGACCACTGCCGTGCTTAGCCCTCGAGGTTGTGCATCACGTGCTTAATACGGGTGTAGTCCTCAAAGCCGTAGACCGACAGGTCCTTGCCGTAGCCGGAGTTCTTGAATCCACCGTGCGGCATTTCGGCGACGAGGGGGATGTGCGTATTGACCCAGACGCAACCAAAGTCCAAATCACGAGTGAAGCGCATCGCCCGACCGTGATCGCTCGTCCACACCGAGGAGGCCAAGCCGTAGTTCACGCCGTTCGCCCACTCGAGCGCCTGTGCATCATCGCTGAACTTCTGCACCGTGATAACCGGTCCAAAAATTTCGTTCTGAATCATCTCGTCGTCCTGTTGCATGTCCGCGACCACCGTGGGCGCGATGAAGTAGCCACTGTCGCCCACTTGCGTGCCGCCCGTTGAAATCGACGCGTGTCCGGGGGCGCGACCGAGAAAACCAGTGACGCGCGCGAGCTGGTTCGCATTGTTCACCGGACCGAACAACGCGTCAGTGTTATCGGGCATGCCAACCACCGTGTTCTTCGCCTGTTCGGTAATCGCGTCAACGAAATCGCCGTAGAGATTTGGTCCCACCAGTACTCGAGTGGCGGCCGTACAGTCCTGGCCGGCGTTGAAGTAACCGGCTTCCGCAATGGCGACCGACGCGGCCGCGATATCCGCGTCGTCAAAAATCACGACCGGCGCCTTGCCACCAAGTTCAAGGTGCACACGCTTGAGCGTCTTGGACGCCGATGCGGCGACCTGCATGCCCGCACCCACTGACCCGGTAATCGAGACCATCGCGGGAATCGAGTGTTCGACCAACGCGCGGCCCGTGTCGCGGTCGCCGCAGACGACGTTGAACACCCCCGCGGGCAGCACCTCAGCCATTAGCTGCGCCATCAAGAGCGTAGATACGGGCGTCGTGTCGCTCGGCTTAAGGACCATAGTGTTACCGGCCGCCAGTGCCGGCGCCCACTTCCACACCCCCATCATCATCGGGTAGTTCCACGGCGTCACTGCGCCGCACACGCCGACTGGCTCACGACGGACATAACTCGTCATGCCTTCCATGTATTCACTCGCGCCGCGTCCCTCGAGCATCCGGGCCGCACCAGCGAAGAAACGAATCTGATCGATCATCGGAGGAATCTCAAAGTCCTTCGTGACCCCGATAATCTTTCCGCAATTCTCCGCTTCGACGGCTACGAGTTCGTCCGCGTGCGCTTCGAAGATGTCCGCGATCTTGAGTATCGCGAGACTGCGCTCCGCGGGCGTAGTGCGCTTCCAGGTTTGGAAGGCCTTCGCGGCCACCTGCAACGCGGCGTCAATATCGGACTCGTCCGAAACTGGCGTCTCGGCGAAGGGCTCTCCGGTCGAGGGATTGATGAGTTCGACGTACTTCGCACTTTTCGGAGCGACGGATTCGCCCCCAATGAAATTGGCCAGTCGACGCATATATCCCCTTCCAAATGGGCGGCTCAAATAGCAATGCCCGTAGCCACTCTGCCAGATTGGGCAGGTCCGCGCAAACGCTGATAGGACCGTATTAGTCCCCCTAGGGACATATGACGACGGAATGAGTCGCTTTCTTGCGCTATACTGTCTTTATCCGCAGCAGTGCGTCCGTTGGACTACTTGCCGAGGAGCCGACAATGCCAGCCACCTCACCAAAACGTAAGAGTACAAAAAGGGTCGAACGTTCGAACCTGGAGCTCATTCCCACCCCGAACGGCCTGGACGGAATCGATCGTCAAATCATTGGTCTACTCCAACTTGATGGTCGCCGAGCCTACGGAGCGATTGCCGAAGAAGTTGGACTCTCCGAAGCGGCCGTGCGCCGCCGAGTCCAGCGACTGAAAGATTCCGGCGTGATGCAAATTGTGGCAATCACTGATCCCCAACTGCTCGGCTACGGCCGCGAAGCACTGGTAGGCATCCGCGTGCACGGCGACGTGCGCACGGTCGCCGATCAAGTGGCCGCGATCGACGAGGCGAACTACGTCGTCATGACCGCCGGGAGCTTCGACATTATCGCCGAAGTCATCGCGGTCGACGACGCCGCGTTGGTGCATCTATTGAACGATTCAATACGCAGTATCCCGGGGGTCACTGAAGTTGAAACATTTCTGTATCTGAAGTTGGCAAAACAAACCTATGCATGGGGGACAAAATGACTATCAATGAGCTGATATCGGACGGCATCGTCGTCGATGGACCAGCACATCAGAGCCAGAACTATTCGGACCGGGCCCGTCGCAACCTCTGGCTGCATATGTCGCGCATGGGTGCGTATTCGGATACCAAGGAAGTACCGATCATCGTGCGCGGTGAAGGCACGCGCATATACGACGCCAACGGCACGGAGTACTTCGACGGCATTTCGGGACTCTTCACGAACATGCTCGGACACGGGCGCACCGACATCGGTGCCGTCGCCGCTGAGCAGATCAGTCAATTGGCGTATTTCCCGCTGTGGACGTACGCGCACCCCAAGGCCATCGAACTCGCCGAAAAATTGGCCAGCCTCGCGCCCGGAGATCTCAACCGGGTGTTCTTTACCACCGGTGGCGGCGAAGCCGTCGAGAGCGCCTGGAAGCTAGCGCGCCAATATCACAAGATGCGCGGCGACACGGATCGCTACAAGGTGATTAGCCGCGACATCGCCTATCACGGCACGACGATGGGTGCCCTTACGATTACGTCACTCGACCCCTATCGCCAGCCCTTCGAACCACTAGTACCCGGCGCGGTCAAAGTGCCGGCGGTCAATTTTTATCGGGCCGAGCAGCACGCGGACGACTTCGTGGCCTTCGGGCTGTGGTCGGCGCACCAGATCGAGGAAGCAATTCTGCGCGAAGGTCCCGAAACCATCGCGGCCGTCTTCCTCGAGCCGGTGCAGAACGCCGGTGGATGCTTCACCCCGCCGCCGGGTTACTGGCAGTCGGTGCGTGAGATCTGTGATCGTTACGGTGTCATACTCGTCTCGGACGAAGTGATCTGCGCCTTCGGTCGCCTGGGCAGCTGGTTCGGCGGTATCAAATACGACTTCGTTCCCGACATCATCTGCTGCGCCAAGGGACTCAGTTCGGGCTATGCGCCCATCGGCGCGATGATCGTGTCGGACCGCATTGCCGAGCCCTTCCAGCACGACGACACTTCCTTCATTCACGGATTCACGTGGGCCGGACACCCCGTCTCGTGCGCCATCGCGCTCAAGAGCATCGAGATCTTCGAGACCGAGCACGTGTTGGAAAACGTCCAGGCTAACGAGGACTACTTCCACGACAGCCTGATGGCCCTCAAGGAAATTCCGATCGTCGGCGACGTGCGCGGCACGGGCTACTTCTGGGGTATTGAACTGGTGAAGAACCAGGAGACCAAGGAAACGTGGGCCGGCCAGGACGCCGAGCGCCTGTTGCGCGGTTATGTGTCGCCTGAGATATTGCGTCGCGGTCTCATCTGTCGCTCGGATGACCGAGGTGACCCCGTTGTCCAGCTAGCCCCTCCGCTGATCTCGACCCGCGAGGACATCGACTTCATGGTCGGCACGTTGCGCGAAGTATTCACCGGAGCCGTCAAGCACGCCATCTAAATAGTGCAGGCGCCACCGTCACTGTGGTGGTCGACACTCGACGGTCCCGTCGCGGCCCGACCATCCCTGCAGCGCCACCTCGACATGGACGTCGCCATCGTCGGGGGCGGGTTCACCGGTCTGTGGACGGCGCGCGAGCTGAAGCGTCGCGACCCGAGTTTGAGGATCTGCGTCCTCGAAAAGTCAGTGTGCGGGTTCGGCGCGTCCGGACGCAATGGCGGATGGGCGTCGGCGCTCTTTCCCATCAGCGACCAGATACTGGTCGCTCGCTACGGAATGGACCGATTTACGCATCAACGCCACGTCTTGGAACGATCCGTCGGCGAACTCGGTGAGAGTGCGCGCGCGGACAGGATCGACGCGCATTTCTCCCAAGGCGGCACGGTCGTCGTCGCGCGCAACGAGGTCCAGGCCCAACGATTGCGCGCGAGCGTCGAACAGTCGCGTCAGCTCGGTGTCGCCGAGAGCGACTTCGCGTGGCTCGAAAAGAGCGAAGCCGATCAACGCGCGACGCTCAGTAACTCACTCGGCGCGACGTACACGCCGCACTGCGCCCGCATCCATCCGGCGCGACTAGTGCGAGGACTGAGCGACGTCGACGAATCCCTCGGCGTGCAAATCTTCGAAGATACGCACGTCACACGAATCTTGCCCGGCACTCGTGGTCGACAGCCCGAAGTAGTGACGGTGGGCGGATCGATCCACGCCGACTTCGTGGTGCGCGCCACGGAGGGTTTTACCCCGACCCTTCCCGGTGAGCGGCGAACGGTCGCGCCCTTTTATTCGCTGATGATCGCCACGGAACCGCTCCCCGATTCGTTCTGGGATGAAGTGGGCTTCGCGCACCACGAGACCTTCGCCGACGATCGCCGGCTGATCATCTACGGTCAACGAACCAAGGACAACCGCTTCGCCTTCGGTGGACGCGGTGCGTCGTATCACTTCGGTTCAACGGTGGAGCAACGGTTCGATAGCGACAGTCGAGTCTTTTCGATGCTCGAAGCAATTCTGCGTGAACTGTTCCCGACCTTGAACGGCGCCATCACCTACCACTGGGGTGGACCACTCGCAATGCCGCGAGACCAGATGCCATCCGTGCTCGTCGACTTTGACACCGGGATGGCCAGCGCCGGTGGCTACACGGGCGACGGCGTGGTGCTCAGTCGCGTCGCGTCCATCGCCCTCGCTGACCTACTGACGTCGCCCGACACCGACACCGATTTCACTCGCCTGCCCTTCGTCCAACACCACTCACGTCGTTGGGAAGTAGAGCCACTGCGCTGGCTGGGCATCAACTCGGCCATCAGACTGGCAACAATGGCCGACCGCACAGAGCAACGCCGCGGCGTCGACGGTCGGGCGAGCAGATGGTACGAACGGTTGGCAAGCGCCGGCAGTGATTCGAGACCGGATCCGTCGCGCGACGCGTGACACAAATACTCAGCGCGTGCGAAAGTGGCCACCGAGACTCGAGTGACTGTCGTGTGAGCTATCGCAGGATGTTGATGGCCCGCGCACCCACCACCACGATCGCGACCAACGAGACCGCCGACTCCGTCGCGAACAGCACCTTGAGCCGCAGCGACAACGGCATCGCGTCGGCGGGGGCAAAACTGGTCCCGTTGGCGAAGGACGTATAGAGATAGTCAAAGAAATGAGGTCGCCAGTCCTTCGGCACCAGGTCCGGATTCTCCATCTGGGGAAATTGAATGTCGGGCCAGAGGTCTACGGCGCCCGCGCGCTTATGCGGACCGCCCCTATCAATCTCCCAGAACCAGACGCCGTAGATAATCACGTTGGTGAGCCAAATGGCAACCGCCGAGTAAATGAGCTGCGTACCTTGCGAGACGTTCGAACTGAGAAGTCGATGGACCAACAAGGCGACCGACGTGACGTTGGCGACCGTGACAATGGAAATTAACGCCAGGACAACCCTTCGTATCCACGGTGCCTCATCGGGGTGACGGTGACGCCTCGCGGAGAGTGGCGCGAGCGGCAACGCGACCAACACCGGCAGCAGCCACCTGGGACCCACCACGAGCCGACTGGGCAACACGACGTAAAGAATCACGCACGCAACGAGGGCCAGCGAGGCCGGCCAGCGAGGTTCGGGATGCGGGGTAGCCACGGCGCAAACCTAACTGACTTGTGTCTTTCCAATGATCCCAAAGTTCTTCGACAGCACTGACTTGAGTGGCGTCGCCTTGAGCAGTTTGAGCAGTTGGGAAACATTGACCCGCTTCACGTCTTTCGCGGTGGGCGCGAGTACGTGTACCGGTTGGTTGTACGAGAGCACATTGAGATCAAGCACCAACGTGGAACTCCTCGAGGTCTCACTCACGGTGGCGGCGGTCAGTTCGCCCTGACTGCCGACGGTGATGGTGATCTTCACCGTCGCTGCCGACGGCATCTTGATGGGTGATTTGCTGGTGGTGCCCAGGATGACGTTGTCACGCTGATAGCGGTACGTGGTCAGGTACCCATCCTTGGTGACCGACTCGTGACTGAAACCACTGATGAGGGAGATATCGGGCTTCGTCAACTCCAGCGAGAGTCCGAAGAGTGACGGTGAATGAAGCTTCGTGCCGATCCAATCCTTACCAAATATCGACGAAAGATTGGGCGAGCCGACGTAGAGGTGACCGTGCGTCAAACGCAGATCCACCGTCGCGGCGGAAAACAGCAGCGGAATGAGCAGTTGGGCCTGGACCTGGTTCTTCTTGAAATTCACGTCCACGTTGGCGTTGAGGCTGTACGCCTGACCGGTGGAGACCTTGAGGGCGAACTGCGCCGACGTGGGCGGATAGCCGTTCAGGACCAATGGATCCTTGGGTATGGCTCCCGGGTTGGAGTCGGTCGCCGCGTAGATAACACCCGTCAACGTGAGCACCAGGGCCACGGCGGCGAGAGTGAGAGGCGCTAAACGCTTGGGGACAGCCACCACTCCACCCTACCGTTTGAGCTAAAACGTTCTGTTTGGACTAGGAGAGTGGTTCGTTGAGCAGTTCGGCGAAGAGTTCGTGCGAGATGTTGCGCCCGCTCGCGACGAAGCCAATTCGCGAGTTCTCATCATCGACGAGATTATTCGTGATGGCTGCGTAGGGCGCGCACGCAGAACCTTCCAACACCAAACCATTGTTCTCGGCAACTTCACGAACGGCTCGACGAATTTCGATTTCGGGCACGAGCACCAACGGCACGTCACTCTTGGCAATTAATTCATTGGTAATGGCGCCGTCATCGCCGCCACCCGCCAGACCGTCAGCGATCGTCGGACGGTGCACGACTTGGTCCATTGTCGCGCCGCGCAATACGTGATAGAGCGCGGCGCTCTCCGTGGGCTGAACTCCAGTCAAGCGCAGGTCTCCGCGTCCGCAATCGTCGCGTGACATCAAGATTCCCGACAGCAATCCGCCACCACCGACGGGCACGACCAGGTGTTCGAGTTCGGGAGCCTGGAGCAACATCTCGTCCAACACGGTTGCTTGGCCGGCAATCACGTTGGTGTCGTTGAACGGAGATATGTAACGAATCGAACGGCTTTCGGCCAATTCCAACGCGTGCGCCTGGGCGTCGTCGTAGGAGGAGCCATATTGAATCAGTTCAATGTCGAAGCGACTCAGCTTTTTCACTTTGGCAATCGAGGCGTTCTTGGGCACCACGACCGTCGCCGGTACGCCCAGGACCGAACAGGCGTGCGCGATGCCCAGTCCGTGATTTCCCGCCGACGAGGTGATCACGGCGCCGTTTGGATCGTCGCGCCGCGAGGCGTCAACCGCGCTGAGGGCACCCCGGACCTTGAACGAACCGGTTGGTTGGAAGCACTCAAGCTTGGCCAGCACGGGGCGGCCGCGCAACGAAATAGTGACGGTGGGCGTCGGTACAAGATAATCCGCGACGACGCGACGAGCGGCCTCAAGCTGCTCAGACGTGGGTGCAGTTACATGGCGAATCATCAAAACCTCCGCCGCCACCTTACTCGGCTCGCTTTTCTTGATTTTTACTGCCAAGTAAAGTCTGCACGTGCACACCATCGTTGCCGTCATCATCGTCGCGTCACTGGCGTTCGTCGGCACGATGTGTGACAACTATTTCGCGTTCGCGTCACAACTCTTGGTTACCGACCGCGAAAAGTACCGACGGGTAAGTTGGGCCCAGGCGCTCGGCGTCGCGACGCTGCTCGTAATCGCCGCCGGCGTGAGTTCGTTGCTCACGGCGATACCCACTCGCTGGGTTGGACTCCTCGCGGTGGTGCCGTGGGCGCTCGCGGCGCACGCGTGGCGTCATAAAGACTCGCCAGACCGAGAGCAGTTCAAACGCGGCGCCATCACCACATTCGCGCTCACGATTGCCTTGGGTGGCGACAACCTCGCCGTGTGGATTCCGCTACTGCGCGCCAACGGCGCCTTTCACGCGCTCATCACCATTCTCATTTTTGCGCTCTGGGAAATCCTCTTCATCTCCTCCGCGCAAGCGCTCGTAAATCATCCACGCGTCGTTACGTGGGGCAACACGCACGCGAAGACGTTCATCCCGTGGATCTACGTTGCGCTGGGTGTTCTCATTCTCGTCGAGTGCGGCACTTTTCGTTAATCTGCCTCGCCGGTAGATAGTGCGACGGCTAGCGTTGCTGAGTGCCCAATTCGACCCCCCAACAGACGCTGCGCCGTCTGACGATCATTGTGGCGATTCAGTGGATGGGCGCCACGCTCGGTCTGCCTCTGCTCCCACTCTTCCTCGAACACCGAGGCGGCACGCCCAGTGTCATTGGCTTCATCATGGCGTCGTTCTTCATCGCCGGCGTCGCCACTCAATTCTTTCTGGGTCGCCTCGCCGACAAGTTCGGTCGACGTCCCATTTTGGTGAGCAGTCTCATTGTCTACGGATTCGCCAGCATGACGTTTCTTCTGCCCGTCGCGGCACCGTGGTTCGCGTTGACTCGCATCATCCAGGGCGCCTCCGCGGGCGCGATCGAAGTGGCGTCACTGTCGGCAGTCGCAGCCCTCTTCTCTGAAGCCGAACGCGGTCGCGCCGTCTCCCAAATCCTGGCGGCGCAACTGCTCGGCATCGCCATTGGTCCGGTCGCGGGTGTGCTCGCGTCGGTGAGCGACCTCGGCTGGGCATTTTTTGTCACCGGCATTGTCAGCCTCATTGCTGCGGCCCAGGCGCTGCGCACGAATGTTGGTGACAAGGCGTACGACCCGACGCCGCTGCCGCGCCTGCGGTGGACCATGCAACTCTCCGGTGCCTTGATTGCCGCTGCCGCAACGGGATTGCTGATCGGCGTCTACGAGACGTGTTGGAGTCTGCTGATGCACGCGCACCACGCCAGTACCTTGGAGATCCGACTCAGTTGGACGGCGTTCAGTCTGCCCTGGGTCGTGCTGAGCCGAGTCGGTGGATGGCTGGCCGATCATCAGAATCGTCGTTTCATTGCCCTGGCCGGTCTGCTCAACGGTGCCGCATTTCTTTGTCTTTATCCGCACATCCACAACAACCTCGTCATCGTGTTCCTGGGCTCCTTCGAGTCCATCGGCGCCGCGCTCTCCGTGCCGTCAATCGCGTCGCTGCTAACCCAGGGCGCGGCCAGCCGCGAACTCAGTCGGCGCCAGGGCCTTTACGCAACGTCTAATACCGCAGCGCTCGCGATCAGCGCGAGCGTCTCGGGCGTGCTCTTCACTATCAATTCGGCGTTACCGTTCACCTTGATTGCCATAGTGTCGGCCCTGTTGGCAGTGTCCACCCTGTGGTGGTGGCGCAACGTCACGGGCAACATCACTCACGGCGCCGCGGCTTAAAAAGCACGAGAGCGGGGCCGAAGCCCCGCTCTTCGCTACTACAAATGACTGACTACGTCATCCAGACGTAGTCCCAACGAGTCGAGCCACCATCAGGATTGAGCAATCGCTCGCCGCCAAAGCCGGCACTGTAGGCCCAATTCTGCACGTTCTTGCGTGCGGCGAATGCCGTCACCAATGTCGTAAGGAACAGGTACGTGCAGTCAGTGGCGAAGATGTCATTCACCTTGCCCCACGCGGCGTTGTAGGCGGCCGAGTTCGGAGGACTCGCGAGTGCCGCCAGCATGGCAATCTCAATGGTCGGGTCGGCCTGGTGCGCAAAGTTAACGGCACCCGGAATGAATGTGCCCGCGGACTCGCTCGTCAAACTCAATCCGTTGGGATAGGCCGGTGCCGCCGGCACCGAGTCCCACCACACGTAGTTGAGTCCCTGGTCCGTGCCGCCGAACTGGTTGAAGAAGGACGCGTCGAACGTGCCCTGCTCCACGTTCTGGATGAGCGAGGCCTGCTCAATAGCCCGAGGCGTGACCGTGATGCCCACGGCCGCCAACTGCTGTTGGATGAACGCAAACTGTTCGGTCTGCTCCGCGTTGCCCGAGACAATGTCGATCACGAAACTGACCGTGCTGACACTGTTCTTCGACTTGTAGGTGTTGACCAAGGTCGTCGCGCCCGCAGGGTTGTACGCCGGATAGTTCGGGTTGGTGTAGTAGGGCGACGACTTGCGGTAGATACCGTCGGACACGCTGCCCACGCCCAGGGCAATGACCTTAAGGAACGTCTGGCGGTTGATCGCCATCGCGCAGGCCTGACGAATCGACTGGTTGTTGCATACCGGCGTCATTGCCGTGTCCCACTGGAGCGTGGAGGCGTTGACCGCGCCGAGCAGTCCCGGCCCCGTGCCCGAGATCGCGTTCTGTAACGCCACCGGAACGGCCGTGCCCTTCTCAATCAGCGGCAGCGCCTCCGCGGCCCACGCGCCAAATTGGTTCGACGTGCCCGAGTTGTTCATCATGATGAAGTTGACGGACGGCTCGCGCGGGCCAACAATGTCGTCCACGTAAGTGACGTTCTTCATCTTCTTCAGCGTCACAATGCTGCCCGCGTTGGTCGTGAGCAACATGTCGATTTCACCCGAGGCCAGCGCCGAGTTACGAGTGGAGTCATCGGGAATGGTCTTAAAGACGATTCCGTCGAGGTACGGCAACTGGTGTCCCTTGGCGTCCTTGCGCCAGTACTTCTTGTTCTTCTTGACCACCGTGGTCGATCCCAGGTTCCAACTCACAAATTCGAACGGACCCGTACCAATCGGGTGTCCCTTGTAGGTCGCCGCGAGCGTCGCGGGAGCGGCCATGTAGGAAATCTGCTGCTCAGAGAGCTGGATGTTGAAGGTCGAGAATGGAATGACCAGTTTGTAGACCACGGTGTATGGTCCCGTCGAGACCACATCGCCAATAATCGGCAAAATCGCCGGGCCGACCGGGCTGGTGGGCACCTGGGTCGCGGCGTAGTTCGCCACGACGGCCGCTGCGTTGAAGGTCTCGCCATTGTTGAACTTCACCCCTCGGCGCAGCTGCACGGTCCAGTTCTGGTACTTGGCGTCGGGCGTTGCCGACAGGGCCAGCATGGGCAAGATGTCCTTGCCGTTCGCCGACGTCACGAAGAGTGGATCGAAGAGCGCATTGCCCTTGCAGAACGCGGACTGGTCCCAGGACGCTTGCTGACCGTTGAAGTCAGAAAAGGAAAGTACGTCCGATATCAGCCCCACGGTGAGTGTTCCCCCCGATACCGGCTTTTTGCTACTGACGCCGACTGCGGCGCCCGCGACGCTAGCCATTAGGCCCTCAACGACCGTACCGGCCATTGCTACACCACCGATTGTCGCCGCCGAATGCGTGATGAACTGCCGACGATCGAACTCTGATGACATCATGTCCTGCTTTCCCCTGGAGCGTCGGCCCGTTGCCGATTCCCTCTTTGGGGTGAACTTAGCCCGAAATGAAGCCCCGAAAAGTGCATATGGGCAAAACGCACAGTGGTGCTTCAGGACCCAGGCGGAAGGGAGGAACCGCCTGGGCCCTGAAAAAGCGGGGAGATGTGCGCTAGCTAGCGGACTTCATCTCCACGAAACGCAGACGTCCACCGTCATCCGTCGGGATCAATACTTCGTTATTAATCAGGTCAAACGACGGGAATTCAATGGCGGACTGTATCGAGCGCTTGGAGCTCCGGAGAACCTCCACAAGGTTGGAACTTTGATTCATATGAATCCTCCCCAGGATTGCGAAACTGCTGTGCCACGACCTACATCTTGGGGGTTGACCTTCAAGGGCCTCTAGGAACACGCTAAGAACTAGTTAAATACCGACTTTTGTGACAATTTTGTGACACCTTTCACGAACGGTCATCGACGTCGTGTCGGGACCAATGTTTTGCTGACAATTAGAAGTCGCAACTACAACGTCATCGCATTAGGACACGTAAAACTAACGTGCACGATGAGTGAACGGCCCTCACGCAGTCTCACTCGTGCGTGTTACCCCGAAGTGCACGTATTGACTTCGCCGACATAGATACGCGGTAAAAATCAGGTCGCACGGGACATGATGTAGTCGTGGCGGGTTCACGAGAGGATCGATTACGGGACTTGGCGCGCCTCGCCACGCCCGCCGTAGCCAGCTTTCTCGCACGACGGGCCTATCCGCTCAGTAACGCCGACATTGACGACCTCGTAGAAGAGGTGTTGATCGTTACCTGGCGACGGCTCGACGATGTGCCTGAGGGCGCCGAGATCGCGTGGATGATCGGCGTGGCGCGCAACCTCTTGAACAATGCTCGTCGCAAACACTCGCGACGCGAGAACGCTCACCACAAACTCGTACCCGTTGGTAACGACGCCTCCGCCGAGGACCACGTCATTGCCAACGAGCAACTGCGCGTCGCCTTGGCGTCACTTCGCGCCGACGATCAAGAGGTATTGCTATTGCACTTCTGGGAAGGACTCGACGCGGACGGGCTCGCCATCGTGCTGCGCGTGTCCAGTGGCGCCGCGGCGACGCGACTATCTCGGGCATCAGCCCGACTGCGAGAGGTCTTTAAAGAAATCTCCGACTCGAGTGAACAAGAAATGCCCCAACGTACAAGAAGGGTGTGAAAGGAGGATGACGAAGATGCCCGAATCAATTGATCCCACCGAACTGTTGGCCCAAGCCAATCCCATCACCAGCTACGAGATCGATCCGGCCCACCTCACCCAAATGGTAAATCGCGTCATCTCCACTCCCATGCCCAGTCGGTTCCCGCTGCTTCGCACGTGGCAAATGAAGGCCGGCTCGGCAGTCGCGGGCGCCGCACTCGTCGCGACGGGCGTCATCGTCGCCATTAGTGGCGCGCCTCAATCTCTCACTGTCTTGGCGCTGCCCAGTAACACGGCAGTAGCCGGACCCGCCGAGCACGCGCCGGCGACCCTGGCGCCCGTGGCCTTTGAATCGACACAGGCACCGACGGCGTCGGGCACCGCCGCGAAAACGACGCGCACGTACGTGGCGGGACCACGACTTTCGACGTCCGAGATGTCCCTAGCGATTTTCACGGTGGCCTCAGTCAAGAGTCCCCAGAACAAAGTGCTGAGAATCGCTGAGGCGCTGAACGTCCGCCACGCGAGCCCTGTCCTGGGCCCCTCTTCGAACGCCACCGGTACGTGGATCGCCAAGGGCACCAACGCGCTGGTGGTGACCGCTCCCTTCGCCAGGAGTTCGACGCACTCAACCGCCGTTATCTCCTCGCCGGGTCCGCTCACCTGGACGTACAACGTTTCCGGTCCGTGTCCGCAGCCCTCCACGTTGTCGCCGTCCGTCACTGCCACATCCTGTGCGATGGCGAGTGACTTCAGCGATCACCACGCGTCGCACAGCCAGCTCATTTCCTGGTCGACGCCGTTCGCGACGAAACTGGTCACGGGCGACCTCATCCCCGCCGGGATGGCTCGCGTCGCCACGATTCACCGGCACCGACAACATCGTGTACTACCCGCTAAGGACCAGCAACGCCGTCGCCACGAATCAGTTCGAGGAGTTCCAGTTCTCCAACGAAGGAAGACTCATCTACGCGACGGGACTGCTCGGCTCAATCGCGCCCGGAAACAACTACCCCGTCATCACTGAGGCCGCCGGCGCGGGCGTGCTCTCGAACCCATCGCTCAATGGCGTCAACCCGGGCGGACCAATGATTCCGGCACCGAGCAAGAAGGTTTCCGGCTCCGGCATCGCGCTCACGCTCAACTCCGCGAAGCTCAACTACGAGCTCGTGAGATTGAACAACGGTTCGGCGGTGCTCGTGCCCCAGTACACCTACGCCGCGAGCGACGGCACCTCCTTGCAGGTGCTCGCGCTGAACCCTTCGTACTACCGCATCAAGGCAGCGAAGTAGGCGAACAGAGATGAAAAGTCAATGCACCACCAAAAAGGAGAAGTTATGAGTGATAACACCGGTTCAACAGAGAGCCCGCGCGGCTCGAGCGGGCGAACGTTCAATCCCCTCAATTGGCTGGTTGGGCTCGTCGCGGTCTTAGTGCTGATCGCGGTCGGCTTCACCGGCGCCGCGCTCAAGAACAACAACAGCAACAACACGAAGGGCGCATCCCCGGCCACTATCTCGGTGACGGGTACCGCGACCGTCAAGGGCACGCCCGACACGGTGAGCTTCGAAATCGGTATGGAGACAATGAACGTCAACGCCGCAATGGCGCTGTCGATGAACAACGGACGGGTGAGGGCCCTGGAGGCCGCGCTCATGAAGCACGGCGTTACCAAGAAGGAGATGCAGACGTCCGGACTCGATATTCAGGCGGACACCAACAACGCGGGTCAGGTGACCGGCTTTACCGTCGACGACGACCTGAACGTCACGATGCACGTTCTCGCCAAGGCCGGATCAGCGATTGAAGCGGCCGCCCAGGCCGGCGGCAACGGAGTCGAGCTCAACGGCATCACCTTCTCCATCTCCAATGACTCAAAGTTGCTGGCTCGGGCCCGGGCCAACGCCATGCGCAACGCGCACACCGAGGCGAGCAACATCGCTGCGGCCGGCGGCACCAGCCTCACCGGCATCGTCAAGGTGACGGACCAGGAGAATCAGAGCACGCCCTACCCCGAACCCGTGACCTTTGCCGCAGCGGCGACCGCAGTGAAATCGGTGCCCTTGCAGGCGGGCAGTGAATCGCTCAGCGTCCAAGTGAGCGTCATCTACGCGTTGGCGAACTAACCAACTGCGTAGTCCCAGGAACCCAAAGCCCTGGGACTACGCAGTTGGGCGAATCTATGAGTGAGATTTGTTTAGTTTTACGAAACGGGACCGGGCGGGTGGACTTAAAGTCCAGACGTCTGGTCCCGTGCCAACATTTTGAAAAACGCGCAACGGTCAGGTCGTTCCCGCGCCGCTCTTTTCCCACTTGAAGTTGCGTGACGCCACCAGGAGACCGAACGCGGTCCACGCGACGAGCACGCCGACATCGACGCCATTAAGTCCCGTCGAGCCTTTCAGCAGGAACGCCGATTGCAGCCCCCGAGCGGCGTGCTCTAAGGGAAAAACCCGGCCAATGTCAAGTATCCACGTGGGCAAAAGAAATGCCGGAATAAATACGCCCGAGAGGAACGACAAAATAGTGGCCGCTAGCGGACCAATGGCTGACGCCGAATCGGCCGTCTTGCAGACGCCGGCGAGCGCGAGGGCCATCGAACAAAAGCACGAGACGCCCAGCGCAACGTAGATGACGAGTCCAATGAGCAGGTCCGCGGACACGTGCACGTGATAGAAAATTGCGCCCACCACGACCAGCAGCGCCACCGTCGCGTAGACCACCACGACGGTACGACCGATCTCGGACACGAGGTAGATCCAACTCGGCATCGGCGTGCCTCGGAATCGCTTGAGCAGTCCGCGCTCCCGGGCGGTCGTGATGCGGCTGAGCAGGGATCCGAAACTCACGAGCGTGATGACGTAGGAAATTATCGACGCCGTGTAGTACGCGCCGGAGGGAACGTTGCGGCCGTCGAATTGGGTATTGGACTTGAAGATGGAGTTAAAGAGCAGCAGCAGGATGAGAGGAAAGATCGCCGTAAAGACGAGCGCATTGCGGTCACGGGAGTAGCCGCGAAGCGCGTAGCGCGTTTGAGTGGCGGCCAGTGCGACGTCGTTCATGGCTGTGCCCCTTCCTCGGCCGTTGCCGCTCCCGCCACTTGGACGAACACGTCGTCGAGGCTCGGGCGAATGGCCTGCAGCTTGTCCAGGACCACACGTTCGCCCTGGGCCCACTCCAATAGCACCGCCATGTCGTCTTGAACGCGGTTGGTCTTGAAACGAACGACCGACGCCTCCAACGTGACCGCCGCGCCCAAGACGGTGCGCAGGCGCTCGAGGTCAAAGCCCACGGACGGTTCAAAGGTGATCTCGGTGTGATAACCCAACGACGCGGCCAATTCCTCGGGCGTGCCTTGGGCGGCGATCACGCCGGCGCGCAGGATGATGATTCGGTCGGCCAGGTGCTCGGCCTCATCCATGTAGTGGGTGGTGAGGAATATGGTCTTGCCGGCACTGCGCAGTCCCTCGATCATCGACCACATGTCGCGACGGGCAACCGGGTCGAGACCCGTGGTGGGCTCGTCCAAGAACAGCACTTCGGGGTCGCCCACTAGACCTAGCGCGACGTCGAGACGGCGCTTCTGGCCCCCCGAGAGTCGACCGATCCGTTCGTCGGACTTCTCGTTCAGTCCCACCGAGTCAATGGTTGCCTGCACGTCAGTGGGGTCTTCGAAGTAACGGGCGAACATCGAGACGGTCTCGCGCACGGTGTAGATCGGATCGAGCTCGCACTCCTGTAGGACGAGACCAATTCGGTTTCGCCACTGGCGGTTGGCCCGCGCGGGGTCAATTCCAAGTACCGACACGCGCCCGCCATCTCGAGGCCGGTAGCCCTCGAGGATCTCGATCGTGGTGGTTTTGCCGGCTCCATTGACGCCCAGGAATCCCAATATCTCTCCGGCCTGGACTTGGAAACTGATCCCGTGCAGCCGTTCTACCTGACCGTAGGACTTGTGCAGATCCTCTACTTCCACGACGGCCGCCATGGCCACGACATTAGACCGGCGCGCGCGATGCCAGCCCAGACGGTGGGCATCGCGAACTCGAACGTGGTGCATCGCCGGTTAAGAGGAACCTCAAGTTCACCTCACGTGGAGAGACCACCACCGCGTCAAATTATTTCCACAGGAAAAATTTACACTTTCCCTTCACGCACCCGTCGCCATCGGGTAAACATGTCGCGTACGACCAGCATCTCGGGGCCGTATCCGGTGAACAACATCTATAAGGGAGGACACATCCAGTGGCATCAACTTTGGACACGCACGACGGTTCGGCCGACGACCAACCGTTTCGCGTAGAGCAACGCGGCATCGATTACGTCCCCGAGACCGAACGCTGGGCGACGCCGCGCAATATCGGAGCCTTATGGACTGGTTCGGCGATCAACGTCGAATACTTCATCTACGGCGCCCTGCTGATGGGCTTTGGATTCAGCTTCAAGACGGCCGTCAGCATCATCATCATTGGCAACATCTCTTTCCTGTTGTTAGGTCTGGCTTCGCTGCAGGGGCCCGAAACGGGAACGACGGCGTTCGCCATCAGCCGGGCGCCCTTTGGCGTGCACGGATCGCGTTTGGTGGCCTTCTTCAACTGGATAACCCAGATTGGATTCGAAACCGAAGGCCTCATCCTCATTGTGGGCGCCGCCATCGTGCTCTCCCAGATGGCCGGTTTCCAGGTCAACGGTGCGTTGAAGGTCCTATATATTGTCGCCGCGGCGGCGATTCAGGCCATCGTGCCGTACTTCGGCCACGCCACGATGGTCAAGGTCCTGCGCGCTTTGATCATTCCCTTCGGGGCGATCTTTGTCCTCTTCGCGATCTACGACATCCAGCACGGCTCGAGCAGCTTCAAGGGATTCGGCGGCGGCTGGGAGCTCTACACCGCGGGGCTGGCCTTCGTCTTTGCCCTCTCTGGATTGGGCTGGACCGAGTGCGGCAACGACTACACCCGTTACGTGCCCCGCAACGCGTCCAAGGGGTCAATCGTGGGATGGGTATTCATCGGCACCGCGGTACCCGAGATCTTCATGATGTTGCTTGGGGCGGCCACTTTCACCTTCCTGTCGTCGAGCGCGCAGGTCACTGACTGGAATGGCGCCAACCCCTTTGAGGCATTGCACGGTCAGCATTACGTTCCCAGCTGGGTCGTCGCGTTGTTCTTGATCTTTGCGATCGTGCAACTCTTCGGCATCAACTCGCTCGACCTGTACTCCTCGGGCGTGTCGCTCCAGGCCATGGGCATCCGACTTCGCCGGTACCAGGCCGTGATCCTGGACAGCGTGCTCGCCTGCGGCCTCACGATTTGGGCCATGTTCCAGTCCACCTTCTCGCTCTACATGAAGGAGTTCGTGGGCGTCATCATCTTGTGGATCGCCCCGTGGTTCGGCGTGTTCATCATGGACTGGATCCTGCGCCGTTACCGTTACAACCCGGCCGAACTGCAACGCACGGACAAGAACAGCATCTACTTCGGCGGCTCTGGTGGGGTCAGTTGGAACGCCATTGTGGCCTTCGTGGTCGGCGTCATCACCGCGACGCTCTGTTACTCGAAAGCGCCACCACCCGTGGGCTTCCCACTCCATTGGATGACGCCGATCTCGGACCACTTCGGGGGGGCGTGCGCGGGCAACCTCGTGCACGGTGCCTGCACCGCCGGGTGGTACGGCGGTGCCGACTTCTCGGTGCCGACCGGGGTTATTATCGCTGCGTTGGTGTATTTTGTGCTCGAGAAGTCAACGGGTCGGGTAGCCAAGCAAGTGAAACACCAGAACGAGCTTGAACCGAACCGGTAAATAGCAAGGGCATGCAAAAACCCCCGGCGTTTCGACCCCGGGGGTTTTTGCATGTCGACCTAGGTTTTACGCGCAACGAAAGGAACCTGTGGCACTTCGAATTTTCTCCCTAGGTTTCGTGCGCAAGGTGCCGCCCAATCCGACCCAACTGAGAAACTCAGACGCCCTGGACGAAATGCAGGTTGACAAAGTCAACGCGACCGAGGACGCGCGCTACGACGCCATGACCGACGCCGAGCGCGAGAACTACTACGTCAATCCGAGCCTCTCGACTCGACTGCGCAAGCGGTTCACCAAGAACTAACCGCGTTGGCGGATCTCAACCAACCCAATCTTCGACGAGGCCACCCGACCCGTCGGGTCGAAACACCGGTATGGAGCCGAGCGCTCGCACCAGCAACGCGTCATCGCCCAGGGCACTGCGCCACAGCGACGCCTCCGTCACCAGCGTGCCAATAGCCACGACCTCGGCGCCTACCCCGCGCAGCAAGCGCAAGGACGCACCGGTTGATGCGCCCGTCGAGATGACGTCGTCGACAATTGCGACCCGTTTGCCGTCGACATCCTTGATCCGGGCCCGGTCAAAGAGCAGCCGCTGCTCGGCGTCGGTCGTAATCGAGCGCACCTGTTCACTGACGGCGTCGGCCAAATGAATCTTCGGCGTCTTGTGCAAGATCACGTACTGGTCGAGCCCCAGGTGGCGCGTCACTTCGACGACTAGGGGAATGCCCATGGTCGCGACCGTGGCCACGATGTCGACGTCGTAGGGACGAAGAATATCGGCCAGTTCCTTACCGGCCTGGGACATGAACTTAACGCCCATGTCCACGGTGATAAGCAGCGCCAGGGCCAATTGATCATTCAATGGCGCTATAGGCAACTCCACGTGCTGCGTCCCAATTTCCGTTGAATACGTGCGCTCACCCACGGTGTTGGAGCATACTGACGAGATGCACTCACCAAAGACACCGCTGGCCACGCACCTCGCCCAAGAGATGCTCACCACGGCCTATAACGAAGCGCTCGCCGGACTGCGCGAAGGCGGCATACCTATTGGCGCGGCGCTCTATCTGCGTAACGGCACGTTGCTCGGTTCTGGTCATAATCGCCGCGTCCAAGAAGACGACGCTTCGGTGCACGCGGAGACCGACGCGTTTCGCAAGGCTGGGCGTCGACGTGACTATCCCGAATGCGTCATGGTGACCACGCTCTCGCCCTGTTGGTACTGCTCGGGGCTGGTGCGCCAATTCAACATCGGCGCCGTAGTAATAGGTGAATCAATGAACTTCCACGGCGGTCACGAGTGGCTGCGTGAACTGGGCGTCGAGATCATTATCTTGGACGATCCCGGATGCATCGAGATCCTGGGCACGTTCATCCACCAGCACCCCCAGCTGTGGAACGAGGATATTGGCCTCTAGTTAATGCACCGGTGGTCCGAAGAGCCGGTCCCCCGCGTCGCCGAGTCCGGGCGTGATGTAGCCCACGTCATTGAGTTCTTCGTCGAGCGCCGCCGCGACAATGGCGACGTGGGGATGCCTCGACAACACGAAGTCAACCCCCGGCTGAGCCACGATCAAACAGAGCACGGTGATCTCGCTCGCGCCGCGCTCGACCAGCATGTCGAGCACGCACACCAATGACCCACCCGTCGCGAGCATGGGATCACAGAGCACCACGTGGGTGCCGGCCAGCGTGTCGGGCAGGCCGTCCAAGTAGACGGTCGGTTGCAGCGTCGCTTCATCGCGACGCAGACCCACTAAGCAGACGCGGTGATGGGGCAGGACTTCCTGGACCGCGGGCGACATGCCGAGTCCCGCTCGAAGGATCGGCACGATTACGTATTCAATGTCAACGCGTACGGCCGGCGCGCCCTTTGTTACTGGGGTATCGACCGTCGTCGCGGTCACCGGTGTATCGCGAAAGGCCTCGTAGGCCACAAATCTCGAGATTTCGCCGGCGAGGCGCAAGAAGTCAGCGTTGGACGTCGTCACGTCGCGCAGTTGACGGACCTTGTCCGCGACGATGGGATGACTGATTACCAGTGGTTTGTTCACGTGGTCACATTACGCTCTTCACTGCGTTTACGCGGAGGAAGACAAGACGTCCGAGAATCGCAAATTAGTGGTCCCGGTAGAATCTCCTGATGGCAATTTCCCTCTCCCCCGCTCCTGCGTCGGGTGAAGAGGAAGATTCGGCCAATCCACTCGGCGGCGTTCGCTCTACGTACGAAGGGCCGCGAAAGCAAATTCTGCGTGACAAATCGTTGCCCTGGTGGCGACGAGTCCTTCCGGTCATTGCCTCACACCGACTCACCTTCCTCATCGCGATCGGTCTCTCCTTCGTCAGCTTGATTCTCCAGACGTTGATTCCTCTGTTGCTCGACCGCGCCATTCAAAAGGGATTGCTGCACAGTACGGGCGCGCTCGATCATTACGTCGTACTCATCTTGGTCATCGGACTACTAACGGGCGTTACCGGCATCATCTCTCGAAACTATCTTTTCTACACCGCCTACAACGTTGAGGCCGATCTCCGGTCGCTCATTTACGAGCACCTCACGTGGCTCTCGTTCAGCTTCTTCGACCGCGTGCAGTCCGGACAGTTAATCAGTCGCGCCAACAGCGATATCCGCAGCGTCCAGGCGTACTCCACGTTCGCTCCGCTGATTGTCGTGCAGTGTCTGGGCGGCGTACTGGCCTTCATCTTCATGCTCTTCATCTCGCCGGTGCTCGCCTTCATTGCCCTCATCGTCATGCCAATCCTCTACGTCGTGGGCATCAAGATGCGCCGCGTCATGTTCCCCATCTCCTGGATCATCCAAGCCCGCTTGGCCGACGTGGCGACCATCGTGGACGAAAACGTCAACGGCGTGCGGGTCGTCAAGTCCTTCGCCCAAGAAGAGGCCGAGGTCAATCGACTGGCCGATACCGCCGAGCGCGTGGCCTGGTCCTACATCAAGGACGCCCAGATTCGCGGCACGTGGTCGCCGTGGGTCCAGAACTTGCCGCAGTTGGGGCTTGCCCTGGTGCTCTTCTTCGGCGGGTACATGGTGCTGCACGGGACATTGCCAGTCCCGGCCATCGTGGCGTTCAACCTCTACCTCTTGATGCTCCAAGCCCCGTTCATGATGCTGGG
>Ga0182024_10007455_pt1 | contig 23566 bp, 16 predicted proteins | sample P32metaG_FD_120480 | JGI IMG/M metagenome (GOLD analysis project Ga0182024, IMG submission 120480) | Permafrost microbial communities from Stordalen Mire, Sweden - P3-2 metaG (Illumina Assembly) | ecosystem: Environmental > Terrestrial > Soil > Wetlands > Permafrost | place: Sweden: Stordalen... | reverse complement strand
TTGCAGAATCGTAGCGCTGCGATCCGGGGGTTGGCATGGATCATCTTTGGCTCGTCCATTGTTGGATTCAGTGTAGGGCCAGCCGCCGCGTTTATTCTGAGGTTTGTTTCACCTTACAGTTCGAACACTGCCTCCGGGTTTGCCTATTCCGCGCTGTTTCTGTTGATCTGTGTCGGAGCTCTATTCTTTGGCGCCAGTTTTCCTTTGGTTGCTCACGCATCGATCGGTCTCAAGAGCCGCACTGGGGCTGCCGTGAGTTACATCTATGCGGCAAATATTGCTGGGTCCACCGTCGGGGCCCTGCTGGTCGGCTTCATTTTGATGAACTATTTCTCGCCGTTCGTGATCTCATTGCTGCTTCTGATCGCAGGCATTTCGTTTTCAACGGCGGCGCTCGGAAGATGCCGGGCACAATCGTTGTTTGCTCAGCGGACTTGATGGAAAGGTCGAATATGAAGGCGAGTTCGTCCATATGGCCGCCAAGATGCGATACCGGCTGATCAGCTAAGAATAGGTCCCGTCAAAACTCGCGAGTATGAAGTTTGGGTAGGAGAAGCACTGGTTCCTTTGGTTTATTTGGACAACGGAGCGGTCCTGATACCCGCAACAAATACAAAGAGGCCACACCCCTACCGGAGCAGCTTAAGCCGATCCATTAAGCGCAATCGTCAGTCTGGGTCGCTGCGCTTCGAGCTTATAAGCGCGGGAGTTGACAACTCCTCTGTATAATTACTAAGTACCGCATTCATCTTCTGACCCACAAGGTGCCCTCTTGAGTTCTCACGCCCATCATCCCGGACAACAAGCGCCAGCGCCGCAACCGTTGCCTGGTGTGGATACGATTATTGCCGTCGGTTCGGGCAAGGGCGGAGTCGGGAAGACGACACTGGCGGTCAATCTGGCGCTTGCGCTGGCCAAGCTGGGATACAAAGTCGGCTTGCTCGATGCCGACGTCTACGGGCCCAACGTGCCGCTCATGCTGGGCACCAGTGCGCAGCCGAAAATGGCGGCCGAGAATAGAATTCAGCCGCTGGAAGTTCATGGCCTCAAAGTCATCTCGGTGGGGTTGCTCAATCCCGGGGACAAACCTGTTATCTGGCGCGGGCCCATGCTGCATTCCATCATTAAGCAGTTTTTGGGTTCGGTGGAGTGGGGACAGCTCGATTATCTGGTGGTCGATTTGCCTCCAGGCACGGGTGATGTGGCGCTCTCGCTGATTCAAACTGTCCCGCTGACGGGCGCGATTGTGGTTTCCACGCCGTCGGATGTTTCGTTGCAGGATGCGCGCAAGGCCATCGAAATGTTCCGCCAGATGAAGGTCGATCTGGTGGGAATGGTGGAGAACATGAGCTACTTCGTGTGTCCGCACTGCAATCATGAAATTGATATTTTTTCCCGCGGCGGGGCGGAGAAGACAGCGCAGAAATTTGACGTGGCATTTCTGGGGAACATTCAGCTTGATCCTGATATTCGCAAATCCGGAGACAGTGGGCATCCGACAGTCCTCGACGGCGAAGATTCTCCGCACGCTAAATCGTTGTATGAGTTTGCCCGCAAGGTAGTCGGACGAATCGCCGAGATCAAGGCGAATGCGGGCGAAAGCGTGATCCAGATTCAATAACAGGGGCGGGCCTGATGTCCCCTGAAGTTCCCAAATAACCGCAATGATTGCCCCAACTTGCGCCGCCGATTTAGCATTCTTGAGTCAAGAGTGCTAAACCTTGACAGGTCCAGCACATCTTCCTAGAATCAAGACAGGGTATTTGGCAGCTGCGACGAGCTAAGTTTCTGTAAAAAAGATACTTAGCGTGGCAAAGGGCCCCTCGCGAGCAGCTCAGCGGAATATAACTAATATGGATACACCGGGCCCATCGCCGATTGGAGAGCGGGAGCGCGAGATCCTAACGGCCCTGGTGGAGACGTTTATCGCCACCGGTGAGCCGGTGGGGTCACGTACCCTGGCGCGTTCCAATCGCGAAGGGTTGAGCCCGGCAACCATCCGCAACGTGATGGCTGACCTTGCGGACGCCGGGTTCCTGGAGCAACCTCACACCTCGGCGGGGCGGGTGCCGAGCTCGGACGCTTACCGCTACTACGTTGAGCAACTATCAGGGAAGACGCGGCTCTCGCACCAAGACGAGAGCATGATCCAAGGTTCGCTGCACGGGATTTCTGACGTGCAGGAGTTCATGGAGCGTACCTCGCATGTGCTGTCGCTGATCTCGCACAATGTCGGTGTTGCGGTGGCAATGAGTGGGCCGAAGAATGCGCTGGAGCATGTCTACTTCTCGCGGCTGGGTGACCAGAAAGTCTTAGCGGTGGTGGTGACGAAATCGGGAGTGGTGCGGGACCGCGTGCTGAGGCTTGACCTCCCGCAGGCCGACTTGGATGCCGCGGCGCATTTCATCAATGAGAATTTCCGCGGCTGGACCATGGACGCGATGCGGCTTGAGCTGGCCCGGCGGCTCGAGCAGGAGCGGAGCGAATATGACCGCCTGATGGCTTCGGTGGAGCAGCTCTATCGGCAGGGCGCCTTGGCTGCGGATGGGGGATCGCAGGTAGTTTTTGTCGAAGGCGCTGCGAACCTGGTGAGTGGGGAGCAGGACCGCGAACGATTGCAGGAGCTGTTGAAGACGCTGGAAGAAAAGCAAAAGCTGGTGGAACTGCTGGGCGCATATCTCGATGCAAAGCAGGAAGCGGTGCGGGTGGTGATTGGACTGGACGAGGCCCAGCCCTCGATGCGCAACCTGGTATTGATCGGAGCGCCGGCCCGGGTGGGCGGGGAAGTGATGGGATCGCTGGCGGTGATTGGGCCGACCCGCATTGATTATAAGCACACCATGACGGCGGTTTCGTATATTGCGCGGCTGTTCGACCAAATATTGAATGAATCGGAATGAATGGTTTCAGTGAGCAGTCTTAGTGAGCAGTCTTATGACAAGAACCAACGGAAAATCGGAAGTGAAAGCAGAAGAACTAGATCCCGAGCACGAGCTACCCGCGTCGGATGATGCGAGTGATGTGGTGGGCGAAGTCGAGCCACGAGATGCCGAATTCCTGAAGCTCAAAGCCGAGCGCGATACGCTGCTCGACCGCCTGGCTCGTCTGCAAGCCGAATTTGAGAATGCCCGCAAGCGTGGGTCTCGTGAGCAACAGGAGTTTCGGGAGTATGCGCTTGCCGATACCATCAAAACTTTGCTGCCGGTGGTGGATAGCTTTGAGCGGGCGCTGCATACCGGCCGGGACACGAAATCTGAGTTCCGCAGCGGGGTTGAGCTCATCTATAAACAATTGCAGGGCGCATTGCTGAAGCTGGGCTTGCAGCCGATTCCGGCAAAGGGTGAGCAGTTTGACCCGCATCTTCACGAGGCGATTGAGATGGTGGACACCACAGATGCCGCGGACCACGAGGTGCTGGACGAAATGCAGCGCGGTTACAAACTGAAAGATCGGTTGCTGCGTCCTGCGATGGTGAAGGTTGCGCGGAACCCGAAACACTAAGATTGCAGATTTGAGATTGTAGATTTTAGATTGGGAAATGAGATTGCATACTATTGACCAGATTGAGGGAAGGCCATTCTGACCAGGAACGTAAAACGCGACTACTACGAAGTGCTGGGGATCGTTCGCGGGGCCAGCGAGCAGGAAATCAAGAGCGCTTATCGCAAGCTCGCGCTACAATATCATCCCGATCGCAATCCGAATAACCCTGAAGCCGAAGAAAAATTCAAGGAATGCAGCGAAGCTTACGCCATCCTGGCGGATGGTGAAAAGCGCGCTCTCTATGACCGCTTTGGGCATGCGGGTTTGGGTGGGAACGCGGGCGGCGGATTCGATGCCACAGTCCAGGATTTCAGCGAGATTTTCGGGGATTTCTTCGGCTTCGGCGATATTTTTGGCGGGAGTGGTGGACGCCGGCAGAGCCGGATCCAGCGCGGCGCCGATCTGCGCGAAGACATAACACTTGAATTTGAGGAAGCCGTTTTCGGCACCGAGACCAAGGTCACGGTGCGGCGCCATGAGACATGCGAGGAATGCCGGGGCTCAGGCGGAGCCAAAGGCAAAGCGCCGGTGGCCTGCCGTACCTGCAATGGACACGGACAGGTGCGCTATCAGCAGGGATTTTTCAGCATTGCCCGGACTTGCCCTACGTGCCAGGGCGCGGGCAGCGTGATTACCGATCCGTGCGCCAAGTGCAGGGGTGAAGGGCGGGTGCTGCGGCAGAAGATTGTAGACGCCAAGATTCCAGCGGGAGTGGAAGATGGAACGCGCATCCGTTTTACTGGACTTGGCGAGGGAGGTCTCCACGGCGGCCCGGCCGGTGATCTTTATGTGGTGCTGCATGTCAAGGAACATCCTTTCCTTGCGCGCGAGGGAAACGACCTGCATTGCGTGATTCCGATTTCGTTCACTCAAGCCGCCCTGGGCACAGAGATTCAGGTACCGACGCTGGAAGGTGAGCACACTATGAAGGTGCCGGAGGGTACGCAGTCGGGAACTACGCTGCGTATTCGCGGCAAGGGCGTGCCGGTGCTTAATGGACACGGGAAAGGCGATTTGTTTGTGGAAGTCCGCCTACAAACTCCGGGAAAGCTCAATAAACGGCAACGGGAATTGCTGCAAGAACTGGAAAGCATGAACCAGATGGAAAACAAGCCGCAACGCAGGACTCTGCTGGGAAAAGTGAAGGATATTTTCGCCTAGGAAAGAGATTTTAGATTGTAGATTGAAAATCAAAACCGGGGCAATTCGGATTCCCAAGCGGTTTTTCAATCTGCAATCTACAATCTAAAATCCTCATGACCCGCCGCCGTTGGATTGCCGACGAATTCTCCGAAAATCAGGCTGCTCTTACTGGCGCTCACGCGGAACATCTCATTCGGGTACTGCGCGTCCGGGTGGGTGAGGAATTCGAAATTAGCGCGGGCGCGGATGTCCGCCGCGGGCGCGTTGCCAGCATCGGCGAAAATAGAGTTGAGTTTGAGTTAGGCCAGCAGGTGCCTGCTGTCGCCATTCCCAACGTGACGCTTGCGCTTTCTATTTTCAAGTTCGACCGAATGGAATGGGCGATTGAGAAGTGCACGGAACTGGGAGCGGCTCGAATCATTCCGGTCATTGCCTGCCGTACCGAAGCTCATCTTGCTGCGGCTGCGGAAAAACGTGTAGAGCGTTGGCGGCGAATTGTGATCCAGGCGTCGGAGCAATCGCGCCGCAGTGCTCCACCGGAGATTCTCCAGCCGATGAAATTGCAGGACGCAGTGGACCTGCAGGGTCAGCCCCGCATTTTGTTGGCGGAATCCGAGGAAGCGTTGATGTTGAAGGATGCTCTGGTTGCACATTCGCCCAGTGAAGAAGCGGTGCTGGCGATTGGACCCGAGGGTGGATGGACGGAATCCGAACTAGATTTTTTTCAACAAGCGGGCTGGATTTCGGCCTCGTTAGGGAGCACGATCCTTCGGGCCGAAACGGCGGCGATTGCGGCGATGGCAGTAGTGCTTTCCCAACTGCAGTAGGGTTCCGGTATCCTAAATTCGTAAACCACAAAGGACACGAAGTTACACAAAGGAAACCATTCTAAAACTGAAGCCTTCGCGATACTCCCTGGGCACTTTTGGCTCAGAAATCCTGCAGATTCGCGCGAGATTCCTCGCCCCGCTGGTGAAAGCGCGGAGCATCGGGATCACCGTCGGAATATGTTCAACTGATCCACGGCCAGATTTCAACGGACGGGAATATCCTCAAGCCTCTCTGCTATCCTCCAACCTAATGGCAGCCCCGAAACATAATCAGTCTTCTCGACGGTTTGTTGCCGACGAACGGCAACGCGAGGCCATTGAGCACGTCCACGGGCCCATGCTGGTGGTGGCGGGCGCGGGAACGGGCAAGACGACGGTACTGACGCAGCGCATCGCGCGTTTGGTTCGTGAAGGGCATGCACGTCCTGACGAAATCCTTGCCGTTACCTACACCAAGAACTCAGCGGAAGAGATGCGCGTGCGGGTGCAGAGCGAACTGAGTGGCACCGACCTCACCGGCCTGCAGGCTACAACTTTTCATGATTACTGCTTTGGTCTGCTCAACCGTAATGATAAAGGCTTTGGTGTTGTGGACGACAAAGATCTCTGGATCATTCTTCGCAAACGCATCCCTGAGTTGAATCTCGATTACTTCGTGCGTGCTGCGAATGTGGGCCAGTTCTTGCATGACCTGTTTGAATTCATGAGGCGCTGCCAGGACGAATTAGTCGGCCCGGAACGATACGCCGCGCATTTGGCACAACTGGAGAGTGGCGAACTAGCTGTGCCTCGCGTGACCAAATCGAAAGATGTGGATGGTTTGTCGGACGAAGAAGTGCTGGGGCGATGCCGGGAAATCTCCAGAGTCTTCACGAGCGTCGAAAAGATGTTGCGCGACAAGAATCTGGGCACGTTCGGTCACATGATCACCCACGCCCATGATCTCCTGCATGGCGACGAAGCTCTGCTTGCCGCGGAAAGGAAACGCACGCGCTTCATTCTGGTGGACGAATTCCAGGATGCCAATGTCGCCCAGATCAAGATTCTCCGGAAACTGGCGGGAGAAGAACGCAATGTGTTTGCCGTGGGCGACCCCGATCAGGCGATTTATCGTTTTCGAGGCGCATCGAGCGCGGCTTTCGCCCTGTTCCAGCATCATTTCGCGGATTCCAAGCTGGTGGCGCTGGAGAAGAACCGGCGGTCGACCGCGCCGGTTCTACAATCCGCGTTTGCATTGATCTCGAAAAACCCCGACACCCTTTCCGCAACGAAATATTCGGCATCGACGTATCAGCGTTCTCCGCTGGTTTCTTCCCGTGACGAGGTTGCGGCCCGCGAGGGCAAGAAGCTGCCTAACTTGCCCGTCGAGGTCGTGGCCGCCCTAAAAACCGTCGAATGTTCAGACCTGGTTCCAACGATGCGCGAGCGCAAACGCCAGACGCGCAGCGAATGGAAAGATTTCGCCGTGCTCTATCGCCAGCATGCTCACCGTGACGAAATTGCCGGGGAATTGGCCCAACAGGGAATTCCGTTCTCCATCGAGAACATGGACATCATGGATACCTCCGAAGTGCGCGACCTGTTGGCGTGCCTCGGTGCGGTGGTCTCGGAGAGCGATGGCGCGAGCCTCTTTCGCGTTGCAGCGTTACCCCAGTTCAGCATCGACGCGGAGAAACTGCGAGCTGGCATGAAGGCGATCTCCAGGGATGCAAGAAAGTTCGGAATGGCTTCGGTGTTGGCGGAGCTTCAAGGCGGGGCCGAAGTGCTGGATCTTTTGCGGAATACTGGCGACGAGATCGCCACTTCCGGCGCCAAGAGTTACCAGGCGCTTGAGATCATCGTTCGGCGTTTTCTCCTCAAGTGCGATTCGCCGCCGTTACAGGCTGTAATGAAGTTCGTGGGCGAATGGGAAAAGAAGCCCATCACCGAAACTGGAGAGATGGCTGAGCTACTGGAGTACCTAAAATATTTCCGCGAGGCCGGCGGCGGAATTTTTCTTCCGGTGGAGGAGGGAAACGCGGTTCGTCTGATGACCGCCCATACTGCCAAGGGGCTGGAGTTCAACCATGTGTTCCTTCTGCGCGCGAACTCCGGCTCATTTCCAAAATCCTTCCGGGAAGCATTGGTGGAATTTCCTCGTGACCTCCGCGATGCCGATTCCGTGACTCCGGGAGAAGACAAAGCTCTGCATGAGCAGGAGGAGCGGCGTTTGTTTTACGTGGCCATGACCCGGGCCCGCGACTCGCTTACCATATATGCCAAGGAGGGTACGGGGAAGGATAAGACTCCTCCCGGCTTTCTCCGTGATCTGCTAAAGCATCCGGGGCTCGGCAACTACTTTCGGCAACGGCCCGCCCACGGATTTCAGACCGATATGTTTGGAGAAGCTACTCCGCAGACGGTCGTCTCCCGCATCGGCGAATGGGTGTCGCGAAAACCCGATACGGACTTGAGCAAGAGACTCAGCGCCAGTGCGGTGCAGAGGTATGAGACTTGTCCGCTGCAGTTCAAGCTGGAACGGGAGTGGAAGATTCCGGCTGACGTTCCTGCTGCGTTGCAATACGGCGCGGCCATGCACCGGGTGTTGCGCGCTTACTATGAATCCGTCCGTGCTGAGCGTCCGTTGCCGGAGCAAGAGCTGGTCGAAACACTGCGGGCCGATCTCGCGGAGGCGGGAATCCAGGATAAGTATCAGCATGAACTCTATGAGACGCAGGGAGTCGAACAGATAAGAGAGTTTCTTGAAGCGTGTCAACGGGGGCCTGTTCCCCAGGTGCTGCATTTGGAGGAGCCGTTCGAGGTAAAAATCGGAGGGACTACATTGATCGGCCGGATTGATCGAATCGATCGTCTGGACGGTGGCCGGGTGGCCATTACCGATTACAAGACCGGTAAGCCGCAAACACCGGAAGATGCAGACAAGAGCTTGCAACTGTCCATCTATGCGATGGCGGCGCACGCAAAGTGGGGATATGACGTGGATCGCCTCGTCTTTTATAACCTGACGGAGAATAGCGCGGTCACTACCCGCCGGAGCCAGCTTCAGTTGCAGGCAGCCAAGCTGAAAGTGGAAGAGGTTGCCGCGAAGATTGCCGAGGGAAGATTTGAAGCCAAGCCAGGCTTTTATTGCAATTTCTGCTCTTACCGGAATCTTTGCCCGAAAACAGAGAAAAAGTTTTTCCGGGTTGCCGCCAACACATTGATTGACCCGAACTAGTCCCAGAAAATAAATAGCCGTACCAAAAACTTAGGGGACGCGCTTGGCGTCCCCTAAGTTCTTAACTGAAGGCCTTCAGTTAGTGCTTTTTCTTTGCGGCCTTTTTTGCTTTCTTCTTGGTTGCCATTGATCTATTCTCCCTTTCCATTGTTCATGGACTATGCAACGGTCGTTTGTTGCAACTAGTTGAATGTATAGAGTCAATAAAAACTGATGTCAAGAAAAAAATGATGCATGCGCGGGCGCACGACCCATGCACGAAGGTCACCGGAGCGAGTGCGAGAAGGAATTTTTGAAGCTGAATTGAAAAAAACGGGCCGGTACTTAAAAAAATTGCCACGAACACGTCATCCTACTCGCAGTCCGCAGCCTGGCAGTGAACGGTGAAAGTGCATCGCCCGGTTTTCAGCGTGGCGTATCCGGTTTCTTTTTTCCGACGCGAAGCGCACTATAATCAGAAGTCAGAAATCTTCGGAGGAGCACAGGAATGGCCGCATTAGACGAGGTTGTCATCATCTCCGGTTGCCGCACACCGGTGGGCAAATTTCAGGGAAGCCTCTCCGACTTGACCGCCACACAACTCGGCGCAATTGTGGTGCGCGAGGCAGTGCAGCGCGCAAAACTTGATCCCAAGCGAGTGGATGAGTGCATCATGGGCAATGTTGTCTCTGCCGGACTCGGGCAGAACCCGGCGCGGCAAGCCGCAATCTTCGGAGGATTGCCGCCCGAAGTGGGTGCCATGACTATAAACAAAGTATGCGGCTCAGGATTGAAAGCGGTGGCGCTCGCGGCGCAAGCAATTCAGACGGGAAACAGTTCGATGGTGGTGGCGGGCGGGATGGAATCTATGACCAATGCGCCTTATCTTCTGCCGCAGGCGCGCAAAGGATATCGGCTCGGCAATGCGCAAATCGTCGATTCCATGGTCAACGATGGCCTGTGGGACATTTACAACAACTACCACATGGGCATTACGGGGGAAAACGTCGCGGAAAAATATAGCTTTACACGAGAGGAGCAGGACCAATTCGCGCTGAACTCGCATCGCAAGGCGCTGGCAGCGATTAAAGAATGCCGGTTCAAATCACAAATCGTTCCCGTCGAACTTCCGGCGAAGAAGAAAGGCGAAACGCCTGTGATCTTCGATAAGGACGAGTCGCCACGCGAGGACACGACGATCGAAGTGCTGCGTTCGCTGAAGCCTGCGTTCAAAAAAGATGGGACCGTGACCGCCGGGAACGCGCCGGGAGTGAATGATGGAGCTGCCGCGGTCGTGGTCACCAGCGCCCAGCAGGCGACAAGCCTTGGCGCCGAGCCGATGGTCCGCATCGTGGCCCAGGCTACGAGCGGAGTTGATCCCAAATGGGTGATGATGGCGCCGGTGGGCGCCGTCCGAAGCATCTGGGAGAAGACCGGCTGGAAGAATGAAGATGTCGATCTCTACGAATTGAACGAAGCGTTTTCGGTGCAGGCGCTGGCCGTGATGCGCGAACTCGGCCTCGATCCCAGCAAGGTAAATGTGAATGGCGGCGCGGTCGCCATCGGGCATCCGATTGGGGCAAGCGGCGCGCGCGTGCTGGTCACGCTTATTTACGAGATGATCAGGCGTGATGTGCACCGTGGCATCGCAGCTCTCTGCCTGGGCGGCGGGAATGCTGTGGCGATGGCGGTGGAGCGATAGGCGAGACCATATCGGCGGGTTCCGCCCTTCCAAAACCGAGGAAGCGTAGGGCAGAGGGTCCGTCCAGCTCCTAAGCAAGGAATTTCTTCAGAGGCTCCCAATATCTCAGGGGCCATCCAGGGTCGAGGTGGTCGAACTCGCCTTCCGGGAAACCCGTGTGGTCCAGAACGATTGTGGTTTGGGACCCCTGCGGTTTCAGTTCAAACTTGACGATCGAGTAGATGCCCGGGTCCCAATGAGTGGGACGCCACGCCTGCACGATTCGCTGGGTGGGGACCAGTTCGATAGTTCGTCCAACGATCAGCCCCCCGAACATGGAAAAGGTGCCGCCCGCTTTTGGGTCGATCTCGGCTGGCATACCGGTGAACGCAGCGAACTGCTTTGAATCCAAGAGCACCTCATAAATGCGCTGAGGGGCCGCCTTAAAATCGACTTCCTGGCGAAGAGACGTGCGTGCCTGGTTTGCTGCTGTGCTCGGCGTTTCCTGCATGGCCTGCTGATGAGTCTTCCCCCAAACCTTGGGGCCCAAAGCCAGACTGCCAAACGCGGTGGCAACACGGGCGATCATTCGCCGCCGCGTGGACGGGTTGGCCAGCGTGGACGGGTTCTTTCTCTCGCTCATCATTACTCCGCTCATCATTCGTCTTCCCAGACTCTTAGTGCGCACACTATCCCGGCATCGACGAAGGCGCACATTCGCCAAGCGGCCAAGTTCATCGGTCGATCGCCTTCATATTTACCGCGGCGTAGCGATCGCCGACAATCTCATTCTGCGGGACGGCGGCTTCGAGGTCTGCTACGTCGTCCGGCGTCAACTTGATTTCCGCCGCGGCGGCATTCTCTTCCAGATACTTCCTGCGCTTGGTTCCGGGAATCGGCACGAGATCGTCGCCCTTTGCCAGAACCCACGCCAGCGCCAGTTGCCCCGGCTTCAAGCCTCTGCGCTCGGCGATTGCTCGCACACGTTCCACCAGCACCTGGTTCTGGCCAAAGTTCTCACCCGCAAATCGCGGATATCGCTGCGACCGAAAATCCTTGGTGCCCAGATCAGCCGGGTTCGTGATTGTCCCGGTCAGGAACCCTCGACCCAGCGGACTGTACGGCACAAAGCCAATCCCGAGCTCGCGCACCGTAGGAAGGATCTCATCTTCCACGTGCCGTTCCCACAGGGAATATTCCGTCTGCAAGGCCGTGATCGGATACACCTTATGTGCGCGCCGGATCGTCGCCGGTGACGCCTCCGACAGACCCAGGTACCTAATCTTGCCTGCCTTCACCAGTTCCGCCATTGCGCCCACAGTTTCTTCAATCGGAGTCTCGGGGTCCACACGATGCTGGTAGTACAGATCGATGTAGTCCATTCCCAGCCGCTTCAGCGAAGCATCGCACGCCGACTTCACGTACTCCGGTTTGCCGCTGATCGCCCAATATGTCGGATCGTCCTTCTTGCGGACATTGGAGAACTTGGTTGCGAGGAAGACCTCATCCCGCCGCTCGCGGATTGTCTTCCCAATTAGCTCTTCGTTATCGCCGATCCCATACGCGTCCGCCGTATCCAGGAAGTTGATTCCCAGCTCCAGCGCCCGCAGGATGGTCGCGGCCGACTCTACATCATTCCGTTCGCCATAGAACTCACTCATCCCCATGCAACCGAGTCCCATGCGGGAGACGATCGCGCCCTGTGAACCAAGCTTTACCTTGCGCATGCTCATAATGCATTTAGATGGGTGGCGCCCAGCTCCGGTTTCCTTTTATTCCGGCCAGCCCGCAGAAGGTCCGCGTGAACCCAGCGGATGCTTCTGCAAGCTCACATTTCTTGTGCCAGCGGCTGTTGTCGAATGCTATTCTTGCCCCCATGTCGCTGCGCCGTAGTGTTGGTTTGCTGCTGCTGTTTCTGATCTGGACCGTTGCGCTGCTCAACGCTCGGGTCGTTCGTGTGGAGATCACTTCACGCAACGATGTCCTCAACGGCAAGCAGTTCGGCGACGTTGGAGCCTATGAGCGCATCGTTGGGCGCGTCTACTTCTCAGTTCCCGTCGGAAATCCTCACAACCGTAGCATCGTTGATCTCGACAATGCCATAAATCTGAAAAACGGCGAGGTGGAGTTCTCCTCGGACTTCGTTGCCATCCGCCCGAAGGATGCGAACAAGAGCAACGGCTCCATGGTGCTGGAGATACCGAACCGTGGACATGCACGGATTATCTCGCTCGTCGACGGCGGCGACTGGAACCTCGCGAATGATGCGGGAGACGCGTGGCTGCTGCATAACGGCTACAGCGTCGCCATCCTGGGCTGGCAGTGGGACGCAACCGGCCAGGATGCGCTACGTCTATACGCGCCGATTGCAAAAGATAACGACAAAACAATTACGGGCATGCTGCGTGGCGATCTTATGCCTTCCAAAGTGAGGGAAGAAATTCTGCTCGGGCACCTTATCCTGGGCAACATCGGAGGGAGTGAATACCCCGTTGCTACACCAGACGACCCACGCAATGTACTGACGGTACGGGACTCACGTAATGCGAAGCGCACAGTCATTCCCCGCTCCGAATGGCAGTTCGCACACACTGTAGACGGGAAACTCGAACCGAGCGATCGGCACATTCATCTGAACGGAGGTTTTCAGCCCGGCAAGATATACGAATACGTTTACGTCGTCGCCGATCCGGTCATTGCCGGCCTTGGTTTCGCCGCCGTGCGCGACTTTGCTTCGTATGCGAAGCACGCTCCCGATGCCATCCTCCCCACGGCCCGCGTCTATGGTGAAGGCATCTCGCAGAATGGACGCTTTCTGCGCGACTACATCTATCAAGGCTTCAACGCTGACGAAGACGGAAGAATGGCACTCGATGGCGTTCTCGCGCACGTCGCGGGAGCAGGCCGTGGCAGCTTCAACTACCGTTTCGCGCAGCCTTCCCGGGACGCCCAGCCGACATCATCTATTTTCTTTCCCACCGATATCTTCCCCTTCACCGATCAGCCAGAGGCGGATCCCGCGACCGGAAACAAAGGAGGGTTGCTCGACCGTGCGGTTGCTGAAAAAGTGGTACCGAAGATCTTCTTCTCCAACACTTCGTACGAGTATTGGGGGCGCGCCGCCGCGTTAATTCACACAACTGCTGACGGCAAACGCGATGCGACAATTTCGTCCAGCGTCCGCATTTACCAACTCACCGGACTGCAGCATTTTTCTGGGCCCTTCCCGCCTGCCAAGGGTGAAGGCGATCTCCTCGGACAAGCACCGCAATCGCCGCTTACGATCCGTTACTTTTGGCGCGCCATGATCGCCAACATGGATGCGTGGGTTCGCAACGGCACGGCACCGCCCGAAAGCAGCTATCCGAAGATCGCCGACCGAAACCTTGTGCCGCTAAGGAAATACGCATTCCCAGCAATCCCAGGAGTAAACACGCCACAAGAAGCAAACGGAGCTTATCGTCTCGACTTCGGACCGAACTGGCGTGACGGAATTTTGAGCATCCAACCGCCAAAGATTGGCAAACCCTTTTCGGTGCTCGTTCCGCAGGTAGATGAAGATGGAAATGAGCGTGACGGTGTGCGTCTGCCCGAGATCACGGTTCCGCTCGCGACCTACACCGGTTGGAACCTGCGCGATCCGTCGATTGGTGCTCCCGGACAGCGCGTGTCTTTCGAAGATTCGTACCTCCCGTTTCCGAAGACGGCCGTTGAACGTCAGAAGAGGGGCGATCCGCGCCGGTCCATTGCGGAGCGCTACAGCAGTCGCGAGGACTACCTCGGTCGCTACCGTCGTGCGGTGGACGAACTGGTGAAGCAGCGCTGGATCCTGGAAGAAGACCGCCCAGCCCTGATACATCGCGGCGAGCAGGAATGGGACGAAGCCACGAAGTAGAAACGAGAGGGCTGCCCTCACAGGGCTTCACTCCCTTATCCGACAGGGCCGCTGGCCCCAGAGGTTGTCCCGGTGCTGCCCGCTTCCGCGATGGGCAGCATGACGGTAAAAAAGGCACCCCCGCCTGGACCTGAAGCGGCCTCAACGTTTCCGCCATGCTCGCGCAGGATTGCTTTGCAGATGCTAAGGCCCAGCCCAGTTCCTCTGCCGGGCCGCTTCGTCGTGTAGAAGGGGTCGAAGATGTTGGGAAGGATTTCCGGGGGAATGCCTGGGCCATCGTCCTGAAAAGTGGCCGAGACCGAGTTAGCGCTTTTTGCCAGGCGAATGCGCAGCGTGCCACGGTCCCGAACGTCGCGGATGGCGTGTTCCGCGTTCAAGACCAGATTCAAGAACACCTGCATCAATTGATGCGGGTCGCCGCTCACCGTGGGGAGCGAGGTCTCGGGCAGAAAATCAACTGTGATGTTGTTTTTGCGCAGCGAATAAGCGTGGAGATGAAGGGTCCTCTGCACCAGTTCGCTCAGATTGATCGCGCTTTTGCCTGGGGCAGGAGGCCGCGAGAAGTACATCAGATTCTGCACAATCTCGGCTGCGCGGCGGCCCTGCTGCTGCAACATGACCAATTGTTTGCGAATTTGTTCCGAGACCTCGGCTTCCTGCAACAATTCAGCCACTCCCAGGATGGCGGTCAGCGGGTTGTTCAACTCATGGGCAAAGCCGCCGATCATTTGTCCCATGGCGGCCAGCCGTTCGCTTTGAATGATTTGCTGTTCGAGTTTTTTCTCCACCGAGATGTCGCGGACGGATACAATCACGCCGTTCAGTGTGTTCTTCGCGTCGAAGAGCGGGCTGGCGGCGGCGCGCATGGTCCGCCAATTGCCATCGCGATGGAGCGCGCCATATTCGCAGAAACCAAACTTCTTTCGGCCCGCGCTTACGTCGCGATAGAGTGCCACGAATTCCGGCGAGTGGTCTTGCAAATCTTCCATCTTCTTGCCGAGCAAGTCTTCTGGCTTATAGCCCAGCAAATCGCGTACCCGGGCGCTGACGAAGCTGTAGCGCTCGTCCAGACCGATGACGAGAATAAGATCGGGGAAACTTTCCAGCAGGTAGCGTTGAAACTCTTCCTGCCGCCGGAGCGTTTGCTCCATCTCGCGCCGCTCGGAAACATCCACGAGCGTTCCCTGGTAGCGAATGATGTTGCCGCCCGTGTCCCAAACCGCGCGGGAAGAGTCGAGGAATGCTGCAGCGGTCCCATCCTTGCGCCGTAGCGTGATTTCCCGGGTGCGAACGCCGCCACGATCATCGGTGGTCCTGCCCAACACCGATGTTTGACCCGGATCGGAGTTCAAGGCCCTAGGATCGACGGACAAGAGTTCGTCCTTGCTTCCGTAGCGCAGGACGTTGACCAAGGCTGCGTTCACGTCGAGCAGCTTGCCTTTCGGGGTGCTGAAGTAAACTCCTTCCTGCAAGGTTTCAAAGAGCTCGGTAAAGCGCCGTTCTTTTTCGCGTTCTTCAGTGACGTCGCGGGCCAGAACGCTTACGCCTACGGCCTCGCCGTCCTTGACTATGGCATTGATTACGCAATCGAAATAAAGAACTCGTGTACTGTTCTTCAAGCGCACCGGCACGATTCCCGACCAGTGTTTCCGGTCCAAAAAGCGGGGGACTCCGCCCTCCATTTCGCTGCGGGGCGGTTCTTCCAGAAATTCGTGGATCTTGTGCCCGACAATTTCCTGGTAGGCAATGCCGAGCAGCTCGGTTACCCTCTTGTTGACCGTGCGGATCGTGCCGTCAAGCGAGACGGCACAGGCCACGTCTTCCAATGAGTCAATGAGCTCCTTAAAGCTGCGCTGCGAACGGGCAATCACTTGGCCCAGTTGGTCAATTTGTTCGTCGGTAGGAGAGCTGGCGCGTTCTTGCAGGCCCCGGACCAGGTCTTTGAGTTCAGCGACTCGTCTTTTTCGTCCGTAGGCAAAGCCCGCGAAGGCTATGGCAACGCAGAGTACGGCAATGGACAAGAAGCCAAGATGATAGGGAAGACTTTCCAGGCGCTCCCACAGCACCGCAGCCAATCCGGTGCCTAGCAGAACCACAAATAGAAGAGCAATCCGCCATAGCCAGGCTTCTTCCTTCTCCAGTTGGTTGGGCGGACGGGCCGGGCGCGGAGATTGCTGTTCTTCCAACATGACTGCTTAACGCCGCCTAAGTTGTGCCGCTACGCTTTCCAGGAAAATCGTAGTCTACAGCGCTAGCACGAACAAAGTAATGCTTGTTGGGGAACCTGGGTGCTCTGGCACCAGACGGGCATATTGCGACTGGGGACTTGACTCTGAGCTGGGTCCCGGAGCGCCCATGGCGCACATTGCTAAGAGCCTCAACGCGTTATCCGGGATTCGCCTGGGCTACTCAGGGCAAAACGCAACTGGCCGTGGACACGTGGCTTTATGGATTTCGCTTTGCCTTGTACCTCAGCCGGTATGGCACTATGCTAGGAGTGCTTGTTGCTGATAGCGGATTGTCGGCCCAACTACACGCGCTGATCCCAACCGTTGGCAGCGAAAATCTAGACGATGCCACGCTCGCCCGAATCGAGCAGGCATTGCGCGGCCTCCCACCCTACGTTTTTGACAGGAGCCGCCTCATGCTCACGGAGCGCGGACGTGCGGAATTCATTATCAAACTGGCTGGGTCGAAAGCATCGCTGGCAGACTTCCAGGAAATATTCGGCCAGCCGATGACGCAGGCCGAGCTGGATGACATGCGCGCTTCCGCATCGAAGAGCGATCAGGAATTTAAGAGCATTTACTCGCAGGCCACAGATGCTTTTCGTCTTTCCTACCTTCCGGCAAAACCCGAGCTGCAAGAGATCCAAGCAACCCTTCCTTCCATGACCAAGATAATGCGACAGACAGTACCAAATTTGGCCCGCTTCAATGACAACCGTGCCCAACTGGAAGCCGGCCGAGCGGGTTTGCTGACACTGGTTGTCCTGCGGCGCTATGGCCTGAAGAATGGTCACTATGCGACTTCCTTAATTAGGGCCGCATGTCCCCGCTGATCCTTATTCGGGCAAGTCCTTCTGAGATTGTCAAAACTGCACAAGGCCTGCAAATTCAGAGTGTTGGCAAGGATGCGAAGGGTTCCCCAGTCGTTTATCAACTGACTCGATAGGCCTAAGAATCTAAGTTGCCTGGCCAGCGGTCCTTGTAAGGAGATCAAGGTAAGGAGATCAACTCCCTCATTCTTGGAACGAAAGAAACAACTTGACGTACCCCCGATTTGCGAGTACGGTAAGTGGTTCCGAAGGCATTTTAGCCATTTTCCGTCTAACGGAACCTCCGCTGACAACTGGGCGTAAATCCAGAAACTGAGAAACTTTTGGCTGCGGTAGAGCATCTATACGAGTAAACCAGAGGTTCCCGTACAACCCATCTGTATTGAGTTACTTACGTACTCTGGTCAGGCATCGGGCTTGCCCGTCAAGATTACAGTTACGGCTGGCGGCTCGGACTAGGAGAAAGACGATATGCGATCCGACCGGGTTTTCGACGCTCTTCATACTTTGCGGAATCGTTATATGTTGTGTCAGCTTGCTTCCAAAGCTACCCGTAAATTTCATAAACCTAACACCAGAATCCAGGAAACCATGAACGAAGTCCTGGACAAAATTGCAGGCTCGGAGCGGCAGTCGGTTCTGTCTGAACCGGAAAATTTTGCCGAGGCACAACGGCGGGCTGCGTAGTTCAGCCCCGCCGCCTGCCCCGCGAATCGTAAGTCTTCCCCGAGTTGACCCTCCTTTGAAAAATCCCTTCGCAGGTGAATTGAATCAATGACCATCGCAGAACTGAAAGAAAAGAACATAACTGAGCTGACCAAGATCGCCCGATCTTTGGATCTGCCAGGAGCTAGTGGATTGCGCAAACAAGACCTGATCTTTAAGATTCTTCAGGCGCAGAGCGAAAAAGAAGGCCACATTTTTGCCGAAGGCGTGCTGGAAATTTTGCCCGACGGCTATGGCTTCCTGCGCTCGCCCGATTACAACTATCTGCCCGGCCCGGACGATATTTATGTCTCGCCGTCCCAGATTCGCAAGTTCGACCTCAAGACCGGCGACACCATCAGCGGCCAGGTCCGCCCGCCGCACGAAGGCGAAAAATACTTCGCCTTGGTCAAGATTGAAGCGGTCAACTTTGAGTCGCCGGACGAGGCGCGGAATAAGATCCTCTTTGACAATCTAACGCCGCTGTATCCGCAAGAACGGCTCAAGCTTGAAACCGTTCGCGAAAATGTCAGCGCGCGAGTGATGGATCTGCTGACGCCGATCGGCAAAGGGCAGCGCGGCCTGATCGTTTCGCCGCCCCGCGCCGGCAAGACCATGCTGTTGCAGAATGTCGCCAATTCCATTACCACGAATCATCCGGAAGTGGTTTTGATAGTTTTGCTGATTGACGAGCGCCCGGAAGAAGTTACCGACATGCAGCGCTCCGTGAAAGGCGAAGTTATTTCGTCAACTTTCGATGAGCCCGCAGCCCGCCACGTGCAGGTCGCGGAGATGGTGATCGAAAAGGCGAAGCGCCTGGTTGAGCACAAGCGCGATGTTGTCATTCTGCTCGATTCGATTACACGCCTGGCTCGCGCCTACAACACCATCGTTCCGCCCAGCGGCAAAGTCCTCTCGGGCGGCGTGGATTCAAACGCATTGCAACGGCCCAAGCGGTTTTTCGGGGCGGCCCGCAACATTGAAGAGGGCGGCTCGTTGACGATCATCGCTACGGCGTTGATCGATACCGGCTCTCGCATGGATGACGTGATCTTTGAAGAATTTAAAGGCACGGGCAACATGGAGATCATCCTCGACCGCAAGCTAGTGGATAAACGCACGTTCCCGGCGATTGATATTCAGCGCTCCGGCACGCGTAAGGAAGAGCTGCTGATCCCGAAAGAAGATCTAACCCGCATCTGGGTACTGCGCCGGGTACTGAATCCGCTGTCGCCTGTGGAAGCCATGGAACTTCTTATCGACAAGCTGAACAAGGCTAAGTCCAACGGAGAGTTTCTGGCAAACATGAGCTCGCTGTAGCGAGGATTTAGCGGGTCCTATGACCGCAAGCGGGGTAAGCTTAGTAGGTTCTGCCAACTGGCACGGGCGTCCTCGCGCACGTGCCAGTGGTGTTTGGGCAGAGCTTTGCAGTGGTGTAACTAATTCTTGTTTTATCGAGGTGATTTGTGCGATCCCAACCTCTTGTTTTACTTGCGTTACTGCTTATTACTCTGGTGTCGCCGATGTCCTTCGGCCAGAGCTCCACTGATCCCCAGGGTTTCCCGCAGAAGCAACACCCTTCCATTCCCGGTCAGGAAACCCCTCCTGAAGACGAGAACACGGTCAGACAAGAAAAAGAAATGGCGAAAAAGGCGAACCAAGAGCGTCAGGCACTGCTCAGACGCGATACCGAAAGATTATTCCAGCTGTCCGCTGAGCTGAAGCAGTATGTTGATAAAACGAACTCTAACATTCTTTCCCTGGATGTGATCAAGAAAGCGGACGAGATTGAGAAGCTGGCGCACAGCGTGAAAGAGAAGATGAAAGGTAGCAATTGAGAGATTCATAGTCACCTTTTCCGGTCCGCACGAACCTGCCGGCAATTCAGTAGTGGCACATCTCCCGTAAGAAACCAGGGGGCTACTTTTTTTCAATGAGCCATGGCAAGAACGCCGAAGGGACAAAGAAGCGTCCCCCGCTAAGAAGCGGGAGAGTGGAGCAGCACGCTACGGAGGCGATCTGCACTGGCTTTTGGCCAACGGGAGCATGAAAAAAGACATGCCGTCATGGGCGAAGCTTCCCGATCCCCAACTCTGGCAGGTCATCACCTATGTGAAGACTTTGCACCAATCGTTTGAACCCCAAAATGAAAACGCCATCCAGCACAGACCGGACGGCGTTTCTCTTTCACAACTAGAGCGTCAATTACCCTGCATGAGGAGCGTCTTCACGAATTCGCATTCCGTAGAACGAGCGGTAAACGAAGGAGAACGATACTGCAAAGAAAGCCAGCGCCAGCACGTGGATAAAATTGTTGCTGGTCTGCAATGTCAGCTTCACCGCCAGTTCGACCGCCAATAGTCCGAATAGCGTGGTGAATTTGATCACCGGATTCAGGGCGACGGAGGAAGTGTCCTTGAACGGATCGCCGACCGTGTCACCGATGACGGTTGCGTCGTGCAGCGGCGTGCCTTTTTGCTTCAGCGTGACTTCCACAATCTTCTTGGCGTTGTCCCAGGCGCCGCCGGCATTGGCCATGAAAATTGCCTGGTAAAGGCCGAAGATGGCGATGGAAATCAGGTAGCCGATGAAGTAGAACGGTTCCACGAAGGCAAAGGCGAGAGTTGCGAAGAAGACCGCAAGGAAGATGTTGAACATCCCCTTTTGTGCGTACTTCGTGCAGATCGCCACCACCTTCTTGCTGTCTTCAACCGAAGCCTTCTCCACGCCTTCCAGTCGGATGTTGGCCTTGATGAATTCCACAGCGCGATAAGCCCCGGTAGTCACAGCCTGAGTGGAAGCGCCGGTGAACCAATAGATCATGGCCCCGCCGGTAATCAGGCCGAGCATGAACGGTGCGTGCAGCAAGGATAGTTTGTCCACGTTTTCGGTAAGGCCGTTGGTGAGCGCCATGATGATGGAAAAGATCATCGTGGTGGCACCTACGACGGCGGTCCCAATGAGGACAGGCTTGGCAGTCGCTTTGAAGGTATTGCCCGCACCGTCGTTCTCTTCGAGTAAATCCTTGGCGCGCTCGAAATTCACCGTGACATTGAAGTCTTTCTTGAGCTCGGCCGCGATCCCCGGAACCTGCTCAATCAAGGAAAGCTCGTATACCGACTGAGCGTTGTCCGTGACCGGGCCGTACGAGTCCACGGCAATCGTTACCGGGCCCATGCCGAGGAATCCGAAAGCCACCAGGCCGAAAGCGAAGACTGGTGCGGCAATCATCAGTGCGCCGAGTCCCAAGGTGCTGACGTAATAGCCAATGGACATCAGAATGACCATCGTCATGCCGAGGTAATACGCGGAAAAGTTTCCCGCCACAAAGCCGGACAAGATGCCCAGCGAAGCGCCGCCTTCTTTCGCCGAACTGACCACTTCATTTACATGGCGTGATTCGGTCGAAGTGAAAACTTTTACCAGCTCAGGAATAATGGCCCCAGCCAGCGTGCCGCAAGAGATGATCGTGGCCAGCTTCCACCATAACGTGGTGTCATTATCAGGGCCGAGAACGGGAACGATCAGGTGAGAGATGAAGTAGGTCATTGCGATCGAAACCAGCGACGTGATCCATACCAGCGAGGTCAGGGGCGCTTCGAAGTTCATTTTGTCTTTGCCGGCGAACCGAGCCTTGGCAATAGCGCCGTTCAGGAAGTAAGCCACGGCACTGGCCACCAGCATCATGATACGCATGACGAAAATCCAGACCAGTAGTTGCGCCTGAACGGTCTCACTTTTGACCCCAAGCAGGATGAACGTGATCAGCGCCACGCCGGTGACGCCATAAGTTTCGAAACCATCAGCGGACGGCCCCACAGAATCACCGGCATTGTCACCGGTGCAATCCGCGATTACGCCGGGATTGCGTGCGTCGTCTTCTTTAATTTTGAAGACGATCTTCATCAGATCGGCACCGATGTCGGCGATCTTGGTGAAAATGCCGCCGGCAATTCGCAGCGCGGCCGCACCCAGAGATTCGCCGATGGCAAATCCGATAAAGCAGGGTCCCGCGTAATCTCCCGGAATAAACAGCAGAATGAGCAGCATGATCAGCAGTTCCACGCTGATGAGCATCATGCCGATACTCATGCCAGCTTCGAGCGGAATCTGGTAGATGGGGTAAGGCTTGCCGCCCAGGCTGGCGAACGCGGTCCGCGAGTTGGCGAAGGTGTTCACGCGGATGCCGAACCAGGCCACGCCATAACTGCCTGCGATTCCAACTATGCTGAACAGCAGGATGATCGGCAGCGTGGTGCTGATGGGTTTGTTGGGTACCGGAGACAGCACGCCGAAATAGAGCACGATGACGACGGCGATGAACACCCAGAGAAGCATCAGGAACTTGCCCTGGGTAAGAAGATAGGTTTTGCAGGTCTCGTAGATCAGTTCGGAGATTTCGAGCATGGCGCGATGCACCGGCAGATTTTTCAGCCGCATGTAAATCGCCAGGCCGAAGCCGAGGCCAAAAACGCAAAAGATCAGCCCGATCATCAGCAGTTTATGGCCGTCAATGCCGAGAAATGTCACCTGGGAGAGATCAGGAAGCTTCAGGCTAGCCTCACCGCCTGCCTCGCTGGGCTGGGCCCATGCGGCGGACGCGCCGATGGTCAAAACGGCAAGAGTCACTGCCAAAGTCTTGGTGAATGTTCGAGCAAAACGGCATCCTTGGAACGCAGCACGAGCGAGAGCGAGCCAGATGCGCATAGGAAATCCTCCGGGAATCAGAATATGTCTAGGATGACAACGTGTTTAGGTACGCCTTCCGGCGCAGCCACCGCCAGCAGCTCTCTTTAAGTTAAGTTAACAGCGTTAATTAAGAGCGTCCGGGAACGCAATGCCGGAGTTCCGAACACGCTTCCACTGCACGGCATGAACAAGAGTGTTGAGCTTGGCCGCGTCGGATATTTTGCGCTGAATTTGCCTCTGGAGGGAGGCAGCAATCCCCCAGAAACCTCGCACACAAAACTTGTCTTTATAGCACGTGGGGGAGAGCAGGTCAAACAGGGGGTATGGGCGCAGTCTTAAAGTGTAAAACACTGCTGCCGATTTCGGGGGTGGCTCTTGGGGGAACAAAGCGGGAACAATTCGGGAGGCCTCCCCAATTGTTCCCGCCTCCAACTTTGCAATGGGCCGGTATCTTTAACTCAAACTCGGAGGTTTCGTTCCAAAGTACCTACCAAGCGGTGTCTTCCGCCGTGCAGGAACACTGGCCGTGGCCGCTGCCGAGCAGAATCAAGTATTGGCACTCCAATTCGAGGTCGCCTGTTTCCAACGAGCTGTAGTTGGAATCTTTGAGATCGGATTCGGTGGTCGCTGCCGCTGAAGCCACAATTTTTCTCCCTGCATCAGTTGTAATTGCGGCACCGACTTCGATGTGGGTGATCCATCCCCGGATTCCAGGAGTTACCGCGCCCGCGTACTTCGCCGACGCGCTGCACTCGGTCGGTCCGCCTTTAGCAGTTGCGGTCGAAAGCACCTTGATTACGCCGGCAACGTTCAGTTTCGTGGTCAG